>Ga0157369_10001906_pt1 | contig 25152 bp, 17 predicted proteins | sample C25metaG_FD_113461 | JGI IMG/M metagenome (GOLD analysis project Ga0157369, IMG submission 113461) | Corn rhizosphere microbial communities from Kellogg Biological Station, Michigan, USA - C2-5 metaG | ecosystem: Host-associated > Plants > Roots > Rhizosphere > Soil | place: USA: Michigan... | reverse complement strand
TGTCATTCAAACGGCGCTGCAACGCGACAAAGCGCCGATGCCGATTGTCGATCGGCGTTATCGCTACGATGCTGCAGGGCAGCTCACGCAGATCGAGGACAGCACCAAGGGCTATATCGACTATCGCTATGACCCGGTGGGGCGCCTAATCGAAGCGGCGAGCCCCTGGAGCCGCGAGCGCTTTGCGTTCGATCCGGCGAGCAATATCGTGGATGCGCCAAGCGATGCGCCGCGGGCAATCCCGGTGACGTACAAGCCGAAGGAAGAAAGCACTTTACCCCCCAACGTACCAAAGATCCTCGGCAACCTGCTCAAAGCGTACGCGGGGATGCACTTCTCGTACGACGAGCGGGGCAACCTGATCGCGAAGCGCACGCCCAAGGGCGAGCAAAAGTACGAGTGGGACGCCTTCAATCGCATGACGACCGCAATGGTCAAAGAAGGCGATCGGCGGATCGTCGCGAGCTACTTCTACGATGCGCTCGGCCGACGGATCGCCAAGGGCGTGAACGGCGAACGCACTGTCTTCGGCTGGGACGGCGATACCCTCGCATACGAAAGCACGGAGCAAGGCAGCACGCATTACGTGTACGAAGCGGGCTCGTTCGTGCCGCTGGCGCAGTTCGTGACGAACGAGCCGGTGCGAGGGATCGAGACGCCGATTTGGAAATCGACCGATCGGTATCTGCCAGAAGAAGATCCGCTGCAACGCATCCCGCAGCCGGCCTCACAAGCACACCTCTTCTACTACCACTGCGACCACATCGGCACGCCGTATATGATGACGGACGAGCTCGGCGATGTGGTATGGGAGGCGACGTATAAGGCGTGGGGGGAGACGCAGCAGGTGATCGCGAAGGCGTCGCAGGCGACGGGGATCGCGCCGGCGAATCCGTTGCGGTTCCAGGGGCAGCAATTCGATGAAGAGTCGGGCCTTCACTACACGCGGAACCGCTATTACGATCCTGGCACTGGACGGTTTATCTCGACGGACCCGATCGGTCTGCGTGGCGGGTTGAACTCGCGGCAGTATGCGCCGAATCCGATTCAATGGATCGATCCGCTCGGCCTTGCCCGATGCACCTGTGATCCATGCTCGAAATATGACGTTGGTCCATACAACGAATTGAAAAACCGATCGACGCCGGGCGATAAGCTTGACATCCACCACGCAATGCAAAGCAATCCGGCAAGCCAGGTGGTTCCCGGTTACGATCACCAGACGGCTCCCGCCATCGCCATCCCTAGAGCGGAGCATTTACGTATTCCGACGATCAAGGGCGCTTATACCGGTACCGCACGCGATCTCCTCGCCAAGGACATTCGCGATCTGAGGAACCGGACGGGAGCACCGAATGAATGTTTGAGACGCCTAATTGCTTTGAATAAGAAGATGTTCCCTGAATCGTTTTCCAAGCAGTAGCCTGAGGCGAGACACCATGAACGACCACGAATTTCTTTCGAAAGTCGATGAGCACGTCAAACAATCAACCGTCGATGACCTGATCGAACTTTTCACGTCTCCGCCCGGGCGGAAGCCGGAGCAGGTCTTAGTCGACATAGCGACGTGGCGAGCGAGGTTGAACGACCATGATCGCGGATTGCTGGATACCGTAATCGCGGAGTCAGTGCGAGCCGCGCTGTTCGGCTTTTTTGCTGTTATTGACGGGGCGCGAGTGATAGACGAAAACGTCGACAGGTTCGTCATCTATGCACAGGACAGCCAAGGAAACCGTGTTCCGGTCAACGACTCAGCGAGCGATTTGCACGGTCATTTTGCGCCGGACTAAGACCCTGAGCGGTTCCTCCCTATGGACGACATAATCGCGGGCGGTGGTCGATATCGTTTGCAGGCGACGTAAGAGGCGGGGGAAGAGGCGCACCGAGTAATCGCAAACGCGTCGACGCGCGGAGCGGAGAAGATCCGGGAACTCGTTACGGTTCCAGGGGCAGCAGTTCGATGCGGAGTCCGGCCTTCACTACAACCGGCATCGGTACTATGACACTACGACGGGCCGTTTCATTAGTCACGACCCGATACGTCTTGCTGGCGGCTTCAATCTGTATCAGTACGCGCCCAACCCGACACAATGGGTCGATCCGCTCGGGCTCGCGAAGTGTCCTTGCACCGACGACTGCGAAAAGGTCCTCGCCGACGAAGGGGTGGTGACCGGCAGGCACGGAGATCTAAGGAAGATCGGAGGGCTGCAAGATTCTCACCACATTTACCAAGACGCTGCGGTCAACGGTCTACCGAACTACAACTACAACGACGCCCCGGCGATTAGCCTACAGGGCCGGAATGCCGACGGCACTACTCGCGGAACGCCTCACTACCGTGCGAATCGGACGCAGGACAACGCGTCTCCCGCCGGCACATCAGGTAGCGAAACCGTAGTAGCCTTCAACTCATTGAAGGCTGCCGGACTTAGTTCCAAGGCGGCCAAGTGCGCTGTCCTGCGCGCAAGAGGCTATTTCTCTAGCATCGGTGCAAATGCCGGTTCTGGCACGACCACGCCATCGAAACGTATGAGGCTGAGATGAACACATCACTGAATGATCCAGCGTATAAGGCGATCTCCGAATTCCTTAACGCGCTCAACGCAATGGACAAAAGGACGCTGGAGTCGAGGTTCGGGGTCGCCGAGCCGATTCTCGACGAGATATGCGAGTCCCTCGATGATTACTTCGGCAGGAAGCCCGACATCAGCCTTGCGCCGATCGGAGTGGCCTTTTCCGGCAAGAGAGGGGCGCGGCCATACATTGATCTGTTCGAAATGGACGACGGTCAATCGTGGGGGGCGGAGTGCGTACTTTGGGTGGACGGGAAGGCCGCGGAGCCCATTTTGCACGTCGAATTGAGAGGGGCAAGCGATAACCTGGAGCTGAAATACAAGTACATCGGTTCGTAAAGAGTTGCCTCGGCGAGAAAAAACGTGGAGCAGTGAGCGCCAACGCTGGATTCACTTGCGCACGAGCCGTACATCGGCGACGTACGACCGCGATGGGGTAGCAACGGATATGGTTCCAGGGGCAGCAGGAGGATGCTGAGACAGGCCTCACGCTAAATCGTCACCGCTACTACGACGCGAGCATTGGTCGGTTCATATCTAACGATCCCATTGGCTTGGCAGGCGGGCTAAATCCGCTCCAATATGCGGAAAACCCCGTCATGTGGACCGATCCGCTGGGTCTCGCGTCGAAGTTGATGTGTCGGCTTTGTTGCGATGGATCGCATGGGCGTTCAAACAAACAGGAAAGGCGAAAAGCCTTGGCTGACGACCCGCTGCAACCGAGTTGGGTCAGAGGCTGGGTCCGGAATGAATTGCGGCATATCGCAACCGGCAACCGAACGTCAGTACGCCTACCAGGTAATTCGCGAAATTCTCGGACGCCCGGTAAGGAGCTCGCTCATGGTCGGGAGACCGAGGCAAAGGATGGATACTGCTACCGACATTCTCAGTTGCAGGACGCCGACCTGCATAAGGCTCAGCATCAGATCGGAGGCTATTGATGACGGCGCACTCAAAGAAGATCGAAAACGTGTTGCGACTGGACGCATCGTCACGATGTGATTATTTCGTCCGCAAGGTCGCCGACTTCGAAGTTGTATGGGGTCTGTTCGACACGGGATGGGCCACTGCTTCCACTGGCGCAACGACGGCTGTGCCGTTCTGGCCAGAGGAGGAGTTCGCTGCACTTTGCGCGACGGCGGAGTGGCAAGGGTTCCATCCGAAGGCAATTGCTCTGGAAGATTTTCTTGCACGTTGGCTTCCCGGTATGCAGAAGGACAAGCGAATTTGCCTAGTCTTTTCGACGCCGACCGACCGCGGGAGCCTCTTGTACCCGAACGACCTCGACAATTTGATCCGGCAGGAGTTGCAGCAATACGAGTGACGCTATAAGCCCACACGGTTTCAGGGGCAGCAGGTCGACGAGGAGACGGGGCTCAGCTACACGCGGAATCGATACTATGATCCGAGTAGTGGACGCTTCGTTAGCCAAGATCCGATCAAACTCCTCGGTGGTTTCAACATCTATCAATACGCGCCCAACCCGATCGCGTGGACTGATCCTCTTGGGCTGGCAGGCGACGAGACGCTGAAACCCGGGCCGTTTGCAACCGAATCAATCCCTGCTCGCGGTCCAGAGCGCGATTTCACATTGGAAGAACGACAACCGATCAATACGATCGGGTATCGAGATGGCTGCCACACATGTGGATCCACTGATCCTGGTACAAAGAGCGGCGAGTTCATTCCTGACCACCAAACACCGAATGCGTTGAACGACACGGGACAGCCGCAGCGGCTGTACCCGCATTGTAGAAGGTGCAGCCTAAAGCAAGCAGCTCAATCCGCCGTTTGTCGATAAGCCGTAGTCAATCGGATATCGGAAGAACGACGCTCGACTGAGCGTGCGCGAAAGACTACGGCTGCCGCCGATACCGTGCGACCCAAACCACGGCGAACGTCGCCGCGAATAGCAGCGCCGATCCACGTGAAAAATCGTCGAGCGCGAGCATGTGCGCCTGCGCATCCACCGTCTTCGCAATCGATGCGAGCGCCGCATCCGACGATAGCCCTGCCTGCCGTAAGCGTTCGAGCCACTGCGTAAACGCATGATCGAGCGGCGAAAGCCTTTCGACGAGATAGGTGCTATGAACCCGCGATCGACGCTCGAAGTATGTCGGTGCAAGCGATGTCGCGACGCTCGTGCCGATTCGGCGCAAGGCGTTTTGGAGCCCCGACGCCGCCGGCAGACGATCGCGAGGCAAGCCCGCCAATGACAACGACACGAGCGGCGTAATGAAGCAAGCCGTCGCCGCGCCCATCAACAATGAATTGCCGGCGATTTCACGGAGCGGCACATCGGTGTCGAAGCTCATGCGCCACAGCGAGGCCGTGCCCCAGCCCAGCAGCGCCGCAGAGGCGAACCAGCGGGGATCGACGCGATGTTGAATCCGGCCGATCAACGGCGCGATGACGATCCCCGCGATGCCGAGCGGCGCGGTCGCGATGCCGGCCCAGGTGGCGGTATAGCCTTGCTGCGTCTGCAGCCACAACGGCACGAGTACGAGCGCGGCGTAATAGACGCCGAAGCCGACGGTCACGGCCACCGTACCCGCCGAGAAATTTAGGTCTGCGAACAACTTCAAATCGACGATCGGATGAAGGTCGGTCAACTCCCAAAGCACCAATGCGATGAAGCTGACCACGCAGATGACGGCAAGCACGCGGATCGACGTGGACGCAAACCAATCGAGATTCTGCCCGCGATCGAGCATCAGCTGCAACGAGCCGAACGACAACGCGAGCAAGGCAAGGCCAATCGCATCGACAGGCAGCTTGCGCGTGGCGTTGTCGCGCCCCGCTAGCGCGCGCATCAACACGACGAGCACGGCGGCGCCTGTCGGCACGTTGATATAAAAAATCCACGGCCATGCGATGTTGTCGGTGATCCAACCGCCCGCGATCGGACCGAGCACGGGGGCGATGAAAGTCGTCGTCTGCCATACCGCGAGCGCGACGTTGCGCCGGGCAGGAGGAAACACCGCGACGAGCAGCGCCTGAGACAGCGCGGTGAGCGGACCCGACGCCGCGCCTTGCAGCGCCCGAAATGCAATCAACGTACCGAACGTCGGCGCAATCCCGCACAACATCGACATCAAAACGAACAGCGTCGCCGATACGCAAAATAGCCGCACTTGACCGAAGCGCTGCGCGAGCCACCCCGTCAGCGGCAGCGTGACTGCAAGCGGCGTGGCGAACGATGTCAGCATCCACGTGCCCATGTCGGGCGATACACCGAGATCGCCCGCTATCGTCGGCACGGCGACGTTCGCGATGGTTAGATCCAGCGTCTGCATGAAGTTCGCCGTGCTGATGGCGATGGCGACAGCGGCCAGCGCCCGTCCTTGCAGCGGCTCCAACGGCAAGGGTGCGGGCCGGGCGTCCGTCGCGCGACGAAAACTTCCGATCATCGCGGCTTGCCTCCGGCGTTTTCCCGCTGACTTGCACCGCTGTTTTCGCGGATCGTCCGTGCGACGAGCGCATCGCCGGCGCGTGCTTCATCGGCATAGATATCGGTGCTATCGGGATCGCGCATCGATGAGCCGCTCGGCACGACCGTCGCGGCCGACGCTGACGCGAGGGCTTGAGTCGATGCGACGGGCGTGTCGACGCGCGCGGTCACCGTCATCGAAATGCCGATCAAGAGCGGATGGGCCTGCAGTTCGCGAGGGTCGAGCTTGATGCGAACGGGCACGCGTTGCACGACCTTGATCCAGTTGCCGGTGGCGTTTTGCGCGGGCAACGCAGCGAAGGCGGCGCCCGTCCCGGCTTCGAAACCTTCGATCGTGCCGTGGAAGACGACGCTGTCGCCATACAGATCGGACCGCAACGCCACTGTTTGGCCGGGATGCATCCGTTCGAGTTGGGACTCCTTGAAGTTCGCATCGACCCATACGCGATCGAGCGGCACGATTTCGAGCAGGGGAGTGCCTGGCGTCACGTGCTGGCCAACCTGTACGGCACGATGCGTGATCCGGCCCGCGATCGGGGCGCGCACGACCGTGCGCGCTAATGCGATCGCCGAACTGCGTACGCGTGCGGCGGCCTCTTTAACGAGCGGGCTCGATGCGATCGTGGTGCCGTCGACATGCGCGACGCTCGCGCGATAGGCGGCGCGCTGCGCATCGAGCGCCGCTTGCGCCGCGGTTACCGCATGGCCTGCGTGGCGGAACTCTTCCTTCGAGATGGCCCCTTCGGCGGCGATCGACGTGCGTCGCTGTAGGTCGTCCTCTGCGCGTGCAAGATCGGATGCCCGCAGACGAATCTGCACGCGTTCGTGCTCGGCATCGGCATCCGCCGAACGAAAATCGCGCACGGCGTGAGCGAGCGCGTCGACAGCGGCATCGAGCGCGATATGGGCATCGGTCGCGTCGATCTGAATGAGCGGCGTGCCGGCTTGTACTGTATCGGTGTCTTGCGCATAGACGGCTACCGCTGTGCCTTCGATGCGCGGCGAGACTTGCACGACGTCACCCGATACATAAGCGTCGTCGGTCGATTCGACATTGCGCACATCATTCCACCACCAACTTCCGCCCCCAAGCGCGCAGACGATGAGGACGAGGCCGAACCAACGGAACGCCAACCGACGACGGCCGGCAAGGCGCAGGGCGGACGATCGAGCGTTCTGATCGGAGATCCCGGAAGAAGCGGGCGCGGCGCCTGGAGGTGTAGTTGGCGACGAATTCATGATTGAGCGGCTCCTGACAGACGCGTCGGCGATCCGGCCGTGTATATCGTTAGATACAACCGTAGGAAAGCCGTCGGGATGCGGCAACTGATAGAAATGCCAGCGGAACGGGCGCGATCAGGGCGGCGTTCTGGGCGTTTGGATGCTCAGCACGCGTAGCACGTTCGTCAGGGCCGACACGTACAGCACGTTCAGCATGCGATGTGTGCTCGCCGAGGCGCGACCGGGCCGTGCCCCAATCGCACGCATGCCGCCGAGAGTTCCTGTTCCAGCCGAATGACGATCTCTTCGACGCCAAGCACGGCATCGACCGCTCCGACGCCTTGCCCTGCGCCCCATATGTCGCGCCATTGCTTGATGGCCGAATCGCCGGAGAAATCGATCGCTGCATCGGCTGCGCGCGGAAGGCGCCGCGGATCGAAGCCGGCCGCTTCGATGCTTTGGCGTAAATAGTTGCCGTGGACGCCGGTGAAGGCATCGGTGTAAACAATGTCTGCCGCACGGGCGTCGACGATCGTTTGCTTGTAATGCGCCACGACGTTGGCCTCACGTGAGGCCAGAAAGCGCGTGCCGATGTACGCCGCATCGGCGCCGAGCGCGAGTGCCGCGGCGATGGCCTCGCCGGTTGCGATGGCTCCGGACAGCACGATGAAGCCGTCGAATAGACGTCTGACCTCGCCCACCAATGCAAACGGCGAGAGCGTGCCGGCATGGCCCCCCGCGCCCGCGGCGACGAGGATCAAGCCATCGACGCCTGCCTCGATGGCTTTTTCGGCATGGCGAACGGTTGTGACGTCGTGAATGATGAGGCCGCCGTATCGATGCACTTCGTCGACGATTTCACGCGGCGGCGCACGCAAGCTCGTGATCAACAGCGGCACGTGTCGATCGAGGCACACGCGCATATCGGCATCGAGCCGGGCGTTCGACGCATGGCAGATCTGATTGACCGCATAGGGGCCGACTAGCGCATGCGGGTGCCGCGCTCTGTGGCGGGCAAGCGTTTCATCGATTTGCGCGAGCCAATCGGCGAGGCAGGCGGGAGGGCGCGCGTTCAGCGCGGGGAACGCACCGACGATTCCCGCCTTGCATTGTGCGAGCACCAAGTCGGGGTAGCTCGCGATCAACATCGGCGAGGCGATCACGGGAATGCGGAGTGATTGCAGCATCGGAGGCAGCATGATGATGTCCTCGCAGGCGATTTGAAGCGGTTTCGAGGTAAGGGGGGACGCGATCTAACCGGCGACGAAAGTTAGGAGTCCTCTATGTTTCGGACGTAGCCAAGGATGCCTTGGATCGACGCTGTTCGAGCCGTTCATGGAAGCCGTCGCGCGGCACTGCGCAACGGGTATGCAGGCCTTCTCCGACTAACCCGACGGCGTCGCGCACGGTAACGCGGTAGGTCATCATCCGATCGTCCAGGCGAATCAGTTCGGCATCGACGGTCACTTCCCATTCGGGCGGCGTCGGTTGCTGATGCTTAATTTCGAAGTAATAGCCGACTGTCATGAGATCGGGTGCGAGCAGATGATCGGTCGCTTTCATGCAGGTCTGCTCGATGAAGATGATCATGATCGGGCTGGCGAGTGCATGCGCTTCGCCGCCCCATTGATCGGCGAGCGAGATCGTATCGACGCGATAGGCGGCGTGAGCTTTTAGACCGGGTGCGAGGGACAAGATGGCCTCCTGATGGTGGGATGGTGTTCTGCTGTTGGATGTTCTTCGGGAGCAGAGCGCTTCGTTTGTAAAGACGTGAGCTGCGCGGCTGGTATGCGCGCAATGTAGTAGGAGTCGGGGAGTGGGGGAACTGGTAGGAATGTCAGCGGCGCGGGCGCGATGGTAGAGGGCGGTGGGCGGCGTGTTATTCGTTCTGAAATCGCTGGTGTGATCGCAAAAATTTTGGAGATGGGGAGAGTATTCTGCGTTGCGCCTGAAGGCGGTGGCTGAATTGGAGAAGGAGTCACGAACGTGAGCAGACTAGCAGTTATCAATGATATCGAGATCGAACAGGGGGAGATAACCCCTATGCGGATTTGGGCCGCCCGGCCGCTGACGAGATGCTCGTAAAAGCCGGGCTGGCGCACGAAATCGGTGAAACCATCAAGAGCCGGCACCTGACGCAGCAACGTGCGGCCGATCTCCTAAACATGCCACAACCCAAGTTGTCCGAGATGTTGCGAGGGAAGTTCAGGGGCATCAGCCAGGCGAAAATGATCGAGTGCCTGAATCGGCTCGGGCACGATGTGGACATCGTCGTCAGGAAGGCTAAACGCCGCACTCTGGGGCATACGCATGTCGTGGTGGCGTGAGTCGTCAGCATTCGGTACCGGGCGATTGCACAAGAGGGGAGGGGAGAGAAGGGGGGCGATGAGTTAGGTCCCCTCATGGGATGTACCTAGGTGCCAGAGTCGTGTAAGCGTCAGCGAATGACCTCCCGCCTCCACGTTGCGATTTCTCCGAGTTTCGATGCCAGTTGCAGTCGTGCCGATCGCCAATCGGTTAACGCCACGATTTGCTGTTTCTTGCCGCTGGCAAGCGCCGATTGAGCGTTCAACAATTCAAGGACGTTCCCAACGCCCATTCGGTACCGCTCGTGCGCAACATCGTAAGACCGCTGAGCCAGCGATAGCAGTGTTGCGCTATGGTTCAGGTTCGCCGTTGCGGTCAACACCGACTGGTAGGTGTTCCATACGTCCAGGCCAATCTGCCGCCGCGCGTCGTCGAGCGCTTCACGCTGCAGTTCGATTTGTGCGTTGGCTTGCGCGGTCCGGTATTTTCGCGCAAAGCCTTCGAAGATCGGAAACGTCACCTGAACGCCCACGTACCAGTCGCGATGCGTTGCTCGCGGCGCCGGATATCCGCCCTGCCATGCGTTTGGCCTGTTGTTGTAGTTGAATTGCCCGACCAGGCTCAGACGGGGTTTGCCTTCAGCCTTGATCTGCGCGGCGTTCGCCTTCGCCGCTGCGACTTGCGCTTCGGCGGCCACCACGCCGGGATAGGCGTCACGCGCTTGTTCGATCAACCGCTCCACGGAGTCGATAAAATCGCGGTTCGGCGCCGCGCCGTCGCCGACGTCCGGCAATACCAGTTCAAACGTAGGCGACAGGTTCATATCGGCGGCCAATGTGCCGGACGCCACCTTCCACTCGCGCTGCGCGTTCGCGCGATTGACAACGGCATCCGCAAGGGCTGTCTGTGCCTGCAGTTGATCGCTGATGGGGGCAACGCCTCTTTCGACCCGCGCGGCCGCGACGTCCGCGCTTGCTTGGGCCGTTGCCTCGATTTCTCGCGCCGCGACCATGGCGCCCCATGCGGCCTGAGCCGCATAGAAATCTTTCGCAACGGTCGCAAACACCGTTTGCAGGATCGCTCGCTGATTCGCCTGTGCCGCCGTCAGTAGTGCGGTCGCGCTCGCAAGTGCAGCCGATCGACCGCCAAAATCGTAGAGGACCCAGTTCAACGAAGCATTGGCGCTGTGTTGGTTCCCGGCTTTGCTCGATCCGTATCCGGCGTTACCCGCCGTGTCGCCGGCTGTCCACTGGCGTGTTTGTTGCAAAGTTGTCGATACGGTTGGCAAGAACGCAGCACGCGCGGTACCCACTGCAGCAGCTTGCACCTTGACGTTTGCCCAAGCTTGACGCGTTCGGGGGTTATTGCACATCGCGCGCTCGACGGCGTCGTGCAACTCGACCGGCGTAGGCAACCCATCGAACGTACAGCTATCCCCCGCGCTGCCGAGCATGCCCATCGTCGGAGTGCCGGCTACGGAGAGATTCGTCCCGAGTGGATCAAATGCGTACGCAATCGGGACGCAGCACGCGATGACACTCGCTGCTGCCAAATGAGCCAGCATGCGGCGACGACTCGGTCGATCAACGCTCACGCAAGCTCTCCTGCCCGGTTTGCAAAACCGGATCGAGGAAGTAATGCGCGACGGTGCGCCTGCCCGTTTTGACTTCCGCTGTTACCGCCATGCCCGCGGTCAGATTGACCCATCTGTCGTTGATGCGGATTTTGTTCGTGTCGAGTCGCACACGCGCGGGGAACGTGAGCCCCTTCCGGCGATCTTGCACGGCATTATTCGAAACGGTCTGAACGGTACCGGTCAGATAGCCATATCTGGTATAGGGAAACGCTTCGATTTTCACTGCAACGGATTGCCCCACCTTAACGAAGCCAATGTCCTTATTCTCGATGCTCGCCTCGACCTCCAGCGTATCGTCCGGCACGATCTCCATCACTGGCGATGCCGCAGTCGCCACCCCGCCGAGCGTATGAATGCGCAGTTGTTGAACCGTGCCCTCAACGGGCGCTGTCAATTTCAGCAATTTATGTCGCGTATCGGCCTTCGTCTCATCATTGCGGCTTTGCGCCAACTGTTGCGTAGCTTTGTCGAGCGCGTCCATCTGTTGGCGCCGGAACTGCGATCTGATTGCCGCCATTTCCGCTTGCTGTTGCGCGATCCCTGCTGTCAGCTCTTGCAAGCGACCTCGTTGAGCCGCCAGTTCGTGCTCCTGGCTCAACGCGGACTGTTCTTTGTCCAGGTATTCCGTCTTGGCCACGTATCGGTCTGCTGCAAGCGCTCGGTAGTCGTTCGCTTGTTGTCGCGCGAGCGGCGCCGTCGCGATCAACTTTGCCAGCCGCTGACGCGTTGTCGCAAGCTCTGCCTCGCGCTTGCGCAATTCCGCTCGGGCGCTGCCTAGTCGATCCTCGTACTCCCGATAAAAGCTCTCCGCGAAACGCTGTGCTTCCAATGCCTGAGATTCGCTTGCGCCATCGACGCTGCCGAGAGCCGGAAGTTTCTCTTGCGTCTGCGCAAATAGCAGCGCACGCGAACGTTCGGCAGACAGCGCCGCATCGACGCGCGTCAAGCGCGCTTTATCGGCGTCTGCCGCGGCCTGTGTCGTATCGAGTTCCATCAGCAATTCGCCTGCTTGTACGCGCTGACCGTCGCGAACCAGGATCCGCCGCACCACGCCGGTGAGCGCCGGCTGAATCGTTTTGACCTGTTCCTTCGGAATCAGCCTGCCTGGCGCGACCACGACGATGTCCAGTTTCCCGAGCAGCGCGACACCGCAGACGAGCGCTGCGAGGGCCACGATGATCCGCATCGTCCACAACGGTAGCGGATGCGCGGGGCTGTCCGCCAGTTCGAGATGGGCGGGCAGGAAAGCCCGCTCGTCAGGCGAGCGCGGCTGGGGATCGAGGGTTTGTCGAATCCGCCACGATTCGCGGAACACAGCCGCGTAGCGCGCAAATAGAGCGCCAATTGCCCGTATTTTGAAGTTCATGATTCGCTGCGGGAAATGACGTTATGCATGCTGCAGCGACACCAGATGCGCGTAGTAGCCTTGCAGTTCGAGCAGGGATTCGTGCGTCCCCTTCTCTACGATGCGTCCCTTGTCCATTGCGACGATGTGATGAGCGCGTCGAACCGAGCTGAGCCGGTGAGCGATGATGATCACCGTCCGGCCCTCGCATATGGCCTGCATATTCAGTTGGATAACGCGTTCGGTCTCGAAGTCGAGCGCGCTGGTTGCTTCGTCGAAGATAAGAATGCGCGGATTGTTCACGAGCGCCCTTGCGATCGCTATCCGCTGACGTTGACCGCCCGACAAATTCGAGCCGTGTTCGCCGACGATCGTGTCGTATCCCTCGGGCAGATCGGCGATGAACTCATGTGCGCCGGCAAGCTGCGCGGATCGCATCACGACATCGAGCGAAGCGCCAGGGTCGGTGACGGCGATGTTTTCCCGGATAGATCGATTGAACAGCAGATTTTCTTGCAGCACGACACCGATTTGCCGCCGCAGCCAAGCTGGGTCGCATAGCGCGAGATCGATGCCGTCGATCTTGACTCTGCCTTGTTCGGGCACGTACAGCCGTTGCAGCAGCTTGGCCAGCGTGCTCTTGCCCGAACCGGAACGTCCGACGATGCCGACCACTTCGCCCGCCGCGATGTCGAGCGACACATTGTCGAGAATTGGCGGGCCGTCGGCCCGATAGCGGAACCGAACGTCTTGGAAGCTAATATTGCCGTGCATCGCGGGCGGTGTTTGTCGGCTCTGAGGCAGCTCCGTGCGCGTGTTGAGAATGTCTCCGAGTCGGCTCATCGAAATCCCGACCTGCTGGAAATCCTGCCATAGCTGGGCGAGCCTGAGAACGGGCGCTGCGACATGCTGCGACATCATATTGAACGCGACGAGTTGGCCGACCGAAAGCTTGCCTTCGATCACCAGGCGGGCACCGAGGAAAAGCGTCACGAGGGTCACCAACTTGCCTACCAACTGGATCAACTGCTGACCGACATTACTTAGAGAGGTGACGCGGAACCCCGCGGACACGTACCCGGCAAGTTGGTTGTCCCAGCGACGGGTGAACTGGGGTTCAACGGCCATCGCCTTGACGGTTTCGACGCCCGAGACCGTTTCCACGAGAAACGATTGATTGTCAGCCGTGCGCGCGAACTTTTCGTCGAGCCGCCGGCGCAGGATCGGCGTAATCGTCATCGAAATCGCCGCATAGATCGGCAATGAAGCAACCACGACGAGCGTCAGCCATACGCTGTACATGCACATGACCGCGATGAAGATGACCGAGAAGAACAAATCGATCACAGCCGTCAGCGCCTGCCCGGTTAGAAAGCTTCGAATGTTCTCTAGCTCTCTCACGCGCGCAACGGTATCGCCAACGCGGCGGACGCCGAAGTAGGCCAGCGGCAGCGCCAACATATGGCGAAACAAGCGCGCGCCTAATTCGACGTCGATACGGCTCGCTGTATGAGCGAACACATAATTGCGCACTCCGCTCAAGACGACCTCAAATACCGCGCTGATCAGCAGAGCGACGCACACGACGTTGAGCGTATTGAATGCTCGGTTGACCAAAACCTTGTCCATGACCACTTGGAACATCAGCGGCGAGACAAGAGCGAACATTTGCAGCACCGCGGACACGACGAGCACTTCGAGCAACAAGCGGCGATATTTGACGACAGCCGGCACGAACCACGAGAAGTCGAATCGGGAGAGCTGCCCCGCAAGCGTCGCACGCGTTGCAATCAGCAGCACTTGCCCGTTGGACCTCGCGATGACTTCCGCCGGCGTACAAACGGTGGGATTAGACGCATTGGCCTCGACAATTAATGCCTTGTCCACATCGCACGCCGCGAGCACGAAATGCGCGCCGTCGGAATCGAACACAAGCGCGGGCGTGGGCAACGAGGACAATCGATCGACGGTCGTTCGAATCCGCCGCGTTTTCAGGCTAAGTGAGCGCGCCGCTAGTTCGAGGTCGGCAACGCCAAGGGTACCGGCTGATTGCCCGCTCGCATGGCTTAACTGTTCGGCATCGGCCGCCAACCCATGAAATTGCGCGATCAAGACGAGGGCGCCGAGGCCCGGATCCAGGACATGCGGGGGCGATTGGGAATCGTTCATCGAGAAATGAAGCACTTGAAAGGCTCGTGGAACTGTTCGAGCTCTCGGCCCACCGTTTGCACGGCCGGTGGGCCGATCGGCTCTATCAGGTCCAGTTAGCGGCGAGGACGGGCTTGAGGGTGTCTTGCTGGCCCGCAGCCAATGACGTCGCACCCGCGGTGGGCGGTGCGAATGCTGCCATCGCTTGAATCATGGATTCGACGTTCGAGCCGAACGCCCGCTTGCCGTCGCCAGCGACGATAGCTTGAGATCGGTGTCGATTGAGGCCGCCCCAGCTATCCAGTGAGAGCAGGGTGGAAGACGGTGAGCCGCTCGTTGATCCCATCCCTGGCGAGCTGGCGAGCAAGATCGGATTGTCGGGTAGGAACGTTGTCGTGTTATCGGTCGATATGTGCGCGAATGAGGGAGCTGGCGCCGCGAAGACGAAATCGGATTCGCTGAGTTGCGACAGATCGATTGCATCGATGTACAGGAGTTCGACGGGGCTCTCGGCCGTACCAAGCGACTTGCTGGCCACGGTAACGCCGCGAATCTGCGCCAATCCATTGAGCACCATGCGTTCCCGATAGGTCGTCACCAGATCGCTGAAGCTCGTTACGCCCGTGCGGCTCAAGTCGATTTTGTCGATTCCGTGCTTGAACCCGCGCAGTGAATTGCGATAGCTCTGCACGCCTTCCTGCTTTTCGATGACGAACGTATCTGACGTTGCGTCGTCGTGGCTGTAAATCGTGCCGGTTAGCGTTCCCACCATTCGTCCCTGCGCGTCGGTCGTCAGCATGACGCCGCCTCCGCCGCCGTTGAGCACAACGGTGCCTCCCGCGCTGGGCAGCTGCGCGTCGGCGACGGCGCCATCGACATAGGCCACCGGCGCGACAAACGTGTCATGAAACAGGAACGCGCTCTCGCTCATCGCGCTCGCTTGCTGGCCCTTGACGACGATCTGCTGCCCTTCGCCCAGATCGATGCGCACATCTCTGGCCTGTTGATGAATGGAGAGGTCGGTAAATTTCTTGCCGGCGAAGCCGACGAGATCGATCACGTCGCCGCGCGAGGGCTCAAAGTTGGTCATGGTGTCCACGCCTTCGGCCCTGCGATGGACGACGAAATAATCCTTCCCGGCGCCTCCTACCAGCGTGTTGCTTCCACGCCCGCCATCGAGCAGCGCGTTGCCCGGGCCTGCCATCAGCAGATCGTTGCCGTCGCCGGTCACAATGTTGTGGATTGCTCGATGGTTTTTTATCGTCAGTGCTGCAGTGCCGATGGTAGCCGTGCCCGCGCCAAGATCGATCTGTACGTCTTTTGAAACGGCTGCGGCGTTGATCGTGTTTCGGCCGCCGGAGTTGCCGTTGATGGCGTCGTCGAGCACTGCGGCGTTCGCATTCGCTGCGGCACGCTCCGCATATTCGTCCGTATAGAAGTAGGTGTCATCAGCGGATGCATCACGGCCGTACAAGCGCAGCGCCCACTGATTGAGCGTAACGGGCTGACCGCTGGCCGTGTCGGTCACGCGCAGCGTCCAATTACCCTCGGAGCGCTCGCCCCAATCGTGGGTCGACATGAGCGTGTACTTGAACGCGCCAGACCGAGCACTTCCTGCGTCGGCGTCATGCGCACCCGGCGCTCCGGCAGGCGCCTTACCAGGCCTGTTCAACAATACGCTCTCTGTCCCGCTGGGCGAAACGAGCGTGACGGTCAGATCGCCGAGCCGGCCCACCTCGGCATCGAAATCCACCTCGACGTGCTCGACGGAGAGGCCCGCGTTCATGGTGAGTGCCGATTCGAACGTGCTGCCGGCGCTGATGGGTTGCCCGATGGCAACGCTCGATGCGGACATCGCCTTCTCGTTGTCCGCGGTGCTTTTCTTTAACCAGCTTTCGGCGAGCCGCACCGCCGCACGGGCGTCGATTGCGCCAAAGCCGTAGTCGTGGCTGGCATGCATGCCGCCGCCGTTCCAATTGCGTGCGCCGTTATCGCGCCAGTGGGCCGCGTCGTCGCGCACGCGTTTTGCCGAGAGGGCGAGAATTTCCTGGACATCGCGATAGCCCAGGTTCGGATTGGCTTGCAGCATCAGCGCCACCACGCCGGAGACGATCGGCGTGGCGAAACTCGTGCCTTGCATGTCGCTGTACTGACTCCCGAAGGTGGAGCCCCGATCGGTTTCCAGCATGTGGCTGGTCGATACCACATTGCTGCCCGGAGCCGACACGAGCAGGCTTGCGCCCGGGTTAGAGAATGGAGCAGAGCCCAATTGCAGCGTCGATAGGTCGCTCTGCGCATTGATCGCGCCGACTTCGATCGTATGGCGATTGTTGGCCGTCAGCGAGCCCTGGGCGCTGCCGCCCTTCTCGCGAGCATTCCCGCCTGCGGCGATGATCACCGTGCCGAGTCCGCCGCGGCCGTTGGCCGCCGCATATCGCGCATTCGAAAGCAAAATGTTTTCCGTGTTGACTCGGCCTTCCTGCAGATTGCCCCTGGCGAAGTCGCCTTCGAATCCCCAACTGTTGTTCGCGACGTCGTAGCTGCCCAGGTTGCCGAGGCTGGTCATGTCGGTGCCGTTGTTCGCGAGAAAATGCCCACCGACCGTTGCGTCGTACGCCACGCCGACACCACCTTGTCCGTTCTTGGCGGCGACCATGACGCCCGCGACCATCGTTGCGTGATTCGACACCGACTGCGGGAGTTTCCCGGTACTGTGCTGCGTCGCGAGCCATGCGGGATCGATGTTCGGCGCAAGATCCGGGTGATGGACGTCGAGGATCTCGGGGCCGGTCGCGAATTCGCCTCCTGGCTCAAATTGGCCGATGCGCACGCCTTTGCCCGTGTAGTCCTTCCAGACGGGAATGATATTGGCGTCGCTCAGATACCATTCCTGCACTGCCAGCGGATCGGTCGGCACATCAGGCGTGCATAGCGCGACTGTCGCGCGCATCGGCGCAGATTTGCCGCTGTTCAAATCGACCACCGTTACGGCCGGGTTGCCCGCAGGATCGCTGACCCCATACTTAAAGCTCATCACGCCGGTGTAAGTCGGGTCCGGAGTGAACAGGATGTCGCCTGCGATCGTCATCTCGACACTACCGCCAATCGCATCTCCCACCGACGTGATGACCGGCCCCTGACCGCTCCAACTCTTGTCGTTCGGAAGTAATTGGCCGGCGTCGATCAAGTGAGGCTGCGTGTGGTCGAAGGCCTGCCCGGTTTTATTCAAGCGAAGCACGTCGGAGACGGGCATCAATTGCGGTACCGTGAGATCGACCGCGGAGATGTCGGCGAAATTCAACTTCTGCACATTCTTCAGCGTGAGCGTGCCGTCCCGGCCTGTCTGATGATCGGCGACTGTATAGCCATGGCCGGTCGCTCCGATCGAGTATTCGCTGTGTTTTCCGTGCAGCGTCACGACGTTGGTCCCACCGCCGCCATCGATGACGGCATTGCCGTGGCCCGCTTCGACCACATCGTCGCTTGGCCCGCCATAAATGCGGTCGTCGCCACCGCCCGCATGGATGATGCTGCCTTGTGCGGAGGCATAGATGGTGTTGGCCTTCGGCCCCGCGTAGATCACTGCTTTTCCGGTACCGCCGACGATCGTGTTGCGCCCCGATCCGCCGACCAGCACGTCGTTGCCGCCGCCGCCGATGATCGTCGCGTTGCCTTGGCCACCCTTGATAAACACACTGGTATTGCCGCCGCTCGTGATGACGTCGTCGCCCCGGCCGCCTTCGGCGATCGTCAGTCCTGCCTTCGCCATGTTGAGGGTGACGCCGTGGTCGCCGACGATGATTGCCGTATCGCGGCCGCCGTTGCCGTGGATGTTGCTTGGGTCGTCGCGGCCGCTGATCACGAAGACATCGTCGCCCGAGCCGCCTTGGTAGGTATTGCTGCCACCGCCGCCGACAAGCCAGCTGCCTGACGGCGCCGCGATCAGCGTCGTGTCGCCGGGCCCCGCATAGACGTTATCGACGCCTAGGTGCGCGGCATTGAGCGTTTCGCTGTTTGGGCTCGTGCTTGCATAGGCCGTGCGCGTAATGGATCCTGCTTGAGAGACGATACGATTGCCGCCTTCGGCGATCGAGAAGGTATTGCCGATGGGATCCGCGAGAAAATTCACGGCCACGAGCTCGCGGGCCTGACCGTTCATCGTGAACGTGCCGCGGCCGATCACTTCATTGCCGTTCAATGTTTCGCCGGATGCGACAGACGACGCTGCCACGCTGATTTGAGTGATGCCGAGCTCATCCAACGTTTTGAGCTCGCCGGCGCCGCTTTGCCCGTTGTGATCACTGTCCACCCATACTCGGAGCTTGGTCCAAATCGCATCTTGGCTGTCGATCGCGCCGCTTGCGTTCGCGTCGACGCTGGCGAGTGCGGCAAAGCCGTCTTTGAATGGCGTTTCGCCTGGGCCGCCGTTGGAGCCCGATCGTCCGCCGTAGTACTCGGAGAGCAGTTGGCTGGCGTTGACGATCTGGCCGCCGCCGTCATCTACGACCAAGATGCCTGTCGTGCGATCGGCCCAACCGGTGCGTTTGAGCGCGCCGCTATGGTCGACGTCAAACATCACGCCGTCTTCGATGCCCGTCATCTTCACACCGTTGCCGGACAGATCGAGCAGGATCGGATCGACGTATGTGTTGAAGGTGGTCATCGCCGAAAGGCCGTTGAGCGTGGCTGCGTTCAGGCTTAGGGCGTTTGGATTGGCAGACGGATCGACGAAGCGCTGGCTCAAGTACGGCCCGGGTTTGGCGTTCGGATCGAGCTGAAACTCGCCTGGGCGAATTCCACCGGTGGCGAAGCTGCCCATCTGTACCGAGGCGAAATCGGTGTTGTTCAGGGTGTTGTCGGAGAACGAGATTTTGCTTGTGGCGCTGTTGTGTACGAAGCCGTTGCGAACGTCCCGCGCTGCCTTGTCCTCGCTGGTCGCGCCGCTTCGCGGTTGCGGGTGGGCGTCGATGTCGATGTTGATGAGGTTGGTTCGGGGTGCGTCTGCGCCGGGCAATTCGAAGACGGCAGACAACGTGCTGGCGCTACGCCGCAAAGCGGCGGGATCGTCGGCGTTGTACATCGCATCCGCTTGCGCGTTGATGATGTCCGACCACCGGCCGCTGATATTGAACGGATTGTTCGACGTTTCGGACATCTGGAAGAACGAGCCGAATCCTGCCGAATTCTGTTCCGGCACGGAGACCAAGCACGAGAAAATCGTGCGTTTGTCGAGGCTCGACGCCATCGTCCAATTGGCGCTGTCCAGTAGATACTGCTTGGTCGCGTCGGCTGCGGCGAAGAATCCGGCCTTGATCGTCAGGCAGTCACGCGTGGTGGGGCTGCTGATGTCGAGCTTGTAGTCGCGGACGTAGGTTGGGTCGTTGAGGACATTGGTGGTGAATAATGTGCCGCCCCAGATCGCATAGCTCAAGTTGGCGTCGGGGAACGTTTGTTTGATAAGGTCTAGCCCAGAGCTAGCGTCGTATTTAACGATGTTAGATGGAGAGAATTTCACGACATCGAAGACGCCGTTTGAATCCATTATTTGCTCAAACACGGTGTCGGCGATTTTATCCGACGCACGTTGAAATAGCGCATCGTTCAGCGTTACGCCCTGAGACGCAGCTGCCGCAAACATATAGCTGCGAATCCATGTGCCAGCTGCGCTCGGCTCGAACAGCTGCACATTCACTTCGCCTGCCTGCGAAAACCAATTCCTTGTACCTACATCGATGTCCGATCTTTCCTTAATTTCGGAATAGATCGCACTGTATGCATTTCTATAGTTTGAATTCCGTTCGCCCGGCCCTTCGGCGCGTGCCTTTTGGACTAGATCAACCGTGTTTTTACTAAGCGAGAAATTACCCATTATTAGTCCTTAGCAGAGAACGAATCGATTAGATTTCTGATGCGATCGTCGACTTCAACAGCATCCTCTAGGCCGGGATTGCCCGGAAAGTGATAATAAAAATACGCGCCGGAATTCGTCTTGGAAACATGATCGCAAATTCGATGAATTTTATTATGACTATCTTTGTCGACGAGACATTTGAAAACTACTGCTCGCCCGTCAATCATCTTTTTGTAGCGCTCGCTGCGAGCATTCTCCGGCCCGATTTCGTACAAATCGAATCCATACATCCCCTGCTTGGGACGTTGGTCGATAAACATATGCTTAGAATTTTCAAACCCAATCTCGGAGGTCGTGAAATCATTCACCATTTCGATGTCGTATATCCGACATCTAGGTTTTACCTTTCCCAACATGCAGGCCTCGGTTTCAGGAGAGAATGGCTTTAAATCAGGGACAAGCATTCTCAGCGAGACGTTTTTCTGCGGACCGCCGGCCCAGTTATCCATGCTGTATATGTAATTGCGTGGAATTCGATAACGAGCACCTGCCATCTCAAATTCGATTGGGTTGGTGTCCATCGACATCGAGTCCTCGAATAAAGCGGCTCGCAGCGAAGAGGAGAGCGTCAAACCCGCCATCGCCACGCACAAGATCAAAAAAGCACGGAAGCTACTCGGTCCGTTGTCACTGGTCCCGCTGGGCGAGCTGTTAGCTAGCGCGATGTTCATTGATGGGGCCTTTCCATTGAGACGCATACCTATCGAGTGACGAAGCGCGGTTAGCCGGCCACAAAATCGAGTGGTCATGAGGAGCGTCTAACCGAAGGATCAGAGTTTGGAGGGTTGATGGGGTGAATGATGATTCGCTGGAAAAAATCAGACGAAGTGAAGTCCATCAAGCAGTGGGTCTCCCGAACGGAGGGGCCTGAAGCGACGCTTGCGATATGACACCAGCATGCTCGTCGCACGATTGGCCCAACCGGTGCTCTTGAGCGGTGCCGCTATGACCGTCGTCGAACGCCACGGCGGCTTCGATGCCGGTTATCTTTACGCTGTTGTCGGACAGGTCGAGCAGGATCGGAAAGGAGGCAACCCCCATCCCGAGGCGCTATTCGCGCAATCGTTTGCGCGAATAGTCGATAAATGATTGATGGCGTTTTACAACAGCTCTTGACAAAGCCTTCTACTCATTAGAAGAAAGCACAAAGAAAGCAAATATTAATGCATTAGAAAGATATAGCCTTTCGCCGCCGTCACGCATCGCTTCTCGTGGGATCCCAGCGCCGCAAGGCCGGGCCACGGTTGCACCAGTCGGTTAACCTCCCTTTCACCTCCGCGCTGCGAAGCCCCCGCCGCCGCCCCGCCACCACCCGAGGGCATCCCCCGATAGCTTTTTAATATCGAATCTTCAGTTGAATTTTTGATACGATCCGCAGCGCTGTTCCGAGGGGTGTCCGCCATGGCAATGTGAATCGTGTCATGGCGGATCAAAACGAATAAACCAATGAGAAAGCCGGGCCCAAGACCGCTATCGAAGCGGCAAAGCGGCATCGGCGAAATAGGCCAATGAAATTGCGGATACACCGTGCGGGGTTCACGGGTGAGACCGTCGAATCGAGATCGATGCCGGCTTCGTGCGCCGGCCGAATGGCGGGCCATGCGGCCTGGCGCTCGCTATTGGCGCTACCGCTATTGCTCGTTGGCGCCATGCAAGCAAATGCGGGCGCCGCTCCCGGCATCGTCCCGGACGGCGCCACGCATACCACTGTCACGACGGCCGGCAACGGTCGCCAAACGGTGGCCATCGCGCCCTCTGTCTACGGCGTCTCGAACAATACCTATTCGAGCTTCAACGTTAGCCAAGCCGGCGCCACGCTCGACAATACGAGCGCGAACGCACGCACGATCGTCAATCAAGTCACGAGCACCAACCCGAGCTTGATCGAGGGCGAAGTGGCCGTGCTCGGCTCGCGTGCGAATGTCGTGTTGGCGAATCCGAACGGCATCACCGTCAACGGCGGGTCGTTCGTCAATACGGGTCACGTGGCACTGGCCACGGGGCAAGTCAGCTTCAACGATCTGCAACTTGCGCCCGGCCAGTTTCAGCGAAATGTCGTGTTGGATACGCAGGGCGGAACGATCACGATCGGGCCGCGAGGCCTTGCAAGTACGCTAATCGGCCTGGAATTGATCGCGAAGCAGATTCAGTTGAACGGCCCCGTCACCAATTCGTTCAGCTCGTCCACCGCGTACGTGCGGGCCATCGCAGGCACATCGAAGACCACGCTCAATACCGGCGTCTCGCCCGACGACAACAACAACGATTGGTTGGCGCTCGCCAACTCGCAGATCGCTAATCCGAATGCCATCGCGCTCGATGTCGAGCCCGCGGGCGGCATCACGGGCGGCAGCATCAAACTGATCACCACGGATTTGGGCGCAGGTGTACGTAGCGCGGGAACGTTGCTCGCGAACGCCGGCGATTTCACGCTTACTTCAGCCGGCGACGTTCAGCTGCTGACCGGCAGCAGCCTGACGGCGGCGGGTAATGCATCGATTCAGGCAAGCGGCGCGATTTCGCTCAAAGGCGCGAACGTGGCTGCGGTGGCAGGTTCCGTTGTCCTCGCCGGCGATGGCGTGACCGCTGCCAACGACGGCACGACGGGCTCAACGATCGTCTCGAGCCAGGGTGGCGTGCTCATTCAAAGCACGGGCGACATCAGCCTAACAAGCAGCGTGGTGCAGGGCGCCACGCGCATTCAAAACAACAGCGCATCGCTCGGCGCGGTGACGATGTCGGCGGCGGGCAACGTGACGAACGCGTCGGATATCGCACAGCCGGGCACGCTCGGCGTTATCTATGGACAGAACGATGATGTCGCAATCAACGCGGGCGGCAACATCACCAATCGCAACGCGCGTATCGAATCGAACCAGAGCGTCGCCATGGTCGCCGGCGGCGACATCGACAACGTCATCGATCATACGAGCGGCGTCAACAACGGTGCGCGGACGACATACTCCGATCATGGGCATCGCTTCCTCTTTCTCACGGCGAACGATGATGGGCTAGCCGTCGATTACGGCTCGCTGCAGGCGCCCACGCAACAGTCGTACATCTTCGCCGATAGCGGCAATATTTCGCTGACGGGACGCAACGTCACCAACGACGGCGGGTCGATCACCACGAACGCCGGCAAGATCACGATCACGGCGCAGCAGAACGTGCTGAACCAAGCCGTATTCACGGGGCAGGCGTCGTATAAGCAGTCGTGCTTCCTCTTCTGTCACGAAAGCGCGTCGAGCACCGTGCAGCCGTTCGGCGGCGCGATCGAAGCCAACGGCGACATCTCGATCACGGCGGGATCGCAAGCGACCAACGTCGGCGGAAACGTCTACTCGGTGGGCGGCGACGTCATCGTCAAAGCGACCACGATCACGGCGCGCGGAGTAATCGGCTACACGACATACAACCGCGACGTGGGCCTCAAGGCTTGGTTCGGAAACTCGTGGGCGGCGATCTACGCCGCCGATGACGGCGGCCTTTTCCAAGCGGCTTCCGGGCAAGTGACGTTGATCGGCCAAGGTGTGATCGACGGCGGGGCGTTTTCCGGCGCGCAAGGCGTGACGGCGACGAACGGCATCGTGACGATTGCGCCGCCGAGGCGCACGCCCGTCACTATCGGCGGCCATTTGGGATTGGTGTCGTGGCTCGGCCTGTAATCGCAGCGCTTACGCGCGTATCGCTGGCGATCGCTTTGGCGTGGCCGAGCTGCCATGCCGTCGCGCAAGCATTGCCGCCGGCGCCTCGGCCGGCTCCAGCGCAACCGGCCTTGCCGCCGTTACCGTCGGTGCAAGATCCGGGGCAGCGGCTGCTTGACGATCAGCGCGCGCGTCAGCGTCAGCAAGCGCTCGATCAAGCTCCCGCGCAGATTCAAGCGGCGCCTCCGCCGGTACCCAATGCGCCCAATCTTCCCGAAGGCGCCGACGTCGAATCGTTGCCCGAATCCGGGCCGACGTTCGTCATCGATCGCATCGCGTTTTCCGGTGCGAAGGTGCTCTCGGATGCGCAACTCGATGCCGTCACGAAGCCATTCATCGGCAAGCGCCTGGGGCGCAATCGCATCGATCTGCTATTGCGCCGCTTGACCGAAGCCTATGTCACGCAGGGCTACATCACCACGCGCGTGTATTTGAGCACGCCTCAGCATCTTGCAACGGGGACGCTCGCCATCACGATCGTGCCTGGCCGCATCGAGGCGATGATGATCAACGGCGCGCCGCTCAGGCCGGCCCCACCGCTTCCCAAGAGTGGTTTGCCGCCGACGAAGGGCGGCGGTTTGCTGACCGATGCGGGTACCGCTTGGGCGTTTCCCGAAGGCGTCGGCGATGTGCTGCGGCTGCCCGATCTCGAGCAGGGTGTCGATCAGATCAATCGATTGCGCCGTAACCAAGCGCAGATCCAAATTTTGCCGGGGCAAGCAGCCGGCGATTCGATCATTGCGATCACGAACCCGTACGGTTCGCGATTCAACTACAACCTCGGCGTGGACAACTACGGCGATCCGTCCACCGGCAAGCTACGCTATCGCGGCGGCGCCGAAGCGGACAACGTGCT
>Ga0157369_10001905_pt1 | contig 25156 bp, 21 predicted proteins | sample C25metaG_FD_113461 | JGI IMG/M metagenome (GOLD analysis project Ga0157369, IMG submission 113461) | Corn rhizosphere microbial communities from Kellogg Biological Station, Michigan, USA - C2-5 metaG | ecosystem: Host-associated > Plants > Roots > Rhizosphere > Soil | place: USA: Michigan... | reverse complement strand
CACGATCACCGCCTCGACCGGCGGCGGCATCTGATGCGGACAAGAGTCCGGCCGCGACGACCGGTTGGCCAACCCGCCCAGCCCACCGCCGCCTGCATACCGGCGCAACCACTCGTGCACCGTCTGCCGCGTCACCCCGTTGCGGCGCGCGACCTCCACCACCGACGCGCCCTCGAGCACGTCCAACACCGCCCGATACCGCTGCTCCACGACCGTCAGCTCCACCAGCACAACCGGCTCCTTCGCCACGATCACGAGATCGCGAGGAAGGCCGACAACCAGCGGCGCGAACGTGAATCAAGCGCGAGTGTCGCCCACCTACCGGAACGACTGTCGCCCACCTACCGGAACCGCGTCCACAACCTGTCGCCCAGGAACCGGAACGAGAGTGTCAAGCATGAACCGGAGAAGCACACACACATCCGGCCACCAGCTCGCCCGCACGAAGGGCACGACCAGGGGCACGAAACGGGAAAGACATTCCTCGCACGACGCTGACCTGCGGTTTAGCTTGTGGGCGCGACAGGTTTCGAACCTGTGACCCCCCGGTTGTAAGCCGGGTGCTCTTCCGCTGAGCTACGCGCCCTGACGTTTCGCGGCGTTGACAGGAGGTTGACACCGCGGTCGGCAAGCCTACCTATTCGGCGCCTTGCCCCACATCCGCTCCAGCGCCTGGGTCACCTCAACCGCCAGGCCGGACGGCGTGCGCTGCTCGGACGGCGCCGGCCCGTCGGCGTCCGGCTCGAGGTTTTCACTGATCACTGAGCTGCACTCGCGGCAGGTGATCTGACCGAGAGCACGGGCCAATCGCCATGATCCGCACGCCGGGCAGTGATCGAGTTCGCTCGACCAGTCGTGCGCGCTCTGGCAGGCCGGGCAGACCAGCACGTGCTCGCCGCCACGCACGCCGCGCTTCCACGGCGACGGCCCGCGAACGGGATCGACCTCGCGGGTTCCGCACTTCCAGCAGGGCATGTCAGGTCAGCGAAGCAAGCGCGCGAACGTAGTCGGCGGGATCGCGCGCGTCTGGGATGCCGTGCAAAACGTTCCACCGGACGACGCCTGCGCGGTCGATCACGAAGCTGCCACGCAGCGCAGCGCCTGCCCGAGAATCGAACACGCCGTACGCCTGCGCGACTTCTCCATGCGGCCAGAAGTCAGCCAGCACAGGGAAATCGATGCCTTCGTGATCGGCGAACCTGCGCTGCACGAACTTCGAGTCGACCGATACGGCGAGCAGCTGCGTCGTGTCGTTGACGAAGGAGCCGACGTCGTCGCGGAGCGCGGTGAGCTCACCGGTACAGACACTGGAGAACGACCAGGGATAGAACACGAGGACGACGTTGCGCCGCCCCTGGAACGACGACAGCCGAACAGGGGTGCCGTGCTGGTCGACCAACTCGAAATCGGGCGCCGGCCGACCGACCTCGGCGATCAACGCTTTCGTGAGCTGCGCGGCGCGACGAGACGGGCGCCCGACCAGTCGCGGCCGGCGCTTATGGACGTCGTCTGGCTCAGGCCGGCGGTCGGCGCGGCCTCGGTGATGTCACTCGGCTCGACGTGACCGTCGCGCCCTGATTTGGGCGACAGCAGCCAGATCGTGCCGCCGTCCGCGAGCGAGGTCAGCGCGTCGACCAGCGCGTCGACCAAGTCGCCGTCGCCCTCGCGCCACCAGAGCAACACCACATCGACGACGTCGTCGTAACTCTCATCGACCAGTTCACTGCCGGTGACTTCCTCGATCGCAGCGCGCAACTGGTCGTCGCTGTCGTCGTCATATCCGATCTCTTGGACCACCTGGCCGGCTGAGAAACCAAGCTTCTCCGCCCGGCTGCGCTGTCCCTCCGCGTGGTCCGCGGTCGCGCTCACGAAAACCCTCCCTGCTGACGGCTACTGACCGTGCCGCGCTGTCGCGGGCAGTTCATTGTCGCTGTAGTCCACACGTATCCAGCGTCCGTGCGCAAGTGGTCATCCGCAACCTGGGGACGGGACGGTCGGAGCCGGTGGAGGTCCGACTCCCGGCCGCCTCACCTCCAGGGTCGCTCGCGTAAGGGCACTCGCCAAGCCGCCTGACGGCTGAAGTCAAAAGCCGAATGGGTGAGAGAATCGCGGCAGACGCCCGACTACCCGTGAGGATCTTCAGGTGGCAGCGAAACGACCAGGCGACCGCGTCCCGGTGATCAGCGACGGCCTGCCGAGCCAATTGCCCGACATCGATCCTGACGAGACCTCCGAGTGGCTCGAATCACTCGACGCCGTCGTCGCCGCGCAGGGCAAGACCCGCGCCCGTTACCTGATGCTCAAGCTGCTCGAGCGCGCCCGTGAGCGGCAGATCGGTGTGCCCGCGCTGCGCAGCACCGACTACATCAACACGATCCCGCCCGAGGCCGAGCCGTGGTTCCCGGGCGACGAGCGCATCGAGAAGCAGATCCGCCGCGCCGTGCGCTGGAACGCCGCCGTCATGGTCTCGCGAGCCAACCGGCCCGAGCTCGGCGTCGGCGGGCACATCGCTACCTACGCCTCGGCCGCCAGCCTGTACGAGGTCGGCTTCAACCATTTCTTCAGAGGCAAACACGCCGCCGCGGGCGGCACTGGCAAGCATCAGGCCGACGGATCATCCGGCGACCAGGTCTTCTTCCAGGGCCACGCCTCCCCCGGTATCTACGCGCGTGCCTTCCTCGAGGGCCGGCTCACCCAGGAGCAGCTCGACGGCTTCCGGCAGGAGATCAGCCGCGGCGGCATCCCGAGCTACCCGCACCCGCGGCTGATGCCCGACTTCTGGGAGTTCCCGACCGTCTCGATGGGCCTGGGCCCGATCGATGCGATTTACCAGGCCAGGTTCAACCGCTACCTGCACGCGCGCGGCATCGCCGACACGTCGAACTCGCGGGTCTGGGCGTTCCTCGGCGACGGCGAGATGGATGAGCCCGAGTCGCTTGGCGCCATCGGCGTCGCGGCTCGCGAAGAGCTCGACAACCTCACCTTCGTCATCAACTGCAACCTGCAGCGCCTCGACGGCCCGGTGCGCGGCAACGGCAAGATCATCCAGGAGCTGGAGTCATACTTCCGCGGCGCCGGCTGGAACGTCATCAAGGTCATCTGGGGCCGCGACTGGGATCCCCTGCTGGCCCGCGACGTCGACGGCGCGCTCGTCAACAAGCTCAACGCCACGCCCGACGGCCAGCTGCAGACCTACTCCGTCGAGTCGGCCCAATACATCCGCGAGCACTTCTTCGCCGACGATCCCCGGCTTCGGGCGATCGTCAAAGACTTGTCGGACGACGACCTGCGCCGCCTCTCGCGGGGCGGCCACGACTACCGCAAGGTGTACGCCGCCTTTGCAGCTGCCCAGGCCCACGTCGGCCAGCCGACCGTGATTTTGGCCCACACCATCAAGGGCTGGACGTTGAACTCCTTCCAGGGTCGAAACGCCACCCACCAGATGAAGAAGCTGACGAAGACCGACCTCAAAGAATTCCGCGACCGGCTGCATCTGCCGATCAGCGACCGCGAACTCGAGGCCGACCTGCCGCCGTACTACCACCCGGGCGCCGATTCCGAAGAAATCCAGTACATGCTGGAGCGGCGGGCAGCCTTGGGCGGTTCGTTGCCTGAGCGGCTAACGAACGCGAAGCCGCTGAAGTTGCCCGGTGACGCCGTCTACAGCGAGCTTCGTGCGGGCTCGGGCAAGCAGAAGGTCGCCACGACGATGGCGATTGTTCGGCTCATCAAAGACCTCATGAAAGAAGAGGAAATCGGCGAGCGGATCGTGCCGATCATTCCTGACGAAGCCCGCACGTTCGGCATGGATTCACTGTTTCCGACGGCGAAGATCTACAGCCCGCACGGGCAGCGTTACGAAGCCGTAGACCGCGAACTTTTGCTGTCGTACAAGGAATCGCAAGAGGGCCAGCTGCTGCACGAAGGCATCACCGAGGCTGGTGCGATGGGGTCGTTCATCGCGGCGGGCTCGTCGTATGCCACGCACGCCCAACACATGATTCCGGTCTACATCTTCTATTCGATGTTCGGTTTCCAGCGCACCGGCGACCAGCTGTGGGCGGCCGCCGACCAGATGTGCCGCGGCTTCCTGCTCGGCGCCACCGCCGGCCGCACAACCCTTACCGGTGAAGGCTTGCAGCACAACGACGGCCACTCGCCGCTGCTCGCCTCGACCAACCCAGCGGTCGTCTATTACGACCCCGCGTTCGGCTTCGAAATCACGCACATCATGCGCGACGGTCTTCGGCGCATGGTCGGCTCGAGCGACGAATTTCCCCATGGGGAAGACGTTTTCTACTACCTCACCGTCTACAACGAGCCGATCCTGCAGCCCGCGCAGCCCGAGAATCTCGACGTCGAGGGGTTGCTCGCAGGCCTTTACCACCTCGCGGCTGCGCCCGCGGTCGAAGGCCCGCGTGCGCAGATTCTCGCCTCCGGTGTTGCCATGCCATGGGCCCTGGAAGCACAGCGAATTCTCGCCGAAGACTGGGGCGTCGGCGCCGACGTCTGGTCGGCCACCAGCTGGACCGAACTCCGCCGCGACGGCCTCAACTGCGAACGGTTCAACCTCTTGAACCCGGACGCCGAGAAGCGGGTGCCGTACGTAACGCGGGCGCTCTCCGGGCGACCCGGCCCGGTGGTCGCGGTCAGCGACTTCATGCGCGCCGTGCCCGACCAGATCGCCCGGTGGGTGCCTAGCGATTACTCCTCGCTGGGCACCGACGGCTTCGGCTTCTCCGACACCCGAGCAGCGACGCGTCGTTTCTTCCACGTCGACGCGCCCTCGATCGCGCTTCGGGTACTGACCGACCTCGCCGCCCGCGGCGAGGTCGGCACCGACGTCCCCGGCAAGGCCGCCGCCCAATACGGCCTGGTGTAATGGGGTGCTACCATGTAGCACATGGAGCGAATTGGGGTCCGTGAGCTGCGGCAATATGCGAGCCGCTATCTGGCTCGGGTCGGTGCCGGCGAAACCTTTGAGGTCACGGATCGCGGTCACCCGGTCGCGCTCCTGACACCGATCGGCTCCGACCCCTGGCAGGCACTGCTGGCCTCCGGCCGAGTGCTGCCCCCCGACGAAGGAGCCGACCTTACTTCGGAACCTCCTGCTGACTATGGGATCGCAGCGTCTGGTGCGCTCGCGGCCGCCCGCGAGCACGAACGGTGAAGCTGTACCTCGATAGCTCGGCAGTCGTGAAGTTGATCCAACGGGAGGCCGAGTCGGCGGCACTGCGCCGCTACCTACGGCGGCTGGGCGATGACCTCAAGGTCACGAGCGCGCTGGCCCGCGTCGAGGTCTTGCGGGCACTCGCGGCCGGCGGACCCACTGCCGTTGCCCATACCCGTCGGGTCCTGAGCGGGTTCTACCAGGTCGACCTGAGTCGTAGCCTGCTCGACGACGCAGCAATGCTCGCGCCCGGCACGATCCTGCGGAGTCTCGATGCGATCCATCTGGCTACCGCACGCGCAGTTGGCCCAGACTTGCGTGCGGTCGTCACCTATGACGAGCGCATGAAGACTGCCGCGGCCGGCCTCGGGCTCCTCACGGAGGCGCCGGCGTGAGCGGTTCGGGCCGCCAGGCGTCAGCGTTCATGGCCCACGCCAGCACCTCGGCGTCCGTGTCGGTAGTGAGCGTCAGCGACGAAGCGTCGGTCACCCGTGCGGCATCGCCGGCGACCAGCGGCACATCGCCGAGCAACGCCTCGCCGGAGATGACGAACAGGTGCACGAACCGCACCGCGGGCACCGGCACCGCCGAGCTGGCGCGCAACGATGCCGCGAGCAGCGACGCCCCGGGTTGCCGAAGCCGCAGCGGCGCGCTTTCGCTGCCCGACGCGACGATCGCGAACGAACCCAAACCCGGGAAGGCAGCGGCGGTCGAGTACGCGGGCGCACCATCGTCGTCCGAGCTGATCCACATCTGGATGTAGCGGGTGACGCCGTCCGAGACGTTGATCTCGCTGTGCCGTACTCCGCGGCCGGCCGACAACACCTGCGCTACACCGGGCGTGACCACCCCCGAGCCTCCGGCGTCGTCCGCGTGCTCGAGAGCACCCGTGACCACCCAGGTGACGATGTCGATGCCGCGGTGCGGGTGCTCGGTGAACCCACCGCCGGGCTGCAGGAGATCGTCGTTGTGCGAGGCGAGCACGCCGAAGCCGACGTTGGCCGGGTCGTAGTGCTGGCCGTAGGAGAACGAGTGCCGCGACTCGACCCAGTCGGTGCGAGTGACGAAACGCGACTCGGCGAGCCGGACGTCGATCTCCATAAGCGCATCCTGTCCGGATCAGGCCCGACCTAGCCACCGCGGGTCACGCTCGGGGGCCACCTCGGATGACCGTTGGGTGGTTTGTCGCGATGGCGCTACTCCAGACGGGTCAATCCGCCGACGATTAGGTCCGGATCCGCATCGCTCGAGGAGGCGCCGTGACCTCTGCTCGCTCAAGCCGGTTGCCATGGCGCCGCCGCTCCACGATGTCGTGTCTTGACGATCATCCCAACATTCACGAGATCCTCGCGATCCTCGCGCGTGTGCCGCAGCTGACCAATTACGAGATCGAGCGGCTCGCCAACGGCTGGCGCGACAACAGCTTCCTCGCCAGCGCCCGAAACCGCGCACTGTCACCGACCTCGCCGCTGATCATCGACGTGCTTGCCGCGTTCGATCGCGTCGACGCCGTCTTCTTCGACCAGCTCGACGACCTCGCCGACACAAGCGAAAGTGCCCCGACGAAGCGCATGGTCAACACCGCCCTCAAGGCGATCCGCGACTCGCTCGCGGCTGCCTACGCGCGGCCGATCCTGCGCCGCGCCGAATACATCGCGTTGATCGGCCCGTGGCATCGGGCGCTGCCGGCCGAGGAGACCATCCCGGGCGGCATCGTGACGCGCACCGCGGCGATCGAAGAGCTACTGCAGGCACTCGTGCCGCTGAGCACCCGCTGCCACGACCCCGAGTCGGGCCGGCTGTTCGCCAAGCTCGCCGCAGCCGCTGCCAGCCGCGACGCCGAGGCCACCACGGTTGCTCGCGAAGCGGCGTGGCAACGCGCCGTCTCGTCGGCCCGCAAGCGGCAGTGGATGCTGCTTCGCCAGACGGTGCACGACACCCTCAACCGGGCGTGCGCCCGCTGCGGCAGCTCGCGGCGCGCCGCCGTCGAGTCGGCCGACGCCGTCGAATCGGTGCGGGCCCTTTGTGCGGACGCCGTGTGTGGCGTGTTGATGGCAGATGCACTCGAGCCGGCGATGGTGCGCGCGCTCGTCGACCCGGCCGCGAAATTGTTGCCGTCCCCCCGCACGCCCGCGAGTGACTGACACCCCACATAGCGCGCGTGTAACGTCTCGCGCGTGTCCGACCGGCGTAACGATGCACCGCTGCGCGTAGTGATCGCAGAAGACCAGTACGTCACGCGTGAAGGCACCCGGAGGCTGCTCGAGGAGCAAGGGCTCGAGGTGGTCGGCGTCGCGAGCGACTACGACGGCGTGCTGAACGTCTTCCGGTCGCTGCAGCCCGACGTCGTCCTCATGGACGTCAAGATGCCGCCCACCTTCTCGATGGAGGGCATCAAGGCAGCCCACGTCATCAAGGAGGAACGACCCTCGACCGGCGTCGTGGTGTTGACGCAGCACGACGACGAGGAATATGTGTGGGCGCTGCTCGAGCGTGGCGTCGACGGCTACGGCTACCTGCACAAGGTTCGCGTCGGCGACGTCGACCAGCTGGTGCGGGCACTGTATGAGGTGGCGGCGGGCGGAGCCGTCCTCGATCCGCGGATTGTGGAGACGTTGCTGCGGCGGCGCTCGAACAAGCCCGGGTCCGCACTTGGCGCATTGACGCCGAGTGAGCTCGATGTGCTGCGGCTCATGGCCGAGGGCCGTTCCAACCGCTCGATCGCCGAATCCCTGTACCTGTCACTCGGAAGCGTCGAAAAGCGCATCGCGTCGGTGTTCGACAAGCTTGCGCTGCACACCGAGGGTGAGACCAACCGGCGAGTCGCGGCGGTACTCATCTACCTGCGAGAGTCTGCTTCAGGCCGGTGAGCCCGACGGCCATCGGTATCGAGGCCGCGACGCGGGTGCCGGCACCCGGCGCGCTGTCGATCGAAAGCGTCCCCCCGACAGCTGCCATGCGGTCGGCCATATTGGATAGCCCGCTACCCCCTTGGCTCGAGGCGAAGCCGACACCGTCGTCAATCACCTCGAGCACCATGCAGCCGCTGTGAGGTTGCAGGACGACGGACGCGGCCGCCTCTCCGGCGTGTTTTTGCGCATTCGTCAGCGCTTCCAACGCAACGAAGTACAGCGCTGCCTCGACGTCGGCGGCCCACCGCCTGCGTAGTACGTCAGGGTGGACGTCGATGTGCACTGCCATCGGCATCCGGGCCACCTGGGTGCGCAGAGCTGCCGCGAGCCCCTGATCGACCAGCACACCGGGGAAAATGCCGCGGCCCAGCTCCTGCAAGGCAAAGACGGCTTGCTCGGCCTCGACCGCGAGGTCGGCCAGCTCCGCGTCATTGGAGGTCCGGCCGTTGGAGGTCCGGCCGTTGGAGATGCGGCGCAGCCGGATAGCGAGCGAGACCAGTTGTTGCTGCACTCCGTCGTGCAGGTTGCGCTCGATTCGCCGCCGCTCGTCGTCTTGCGCCGAGACTAGGCGTTGCCTCGACTCGCGCAACGCGGCCGCCTGCGCTTCGATCTCCTCGAGACGGGCGCGCAATCGGGCTTCGAGGTGAAGGTTCCGGAGCCGTTGTGCACTCTCACGGCCGAGGATCTCGAGCAACTGAAAGTCCGCGGCACCGAGTCGATCACCGCGGCGTTCGCCGCATGCCAGCAGCCCGACTAATTCGTCGCCGGCCACCAGCGGCACCAGCGCCGCAAGCGTGTCCGTCAGCCCCGGGGCGAGCTCGCGCGGCGGAGTCCCACCGAGCACGACGCCCGGCGACGATCGGAGAACCTCGGCGGTCGCCGGCGAAAGGTCGATGACTGCACCGCTCGCCGTCGTCCCTATTGAGCGCAGCGTGTTCGCGGCGGTCAGCCAGACGCCGGCGTGGCGCACGTGCAACCCCGCACGAACGGTGCCCGCGACAAGGTCGCCGAGCGCATCGAGATCGCCGACCCGCCGCAACTCGTCCCAGAAGTCAGTCAAGATGACGTGCGGCTGCGCCCGGCGACGGTAGACGAGGCGTTCGACGCCTGCTTCGAGGCGCCGCGTCGCCGGACGAAACAACAGCGTCACGAGCAGCGCGAGCGCCACCGCGGTGAGCGCACTGGCGCCGCCGACGAGGAGGCCGGCGGCAAGTGCAGGCACCAGCAAGAGCAGCGACAACGACGTCCACACCACGCCGAAAACGACGGCGCGTGACACGACGATGTCGATTTCCCACAGCCGGTAGCGCAAAATGCCCACCGTGATACCGGCGGCAACCATCGGCTGTCCGACCGCGCCGAGTAGCTGCCCGATGGTTTGTGGCGCACCGCTCAAGGTCTCGAACGGCACCGCCGCAACTTGGGCGATCACACCGAACGCCGCGCCCCACAGCAACCACCTGATCTGTTGCCGGACGACGGCGTCGGCTCGGCGGAACCGCTGCACCAGGCCAACCAGGGAGATAAGGGGCACGAGCAGGATGAGGGTGCTCGCATGGAAGACCGGCTGCCATGCGGCGCTGGCGAGTGGGCCGCCTATCCCAGGCGGGATGGCGACGCCCGAGAACAGCGAATAGATCTGGCCATTCGGCGTAAGCAAGTAGCACGCGACCACGAACGGGATGCACAGCGCGGTCGAGGCAACGAAGTACCGGCGCCATGCTCGGCTCGCGAACCGTCCGTCAGGGAACCACAAAATGACGAGCGCCCAGGCACACACGAGGCCGCCAGTGCCCCATACCCATGCATACGCCGCCTGCTCCAGCGGACGCGGGAGTTCGCGCCGAAGCGCTCCGTAGTCGAGCAGGCCCGAGGCAAGCACAGCCACCGCAAACGCCCCCGCAGTGCAGGCCATCAGCACGCCCATTCGGTGCCACGGTTTGCGCCAGAGGATGAGGCACCCGAGCAATCCGACCGCGATCGCCAACGACGCGGGCGATGCGGTTTCGGCGAGGTTGCCGCCCGAGGCGACCTGCAGGGCGAAGCCCGCGGCTGTCGCCGCCACGATCGATCCGGCGCCGAGCGCCGCCGCGATGGCGGCGCCACGCGCACGGTCGCGGAATGTCGTCTGCATCGTGCAACGATGCTCCACCACGACGGGCCCCCAGCAACGCCGAACGGCCCCAAAATCTCGGAGGAAAACCGTAAAGACACCGGCGGCAAGCTGGCTGCCGAACCTGCCCGGCGCTCGCGCACGATCGAGCAGCTATCCACACCGCTCGCGAAGGAGAACAGCCGTGGCCATGTCCAAAACATCTGTCGCTGGCGCAACGTCGCTCGTTGCCGCCGCGCCGCTCGTCATCTTCGGAACGCTCATCAGCCCAACGGTTTCTGACGAAGCAACCGACCAGGTCAACGCGCTCGCGGCCCACCGTGGCGCAGTGATCGCAGGAATGACATTGAGCGCAGTTGCCCTGGTGCTGCTCATCGCCGGCACCGTCTGGCTTGCGCTCGTCACCGCGCCTCGGAGCCCCAAGCTCGCGGTGACGGGCGGGATTCTCGGCGTATTCGGCTCGCTCGTCGTCATGTTCGAAAACAGCATGCACGCAGCTGTCCCTTCGATCGTGCGCGGCCTTTCCTCCACCCAGGCGGTCGCGATCGTCGACCGGGTCGGGTCCAGCACCGCGGCCGCGGGCCTCGAGCCGCTGTCGATCCTTGGCGACATCGGTCTTCTCTTGCTAGGCATCGCTGCTGTGCGGGCAGGCCTCCCCAGGTGGGCGGCGGCGGTCTTCGGCATTGGCGCTCTCACCGAAGGCGCAGGCTTCGCGACGTCGACGAAGCCCCTCGTCGTCCTGGGCTTCGCGCTCGTCTTCGTCGGCGCGGCAATGGTCGTCCGCAATGCACAACGGCAGCGAACCGTTGATGCCTTGACGCCGCGGCCCGCTGTGCAAGCCGCCTGAACCCAAGTTCGGTCGCCCCTGGGGCAGACTTGCCCAGGTGAGCGTCGCGTCAACATCGCCTGCGCGGGCGCGCGCGGCCACCGCGCGCGCCCTTGAGCGCGCAACGGGCGATCTGGCTCGCGCGGCGATCACCCGCATGGACGAGACCCTGCCGTGGTACCGCTCGATGCCGGCCGAGAGCCGGTCGTGGGTCGGGCTGGTCGCGCAGGCCGGTATCGCCGCCTTCGTCGAGTGGTTCAAGCATCCCGATGGCAAGCGCGAAATCACCGGCGAGGTCTTCGGCACGGCACCGCGCGAACTCGCCCGCACGGTCAGCCTGAAACAGACCGTCGAGTTGGTGCGCATCACGATCGACGTCGTCGAGGCGGCGGCCGAGACGATCGCCGCGCCCGGCGGTGCAGCCGCTCTGCGCGAATCGGTGCTCATTTACGGGCGCGAAGTCGCGTTCGCCGCGGCGCAGGTCTATGCCCAGGCGGCCGAGGCCCGCGGCGCGTGGGACGCCCGGCTCGAGGCCATGGTCGTCGACTCGCTGATGCGCGGGGAGGCCGACGAGGCGCTGCGGTCGCGAGCTGCGGCACTCGGCTGGGGATCGCCGTCGTCCGTCACTGTCGTGATCGGCACCCCGCCGGACGACGAGCCCGAGGCGGTCGTCGACGGCGTGCGACGAGCCGCGAAGCACGCCGGTCTCGACGCCATGGCCGCGGTGCAAGGCGACCGCCTGGTGGCGGTGCTCGGTGGCGCGCCCGACCCGATGCGGGCCTCACGCGCGCTGCTCGCGCAGTTCGGCCCGGGGCCGGTGGTGATCGGGCCGCCGGAGGCCGACCTGATGGCGGCGACGAGATCGGCCCAGGCTGCTCTCGCCGGGCTGCGTGCGTGCCGGGCTCGCACCGCGCTGCCCAGGCCGGTGCTCGCGTTCGACCTGCTGCCCGAACGGGCACTGGACGGCGACGAGAGCGCCCGCCGGCAGCTGATCGACGACATCTACGCCCCTCTCGTCGCCGCGGGCAGCGCGCTCGTCGAAACCCTCGGCGCCTATCTGGAGCAGGCAGGCTCGCTCGAGGCCACCGCCCGCGCGCTTTATGTGCACACCAACACCGTGCGGTACCGGCTGCGCCGAGTCGCTGAGGTGACCGGCTACGCCGCCACCGAGCCGCGCGAAGCCTTTACCTTGCACCTGGCGCTGGTGCTCGGGCGACTCGCCGAACTGTAGCTTTGCTACGCAGTTGTAGGTTCACTACAAAGCGGCCATCACGACTTGGTCACGGCAGGCCGCGAAGTTTCCGCGATTTCTCGGCAAGGTGGATGCGTGCTCGCGATACTCGCCCCCGGTCAAGGGGCTCAGGTTCCTGGCTTTCTCACTCCCTGGCTCGAGGTTCCCGGCGTCGCCGACGCCGTCACGTGGTGGTCGGCCGTGCTTGACCTCGACCTCGCCCGGCTCGGTACCACTGCCGACGCCGACGAGATCAAAGACACCGCGATCGCCCAGCCGCTGCTGGTCGGTGCCGCGCTGGCGGCCGCCACGACTATCTTCGACCGGCCGCGTCCGCAGCTCGCGCTCGACGAGCTCGCGAGCAATGTCGCGGTCGTCGCCGGCCACAGCGTCGGCGAGCTGACGGCGGCGGCACTCGGCGGCGTCCTCACCCCGGAGTCCGCGCTGGTGCTCGTACGCGAACGCGGCCGTGCGATGGCCAAGGCGGCCGCGGCCACCCCGACCGGCATGACCGCCGTGCTCGGCGGCGACCCCAAGGCAGTGCTCGAACGAATCGCCGAGCTCGGCCTCACCCCGGCCAACGTGAACGGCGCCGGCCAGGTCGTCGCAGCGGGCACGTTGGAGCAGCTCGAGGCGCTCGCCGCCAACCCGCCGGAGGGCGCGCGCTTGAGGCCGCTGGCCGTCGCGGGCGCGTTCCACACCAACCACATGTCGCCGGCAGTCGACCGGTTGCGCGAGCTGGCGGTCGGCATCCCGACGTCCGAGCCGCGCACCCGGCTGCTGCAGAACGCCGATGGCGTCGTCGTCCAGCACGGGCCCGACTTCGTCGGCCGCCTCGTCGACCAGGTTGCCGCCCCCGTCCGCTGGGACGCCTGCATGAAGACCCTCGGCGACCTCGGCGTCAGCGCGGTCATCGAGCTGCCCCCGGCCGGCACGCTCGTCGGCCTGATCAAGCGGTCGCTGCCTGGCGTCGAGACGCTCGCGCTGAAGAGCCCCGACGACCTCGACGCCGCCCGCGTCCTCATCGACAAGCACCAGCACGACATCGAGTTCGCTGCCACGCCGTCGTGGCGTCTCCTCGTCGCGCCGCTGGCCGGTACGTTCGAGGCGACCCAGACCCATCCCGGCGACGTGCTGCCCGCAGGCGCCGTGCTCGGGCGGGTCGTCACCAAGCGTGAGGCGCAAGAGGTCGTTGCCGCACAAGGCGGAACGCTGGTCGAATGGCTCGTCGAAGACGGCGACCCGGTCTCCCCGGGCCAGCCCTTGGCTCGGCTGCACCCGGAGGTCGTCACCGCATGAAGCTCCCTCAGTCTGCTGCTGGCGCGCGGATCATCGGCATCGGTGAGCACCGTCCAGCTCGCATCGTCACCAACGACGAGATCTGCAAGAACATCGACTCCAACGACGAGTGGATTCGCGAGCGCAGCGGCATCGTGACCCGGCGCTTCGCCGCTCCCGACGAGTCCGTCGTCGATATGGCCACGAGCGCGGCGTCGAAGGCATTGGCCGCTTCAGGCATCGAGCCGTCCGACGTCGACCTCGTGCTGCTGGCGACCTGCACGCACCCGTTCCAGACACCGGGTGGCTCGAGCCAGGTGCAAGACCGCATCGGCGCGGTCAAGGCGGGCGCCATGGACATCAACGCCGCGTGCGCGGGCTTCAGCTACGCGCTCTCGGTCGCGTCCGATGCGATCCGCGCCGGCAGCGCACGCTACGTCGTCGTCGTGGGTGCCGAGAAGATGACCGACTTCATTGACCCGCACGACCGCGGCATGGCGTTCCTCTTCGGCGACGGCGCGGGCGCGGTGGTGGTCGCGGCGTCCGAGACGCCGGGCATCGGCCCAGTGGTGTGGGGCAGCGACGGCGCGCACGCGCAGACCATCACGCAAAAGCCCACCTATGTCGAGGTGCAGCACGCTCTGGCCACCGGCACGCCGCTCGAGCCGGTCGCGCTCCGCATGGCTGGGCAGACTGTGTTCCGCTGGGCGGTCACCAGGATGGGCCCGGTGGCCCAAAAAGCCCTCGACCTCGCGGGCATCACACCCGACGAGCTCGGCGCGTTCGTTCCGCACCAGGCAAACCTGCGCATCGTCGAGTCGTTGGTGAAGACACTGAAGCTGCCGAGCAGCGTTGTCATCGCCCGCGACATCGAGACGCAGGGCAACACGTCGTCCGCCTCGATTCCGCTTGCGCTCTCGGCACTCTTGCAGCGTGGCGAAGTCGAGAGCGGCCAGTCGGCGTTGTTCATCGGATTCGGCGCGGGTCTCACCTACGCAGCTCAGGTCGTCGAAATCCCTTAATCACAGCGTTTTTTGCGCAACCCACCCCAATGTAAGGAGAACACTCATGGCCCTGTCCCAGGACGAAATCCTCGCCGGTCTCGCCGAGATCGTGAACGAGGTGGCCGGCATTCCGGCCGCCGACGTCCAGATGGACAAGAGCTTCACCGACGACCTCGACGTCGACTCACTCTCGATGGTTGAGGTCGTTGTGGCCGCAGAGGAGAAGTTCGGCGTCCGCATCCCCGACGACGACGTCAAGAACCTCAAGACGGTCGGCGACGCCGTCACCTACATCGAGAAGGCAGGCGTCTCCGCCTGAACGGCATGAGTGCGGACGGCGAGCGACTCGGCCGCCTTGGTCGAGCCGCTGCCCGTCCTGCCACCGAAGCCCCAATCTTGAGCAAGAGAGGCAATTTCCGTGACCGCGACCACGACTGACGGCGCTCCACGCACACGCGTCGTCGTCACCGGTATTGGCGCCACCACACCACTCGGTGGCGATGCAGCGTCCACATGGGCGGGCCTGCTCGAAGGCCGTTCGGGAGTCAAGACGCTCACTCAAGATTGGGCGCTCGAGCTTCCGGCTCGACTTGCGGCGCCCTCTGCCGTTGACCCCCTCGACGTGCTCGAGCGGGTCGAGGCGCGCACGCTCGACCGCTCGCAGCAGTTCGCTCTCATTGCCGGCCGTGAGGCCTGGGCAGACGCCGGCAAGCCGGACATCGACCCGACCCGGCTCGGCGTCGTGTTCGCCACCGGTATCGGTGGCCTGACCACGTTGCTCAACTCCTACGACGTGCTCAAGGAAAAGGGCCCGCGGCGGGTTTCGCCACACACGGTGCCGATGCTGATGCCGAACGGCCCTGCGGTAACGGTCGGCCTCGAGGTCGGGGCACAAGCCGGCGTCCACGCTCCGGTCAGCGCCTGCGCGTCAGGTGCTGAGGCGATTTCCTATGGCTTGCAGATGATTCGCAGCGGCCGCGCCGACATCGTGGTGTGCGGCGGCACCGAAGCCGTCATCCACCCGCTGCCGCTGGCCGCGTTCGCCTCGATGCGTGCGATGTCTACCCGCAACGACGAGCCACACCGCGCGTCGCGCCCCTACGACAAGGCCCGCGACGGATTCATCATGGGCGAGGGCGCGGGCGCCATCGTGCTCGAGACCGAAGAGCACGCGAAGGCTCGCGGCGCCCACATCATCGCCGAGCTCGCCGGCGCCGGCATGTCCGCCGACGCCTACCACTTCGCGGCTCCCGAGCCCGAAGGGCGAGGCGTCAGCCGGGCACTGCGTGCAGCGCTGGAAGACGCCGGCATCTCGACGTCCGACGTCGTTCATATCAACGCGCACGCGACCTCGACCCCCGCGGGCGACACCGCCGAAGCGAAGGCGATTCGCGAGGTCTTTGGCGCGGACGCCGACAACATCGTGGTCAGCGCACCGAAGTCGAACATGGGCCACCTGCTCGGCGCGGCAGGTGCGGTCGAGGCCATCGCCACGATCTTCGCGCTGCGCGACAAGATCGTGCCGCCCACGCTGAACCTCGACGACAAGGACGACGAGGTCGACCTCGACATCGTGACCGTTGACCCGCGCCCGCTGCGGCCAGGCGCCGCGCTCTCCGACTCGTTCGGTTTTGGCGGCCACAACGTCGTCCTCGTCTTTCAACCGGTCTGAAGGGAAATCCGTTGACCACAACAACGCAGGCCCCGGTCGAGCTCGATCCGCGTTCGCCCAGTGCACGGCTCGCCGCGCTGTTCGACGAGGGCACGTTCGAGCCCATCACGGCAGTCGACGACAGCGGCGTGCTCGCCGGCGTCGGCCGCATGCTGGGCACTCCGGCGGTCGCGTTCGCGAGCGACCCGACCATTCAGGGTGGTGCGCTGGGCAGCGCCGGTTGCACGGCGATCGTCGCCGCGTATGACCGTGCGCTCGCCGACGGCTCGCCGATCGTCGGGTTGTGGCACTCGGGGGGCGCGCGGTTGCGTGAAGGCGCCGAAAGCCTCGACGGCATCGGGCGCATCTTCGCGGCGATGACGCGCGCTTCGGGGCGGGTGCCGCAGATTTCCGTCGTGCTCGGGCCTTCTGCCGGTGGTGCGGCCTATGGCCCAGCGCTCACCGACATCGTCATCATGGCGCCCACCGGTCGGATTTTCGTAACCGGCCCCGACGTCGTGCGCAGCGTCACCGGCGAGGACGTCGACATGGAGCGCCTCGGCGGCGCGGAGGTGCACGGTCGCCGCAGTGGCGTCGTCCACCTGCTCGCCGACTCCGAGGGCGATGCGTTCGCCCGGGCTCGCGACCTCGCCGATCTGCTTGGTAACCAAGGAAAGGTCGGCGACACCGAGCTGGTCGACATTGACCTCGAAGGGTTGCTGCCCGACGGTGCGAAGCGCGCGTACGACGTCCACCCGCTGGTGAACGGGCTGCTCGACTCTCCCGGCGTCGAACTGCACGCCAAGTGGGCCCCGAACATCGTGACGACGCTCGGCAGGCTCGGCGGTCGCACGGTCGGCATCATCGCGAACAACCCGCTGCGCCTCGGCGGCTGCCTCGACGCGACTTCGGCTGAGAAGGCCGCTCGTTTCGTGCGCACCTGCGACGCGTTCGGGGTTCCCCTGGTGGTGCTCGTCGACGTCCCGGGTTATCTGCCCGGCCTCGGGCAAGAGTGGGACGGCGTCGTGCGCCGCGGCGCGAAACTGCTGCACGCTTTCGCCGAAGCTGTCGTGCCGCGGGTGACGCTGATTAGCCGCAAGGCTTACGGCGGTGCGTACATCGCGATGAACTCGCGCGCTCTCGGCGCCACGAAGGTGCTCGCGTGGCCGGGCGCGGAAGTCGCGGTCATGGGTTCGGTCGCAGCGGTGCGCATTCTGCATCGGCGCAAACTGGCCGAGGTCGGCGAAGCGCTGCGGCCGTCGCTCGAGCTCGAACTCGCGGCCGAGCACGAGAAGCTCGCCGGTGGCATCGAGAAAGCGGTCGCGATGGGCGTGGTCGACGACGTCGTGTCGCCGTCGCGCACCCGAAGCGTCATCGCGGCAGCGATCGCTGCGGCGCCACAGAACCGCGGAACGCACGGCAACATCCCGCTGTAGCGGTTAAAGCTTGAGGGCCGGTCCCGGGGTGGGCGACCGGCCCTCAACCATGTCGTCAAGGCACGTCGAGTGGGCGAATTTGCGTCGTTCGCCTCGGCGCGTCTTCACCACATCTGCCCACTCGCCGCAACGACCGACCGTTACGGAGGCGACCAGTCACCAGCGGCTAAGGTCCGTTCGCTGGCGACGCGCCGCGGACCGCTCGGCGTCCGGTCTCGATCTCGGGCGGAGTTCGCGGAGTTCGGCGACGTCCTCGTCGCGAATCAACACAAGCTGGCGTGGCGTGAGCTGGTCCGAAGTGGTGCGAAGGCGAGCCCGGTGCGCTCGGAGGGGAAGTTTGAAATACCGCACCGGGCCCGCCTCACACGACCTGGTGCAGCCACCGCACGGGGGCGCCGTCGCCAGCGTGGCGGAACGTCTCCAGCTCGGCATCCCACGGCGCGCCGAGCAAACGGTCGATTCCCACGCGGACGTCGTCGCCCGACGCCAGCAGTTGTCGAAGCCGGTTCTCCGGGACGACGAGATCGCCGTTGCTGGCTGTCGTTGCGTGGAAGAGTCCGAGGCTCGGCGTGAACGCGTACCGCTCGCCGTCCGTGCCGTGACTCGCGTCTTCGGTGACCTCGAAGCGGATCGGCCAGCCAAGCAGCGCCGACGCGAGCCGGGCTGAGCAGCCGGGCTCGCCGGCCCACGCCGATTCGGTGCGCACAGCGCCGGGTGATGCTGGCTGCGGCTGCCATTCGAGCCGCACTGGCATGCCAAGAACGCCGGCGACAGCCCATTCGATGTGCGGGCTGACAGCCGGCATGGCGGAGTGGACGTACAGGACGCCACGAGTTGCCACCGGAACCTCCGAGAGACGGGTACCTGAGGTGCGCCTTCCCCGACGTCCTCATGAATGTCTCTTTGGTCCCAGCAGGCACATTCTGCATCAACCGCCCCGGCAATGCCAGCGGCCACGGCGGTGTGTTGCGCAGGCATCGAAAGCGGCGGCCCGGATCACTCCCGGCGCAGGACGAGCACGGTCACGTCGTCGTCCGGCATGCCGTGCCTCGATGCAGCGTCGACCATGCGCCGCACCAGCGCCCTGGCGGTCGTCCACCGCGCGGTCGCCGTCGCATCGAGCAACCGGCCGATGCCGACGTCGATGTCTTCGCCCCGCCGCTCGACGAGGCCGTCGGTGATCGCGACCACGGCCTCGCCCGACTCGAGGCTCATCGTGGTACCGACGCGCTCGTCGCCGCCGGCGCCGAATGGCAGGCCAATGACGGTAGGCGCGATCGATGCCGAGCCTGGGCGCACCAACACCGGCGGGAGGTGGCCGGCGTTGGCGATCTGCACGATGTCACTGCGGTAGTCGACGAGGAAGTACAGCGCAGTCACCAGTTGCCCTCGGTCGAACGCCTCGAAGAACGCGTCGACCCGGCGAAAGACGGCGGCTGGGTCGGGGTCGTCGACGATGTACGCCCGAATCGTCGACCGGACCTCTGCCATCGCCGCTGCCGCTTGCAGGCCGCGGCCCATGACGTCGCCGACGATCGCGACGACCCGGCCGTCGGGCACCGGCACGACATCGTAGAAGTCGCCGCCGATCTGGCTGCCGCCTGCCGGGCTGTAGTGCGCGGCGACCTCCCATCCGGGGATGCCCGACACGGCTTGCGGGAGAAGCGCGCGTTGGAGCTCGAGGGTCGCCTGTCGCTCGGCCTCGTACATCTCGGTTCGCCGAAGCGTCTGCGCGGTCTGCGCAGCGAGGGCGAGAACGAAGGTGCGCTCCCCTTCGTCGAACAGCTTGACGGTGTCAAAACTGAAGCGCAGCGCGCCGACCGCCCGATCGCCCGCGATGAGCGGCAGCGCGCACATCGCGATCGTGCGTGGCTCGAAACCGCGCAACGAGGGAAACCTGGTGTCACGCTCATCCGGGGATTCCAGCCAGATCGCTTCGCCGCTGCGCAGTGCGGTGGCCGCCGGCAATGGCGCGTCGAGTCGCTCAGCACGAAGCTGGCCCATCAGCGCTTCGCCGTAGCCGATGGCGCCCGGGACGGCGAGATGCTCGCCATCAGCGGCCGGCACCAGCAGCCCCCCGCCAGAAGCACCGAGCGCCGCCACGGCTTCGGAGACCACGACCGATGCGACGTCCTCCGGTGTGCGCGCCCGAGCGAGGGCGGCGGTGACCCGTTGCAGGCGAGCGGCTTGCCCCTGCAGCCGCTGCGCGACCGCCATCGCCCGCACCTCGGCCAGCAAGATCGCCTCGAACGGCTCGATCTTGAGCGGTGGCTGGCCTGCTGCAAGCCTGCGAAGTTGGCGGACGACTGCGCCGACATACCAGTGCCGAAACAACCGATGGTCGGGTGGAGTCTCGAGGGTGAGCACCCGTGCAGCACGTGCGTAGCCGTCGACCTCGTCGAGCGCGGCGAGGTAGGCCTCGCCTGCTTCTGCGGCCGACAGCGGGAGGTGCAGCGTGAGCGAGGTACGCGGTGCGCCGCGCTGCGCAGCCGCGAGGGCCTGCCGCTTGATGGCTTCGCGGGCGTCCGCGAACTGGTGCACGACCGCCTCGATGAGCCTCGCCAGATGTGGTGGGACAGCGGCGCTCTCAGCTGCGGACGAGCCCCCCGCCGCGGCCAACGAGAACTCGCGGACCAGGTTGTCGACGTGAGCCTTGGCCTCGATGAGCATCGCCGTCGGTACGTCGCCGAGCACGACCGTGAACCGGCGCTCGGCCGTTGGTTGCTCGTCGTTCCCGGCCAGGAGCGCGCCGAGGTCGAGGGTCGCGCGGCGGGTGTCGCCGTCCGCAGAAAACTCGCACCACACCGTCTTGCCGCCATCCGCCTCGCTGCCGACGCCCCAGTTCGAGCTGACCGAATCGACCAAGGCGAAGCCGCGGCCGGTCATGTTGCTGGTACTCGGCGGAGCGATCACCGGCCATCGTGGGCTGGCGTCAGTGACTTCGAGGCGGGCGAACCCGAGCGCTGCCTGAACTCGGACGACGACCGGCGGCGCACCATGCTGATGGGCGTTGGCGACAAGCTCGGCGGCAGCGACCGCCGCGTCGTCCGCCAACTGACGGCCCGCGCGCTCGGCGACATACCGCTGAACGTACTGCCGCGCAGAGCGGACGCCGGCCGGCCCAGCCGGCACCTCGTAGCGGCCCGCCGACAGCGATTCGTACCGGCCCGGCCCGGACTCACCCGACCGGTATTCGCTCACGTGTTCAGTGTGGCCTTTGGAGGCCGGTCGTAACCGCGTACCTCAGGGCGTGATCAGCGCCGTGTCGCCGCTCTCGAGGACGATCAGCTGGCCGGCGTTGCCGGTGGTGAACGGCCAAGCCCGCCCGTTGCCGATGGCCGCCGACCGGATCGAGTCGGCAGCCGAGGCCGCCTCCGAGGCACGGCCGACGCGCAGCAGCGCCCAACCAGCCACCGGCCAGTACCCGACCGTGCCGGTGCTGCCGTTCATATCGGCCATCGCGTTCGGCGAACTCCACTCCGGTTGAGCCGCCGCGAACGTGTTCAGCAGGCTGCGCGCCCGCGTGCTGGAGACCGCATTCGAGCCGGCCACCCAGGCCTGCTCCAGCGAATCGGAGTACAGCACGTTCCAGTCAGTGCTGTTCAGCCCGCCGCCGTCGTTCTTCGCCCAGTCGTAGGCGCCGGTCGGTGCGTCCCAAAGTGATGCGATGCCGGTCTTCAGCTTCGACGCGTCGGCACTTGCTCGGTTGCGAAGCGTGCTGTCTCCGAGCGCGCGGGCGAGGTCAGCTGCGCTGAGCAGGCCGTTGTAGGCCTCGGTCTCGTCCATCAGGTACTTCACGTGCCAGGTGGGTTTGGCCCACGTCAGCCCGTCGACGTCCTGCGTCGCCTCGATCGCACCGATCGCGGCGGTGATCGACGTTTGCAGCGCGCGAAGCTGCGATATCGATGGGTCGACGGTGTAGGCCGCGCGCACGGCCGACAAGAAGGTGCCTGCGTAGGCGTCGGTCGAGTCTTCGTCGCCGGTCGAGGTCTCGACGCCGGTCGCGTCGACGTCATAGTCCGTCACGAAACCGTTCGCGCCCTGATGGGCGGCGTACCACGACAGCCACGCCCAGGCGGCGTCCGAATACGCCGTGACGCCGGTCTGCTTGCGCGCCTCGGCGAGCCCGATCGCGGCGTAGTTGCCGAGGTAGGGCGAGATGTGACCCTTGTCGATGTACCAAGCGATCGCGCCATCGGGCAGCTGGCCTTGCAGCAACCAGTCGGCGTCGTCCGCAATGTTGCTTTGAACGACGCTACTGGCCCGGATACCGGTGGCGGCAGCGGCGCTGGCGGCGGGTGCCGCGATAGCGGCGATGCCTGCCGTCAGGGCGAGGGTGCTTGCCGCGGCGGCGAAACGGGTCATTGATCGCATGTCGCTGAGCTTCGCGTAGCGCGCAGTCAGGCCGATATGGCTCAGACAGGTGAGTCACGCTATGCCGTTGGCTGATTACGGAGCGTGTAATCCGGTTGCCCGATTCGGCCGTATTTGGCGACGTGCGGTTACGACAAGGGCCAAAAATCACCCGGACGGCGGCGGGAAGTGTCAGGTGGGCTGCTTCGACGGGTCGGACGAGTGACCGGGAAACAACTTGCGCGAAGGGTCGATGACGACGGCGGCGTTGTTGACTGCCGTCGCGGCCTCGCCGAGCCCCACCGAGATGAGCTTCACCTTGCCCGGGTAGTCGGTGATGTCGCCGGCCGCGAAGATGCGCGGCACCGAGGTGGCCATCGTGGTGTCGACTGAGATGTGCCGGTGGTTCAAGGCCATGCCCCAGTCGGCCAGCGCCCCTAGCTCGGCTACGAATCCGAGGGCGGCCACGACTTCGTCGACGTCCAACCGCTCGGCCGCGCCGCTGTCGTGATCGGTGACCTCGACGACCTCGACCCGGCCGTCGCCCTCGATCGCGCTCACCTGATAGGGCGTCATGATGCGTACCGACGACTCGCGCATCTGCTGCACCGACGCCTCGTGAGCGCGGAACTCGTGCCGGCGATGACACACGGTCACCGACGCCGCGACCTGCTCGAGCATCAGCGCATAATCGACCGCGCTGTCGCCACCGCCGACCACGAGCACCCGCTTGCCGCGCAGCGCACCCGGGTCGGGCACGAAGTAGCGCAAGCCGATGCCCTCGTATTGCTGCCCGGCCGGCAGCGGCCGGGGCGTGAAGATGCCGATACCGGCGGTGACCAGAATCGCCTTCGCCCGGATGAGCAAGCCGGTGTTGGTGGCGACCGTCATCGTGCCGTCGTCCAGCCGGGTGAGCTCGCCCGCGCTGTGCCCGAGCAGGATCGTCGGGTCGTAGGTCTGGGCCTGCTTGTACAGATCGGCGGCGAGCTCTCGGCCGAGGATCGACGGGATGCCGCCTACGTCGTAGATGACCTTCTCCGGGTACAGCGCGGCGAGCTGTCCGCCGGGCTCGGTCAGCGAGTCGACGACGACCACTGATAGCGCCCGAAAGCCCGCGTAGTACGCGGCATACAGACCGGATGGCCCGGCTCCGACGATCAACAGGTCGACGTCGTGGTCGATGTGATGGTCGATGTGCGACTCGGGCACGATCCTCAACTCCTTGGCGAAGTTCGCGGGTCTCCCCTGACGCTAGTACGCCAACGGGTCGTGCGGCAGCAAACCTGTCGCCGCAAGCGCCGCGCAAGCTAGGCAGCGTGCGCGCCGGACCACGCCAGCGCCGCCGCGAGGCCCGGCCGCCAGACGCCGTACGTGTGCCCGCCGGGTCTGGTGTTCCACGAGACGTCGAAGCCACGGGAGCGCAGCTCATCGCGCACGGCTGCCATCTGGCGCATGGCCGCGTGGTCGCCGGTGCCGCACAGCAGGTAGATCGACGTCGCAGGCGACGGCGGGAGGTCGGCGGCGTAGACATCGGGACTGTTCGCCGCGACAACCGTCGTGAGATCGGGCCGGTGGCCGAACAGTCGTGTCATGCCGCCGCTGTGTGTCGGGTGAGTAAAGCCCGACATGTCGACGATCTCGCCAAATGTATTGCGGTTTCGCAAGCCGAGATTCAATGCGCAATACCCGCCCGCTGACATGCCGCCGACCACCCGATCGGCTCGATCGGCCTTGGTGCGCAGCTGTGCATCAACGGCCGGGACCACGTCATGGGTCAGATATGTCTCGACCCGCATCTTCGAGCCGTCGACACATTCGGAGTCGTCGAGCCAGTTCCTGCTCAACTTCGGCATCACGAGGATCTGCGGCTGGCCCTTCTTCGCGACCGCCGCACCGGCCTTTGCGGCGTCGGCACCGCGCAGCCAGTCGATCGGGATGCCCGGCGAGCCGTGCAGCAGGTACACGACAGGAAATCGCGTATCGGGCTGCGTGAAGTACTCGGGTGGCAGAAAGACCAGTGCGTGCTTGGCAGAGAAGCCGACACCCGAGTCGGGAACCGCGATCGACACGACCGCACCGCGCGGGTGCGCCTTCCCGCCGTCGGCCAGCTGCTGCTGGCTGATGGCCGGCCAGTCCCGCTGGCCCAGCACATCGCTCAGCCGCGGCAGGTACTGGTAATGCGCATTCACCAGGTCGGCCGCCGTCAGCAGCGTCAGCACAACGGCGCCAGCGGCCGCAGCGACAACCTGGAGCCGGTGGTCACGACGACGCGCCAGAACGACCGCCGCCCACAGCAACAGCGAGCCCCCGATGAGTGCCCCCAGGAAGCCCTTGCTGATAACCGACAGCGAGGTCACGGCGGCATTCTGCCCTGTACCGGTGGCCTTGCCGAGCGAATTCGCGCAACTGCATTACGTGTTCATGTCGACGCGCTATCAGCCTGGCGCCCAGTCGGAGCAAACAACGTTTCCCGGGCGACACCGCGGCCTCATCCCCGCGAAACGCGCCGCTCCTACCGTCTGGCCGATCAGCACGCCCAATCCGGCGTGCCCACCAACTCAAGGAGCCGCCATGCCGATCCCAATCCCCGACGCAACCGACGAAGCCGCAGCGCAAGCCGTTACGAAGGCGGCCGCCGCGAGACGCCTGCCGCAATATCTCCTGAGCTCGGCGCTCGCCGGCGCTTACATCGGCGTCGCCATCGTGCTACTCGTGAGTGCCGCCGGCCCGTTCGCGGCCGCGCATTCCGCGGCGTCCAAGCTCGTCGGCGGCTGCGTCTTCGGCATCGCCTTGACGCTGGTCGTGTTCGCCGGCGCCGAGCTGTTCACCGGCAACGTGATGCTGATGGTCGGCGGGCTCATCAAGGGCCGCGTTCGGCTGCGCGATGTGCTGGCGGTCAATATCGCCTCGCTCGTCGGCAACTTCGTGGGCTCGGTGGCGTTCGCCGCAATGGTGCACGCAAGTGGCGCGCTCACGGCCGGCGGCAAGGGCACGACGCCGGCACCCGCCGCCGCCATGATCACATCGCTGGCCAAAGCCAAGGTAGCTGCGTCCGGCGGCCAACTGTTCTGGCGAGCCGTGCTGTGCAACATGCTGGTATGCCTGGCGTTGTGGATGGCCGCGCGAACCAGGAGTGAGTCGGCGAAGCTCGTGGTCTTGTTCTGGGGGCTGCTTGCGTTCGT
>Ga0157369_10001904_pt1 | contig 25177 bp, 18 predicted proteins | sample C25metaG_FD_113461 | JGI IMG/M metagenome (GOLD analysis project Ga0157369, IMG submission 113461) | Corn rhizosphere microbial communities from Kellogg Biological Station, Michigan, USA - C2-5 metaG | ecosystem: Host-associated > Plants > Roots > Rhizosphere > Soil | place: USA: Michigan... | reverse complement strand
CGGCCTCGTGTACGGTGCCTAACGGAAGCCCCGTGAGACGGAGCGTGCGGATGATCATGGCCCGCATCACCCGGCTGTCGTCGACCACGAGCACGGACAGTGGGGCCCGGTCCGCTTCGGGCGCTTCGACGCGATCGATCACAGCTCGCCCTCCCGCTCCGGTGTTTTGAGCCAGACGCGCCCCGTGGCGACATCCAGCGAGATGGTGCGCCACACGCGCGTGCCGCCCACGTCGTGCGCGTGAATGAGGACGCCGTTCTTCCACAGCAGCTTGCGCAGCATGACCAGGTTTCGTTTGCCGATCTGGAAGCCGTCCGCCGTCGCGTCCCCGGACGACGCGCCGCCGGCGACGGCCACGCGCAGCCGGGCCTTGGTTGCGCCTAACCGGTAACAGTCCCGGAACAGCGCCGGCACGCCGGTGTCGACGTACTCGAGCGGGCGGCCGCGCGAGCGGTCGCGGTCGTCGGTGGATGCCGGCAGCGGCACGTGCAGCAGGCCGCCGACGTGCGCCACCGGATCGAATACCGCCACGCCGAGGCAGCTGCCTAACGCATGAGCCACGAGGCGGTCTCCGGGCGTGTTCGACACGCACATGGCACCCACACCGACGATGCGCTCGCCGGTCGTTCGCGTCGCCGCCATCCTAACGCACGTACACGGCCGGCTGCACGTAGCGGAATCCGTGCGTCATCGTCCCCAGACTCTCGGAATGTCCGACGAACAAATGGCCGCCCGGCGCCAGCATGTGCCAGAACCGTTCGACCAGGCGCTGCCGGACACCGGCGTCGAAGTAGATCATCACGTTGCGGCAGAAGATCGCGTCGAACGGACCGCGGAGCGGCCAGTCGCGAATGAGGTTGAGTCGCGCGAAGCGCACGATGGCGCGCAACTCCTCGCGTACCACGAAGCGATCGCCCGATGCCGAGACGTCGAGTATGCGGCGGCGCATCGTGGCCGGGATCGCGGTGATCACACGGGCGCCGTACGTCGCGGCGCGGGCGCGCGCCAACACGCGCGACGAGACATCGGTCGCCAAAATGCGCGCGCCGGCGTACCGATCCGCCGGCAAATGCTCGCGCATCAGCGCAGCGATCGTGAACGGCTCTTCGCCCGTCGAGCATCCGGCGCTCCACACGCGAATCGGTCGCGTGGCCTGCGCGAGCGCGGGCAGCGCTTTGGCCGTGAAGAAATCGAAGTGCGCCGGTTCGCGAAAGAATGCCGTCTGATTCGTCGTGAGCGCATCGACGAGCTCGCCGAGCTCGGCGAAGTGTCGTTGCGCCGCGTCGTGTTCGACGCGATCGAGATACGCCGCGAACGTCGGCGCGCCGGCATCGGCGACACGGCGGCCGAGCCGCGAGCGCACGAGCTCTTCCTTACCCTCGCGCAAGCGGATGCCGCACGTTTCGTACAGCAGCTCGCGCAACCGCCGGAATTCGTGCGGGCGAAGCGGCGGGATGAGCGCCCACGGCGTCGCCGCGACGTCCGCGGCGGGTGCGTCAGAACTCCTCGAGAACGTCGTCATCGTTGCCGTCGAACGGATGCGGCGTTGCGTTAGGCGCGGGCGGCGTCGGTGAGCTCAGCGCGTGCCGCGACCCGCCGCGGGGCGTGATCGGCCGAATGGGCGACGGACCCGCGGGCACGCCGCGGTGCGGCGTGCGACGCGCGGTGCGCGGTGCACCGTCGCGGCGCGGGCTCGCGGGCGCCGTGACGAGCTGGAAGTGCCCGACCAGCGTTTCCATTTTCTCGGCCTGTCCCGACAACTCCTCGGCCGCGCTCGCCGATTCTTCGGCGTTGGCGGCGGTCTGTTGCGTGACCGCGTTCATCTGCTCGACGCCCGCGGCGATCTGCTCGATGCCCTGGCTCTGCTGCTCCGAGCCAGCGGCTATCTCCGCCATCGCAGCGCCCACCTTGTTGACGTGTTCCGTGATGTCGCCGAAGTTCGCCATGACTTCGCGGTTGATGGTCGCGCCGCTCTCCGCGTTTTTCACAGACTCCTCGATGAGCGACGCCGTGTTCTTCGCCGCTTCGGCGCTACGCATGGCGAGATTGCGTACCTCTTCGGCGACCACGGCGAAGCCGCGACCCGCGTCGCCCGCGCGCGCCGCTTCGACCGCGGCGTTGAGCGCGAGCAGGTTCGTCTGGAACGCAATCTCATCGATCGTTTTCACGATGCGCGCGGTGGCGGCCGCGGCGCCCGTGATGCGATCGGTTGCTTCGGCGAGACGCTTCATGCTGTGCGCGCCACGCGCAGCGCTGTCGCGGGTGGCCTCGCTGAGTTGACGCGCGTCGCGCGCGCTGAGCGCGTTCTGGCGCGTCATCGCGCCCATCTCCTGGAGGCTGCTCGACACTTCCTCGAGCGAGCTTGCCTGCTCGGCCGCACCCTGCGCGAGAAGCTGGCTGCCGGCGCTCACCTGACCCGCGCCGGCGGCGACCTGCTCGGCCGCCATCGCGACCTCGGCGAGCGCTTCGTCGAGCTGCCCGAGTGCCTTGTTCAAGGCTTGTTTGATGCGCGCGTGTTCGCCGCGATATTCGCCGCGCATGCGCACGCGCAGATCGCGCGCCGCCACGCGGTCGAGCACTTCGGCCGCTTCGTGCACCGGCGCGACGACGGCATCGAGCGTCTCGTTGAAGCCCGCGACGAGGTCGTGGAACGTGCCGCGATACCGCGCCGCGTCGCCGCGCCGCGTGAGCTCGCCCTGCTGGGCGGCGTCGATGAGCGCACGCACTTCTCGCGTTAGGCCGGCGAGCGCCTCGACCATCTCCTGGAACGAGTGGCTGAGCACGTCGTTGGGCCCGCGCGGCGTCACGGCGACGCCGATGTCGCCCTCGCCCAGATGCCGCGCCACGGCGGCAAAGTCGCGTTGGGCATCGATGATGCGCCTGAGTCCTTGCGCCAGATCGCCCATCTCGTCGTGCGATGTGACCCAGACCTCGACATCCACCTGCCCTTTGGCGATGAGGTCCATCTTGGTCGACAGCTCGGAGACCGGCCAGTTGATGCCGCGCTCGAGCACGAAGGCGGCAACGAGCGTGACCAGCACCGTGACGAGCGTTCCCCAGAACAGCGCGCGGCCGACGTTCGCGTCGCGCTCGGCGCCGGCCTCGCGGACGGTGGACAGGACGCTCTGCTCCTGCGCGATGCCGGTCGCGATGAGGCGGCGCAGATCGTCGAGCTGCTTCTGTTCGCCGGCGCCGTCGGTGACGGGGCTCGCGGCTGCGCGACGTGTGCGCAGCGCGGGCACCACGATGTCATCGTGCAGCGACGTGCCTAACCGCTCCAACTGATCCCAGCGTGCGCGCTGCGCGTTGTCGGCCGCCGACAGCGTTTGCAGCGAGTCGACCTGGCGGCGGAACGTGTCCCACCCCGCGTCGACGTCGTGCTGCGCCGCGTCGCCCTCGCCGAGCATCGCGCCGCGGTAGCCCGCATCCATGGTGACGAGTCCGGCCAGCGCATCCTGCGCGCCGTCGATCACGTCGATCGCGTGCCGTGTGGCGGCGCGGTCGGTCGCGCCGGTGTTGATCGCGCGATCCATATAAACGCCCTGGGCGACGACCATCGCGAACACGGCCGCGAAGGCAACCGTCAGCTTCCAGCGCATGCGCAAATCGTAAAACCAATTCATGGTCATGGCCATCGGTCCCGGAAGGAGGGGCGGCTCGTCGGTCAGGCAGCGGTCGGGGCGCCGCCGTCGGGGCCGGCGGCGGCGAGGTCGCCGGCGTCGATGACGCGCGAGATGTCGAGGAGCAGGCGAACGCGCGCGGCCGACTTCGCGATGCCCACGAGGTAGTCGGTCCGCACGCCGGCGCCTAACGGAGGCGGCGGCTCGATGTCGCCGGCGGCGATGTCGGCCACCTCGGACACACGGTCCACGAGCAGGCCCACGTGCGCGGCGTGTGCGGCGACGACGATGACGCAGCTCGTCGGCCCCGGCTCGACCGCGGGCAGATCAAACTTGCGGCGCAAATCGAGAATCGAGATCACGCGGCCGCGCAGGTTGATCACGCCGCGCACGAACGGCGGCGTGCGCGGGACGCGCGTGATGGGCAGCACGCCGATGATCTCGTGTACGGCGAGGATCTCCATGCCGTACTCTTCGGCGCCCAGGAAAAACGTGAGGTACTTGCCCGGAACAGCGCTCATGCGACGGCCTGCGTGTTCGGTTGGGCGCGCCGCGCCAGCTCGAGGACTTGCGGCACGTCGAGGATGAGACCGACGCGACCGTCGCCCAGGATAGCGGCGCCGGAAATACCCGGAACGTCGCCAATGCCGGCCGTGACCGGCTTCGCGACCACTTGCTGCTGGCCGACGATCGAATCCACGAGGAGCGCGCACCGGCGCTCACCGGCGCCAACCACCATGAGCAGCGCTGCTGCCGGATCGTCGCACGCGCCGGGCACGTCGAGCAGCCGGTGCAATCGGACCAACGGAAGCACGTCGTGGCGGAGCCGCACCATCTCGCCGCGTCCGCCCACGGTGAACAGCGCACTGCGCTCGGGGCGAAAGCTCACGACGACGTTGGTCGTCGGCACGATGTAGCGCTCGTCGCCCACGCGAACGAGCATGCCGTCGGTGATGGCGAGTGTGAGCGGCACGCGCAGCGTGATGGTCGTGCCCTGGCCGGGCGTCGATTGAACATCCACGCGTCCGTGCAGCGCCTGGATGTTGCGCCGCACGACGTCCATGCCCACACCGCGTCCCGACACGTCGGTCACCTGCTGCGCGGTCGAGAGGCCGGGAGCGAAGATGAGGTCGAGCACGTCCGCATCGTTCAGCACCTCGCCGGGACCCACGAGGCCGCGCGCCTGTGCGCGCTCGAGGATGCGGTCGCGCTGGAGTCCGCGGCCGTCGTCGCTCAGGGTGACCACCACCTGGCCGTTCATCTGCGTGGCGCGCAGCGTTAGGCAGCCGGCGGCCGGCTTGCCTCTTATCTGGCGCTCCTCCGGCGGTTCGATCCCGTGGTCGATCGCGTTCCGCACCATGTGCATGAGTGGATCCGCGACCAGCTCCACCATGTTGCGGTCGAGCTCCGTCATCTCGCCTTCCACGCGACAGTCGACCTCCTTCCCGGCGCGTTGGGCGAGATCGCGCGCCAGGCGCACGAGCTTGTTGCACGTGCCGCGCAAGGGAACCATGCGCAGGCCCATGCTCATGTCGTGCAGGTGGCGCACGAGCTTGCCCGCGTGCGCCACCTTGCGCGCGCGCTCCGGATGATCGTGTCCCGAAGCCGGATCCTGCGCGATCATCCAATGCGCGACGACCAATTCGCCGACCAGATCCACCAGGGCATCGAGGCGGTCGAGGCGCACGCGCGCGCTGTGTGTGGCACCGGCGTCGCGCGCGGGTGCGGACGCTGCGCGCGGCCCGGCGGGCTCGGCCGCCGGCGCGCCCGGCTCGGCGTCGATGTCCTCGAGCTCGCGGAGCGCGTCGAGGAAGCCGGGCGGATACGCGAGCGGCGCGCCGTTGCGCGACGCGTCGAGATTCTTGACCGTGTCGCGCAACGCGTCGAGCGCGCGGAGCGAGAGCGCGGAGATCCGTCCCGCGAATCCGTCGCCATGCCGCCGCTCGCCTAACAGCGACTCGCCGTGGTGCGCGAGGGCCACGAGCCCGTCGAGCTTCAGGAAACCTGCCGTGCCCTTGATCGAGTGGAAGGCGCGCATCACGGTCTGCGCCGCTTCGCCGTTGTCCGGCTCGCGCTCGAGCACCAGCAGCGCCGCTTCCGCGCTCTCGATGTACTCGCGCGCTTCGTCGCAGAAGTCGCCCACCAGCGAGCGGTCGGTGTCGTTAGGCAGCGCGAGCGCCGGCAGCGAATCGGCGCGCGCCACTACCGAGCGCGGGCGCCGGTCCGTGAGCCCGATCAGGTCCGACGTGCGCGGCTTGAGTGCCGGCGACGCCTCGGGCAGGTTGCGCATGATCGCAATGGCCGACCGTTCCGGGCCTTCGATCAGCGACAACCGGTCGGAAGCCTTCGGCGACGCGAGGTACGTGCGCACCGCTTCGAGCAGGGCAAGAGCCGCCCGGTGCAGGGCCGGCTGCCGTTCACCGCGATCGCGGTCCGGCCGAAGCGCCTCAGCCACGAGGCGCAGAGAAACACACGCGCGCGCCTCGCGAGCGGGTACGTGGTCGATCAGCGCCAGAACGTCCGTTCGGAGCGCGCCACGTGTTTCGAGATCCGAAACGACCAGCCGGCCGATGGCGGCGCTCAGCTCGTCGAACCGGGACAGGATGGCGCGAGGTGTACGACGGGATGCTGGGGGCACGCGAACGGAAACGCGATGACGGGTGGCGGAGCACGACCGCCCTAGCGGGGGCGGCGCGGCTGATGCATGTCATCGACGCGCGCGACCTAAGGACGCAACGGCTCGAGCGTTGCGCGATTTGGTGCAGGTTCGTCGGTGAGGCAGCGCGATCCGTCCTCCACTTTGGAGCCGTGATGTCGAAAACGGTGCTGGTCGTCGAGGACTCGGCCCTCTTCCAGAAAGCGTACGCCGCCGCGCTGTCGTCCTATGCGCGGGAACCGCTGGAAGTGCTCTACGCCTCGAACGGCGAAGAGGCGCTCGCGCAGATCGAACAACGTCCGACCATCGATCTCATCGTGTTGGACGTGAACATGCCGGTGATGGACGGCCCGGCATTCCTCGAGCGCTTACGCCGCGACTACGCGTCGCTCGAGATTCCGGTGATGTTCTCCAGTACGCGGGCGTACGCGATGCGCGACAAGATCGGCAACTCGTTGGGCGTCGTGGCCTACCTTCAGAAGCCGTTCGCGCCGCGCGAGCTGCACTCTCTCCTCGATACGCTCTGGTCGTGAACCGGCGGCGCGAGGCGCCGCCGGGGCTCGCCCGCTACGCCGCGTAGGCCAGGCTGATCGCCCGGCGTGCGCCGCGTTTGAGCGCGCGGTGAACGACGCGCGCGTACGTCAGAAAATTGAGACCGGCGAGGGGATATCGAATGAAGAACTCGTGCGGCAGCATGTCGCCCTTCATCCGATTGCAGGGACCGCAGGCCACGACGAGGTTGCCCGGCACGTGTGCGCCCCCGCGTGCGAGCGGATAGACGTGGTCGATGGTGGCGATCGCGAGATCGAGCGACGCGCCGCAGTACACGCAGCGGCGGCAACAATCACGCATCATCGCGCGTTTGAGCGCGCGTTTTTCCTCGTGACGGCGGGGGTGGAGGGGTTTGCGGTGCAGCCCGCGCGTGCAGCGCGGGAGTGGAGGGACGACGCGGTGAAGAGCATGTCGTGGCATTGCACCTCGCCGAAAAGCAGCGACGCCCAGCATCGGGGATCTCCCGAGCTGGGCGTCGCTGGAAAACGAGACGCGTTCGCACGTTCATTCGATCGTGCATCGCGCTCGACGCTTGATCGATCCGTTGAAGTCCTTCGTCGCGGACCGTGGATGCTCATGATCCTCCGATGAGCGTGACGCCATAACCGCGCTATGCGTCACAGCATTGCACTTCGAGTGCCGCCGCGCAAGAGCTTTGTTTCTCCGCCGGTAAGGAGTCATGTCCCACCTCCGTGGTCGCACGATGCGGCCGCCGTTGGGCGACCGATGACGTCGACCACCGCCGAACCCGCCATCTTGATGCCGAACAAGCCGACCTGGCTGACGGATGAGACCATCCGTCGGCTGGTCGTGGTGTTTGCGGCGTTCGCGATTCCCGTGGGCTTCGCGCTGCACCAGTACGCGCGGCCATTCCCGTGGCTCGGCGCAGTGCTGCTGTTCTTCGTGGCCATCGCGACCCGGGCGTTCGGCATTCCGCTCCCGGGCAAGGGGTTCGCGAGCTTCGCCGTGGGCGCGGGCATCGCGGCAGTGGTGGCGCTCGGTTGGGCGGCCGGCGCGCTCGCCGCCGGCCTCGGCATTCTGCTGGGCGACGTCACCGTGCGACGCCTGCCGCTCCGCAACGCGGTGGGCAACGCGGCCCACTTCTGCACGGCCTGCAGCCTGGCCGGCATGGCCTACTTTTGGATGGCTAACGGTCAGTTGGGCGCGAGCATGTTCGCGTCGTCCAACTCGTGGCGGTTGGCGATGCTCATCTGCCTGTTCATCGCCATCCTCAACGCGACGTTCTATCTGCAGCTCCGGCTGTCGCCGGCCATTGCGTGGGTGGACGCGCGTCTCACGGCGCGGTGGGAGAGCACGGTGTCCGTGCTCGCCACGCTGCTCGCGCTCACCGCGATGCGGCTCGCCTACAGCAAGGCCGACTCGCGGTGGTACTTCGTCGAAGGCGGCATCCTGATCGGCGTGGCCGCGCTCACGCACTGGCTCGTCAAGAAGGGTGCGTTAGGCGAGAGCCTGCAGATGGTGCAGCGGTTGTCGCGCGTGATGAGCGCGAGGCCCGAGCTGCACCGGGCAATGAGTGACATCGAGCAATTGACGCGCACGCTCGTGCCGTGGGACGAGATGGGCATCGCGCGGTACGACGACGCGACGCGCGAGTTCGTCGTGCTCACCGACACCGGTCACGTGCTCACGGGCGGCATGCGGTTCCCCGCCGACCGCGGCATGCCCGGCCTCGCACTCGAACGGGGACGCGCCGTGACGCGCCGCGATGCCGGCGCCGATCTCAACGAGATCACGCGCCACGCAGGCTCCGAGATCACCGTTCCGCTCAAGTACGGCGATCGGCTCGTCGGGCTGTGGACCGTTAGGCATTCGCGCATCGACATGTACCGCGACTACGATGCGCAGCTGCTCGATGGCGTCGCGCCGCAGCTCGCGCTCTCGCTGTCGCTCGACTCGCTCATCCAGCCGGTGCTCGATGCCTCGGAGCACATGACGCAGCACGTCGAGGCGATCACCGCCACCACGCAGCAGCTCCACGCGTCGTCGCAGGAAAGCGCCACCACGGCGCGCGTGCTCGCGTCCACGGTGCGTGCCCTCTCGGACACGCTCACCAAGGGCGTAGACGAGGCACGCGCGGCGCAGGAAGTCGCCGAGAGCACGGTGTCCGAAGGACGCGGCACGCAAGTGACGGGCGAACAGATGCTGCGCGACGCGCGCATCGTGCGCGGTGCCACGGAGCAGGCGTCGACGCAGCTCACGGCCGCCGCGGCGATCGTCCAGGAAGGCGCGCAGGAAGTGTCGCGTCTCCAAGACGTGTCGAGCGCCGTCCAGAAGTTCGGTCAGACCATCACGTCGCTCGCCGACCAAACGGGATTGCTGGCATTGAACGCCGCTGTAGAAGCCGCCCGCGCTGGCACGCACGGGCGCGGATTCGCGGTGGTCGCGCAGGAAATCCGGGCACTCGCCGATCGCAGCGCAACGGAAGCCGAGGCGATGGACCGCGCGGTTCGTGACATTCGCGCGGCGCTCGAGCGTGCCGTGACGCTCATGCAGCGCACGCGCGAGCAGGTGTTAGGCGTCGCGCAAGCGAGCAATGGTTGGGTGGACGAGCTCGACCGGATCGTCGCGGCGTCGGAGACTGTGGCGTCGGCCGGCTATCGCATCGTCGATGCGGCGCGCGAAAACGCGCAGCGGTCGGACATCATGGCGTTAGCGCTCGCCGGCGCGCAGCAGGACGCATCGCACGCCGCAACCGAAACCGACGTCGTCGCCGGCGCCAGCACGCAGCAGGAGAGCGCGATCGAAGCGCTCAATGATGCGGCCACGCAGCTCAGCATCACCGCGCACGAACTGGCGGCCGCCGTCGTGGCGGTGCGAAAGGCCGACTAGCGACCGCTCAGGGGACGTTGCTCAAAGGGCCGTGAGCAGCGGTACCCGATGCGCCTGCTTCATGGGATCGCGCAGGCTCGCGATGATGCGGGCCGCAGTCGCGTCCAACTGCGTGCGGTCGGGCATGGATGAGCCCGAGAACGGAAGCGGGACGTCGAAGCCGTCGCCGACCCGGCGCGGAATCAGGTGAATGTGGAAGTGGTACACGTCCTGACCCGCCGACTCGCCGCTGGAGACCACCAGGTTCATCCCTTCCGTCCCGGCGACGCGCCGGACCACCGGACTCAGTTCCATTGCCACCGAGAACAAGTGCATCCCGAGATCCGACGGCAAGTCGAGCAACGACTCGTAATGCTGTCTCGGGGCCACCAGGACGTGTCCCGGATTCACGGGCTGGATGTCCATGAACCCCAGCGCATCACGGTCCTCGTAGCACATCGAGACTTCCGCGGCGCCTCGGATGATGTCGCAGAAGATGCAGTGGTGGCCGTTGGGTTGATTCATGGAGCCTCCCTCCAGTGAGACTGCTGTAGTACGCACGGCTGGTGCCATCGACTCCACGGGAGGAGGCACGGTCGCCCTTGCTGTGCGAGCCAGCCGATCCTTATTAGTAGCCGGATGATTCTCGCCCGCGCCGCATTGGCCGTCGCCGCTCTCTTTCAGTCGGCCCCCGGGAACGCTGGGTCGCCGACACAGGTCGTTGCATCGGTGACACGGGCGGTGGAGCAGGACAGCGTCGCCCAGGCGCGCCGATCATGGTCGGATCGTCTGCGCGCGAGCCCCGGTGACCGCGCATCACTGCTCGCGCTGCAGCTTTTGGCCGAGCGCGTGTACGACTTCCCTCGCGCTGCGCAGTATTTCGCCCGCCTGACCCGCGCCGGGACGCCGGAGGACAGCTACGCCGCGTACGGCGCGATCGAGCGCGGCAAGGGACTCTTCAGCCGCGGGCTTCTGGTCCCTGCCGAATCGAGCTTCGTCCAGGCGGTGCGTCTCTCGCGTGCCGCGCGCGACCGCGCCGCGGAATTCGACGCCACCCTGGGCGTGGCGATGGCGCGCGGGCGTACGTTAGGCGCAGAGGTCGAGATGATCATGCTCGACAGCCTCGGGCGCGTCATTCCGCGCGAACCGGCATTGGATGCGGCGTGGCGATGCGAGCGCGCGGCGCTGGCGGCGCGCACGGGCGAGCGCACGGCCGCGGCGCTGGCCAACCAGGGCATCGCGCTCGCGCGACGCGCCGGCGATACGCGTCTCGAGGCGCGGTGCACCTGGGTGCTCGCGCAGGACTACGTGCGACAGGGCGATATGAGCACTGTGGGCGCCCTGCTCACGCGCGCGGAAACGATGCTCGACCACGCGCACGAGCGCGCGGGCTTGTCGTCGATGCTCCAGTGGCACGGCTTCATGGAAGTCTCGATCGCGAACTACGGACGCGCGCAGCAGCTGCTGCAGCACGCCGTGCGCGAAGCCGAGGTCTCCGGCAACTTGTCGGCGCTGGCGTGGTCGCTCGTGAACCTGAGTCAGATCTCGCTCTCGTTGAATGATCTGCCCTCGGCGGAGGATCGCGCGGCGCGTGCCGAATCGTCGTTCCGCGCGACGAAAGACCAGTGGGGACTCTCGACCGCGATCGGTCTGCGCGGCCAGGTGGCGCTCGACATCGGCGACACCGCCGCGGCGCACCGGCAGTACATGGTAGCCCTCGGCATCGCGGAACACGACCACAATGCGTTAGGCATCGGCAGCACGCATCTGGCGCTGGCGGATCTCGCCGTGCGCGCGGGCGACTGGCGCGGCGCGCAACGCGAGCTCGAGGCGCAGCGCGCGGCGTTCCGGCGCAGCGGCGGCGCCGGGTGGACGGAAGGACAGGACTTCTCGTATGGCGTGCTCGCGCTGCGCCAGGGCAATCTGCGCGAAGCGCAGCGCCGCTTTCTCGGCGACCTCGCAACGCTCGACTCGTCGCAGCACGTGCGGCAGTACCTGTCGCAGGCCATGACCGCCGAGGCGCTCCTGCGGCAGGGCGACACGCTCGCGGCGGAGCAACGGTTAGGCGAAGCGAGCGCGCAGCTGGACGCGTGGCGCCGGACACTCGGCGACCAGCAGCTCAAACAGCTGGCCTTTCAGGTGCGCGACGCGTTCGGCGGACGGCCGCCGGCCATCGCGATGCTCATCGCGGGCATCGCGCGCTCGGGTCGCGTGGAGCAGGCGTTCGCGCTCGCCGAGCGTCGTCGCGCGCGCGACCTGCGCGACCGGTTGTCGCGGGCAGCCGGGTTGCGCGTGGCGGCCGGCGATGCGGCGGATCCGGTCGCGCGCACGGCACCCGTCACCGCAGCCGACGTGCAGCACGCGATCCCGGACGACCGCACCGCGCTGCTGGAATACGTCGCCGGCCGGGCGGGACAGCCGACCACGGTATTCGTGCTCACGCGGCGCGGCGTGCGCGCGCACGTGCTGGCGCCGCTCGACTCGGTGCGCGATCTGGCGGCGCGCTTCGAGGCGCTGATCGAGAGCGGCGGCACCGTGCGCGGCCTCGCCACTCAGTTAGGCAGCACCCTCCTGCAACCGGTGCTCGCCGACTTGCCGGCCGGCATCTCCAACCTGGTCGTGGTGCCCGACGACGCGCTGTGGTCGGTGCCATTCCAGGCGCTCGTGCTGGGCGACGGCCGGTGGGCAATCGAGCGCTTCGCGATTACCACCGTGCCGTCGGCGGCCGTGTCGGTGATGCTCTGGCAGCGGCCCGCTCCGACGGGTCCGGCGCGCCTCCTCGCGTTCGGCGACCCGCGTTTCGCCGGCGAGGACGACGGCGGTCCGCTCGCGCTGCGCGCCGCCACGCCTAACGAAACGTCGCTGCCGCGGCTCCCCGGTACGGCGCGCGAAGTGCGCGCCGTCGCGCGCTTCGCGTCCGAAGCGGTGATCCGCCTGCGCGACGACGCGAGCGCGGCGTTCCTCGAGCGCACGCCGCTCGCGTCGTACCGCGTCATCCATTTCGCGACCCACGCCGTGACCGATGACAACGGCATCGCGCACGCGGGCCTCGCCCTGTCGCCCGGCGCGGGCTCGGATGGCTTCGTCAGCGACGGCGACCTCGCCGCGCTCCAATTGAACGCCGACCTGGTGGTGCTGTCGGCGTGTCACACGGCCGGCGGCGCTGTGTTAGGCGGCGAGGGCGTGCGCGGCCTGACGGCTCCGCTGCTGCAGGCGGGCGCGCGCGCCGTCCTCGCCACCGAGTGGCCGGTGGACGACGAGCGCACGATCCCGATGATCGTCGCGTTCTACACGGCGCTGGCGGACGGCCGCACGAGCGCCGATGCGCTCCGCGACGCCGCGCTCGACGCGATGAAGGACGGCGCGCCGCCGCGCGAATGGGCCGCGTTCCGGCTCGTCGGCGATCCGACCGTCCGCGTTCCGCTCCGACAGGCGCGCGGCCTCTTCGGCTGGACCTGGTGGCGATAGTCTCCGGAACCGACCCGCACGCGGGCGAGCTGGCGGCCATCGCCGCCGCGTTAGGCGAAGACTACGTGGTCGAGTGCGAGATCGGACGCGGCGGCATGGGCGTGGTGTACCGCGCGCGCGACATCAGGCTCGACCGGCTGGTCGCGCTGAAGGTGCTGCCGCCTAACCTGGCCGGCGTCGAGGATGTGCGCGAGCGGTTCCTGCGTGAGGCACGGACGGCCGCCCGCTTGGCCCACCCGAACATCGTGCCCATTCATCGCGCCGATGAGTTAGGCGGGTACGTGTTCTTCGTGATGGGATTGGTGCAGGGTGAGTCGCTCGCCGAGCGCCTGCGCACGCGGGGGCCGCTCGCGCCGGCCGAGGTCGTGCCATTGCTCGCCGACGTGTCGCGCGCGCTCGCGTACGCCCACGCGCACGGCGTCGTGCACCGCGACATCAAGCCCGAGAACATCCTCATCGACTCGGCGTCGGGCCGGGCCCTGGTCACCGATTTCGGAATCGCGCGGCTGGCCGAAGCGTCGCCGCTCACCGCGACCGGCCAGGTGCTGGGCACCGTCTACTTCATGAGCCCCGAGCAGGTTTCGAGCGACGCGCTCGACGGGCGCAGCGATCTCTATTCGTTAGGCGTCGTCGGGTTCGTCGCGTTGTCCGGGCGCTACCCGTTCGACGGCGCCACGGCATCGGCTGTGCTGGTCGCGCACGTCACGAAACTCGCCCCGCGATTGCAGGATGTCGCGCCCCAGATTCCGGACGCGGTCGGGCGCACTATCGACCGGTGTCTCATGCGCGACCCCGCGAATCGGTTCCCCGACGGAGACTCGCTCGCGCGCGCCTTCGACGACGCACGCTCCGAGGCGAGCGTGCAGCGCGCCCCTGCGGCACCGCGGGACGTGCTGTCCGAGCGCGAAGCGATGGCGGTGTGGCAGCGCGCGGCCGAGCTCCAGGCGCTCACCAGCGCGGCGCCGGCTGTCTCACCGCTCGAGCAGATCGAGGCCGCACGGTCCCGCACGCAGGGCTACCGCATTGACCACGTGCGCGATGCTGCCGTCGAGGCCGGCATTTCGCAGCCGTACGTGGACCGGGCGGTGAGCGAGCTGGGCTTCGCGGGCCCGTTGCCGGCACGCATCGCACCGCCTGCTGGCCTAACGGAAACGCCTCGGGGGGATCCGATCCTCGACCCGGCTGCCTGCAACCCGCTCCTGCGAGCGCTCATCGGAGGCCCGACACGACTTCACGTCGAGGCCACGGTGGACGGCGAGATCGCCGACGCCGAATTCGAGGTGTTGCTGCGGTCCATCCGCCGTGCGATGGGCGATGCGGGTCACATGAGCGTGTTTGCGCGAACGCTGTCCTGGAGCTCGACGGGCAACGAGCGACGCGTCACCATCACGATTTCCTCGCGCGACGGGCGCACCACCGTCACCATCGGTGAGCGACTCGGCCCAATCATCGGCGGCATCTTCGGCGGCGTCGGCGGCGGATTGGGTGGCGGCGGCTCCGCGGGCGCGGTGGCGCTGGCGCAAAAACTCCTCGGCAACGGAGCGATCGGATTCGCGCTCATCGGGTGGCTGGCCGCGACGTACGGGATTGCGCGAACGATCTATTCGGTGACCGTGAAGCGGCGCGAGCGCCGCCACCACGCCTTGTTGGCCGAGCTCGTGTCGCTGGTCGGCGGGGCCGCGGGGCCGGCGCCGCAGCTCTCGGTCGCCGATACGCGCGACCCGCGGCTACTGCGTTAGGCGCTCAGCGCGGCGGGACGGGCGCGATCGGCGACCGCAGCTCGGCGCCGTCCGACAACCGCGCGCGCACCCACCACTGCTCGTTCGGCACGGGCCGCGCGCGCACGCTCGCGGGCAGGGCGAACGACGTGTCGGCGGTGGTGTCGGCGGCGAGCACCGCGCCCTGTCTGTCCATCACCTCGACCACGTACGACACGGCGCGCGGCACCGCGTGCCACGTGAGCACCGACGCGCGCGGCGACGGCGGAATCAACACAACGCCTCCCGCGGACGGTCCGCGCATCACGTTCGCCGGCGTCGACATGGACCGAATCGCGATCGTAGCCGCAGCCACCGCCACGATGGTCGATGCAGCCACGAGCCATGGGCTCGCGACCCGCGGACGACGCACGGACGGCGCGGCCGCGCGCAGCGCCCGCAGCAGCTCGAGCTCGCGGCTGCACGACGGGCACGACAATGCGTGGTCGAGCGTAGCCAGCCGCTCCTCCTCCGGCCCCTGCCGTTCGATGAGCGCCTGCAGCGCCTCCGGCTCCGGACACGCCGCGCCGGGTCGCGCGTCGCGCGCCGCCAACGCCTCCCGATACAGGTCCTGCAGCCGTGCATCCGTCATGCGACCGCCTCCGGTCCGATCCCCTGCTCCGTTAGGCGCTCGCGCAGATCGGCGAGCCCGCGATAGAGCAGATTCCGCGTCTTGGCCTCCGACCACCCCAAGAGCGCCGCGATCTCCTCGCGCGTGTAGCCGGCCAGATACATGCGGACCACCGGCCGGCGCGACGGCGTGATCGTGTCGATCGCGCGCGCCACCTGCTGCGCCAGCTCGGACGACTCGAGCGATTGCTCGGGCTCGCGACGCGACGGCGCGGCAGGCTCCTGCCCAACGTCCTCCAACGCGTCCTCACGCGGACGGCGGTGGCGCCGTAAGACGTCGAGCGCCGCTGATACCGCAGTCCGGTACAGGTAAGACGAACCCACAGACGAAATCTGCTCACCGCGCGCCGGGCCCGCCGGGATCGCGTCCAACGCACGGCTCGAGCCCTCCGCGCGCGCACGCCACAGGCGAATGCGAACCTCTTGAAACACCTCGTCCACGTCGCTCTCCGACAACCCATGCCGGATACCGACGCGGCGCACCATTGCCGCGAACCGCATCAATACCGCTTCGATGGCCGGCGAGATCTGGTCGGTCACGTGGGGAACAACCATGGCGCGAAGGTAGCGAGCCCATCGCACAGCCGCAAAAAGGGCGCGCGACCGGGGCAAAAGGTGCCGCCGTCCGGGCCCGACGCGTCCGGCAGAGGGGCTACCAGGCCCCGAACTCCGGCTTGGCCGCCGACTGCCCGTCGAACATCCGAATCGGGTGCACAATACCGGCTGTGAATGGTATTTTGAGGTGCTAGCTCCACTCAAAACGGGGACTCATGGCTACTCAGACACGTGCCGAGCGCCGCGCCGGTGCGGCGCTCAACCGCGAGCAGCTTGTGGCGGCATATCGGACGATGTATCTGTCGCGGCGGCTGGACGACAAGGAAATCCAGCTCAAAGGACAGAATAAGATCTTCTTTCAGATCTCCGGCGCGGGCCACGAAGCAATCCTGACGGCTGCGGGCATGACGCTGCGCGCCGGACACGATTGGTTCTTCCCCTACTACCGTGACCGGGCCTTGTGCCTCCAGTTAGGCATGACGCCGGCCGAGATGCTGTACGAAGCCGTGGGCGCGGCGCGGGACCCCAACTCGGGTGGTCGCCAGATGCCCAGTCACTGGGGCAGCAAGCGCCTCAACATCGTGTCGTCGTCGTCGCCCACAGGCACGCAGTTCCTCCACTCCACCGGGTGCGCGGAGGCCTCCCTGCGCGCGTCGTTGCTCTCGATTACCGAGGGCTTCGAGTCCGATGAAGTGACCTACGTGTCCGCGGGCGATGGCACGACCAGCGAGGGCGAGTTCTGGGAATCCCTCAACACGGCGTGCAATCTCGGTCTCCCTGTTGTCTATGTGATCGAGGACAACGGCTACGCCATCTCGGTGCCGGTGGAAGTGAACACGGCCGGCGGCAGCATCTCGAAGCTGGTCGCGTCGATGCCGGGTCTTCTCGTCGAAGAAGTGGACGGCTGCGACCTGGCGGCCAGCTATGCGGCGATGAGCAAAGCGGTGGCGTATGCGCGGGCACGACGCGGCCCCGCGCTCGTGCACGCACACGTGATCCGGCCGTACTCGCACTCGCTGTCCGACCAGGAGACGATGTACCGGCCGCCCGAAGAGCGCGACGTCGACGCGGCGCGCGATCCGTTAGTCACGTTCCCCAAGTGGCTGGTGGCCGAAGGACACATCACGGAGCAGGAGCTCGAGGCGCTCAAGACCGAGGTGGACGCGGAAATTCTCGCGGCCACCGATGATGCGCTCGAGCAACCGCAACCGGCCGCCGACACGGTGCTCTACGGCGTGTACTCGCCCGACGTGGATCCCACGAGCGAGCAGTTCGACACGGAGGACGACCCCAAATTCACGGGCGAGCCGACGACGATGGTCGACCTGCTCAACGCGTGCATGAAGGACGAAATGCACCGCGACGGGAAGATCCTCGTGTTCGGCGAGGACGTGGCCGACGTGTCGCGCGCGCAGTATCTGGGCAAGGTGAAGGGCAAGGGCGGCGTGTTCAAAGTGACGTGGGGCCTCCAGAAGGAGTTCGGCGGCGACCGCGTCTACAACTCTCCGTTAGCCGAAGCGAACATCGTCGGTCGCGCGGTGGGCCTGGCGGTACGCGGGTTCAAGCCCGTGGTCGAGATCCAATTCTTCGACTACATCTGGCCGGCGTACATGCAGCTGCGCAACGAGCTCGCGACCATGCGGTGGCGCTCGAACAACGAGTTCAGCGCGCCCGCCGTGGTGCGCGCGACGTACGGCGGGTACATCCGCGGCGCCATCTACCACTCGCAGACGGGCGCGTCGCTGTTCACGCACTGTCCTGGATTGCGCGTGGTGTGTCCGTCCACGGCGCTCGATGCGAACGGTCTCTTGCGCACTGCGATCCGCTGCGACGACCCCGTGATTTTCCTCGAGCACAAGCACCTCTATCGTCAGACGTACAACAAGGGTCGCAATCCCGGACCGAACTTCATGATTCCGTTCGGTAAGGCGAAGATCCTGCGCGAAGGCGCCGGCATCACCCTGGTGACGTACGGCGCGACGGTGCAGCGCGCGCTCGTGGCGGCGAATCAGGTCGCCGACGATGGGATCGACGTCGAGGTGATCGATTTGCGCACGCTCTCGCCGTGGGATCGCGAGACCGTCATGGAGTCGGTGCGCAAGACGTCGCGCGTGATCGTGGCGTACGAGGATTCGCTCTCGTGGGGCTACGGCGCGGAGATCGCGGCGGCGATCGCGGACGAGTGCTTCGCGTGGCTGGACGCGCCGGTCAAGCGCGTCGCGTCGATGGACACGTTTGTCGGCTATGCGCCGTCGCTCGAGGATGCGATTCTGCCGCAGACGGACGATTTCGTCCGCGCGTACAGGGAGCTGGCGGCATTCTGAGACGGCGGCCGGTGGATCGTTAGGCGAGACGAGGCCCGCGTTCTTCAGCGCGGGCCTCGTTGCATCCGGGCGGGTTCAGCGCTCTCGCATACGGTCGAGCACCGGCTTCACGTCGATGATCGGCGTCCCGTCGATCGCCTCGAGGTCCGCCACGGTGAATTCGAGCGGGCCATCGATGGCGAAGATCCGGACGCGGTAAATGCCGATCGGGTTCGGCCGGTCCGGCGATCGCGTGCTGAATACGCCCCGCAGCGGCGCGGCCATGTCGTCGCGCGGATGGACGCGCAGAACCGAGCGATCGCTCTGGTGCAGCCACGTGAGCACCAGGATTTCATCGCCGACCCGGAGATCGCGCAGTGCATCGTTGTAGCGCGGATCGAACACGAGATGCGCCTCGGGCGCGCCCTCGTTGCCTTGCATCGGCGCGTGCGCGCGGTCGACGAGGGGTGATCGAACCTGGCCGATGGGAACGATGTCGTACATGTGTCCATCCGTCTGTGCATCGTTAGGCAATCTCGAACGCGGCGAGCATCTCCGCCTCCGAAGGTGGATGCAGCACAGAGCGCGCCGCGAATTCGGCCGCTTGCGGGTATGACGTGCCGGTCAGGCGCGCAGCAGCGCTCTGCAAGTCGTACTCCGTTCGCTCGAGCTCGATGGCGGGGCCCAGGCGCAGCCAGTGCGCACCGGTCGCGCCGAACGGCATGCCGACGCTGCCGGCATTCACGATCTGTATGGCATCGAGCCGCCGATGAAACTGCATGTGCGTGTGGCCGCACACGACGATCGGCTCACGCCCGAGCGCAACATCGCCGCCGATGACGAAGCAGTCCACACGCGCAGCCTCTGCTGCGGCAATCGCCGCGTCGAGTGCGGGAAGATTCCCGTGGATGTCGTACAACGCGGCGAGGCGCCGGGCGGCTATGATCACCGTCGCTCCGTTAGGCATCGACGTTCCCCCTGCCATCGCGTGGCTCGTCCGTAATGGACGTTGTGCGGACGGGGTTGCGGACGCCAGGCCGGAGCCAATTCATCGACTCGGGTCCGGTCACCCTTGACACTCGCGCGCCGGCGCGGTACTCATTTCGACGGTCGAAAGGAGTGGCATTTCCTGGAGCGGACCTCGTAACACGGAGGATTGATCCGTGACACGCGACGAGCGCGAAGCGCGCCTGCGCGAGGAGATCGCGCTGCACATCGACCTCGCCACCGAAGCGTACATCCGCCGCGGCATGTCGCCCGACGACGCACGGCGCGCCGCGCGACTCGACTTCGGCGCCGCCGAACACTTCAAAGACGAGGCGCGCGACCAGTTCCGCAGCCGGATGCGCGCCGCGATCGCTCAGGATGTTCGGTTTGCACTTCGCATGGCCCGGCGCGCGCCCGGCCTCACCGCGGTAGCGATCCTGACGCTCGGTATCGCGATCGCGCTCGCCACCACGGCGTTCACCGCGGTCGACGGCGTCCTGCTTCGCACACTGCCGTACCACGCACCGGACCGCCTCGCGCTCGTCTGGGGGACCGTGCACGGCTCGTCGGATCGCAGCCCCGTGTCGTTCACCAACGCGATGGATTGGCGCCGCGACACGCACGCCTTTGCATCACTGGCTGCGTTCAGCTGCACGCCGCGGCCGATTCTCACCGTTCGCGGCCAGCCCGCGCGTGCCTCGATGATGGACGTGTCCGCCGATTTCTTCCGCGTGCTCGACGCACGTCCGTTAGTCGGCCGCCTCTTCGATTCGACCGATTTCACCGCGCCCGCTGATGCCACGCCCGATGTCGTGGTGCTCACGTGGGACATCTGGCGCGACCGGTTCGCCGGCGACAGGTCGGTGGTCGGGTCGCGCGTATTGATCGACGACGCGCCCGTAACCGTGATCGGCGTACTGCCGCGGACCTTCTCTCCACTTCCAACGAGCCTTGCGTGCCGGCCGGATCTCTATCGGCCGCTGGCATCGCGCTACGATGACCGCCAGCGCCGGTGGGCGTTTCTCAAGGTCATCGCCCGCCTAACGCCAGGCGCCCGCCTGCCGCAGGCCCAAGCCGACCTCGATCTCGAGAACGCGCGGCTCGCCCAACAACATCCTGAGACGAACCGCGGTATGGGTGCCACCGTGGTATCGCTCGCCGCTTCGCTCACGAGGCCGCTCCGCTCGCTGCTCGTCCTGGCGCAGATCGGCGCATTGCTTGTCCTGCTCATTGCATGCGCGAACGTCGCGGGCCTGCTCCTCGCCCGTGCCACCGTTCGGCGGCGCGAGCTCTCGATCCGCGTCGCCATGGGCGCCAGCCGCTCCCGCCTAACGAGACAGATCGCCACCGAATGCCTGCTCCTCGGTGCCGCGGCGATGTCGCTGGGGATCGCACTCACCGTTGCGGCGACCGGCGCGCTCACGCGGCTCGCCGGCGACGCACTTCCGGATCCGCGTGGGCTTTGCGGTCGATTGGCGCGTCGTCGTGTTCTCGCTCATCGTCTCGCTCGCCGCGACATTGGTGTTCGGGCTGGCGGCGGTTGCGAAATCCCGCGGCGACGGCGCGTGGCTGATCACAACCTTACGCGATGGCGGTCGCGGCACGACCGTCGCCCGCTCGCAACTCGGCGGCGCGATCGTTGCCGCGCAGCTCGCTGTCGCGATGGTCGTGCTCCTGGGCGCGTTTCTCCTCGTACGCAGCTATGGGCGCGTTCGCGATGTGGATGCGGGATTCGATCCAGCGAACGTTACCACCGCCCGAGTCTCGCTGCCCGATGCGACGTATCCTCGCGGCGAGAAGCAGGTCGCGTTCTTCCAGCAGGTGATTGCACGCATCACGGAGCGGCGCGGCGTGGTGGCCGCCGGCGCCGTGAGCATCCTGCCGGAATCGCCGAACTTCGATCAAACCACGGTTCGTCCGGATGGCCGCACGTACGGGCCTAACGAAGCGCCATCGCCGGACGTGTATCGCGTCACGCCCGGCTACTTCGCCGCGATGCGCATCACGCTCCGCGCCGGCCGGCTCTTTAGCGCCGAGGATGACGATCGGCACCCACTCGTCGCGGTGATCAACCAGACGATGGCGAACGCGCTCTTTCCGGGGCGCAGCCCGTTAGGCCAGCGGATGTGGACCGGCGCCGGCAACGCCGAGCGTACCATCGTCGGCGTGGTGGGGGACGTCTACCAGTATGGATTGGACAGCGTGAAGACGATGCAGTTCTACGTGCCCCACGCCGATAATTCGGGCGGAGACCTGACGCTCGTCGTCCGGTCGATCGATGCATCGGTACCGGCCGCTGCGACGATCCGCGAGGCCGTCCGCGCCGTCGATCCCGGTGTGCCGGTGGATGACATCCTTTCCATGAATCAGGTGCTGACGGAGTCGGCGTCGAAACGGCGGCTGCTCGCAGGTGTGTCGCTGACCTTTGCACTTGGCGCCATCGGCCTGGCTGCGATCGGCCTCTATGGACTCATCGCGTTTGCCGTCGAGCAGCGGACGCACGAGATCGGCGTCCGGATGGCAATGGGTGCGACCCGTCGCTCCGTGCTGTGGCTCGTGTTAGGCGGTACGTCGCGGCTCGTCGCCGGCGGCGCTGCCATTGGACTCGCCACAGCGGCCTTCGCGAACCGATTCATGGCGCCGTTTTTGTTCGGTGTCAGGGTCACCGACCCGGTAACGCTCGCGTTCGCGCCGGCCATTTTGGTCGTCGTTGCGTTGGCCGCGAGCGCGGCGCCGGCTATTCGCGCCGCGCGCGTCAACCCTGCTATCGCGCTGCGCGACGAATAGCCCCGCCTCCCCGAGGCGGTCGAGCCAAGGTAAGTTGAGGTCGGCGGCTGCCGGGAGGTCCCGTGCGCGCCTCACGTCCAGCTCGTACCAAGGAGCCCTCGAATGAAATCGCTGACGGCCGCGCTCACCTTTGTGTTCGCCGCCGCGCCCGCATTGTTGGGCCAGACGCCCGTGAACACGTCGTTAGGCAACACGCAGGGCCCGCACCCGTTCAACGTGCGCGACCTGGTGATGATGGACCGCGTCAGCGACCCGCAGCTCTCGCCCGACGGACGCTACGCGGCGTTCACCGTCCGCCGCACCGACTACGCTGCTAACCGCGGCATCACGGCGATCTACGTGCTGGATCTCGCCGGTACCGGCGCGCCGGTGCAGGTCGTGGACAGGGCGGTGCAGCCGCGTTGGGCACCCGACGGACATCATCTCTATTACATGGCCGCAGCCGACGGCGTCGAGCAGCTCTGGCGAGTCGACCTGGGCGGCTCCAACGGGTTGAATGTGGCGGCCCACGCGGCACCGACCCAGGTGAGCCGGACGCCCGTCGACCTCAACACGTTCAAGCTGTCGCCCGACGGCTCGCACGTTTTGCTCTCGTACGAGGTGGACACCGAGTGCCGCACCCTCGCCTGCACTGCCCAACTGATCGCGGCGCGCGCCGCCGACAAGGCCAGCGGCACGCTGTACACTCGGCTCTTCGTTAGGCACTGGGACACGTGGGCCACGGGCCGCCGCAACCAGTTGTACATCGCGGCCATCGACGCCTCGGGCTCGGTCCAGGCCGAGCCGACGCTCTTGAGCAGACGCATCGATGGCGACATCCCGAGCAAGCCGTTCGGCGACGAGAGCGAATTCTCCTTCTCGCCCGACGGCAAGACGGTCTACTTTGGCGTGCGCATCGCGGGCACCACCGAGCCGTGGTCCACCAATTTCGACGTCTACCGCGTGCCGGCCGACGGCTCGGCCCCGCCTACCAATCTGACCGCGGCCAACAAGGCGTGGGATGCCTACCCGGTTGTGTCGCCCGATGGCAAGACGCTCTACTACCTGGCGATGAAGGTGCCGGGCGTCGAGTCGGACCGCTTCGGCATCATGGCGATGGATCTCGCCACGGGCCAGTCGCGCGAAATCGATCCGAAGTGGGACCGGTCCCCGGGCGGCCTAACGATCTCCCCCGATGGCAAGACGCTCTATGCCAGCGCCGACGACAATGGCGAGCACCCGATCTTCGCGATCGATGTCGCCACCGGCAATGCCACGCGCGTCGTGGGCGATGGCACCATCAGCGGCTTCGCGCTCGCGCACGGTCGCATGCTCTTCGCTCGCGATGACCTGAAACACCCCTCCGATCTCTATACGATCGACGCCGCGGCGGCAAACGGCCATGCCCAACAGGTCACGCACTTCAACACCGACGCCCTCGCGAACGCAACAGAAGGCGACTGGGAGTTCTTCACGTTCAAGGGTTGGAGCGGCGAGACCGTGCAGGGCTACGTCGTGAAACCCGTCGGCTTCGAGCCGGGCAAGACCTACCCCGTGGCGTTCCTCATCCACGGCGGGCCGCAGGGCGCATGGGACAATGGGTGGAGCTATCGCTGGAATCCGCAAACGTACGCGGGCCAGGGCTTCGCGGTCGTCGCCATCAATTTCCACGGATCCACCGGCTATGGCCAGGCATTCACCAATTCCATCTCCGGCGACTGGGGCGGCAAACCCCTCGAGGACCTCAAGCTCGGCTGGGCCGCAGCGTTAGGCAAGTACAAGTTCCTCGACGGCTCGCGCGCCTGTGCGTTAGGCGCAAGCTATGGCGGCTACATGGCGTACTGGATCGCCGGCGTGTGGAACACCCCGTGGAAGTGTCTGGTCGATCACGACGGCGTGTTCGATACCCGCGCGATGTATTACGACACCGAAGAGCTGTGGTTCGAGGAGCGCGAGAACGGCGGCACGCAGTACGAACACCCCGAGAACTACGAGAAATTCAACCCGCTCGACCACGTGAAGGATTGGCGCGTCCCGATGCTCGTGGTGCACAGCAATCAGGACTTCCGCATCCCGATCAATCAGGGAATGGGCGCGTTCACCGCGCTCCAGCGCCGCGGCATTCCGAGCGAGTTCCTCACGTTCCCGGACGAAAACCACTGGGTGCTCAAGCCGCACAACAGCGTCCAGTGGCACGATGCCGTGAACGCGTGGCTCGCGAAATGGACGGGCGGCCTGAACGCTGGCAGCCCGGGGTCCCGCTAACCGCTCACGGTTAGGCTTTATCCGGCACGCACCGACAACGCGTGCCGGAACACGTTCTTCGGATCCCACCGCGCCTTGATGCGCTGGAGGCGCGGGTAGTTGTCTCCATAGTAGAGCGTCGGCCACGCGACGCCCGACGTGTTGAGCACCGGGTCCGCGACATCGGTGTCGGGATGGTTGATGAGCGCGCCGTCGTACGCGTCGCCCGGCACCGGCACGCCGCCCGTGTCGGCGAACAGATCGCGGTAGAACGCCCGCACCCACGAGAGATTTGCGACCGCATCTCGCGGGTCCACCCAGCCGACGCTGCACGCAATGTCCAGCATCGCGTGCCGGTGGGCCGATGCGGTCGCATCCGGCGCCACCGTGTTCACCTGGCCGCCGTACGTGGCCAGGCCCAGCATGCCGCCCATCACGTCGACGTCGTCGCGCACGAGGTGCGCGTACGCGGCATCGGTCTGCCGGTCCGTTAGGCGGCGGCGGAGCAGCGCATCCTTGACCTTCGAGCTCACCCCGCCGGGCGGCATCGTGAACAGATCGGGGAACGGCCGCAGCGCGAACTCGAGCCACGACATGCGCGCGACGTCCCGCTTGGCGGGCGAGCCTAACGCGCCGCACACCGACCCGACGTGCCCGTCCACCAGCCCCTCGACTTCTCCGGCGGGCGCCGTGCTCACACCGCGCACGACGATCGTCCCGAACTGCTTGCGGTGGAGCTCGAGCAGCGTCCACAGCGACGCCCCCGGCGATCTCGCGGCGCTGTTGCGCTCGCACCAGACGCCGTGGTCG
>Ga0157369_10001903_pt1 | contig 25179 bp, 19 predicted proteins | sample C25metaG_FD_113461 | JGI IMG/M metagenome (GOLD analysis project Ga0157369, IMG submission 113461) | Corn rhizosphere microbial communities from Kellogg Biological Station, Michigan, USA - C2-5 metaG | ecosystem: Host-associated > Plants > Roots > Rhizosphere > Soil | place: USA: Michigan... | reverse complement strand
GGCGCGGTCGCGCGCACCGCGGCCACCCAGCGGCTGCCGCCCTGACCACCCTGTCGGTCCCAGCCGCGGAAGACCTGGCTACGGGTGTCGTCGTAGAGGTCGCAGGCGCAGCTCGCGGCGGGCTTGCCGGCGAGCGCCTTGACGGCGTACGTGCGGGCCGCCACGGCCTGCGCCTGCAGCGCGGCGGGCGACCACGAGGTGGGCACCTCCGCGATCCCGTCCAGGTACTCGTCGTGCAGGCGGAGCACGTTGACGACGTTCAGCCTGCCGCCGATGCGGGTGGCCTCGAGCCGCCCCCACCGGTAGGTGCCGCCGGAACCGGCGACGGCGACGACGGTCGGGCCGCCCGCCAGGGCGCGGGTGCCCTGCCAGGTGACGGTCACCGTGGCGCCGGTCAGCGTCGTGGTGGTGCTGCCGTGCGTGAGGGCGGCGCGGACGCCGTCGCCGGTCACGCGCAGGCTGAGCTTGTCGCCCACCCGGCCCTTCAGGCTCCGGCTGCCGCGCGTGACGAGGAAGCGGCCGCCGAGCTCGTCGATCGCGCGGACGCTCACGGACGCCGACGTGACGCCGCCGAGCACCTGCACCCGGATGTCGCTGCTGTCGGCGACGGAGGTGAGCGCCGTGCCGGTGTAGTAGGAGGAGAGGATCTGGGCGGCCGACCGGCCGGCGAGGGCCTGGGCCTGCGCGCCGTACTGGGACATCCCCACGCCGTGCCCCCAGCCGCCGCCGCTGAGGACGAACGTCGACGGTACTCGCGCTGCCCGGCCGGAGGAGGCAGTCGCCGCGACGGGCCCCGGTCCCGCGTCCACGGCCGCGGTGACGGCGACAGCCGCGGTCAGGGCCGCGACCAGGCGCAGGGCCCGGCGGCCAGGAACGCCGCTCACCGCGCCACCGCCGTCAGCGACGCGAACAGGGGGACGGGCACTTGTGCGGTGCCGCCGAGCACCCAGGTGGTGCCGGGTCGCCGAACGGTGAACCAGGTGCCGATGCCGCTGGTGATCACCGCGGGCAGCAGCAGCACGGGCCGGCCGGCGGCGCCGGCGGCGACCACGTCGGGGATGCCGGCGTCGGTCGGCGCACCCGCCCACGCCGTGCCCGGAGCGCCCGCGGGGTCGGCGGGAACGGTCCCGGCCAGGGCGAGGGCGACACCGGCGCGCGCCGTTCCGATGACCCTGGTCCAGCTGGTGACATGCAGGGTGGTGAAGCCGCGGGCGGCGCGGTCGGAGAACTCGTCGGTGCCGCCGACGACGGTGGCCGTGGTGGTCCTCATCGCGCGCATGGCCCTGACGGTGTCCACGGGGAAGCCTCGCGAGGTCAGGTAGAGGATCGGCCGGCCGGTCGCCGCGGCCACGCTGCCGAGGGTGGCCGCGTGGGCGAGCGTCCCGTAGTGCAGCGGGGCGAGCAGGACGCCGGTCGGCGCCGGCGTCCCCGCCGGGCGGGGCAGCGCGGCGAAGGCCTGCGCGACGGCGGCGGCGGTGGCGTAGGAGGTGGTCCCGCCGATCCGCTCGACCGTCGTCACGCCGAGGTCGTGCAGTGCGGTCAGGACGGCGGGGGTCACCGCCGTCGTCCCGCCGATGACGACCACGCGGGTCGCCTTCCGGCGGCGCAGCTCGGTGGCCACGGAAGGCGACAGCGCGGCGGCGTCCGTGAGGAGCAGCGGCGCGCCGAGGGCGTGGGCGAGCGGGGCCGCGACGACGCCGTCGGTGGCAGCCGCGTTGAGCCCGGCGAGCACGACCGTCGTGGCGCTCGGCGCGACCGCCCGGGCGACCCCGACGACGCGCTGCACGGCGGACGCTCCCTCGGTCGCCGCGACCCGCCGGACCGGGCACGTGCTGGTGGCGCCGCCGTCGACGGGCAGCACCTCGACGTCCGTCGTCCAGGTCTTCGCCGCGCCCACGGGCGAGCTGGTCGCCAGGGACAGGTGGTAGATCCCCGGCGGCACCAGGACGTTCTCGGCGTCGCGCAGGTTCCACGTGGCGCTGATCCGGCCGGTCGCCACACCCGTGACCGTCCGGACGGCGGCGGTGCCGCAGGCCGAGGTGGCGGTCAGCGTCCAGCGCTGGGTGGTGGGAACGGTGCCCGTGACCGTGACGCCCGAGCTGGTCACCGGGACGGCCCGGGCGGACGCCGCCGGCGAGACCAGGCCGGGGGCCATCCGGGCGGTGAGCTCGCGGCGCAGCCACGGCAGCTGCGCCCACAGCGCGTCGCCGGGGCACTCGGTGAGGCCGACGTCCCGGTGCGACGCGATCGCCGCGACCCGGACGCGCTCCCCCGCGGGGTGCGCGGTGGCGGACGTGCCGGCCGAGGTGAGGCGGACGCTGGCGCGCGGGTCGATCTGGTACCGCGCTGCCTTCCAGGCCAGCGTGCCCGCCAGCGCCTGCATGGCCGCGCTGGACGGTGCGGTCGTCGAGAACGTGCCGAGGACGGCGATGCCGAGGCTCTGGGAGTTGAAGCCGCCGGTGTGCGCGCCGAGGACGGCCGAGGTGATGCTGCCGCGGCGGCCCTCGAAGACGTGGCCGAACCGGTCGACGAGCAGGTTGTAGCCGATGTCGTTCCAGCCGCGGACCTTGGTGTGGAAGGCGAGGATGGCCCGCACCTGCGCGTAGGCCTGGGCGGTCGTGTAGCTGTTCGTCGTGTCGGTGTGGTGCACGAAGAGGGCCTTCACCGAGGAGTCGTACGCCGTCGTGCCGGTGACGAGGCTCTCGTCCGCCCCCCACTGCTTGCGGGTGATCACGGTGGGCATGCCGGTCGCGGCGGCCGCCGACGCGGCGGGCCCGGCCGGCGCGTCGGCGTCGGAGCTCCCGCCGTCGATCAGGTCGACCTTCAGGCCCGCCGGCGCCCGGCCACTGGCGGTGTCCACGCGGACCTGGACGGCGTCCGCGCCGTTGGTGAGCAGCGGCGCGGTGGCGCGCGGCCCCCGGGCGGCCTCCGGGCTCGACGGGTCCGGCCCGTCGTCGTCGCCGTCCAGGGGCTGCCATCCGGTCCAGCCGCGGGCCTCCCGCACCCGGACCTGGACCTTGGCGTCGCCCGCCGCCTTGTCCCAGGACGCGGCGACGAGGTCGAAGTGCGAGGTGCCCGTCGCCGCGGGCGTGAGCTCGCCGGTGAGGACGGCGGGCCGCGGCGCGGGGGGCGCGACGGGGTTCGCCGCGAGGTCGCCGGCGAGCGCCTTCCGCAGACCGGGTGCGAGCGCCGGCGCGAGCCCAGCCGCAGCGGCGGTCCGGGTCAGCGTGGCGAGCGCGCCGGCGTCGACCCCGTGCAGCGGGAGCGCGGCCACCCGGGCGCTCACCGCGTGCGGGGCCGGAGCCGGCCGCGCCACGGTGGGGAGCACGACCAGGGCCGGAGTGGCGAGCGCGGCGAGTGCGAGGGTGACGGCGGTCGGCAGCGGGAGACGTCGCATGCGGGGCATCCGTTCGGGGCGTCCGGTGTGGGTCCGTACCGGGGCCTCTTCGGCAGCGAGCCGCCGGATCTGGAGTCCCCGCACGGAGCAACGGGCTTGGCTAGGTCCATCACTCGAACGGATGAGTTAATAACGGAAAGTGACGTGCATGACCCGAGCCAATCACTCTCGTCGGCCCGCTCGGGGGTGCCCCGGACACCGGCGGTCCCTTCCGCTGACCCGGACGTGGCCGTCCGGCGCGGGACTCCTCCCGCGAAGGGCCTAGGCTGATCGGGTGGCGGGTCGCGGAGGCCGGCCGCAGCTTCGGAGGTGACGGTGCCCGCTCTGGGCCGGCGACGCCCGCGGCGCCGCGCGCCGCTGTCGGCGCCCGCTCGCCCGCGACGCTCGGCCGTCGTCGAGCTCCCCGAGGCACCCGGAGGCCACCACCGCCCCGCTCCGCTCGTCCTCCCGCTCACCGCGGGGCGCCCCGCCTGGCACGTCACCGGGGAGGCGGCGAGCGTCCGCAGCCTCGCCGTGCTGCTGGCGGTGCTCGACCTGGCCCCGCCTGGTCCGCTGCTCGACGTCGTCGGGAACTCGCCCGAGCACGCCCTGCTCGCCGCCGCGTACAGCACCCGTCTGGTGCGGGCGCTGGCGCCGGACGGGCTGACCGCCCACGCGGCCCGGCAGGCGGCGGCCAGCAACGCACTCCCCCTTGTCGTCGAGGAGCGTGCGCTCGGGATGCCCGGCGGCCCGACCCTCGACGCCTATGCCGCGACCACCGCACTCGAGCCCGCGGTGCTCCACGTGGGCCCCGGAGTGGACGCCGGGCTGGTGCTCGACGGCGCTGCCGAGGTGCTCGCGGAGCATCGTCCCTGGGTCGTCGTCACTGCCTCACGGAGTGCGGGAGGCGCACTGCCGATGACGGATGGGACAGTTGCGCAGAGTTATGGATTGACTACGGAAATGGGAGTGACGGGGTCGGAGCGCGTGTATGTTCTCGCTCCGGAGGCCGCCCCTGCGGCCCTCGCCGGCCGCGCCGAGGCGTGGGCGGACGCCCTGTCGACCGCACTGTCGACCGCCCCGCAACGGGCTGCTGTCGCCGTCTCTGCGAGCGGCGTCCTCGACCTGCGGAACATCGGGAGCGTCGCCCGTTCCGTCCCCTGACGGACCTTCTCCGGTGCACGGCGGCCCCACCGCCCCCGAGCACCGGAGGACACCGTGCAGACGCCGGACCAGCCCGCGTCCGAGAGCACATCGCCCGCAGCGCGCCGCCTGCCGGGCGGCCTCGCCCGGACCGTCGTGGCGCGCGCACTCCCCCGGGGCCTCAAGGTCGCACTGCGGCGCAGGTTCCGGGGCAGCTGGCTGTTCCCCGCTCCGCCGCCGCGACCGGCGCGCGGACGCCGGGGCCGCCCGGCGCGGCCCGCGCCGGTACCCCGGGTGGTCCGGCTGCAGGTGCCGCTCGCCGCCGCCGGCGGCAACGGGTCCGTTCCGGCTCGCGAGATCCTCCTCGAGGCGCCCGCGCGGCAGTACGTGCCGAAGCAGCTGGAGGCGACTGCGCTCGTCGGCTACGAGCAGCACGCGCTGGAGTGCTTCCTCGCGCTCGTCGAGGGTGCGGGCCCGGGTGCCGTGCTCGACGTCGGCGCGAACGTCGGCCTCTACGGCCTGCTGGCGGCCGCCACCGGCGACCGCGACGTGCGGGCGTTCGAACCCACGCCCGACCTCGCCGCCGTCGCCCGGAGCACCGCCGAGCGCAACGACCTGCGGATGGTCGTCGAGGAGCTCGCCCTCGGCTGCGAGGCCGGGACGGCGACGTTCTTCCTCTCCGACCGTTCGGACAGCTCGAACTCCCTGGCGCAGGGCTACCGCGAGAGCTCCCGCCAGCTCGACGTCACCGTCGAGACGCTCGACGCGTACTGCGCCCGCACCGGCGTGGTCCCCGCGGTGCTCAAGGTGGACACGGAGACGACCGAGCCCGACGTGCTGGCCGGGGCGGCGGCCACCATCGCGGCGCACCGTCCCTGGATCATGTGCGAGGTGCTGCACGGACGCCGGGAGGGCGAGCTGGCGGAGGTGATGGCCCCGCACGGGTACACCTGGTACCACCTGCGTGGCGAGGACGACCCGAAGCCGGTCGACAGCCTGGACGGCGACCCCGAGTACCGCGACCTCATGTACCTGCTGGCGCCCGAGCCCGTGGATGCCGCCTTCTGGGAGCTGACCCGGGCGTGGCGGGTCGCGCTGCAGGCGGCTCACGAGGCCGCCGTCGACGCTCAGCCCCCTGGGAGCCTGACGTCGCTACGGCTCCCCGGCGGGGACGGTCAGCCGGCCGATGCGGCGGATCCTGCCACCCACGCGGCGACCGCCGTGCGCAGGGCCGGCAGCGGAACAGCGCCGTTGTCGAGCACGGCGGCGTGGAAGCCCGCCAGGTCGAAGGAGTCGCCGAGCTCGTCGCGGGCCTCCTCCCGCAGCCGGAGGATCTCGGTGAACCCCGTGTAGTAGGCGAGTGCCTGGCCGGGCCAGGCGATGTACCGGTCCACCTCGGAGGCCGCCTCGGTGGGGCCGAGCGGGACGTTCGCCGCCATGTAGTCCAGCGCCCGGGAGCGGCTCCACCCGAGCGCGTGCAGGCCCGTGTCGACGACGAGCCGGGCCGCGCGGAAGATGCGGGCACCGAGAGCGCCTGCCAGCGCCCGGTCGCCGGGGTAGAGGCCCATCTCGTCCGCGAGCAGCTCCGCGTAGAGACCCCAGCCCTCCGCATGCGCCGTGACGATCCCGAGCCGCTGCAACTGGGGAAGCTCGCCGCGACTCAGCATCCGCTCGAGCTGCAGGTGGTGCCCGGGCACCGCCTCGTGGTACGCCGTCGCCTCCAGCTCCCATCCCGCCCCGGAGCCGACCTCGTCGACGTTGAACCAGTACGTCCCCGCCCGCCGTCCGTCCGGTGTGGGCGGGGAGTAGTGCGGCGGCGTCCCCGCCTTGCCCAGATGGGTGGACATCGGCTGGACACGGCAGGGCGGCGGCAGCGGCTCGGCGAACCACCCCGGCAGCGCCGCCTCGGCGCCCGCCACCGCCTCCCGCGCGGCCGCGAGCGCCTGCTGCGCCGGCACTCCCTCGGAGGAGCGGGACGCCGCGTCGCGCACCGCGTCGAAGCCGTCGAACCCGAGCCGGCCGCCCACCCGGGCGAGCTGCTCGCGCAGGTCGGCGACAGCGGCCAGGCCCAGCTCGTGCACCCGCTCGGCGCCGAGCGGCAACGTCGTGTGCACCAGGACCAGGCGGTCGTAGGTCTCCCGGCCCGCGGGCAGGTGGACCAGGCCCGGCCGGTCGTCGTCGCGGCTGGCCGGGAGCAGCTCGGCCAGCACCTCGCGGTAGCGGACGGTCGCCGGTCGCACCACGTCGCGGACGGCGTCCTCGATCCGGCCCCGCCACGCCCGCTCGTCACCGGCGGTGTCCGGGCCGGCCGGGGCGGGGACGGCCAGCAGAGGATCCTGCTCGACCGGAGTCGCCAGGTACCCGTCGACCATGCCCAGGGTTCGTTCCACCAGCGCGCGCACCGGCGTGCGGCCCGCCTCGGCCCCCTCGCGCAGCCGTTGCCCACAGGCGTCGAGGTACTGCCCGAGCCGCGAGCACCGCGTGACGTAGTCCTCGGCGGCGGCGTCGTCGGCGGGAGCCGTGACGGACGCCAGCTGGAACAGCGTCCCGGGGCCCTCCGCCATCGGCCCGACGACGAACTCCACCAGCCGGGCATCGAGTTCGGCGAGCATCCCGACCGCGGTGTGGACCACGGTGGTGAGCGTGACCAACGTCGCGGGGTCGACGGCGGGCGCGGCCTCGGCCGCCTCGTCGAGCGGACGCTCCTCCTGCGCGCGGGCCTGCAGCGCCTCCGCACGCGCCACCAGCCGGCGCAGCAGCCGTCGGTGTTGCTCCTCGGTGGCGGCACTCAGGTCGGGCACCTCGGCGTCGTGGCCTGGGAGCCCCATGAACGTGGCATTGAAGGGCTGCACGGCCCAGCGGGCGTCGTCGAGCTCGGCGGCGAGCTCGAGCACCTGCGCGCGCAGGTCGTGCTCGCCCGCCGTCCCGCCGGTCCCGCCCCCGCCGCCGGATGTCACGGCGCGCCGATCACCCGGTGGGTCACGCCCGGCCAGGCCGCGGCGTCCGTGACCCGGCGCCCGTCGACCAGCGTGCGCGCGCCCGGCACGTCGTCGACGGTGATGTCGGCGTAGCCGGCGTGATCGGCCTGGACGACGACGGCGTCCGCCTTGTCGCCCAGGTGGAACGGTTCGAAGCCCAGCGCGGCGAGCTCGTCGTCGGTGTGCAGCGGGTCGTGGACCGTGACCTGGGCGCCGCGTGCCTGCAGGGCCTCCACGGTGGCGAACACCCCGGAGAAGGCGCATTCCTTGACGCCGCCCCGGTAGGTCGCGCCCAGCACGGCCACGAGCTGGCCGTCGAGCGGCCCGTGCGCGTCCTCCAGCAGGCCGACGGTGTACTCCGGCATGGCCTCGTTGGCCTCGCGGGCCGAGCGGACGACGGTCGCGTCGGGGTCGTTCCACAGGTACAGCCGGGGGTACACCGGGATGCAGTGGCCGCCGACGGCGATGCCGGGGCTGTGGATGTGGCTGTACGGCTGGGAGTTGCTCGCCTGGATCACCTTCATGACGTCGATTCCGTGCGCGTCGGCGAACCGGGCGAACTGGTTGGCGAGGCCGATGTTGACGTCGCGGTACGTGGTCTCCGCCAGCTTCGCCATCTCCGCCGCCTCGGCGCTGCCGAGATCCCAGACGCCGTTGCCCTGCGGCAGGTCGGGTCGCTGGTCGAACTCGAGTACCGCGTCGTAGAACTCGACGGCGCGGCGGCCGCCTTCTGGTGTTAGGCCGCCGATCAGCTTGGGGTACTTGCGCAGGTCGGCGAAGACGCGCCCGGTGAGCACCCGCTCGGGGCTGAACACGAGGTGGAAGTCCCGGCCCTCGATCAGGCCCGAGATCTGCTCCAGCATCGGCTTCCAGCGGGAGCGGGTGGTGCCGACGGGGAGGGTGGTCTCGTAGGAGACGAGGGTTCCGGGTGCGAGGTGAACCGCCAGGGACCGGGTGGCCGCGTCCATCCACCCGAAGTCGGGTTCGGCGGTCTTCTCATCGACGACCAGCGGCACGACGACGACCACGGCGTCCGCCTCGGGGACGGCGTCGGCGTAGTCGGTGGTGGCCCGCAGCCGCCCCTCGGGCACGAGCCGGGCCATCTTCTCGCCGAGCTGCGCCTCGCCCGGGAAGGGCTCCGCCCCGGCGTTCACGAGGTTCACGAGAGCCCGGTTGACGTCGACCCCGACGACGTCGTGTCCCCGGTCGGCGAACTGCACGGCGAGCGGCAGCCCGATCTTCCCGAGGGCGATGACGGCGATCTTCACGGAGGGACGCCTCCTGAGGGCTGTTGTCGGGCTCCGCACGGGCACGGTCAGACTAGCGAGGCAGGCGCTGCCGACCGGCCCTTTCCGGGGCAGCCACGCCTCCCCCAACCGGACTGTTCCTGCGGGGGTCATGCCCTAGGCTCCTGCCCGATGCAGGTGCGTAAGAAGGTGCTCAGCGTCGTCGGCGCCCGACCCCAGTTCGTCAAGCTGGGGCCGGTCGCAGCGGCCCTCCACGACGCCGGTCACGAGCACGTCATCGTGCACACCGGCCAGCACTACGACGACCGACTCTCCGACGTCTTCTTCAGCGACCTCGGCATCCCGGCGCCGGCCGTCCACCTCGGCATCGGGTCGGGCAGTCACGGCGTGCAGACCGGCGCGATGCTCTCGGCGCTCGACGGGGTGCTCGAAGCGCAGCGGCCCGACTGGGTGCTCGTCTACGGCGACACCAACTCGACCCTCGCCGGCGCCCTGGCCGCGGTGAAGCTGCACCTGCCGGTCGCGCACCTGGAGGCAGGGCTGCGCTCGTTCAACCGCCTCATGCCGGAGGAGCACAACCGGGTGCTCACCGACCACGCCTGCGACCTGCTGCTGGCCCCGACCGAGGTCGCCGTCCGGCACCTGGCGGCTGAGGGCCTGGCGGCTCGCACGGTACTCGTCGGGGACGTCATGACGGACGTCTGCCTGCGCGTCCGCGACGCCGTGCTGGCCGGTCCCCCGCCCCGGCCGGCCGAGCTGGCAGCGCATCCGGACGGGAACGGCGACTACCTCGTCGCCACCATCCACCGGGCGGAGAACACCGACGACCCCGCCCGGCTCGCCCGCATCGTCGGCGCGCTCGCCGGCCTGCCGTTACCCGTGCTGCTGCTCGCGCACCCGCGGCTGGTCGCCCGGGCCGCACAGGCCGGCGTCGACCTGCGGGCCGGAGCGCTCCTGACCACCCGGCCGCTGCCCTACCCGCAGACGGTGGCCGCCGTCCTCGGCAGCGCGGGCGTGGTCACCGACAGCGGAGGGCTGCAGAAGGAGGCGTTCCTGCTCGGGGTGCCGTGCACGACGGTGCGCACGGAGACCGAGTGGACGGAGACGCTGGACGCCGGCTGGAACGTGCTGGGCGGCGCCGACGACGTCCTGGCCGACGAGGCCGGGTTCGCCGCCCTGGTGCTCCGGCCGCGGCCGGCGGCGCCGCGCGGGACGCCGTTCGGGGACGGCAAGGCGGCGCAGCGGGTGACGGACGCCCTGTCGGCGTCCTGATCCCCACCGACGAGCTCTCGCGGCCGCTCGGGACGCGACGCCGTCGGAGCAGCCGATGGCGTCCGGCACGGGCCAGGGAGGAACACTCTCTCCGCAAACCGTATGTGCTGCCCCACGGGCTGGGGCAGCACATACGGTTTCGAGGGACACACCCCTCCCTCACGTCTCGAGGCTCCGGCCTCACCCGCGTGCGGACCGGGCGGCGAGGCCGGCCCGACCGGGTGCGGCCGGGGGCGGGCCGGACCGGGAGGCGGTTCAGGCGCTGAGGCGGTTCAGGCGCTGAGGCTGTTCGCCCGGTCGAGGCTGATCTCGGGCAGGCGGACGTCGACCGTGCGGCCGCTGCCCGCGGACTCGATGACCGCCTCCGCGACGGCGACCGTCGCGAGGCCCTGCTCCATCGTCACGATGTCGGCCTCCTTGCCCAGCACTGCGTCGCGGAACGCCTCGTGCTCGGTCCGCAGCGGCTCGGGCTTGGCGATCGCGTAACGGATGACGTCGCCCTCGGAGACGCCGCGGAACTCGGCGAGCGCCCCCCACTGGGTCGGCACGGTGCCGTTGGCGAAGAACGTCAGGTCCGCGGTGAGGGTGTCGGCGACGAACGCACCCTTCTCACCGGTGACGATCGTGACGCGCTCCTTCATCGGCGAGAGCCAGTTCACCAGGTGATTGGTGACGGTCCCGTCCTCGAGGCTGCCGACGACGGCGACCAGGTCCTCGAACTCGCGACCGCTCTTGAACGCCGTCCGGGCCGCGACCGAGCGGAACCTGCTGCGCGACACCCATGCGGTCAGGTCGATGTCGTGCGTGGCGAGGTCCTTGACGACGCCGACGTCCGCGACCCGGGAGGGGAACGGCCCGACCCGGCGGGTGACGATCTGGTAGACGCTGCCGAGCTCGCCGTGCTGGAGCCGGTCCCGCAGCGACTGCAGCGCGGGGTTGTACCGCTCGATGTGCCCGACGGCGCCGACCAGGCCGCGGGCGGCGAACGTCTCGGCGAGGCGACGGGCGCCGTCGCCGTCCGGCGCCAGCGGCTTCTCCACGAGGGCGTTGACGTCCGCCTCGGCCAGGGCCAGGCCGATCTGCTCGTGGTAGGCGGTGGGGACGGCGACGACGCAGTAGTCGAGGCCCACCTTCACCAGGTCCTCGACAGTCCGGTGCAGGGCCAGGCCACCGGCGATCTTGTGCGGGTCACCGACGGGGTCGGCGACGCCGACGAGCTCGACGCCTTCGAGCGCGCGTAGCACCCGAGCGTGGTGGCGCCCCATCATGCCCAGGCCGATGAGGCCCGCCCGCAGCACCCGCGACCCGTTCATGGCTCCGGCGCCCATCAGGCACCCGCCCGGGCGAGCGCGTTGACGGCCTCGACGATGCGGTCGAGCTCGGACTGCGTCAGCGAGGGGTGCACCGGCAGCGAGAGCACCTCGCGGGCGGCTCCCTCGGTCTCGGGCAGGTCGAGGGAAAGCCCGAACGACGGGAGCCGGTGGTTCGGGATCGGGTAGTAGACACCCGTCGCGATGCCGTACTCGTCGCGCAGGGCGCCGGCGAAGCCGTCGCGGTCCTGCGGCACCCGGATCGTGTACTGGTGGTAGACGTGCGTGGCGCCCTCGGCCACCGGCGGGATGACGACACCGTCGAGGTGGGCGTCGAGGAAGGCCGCATTCTCCTGGCGCTGCTTGGTCCAGCCGGCGAGCTTGCCGAGCTGGACGCGGCCGATGGCCGCGTGGACGTCCGTCATCCGGCAGTTGAAGCCGACGACCTCGTTCTCGTAGCGGCGCTCCATGCCCTGGTTGCGCAGCAGCTTGACCATGCGCGCAACCTCGTCGGTGGCGCAGCTGACCATGCCGCCCTCGCCCGACGTCATGTTCTTGGTCGGGTAGAGGCTGAACATGCCGAACGTGCCGAACGTGCCGACGGGGCGCCCCTGCCAGGTGGCCGCGTGGGCCTGCGCGGCGTCCTCGAAGATCTGCAGGTCGTGGCGCCGGGCGACCTCGCCGAGGCGGGTCATGTCCGCGGGCTGCCCGTAGAGGTGGACGGGCATGATGCCGACGGTCCGGTCGGTGACGGCGGCCTCGACGGCGTCCGGGTCGAGGTTGAACGTCGCGGGATCGATGTCGGCGAAGACCGGGACGGCGCCCGTGAGCGCCACCGAGTTGGCGGTCGCGGCGAAGGTGAAGGAGGGGACGATCACCTCCTGGCCGGGGCCGACGCCGGCGGCGAGCAGGCCGAGGTGCTGCCCCGAGGTGCCGGAATTGACGGCCACGCAGGTGCGCCCGCCGACGATCTCGGCCGCGAACTCCTGCTCGAAGGCGGCCACCTCGGAGCCCTGGGCGATCATGCCGCTGCGCAGCACGCTGTCGACCGCGGCCCGCTCCTCGTCGCCGATGAGCACCTTGGCCGCCGGAACCAGCGGCCGGTCGGTGCCCACGGTGCCTCGAGTGGTCGTGTCCGTCATGCCGGCGCCTCCATGAGCGTCTCGATCAGCTGTCCACTGGAATTCGGATCGTCGGTCTTGGTGGTGGTCTCGGTGTAGCGCTCGCCCGTCTGCGGGCACCGCCAGGCGCCCTCGCCGCGATCCGGGTCCCGCTCCAGCGGCACTCCGGCACGCCCGACCCACCGCAGCCGCCGCGCGGGGACGCCGGCGACGAGGGCGAAGTCGGGAACGTCCTTGACGACGACCGACCCCGCGGCGACGAGCGCCCAGCGGCCGATCGTCAGGGGCGCCACGCACACGGAACGCGCCCCGATCGAGGCCCCCTCGCGGACCGCGACGCCCACGGCCTCCCAGTCCTCGCCGCGTTTGAGCGCGCCGTCCGGGGACACCGCGCGGGGGTAGTGGTCGTTGGTGAAGACGACGGCGGGCCCGACGAAGACGCCGTCGGCCAGCACCGCCGGCTCGTAGACGAGCGCGTGGTTCTGCAGCTTGCAGTTGTCGCCCATCCGCACGCCGGGCCCGACGTAGGCGCCGCGCCCCACGATGCAGTTGCGGCCGAGGACCGCGTGCTCGCGGACCTGCGCCAGGTGCCAGACGGTGGTCCCGTCCCCCAGCTCCGCCCGCTCGTCGACATCCGCCGACGGCACGATCCGCACGCTCACCGATCCTCCACCTCGTTCCTGTGCTCCGGCCCCCCGGCGGACGCTCAGGGCCGCCGGCTCAGCTCGCGCAGCCGGCCGGCCAGCTCGTCGTAGGCGGAGATCCCGGCGAACGTCTCCCGCGCCCAGCGCGCCGCCGCCGCCCGGACGGGCTCGAGCTCCTCGGGGCGTACCGCCCAGCTTCGCAGCGTAGCCGAGAGGGCGGCGGCGTCCGCCACCACGACCCCACCGCCGCTGGCCCGCACGATCTCCGCGGCGCGCGGCAGCGGTGTCGTGGCGACCGCGAGGCCCGCCGCGAGGTACTCGTAGAGCTTGCTCGGCACCGCCTCGTGGAACGCGGGGGTGTCCTCGAGCATCGACAGCCCCACCCAGGCGCCGCTCGCCAGCTTCCAGGCGGCCTCCGGCGGCATCCGCCCGTGGAAGCGGGCACGCGCGGCCGCCGTGGAGCTCGACCGCCACCGCTCCAGCCAGGCCGCGTCGGCGGAGGCGACGGGCCCGACGACGTCCAGCGTCCAGCCCGGCGCGTCCTCGAGGGCGGCGAGCATCGTCTGCAGGCCGCGGGTGCGCCGCACGTCGCCGACGTAGAGGGCACGTGGCTGCGGATCGGGCCGGGAGGGCGGGGGCAGGTAGGACCACGACGGGGCGTTGCGGACGACGAGCCGCTGCCGGCCCGTCCTCGTCGTCGCCGGCGGCACGTGCTCGTCGGCCACGACCACCAGGTCGGCCCGGCGGGCGGCGGCCAGCACGGCTCGCACGCCTGCCCGCAGCAGCCCGCGGACGGCGCCCCGCGACCAGGGGCGGTCGTCGAGCAGGGCGAGGTAGTCCTCGTGCAGGTCGACGACGAGAGGACGCCGGCGCAGCCGGGCGGCGAGCAGGGCGGCGGGGACGACGTCGGGGTCGAGGGTGAGCAGCACCCGGCCGTGCGCGCGCCAGGGCTGCGCGACCGCCAGCGCCACCCGCGCGGCGACGCCGCGGGGACGCGGGCGGGTCCGCAGGTCGGCGCCGCAGGGCCCGTCGGCCGGGTGGCCGAGCGCGAGCACCTCCACGGTCAGTCCGGCGGCGCGCGCGGCCGCGACCTCGCGGTGCAGCCTCGCGTCGGCGACGTCGTGTCCGCTGCTGACGACCGAGATGTCAGGACGGCCGCCCGCTCCGAGGGCGACCGGGGCGGCGGCGAGAGCGACGCCCGGAGCCAGGTCCGGGCGGGACGCGATCACGCCTAGAGCTCCTCCATCGAAAGGTGGTCCTGCTTGACGTCCAGCGAGTCCGTGTACATGTCGACGATCTGCTGGGGTTCGCCGCGGGCCACGATCCTTCCCTCCTGCAGGAAGATCGCGTCGTTGCACAGGTCGACGACCGACCCGAGCGCGTGGCTCACGAGGAAGATTGTGCGCGCCTGGCCCATCAGCTCGCGCATTTTCGCCGAGGCTCGCCGACGGAATTTCGCGTCACCGGCCGACAGGGCCTCGTCGACGAGCAGGATGTCCGGTTCCATATGAACTGCGACGGCGAACGCCAGCCGGCTGAACATGCCGGAGGAGTAAGTCCGCATGGGCATGTCGATGAAACCGTCCTTGAGGTCGGCGAACGCCTTGATCTCCTCGTAGCGCTCCTTGACCTCGGCCCGGGACAGGCCGGACGCGAGACCGCCGAGGATGACGTTTTCGCGGCCCGTGAGGTTGGCGTTGAATCCCACCCCGAGGGCGAGCAGCGTGCTGACCCTGCCGTGCACCTCGATCATGCCGCTGGTCGGCGGCAGGATGCCGGCGAGGGCCCGCATGAGGGTGGACTTGCCCGCCCCGTTCGGGCCGACGATGCCCATCACCGTGCCCTGGGTGACCTCGAACGAGACGCCGCGCAGGGCCTTGACCTCGAGGACGTTCGGCGTCGCGTCGGGGCGGCCGAACCGCATCATGCGCTGCCGCAGCGTGTTCGCCCGGCGGTCGAGGACCGTCCGGTAGGTCAGGTGCACGTCCTGCGCCGAGACCGTGACCCGCCTGCGCTCTCCCCGCTCCGGCCGCGCGACGGTCGTCTGGACGACCTCGGGGACCGCTCCGGACTGCTCAGATACGGACGGCATAGTCACGCTCCCGCGAGACGTAGACGACGAAGCCCACGACGAACATCACCACGGAGATGGCGATCGCACGCAGCCACGTGCCCATCGGCGATGGCTGGCCCGCAACGATGGCGTTGCTCCAGATCTCGAAGATCGGGGCCAGCGGGTTGTAGGTGGCGATGGGCCGGCGGATTCCGCCGGTGACCACGCCGGTGACCGGGTCCTTGACGAACCAGAGGATCGGAGTGAGGTACAGGCCCAGGCGCAGCAGATAGGGCAACAGGTTCTTGAAGTCGGTGTTGTAGACCTGCAGCGTCGCGCAGACGAAGCCGAGCCCGGCGGTGAAGAGGATCAGCAGGGCGAAGTCCGGGATCGTCCACAGCAGGTTCCAGCTGATGTTCTTCCGATTGTTGAACCAGAGAACGACCGCGAGCACCGCCAGCGTGGGCAGGAACCGGAAGAACGCGATGACGATCTGCGTGATCGGCAGCAGCAGCCGCGGGAACGCGGTGTTGAGGATGAGCTTGCCGCCGCCGACGACGGAGCCGGCGGACTGCGAGACCCCGCTCTGGAAGAACGTGTAGGCGAAGATCCCGGCGAGCAGGTGGGTGATGTAGTTCGGCGGGCGGCCCTTGCCGCTGCTCAGGATGTCGACCAGGAAGAAGTAGACCGCGGCGTTGAGCAGGGGGTTGAGCACCAGCCAGGCCTGGCCGAAGGCGGTGTTGTAGTTCTGCGCCTTCAGCTCGGCCCGGGCGAGCTCGCGCACGAAGGGACGGCGGCGCGACAGCTCCCGGACGTAGGTGCCGAGCGGTGGCAGCCCGGCCCGGTGGGGGCGATAGACGTGGTGCTCGCCGAGGTACTCGTCCTCCGCCTGCGCGACTGCCACGCGTACTCCTCGACTCTCAGGACGCGCGGACGGCGACGTCGTCGGTGATCGGAACCGGCTCCGCCGGGGCACCCGGGACCCGCGGGATCCGCGACCGGTCGAGCGTGAAGGCGACGTCGAGCTCCGGGTATCGGCGGGCCAGGTGCCAACCCAGTGTAATGGCGGCGGCGTCCTGCACGACGACCTGATCGGCGCTGCCGACCCCGACCTGCGGCAGGACCTGCCGATCGGCCACTCGCCAGAGGATGTAAGGGCGGAGCAACCGGTAGAAGCGCACGAACACCTTGCCGTGGAAGGCGCCCGCGACCTTCTCGTACGCGGCGCGCACCGTCCGCTCGAGGGCGAGGGCGGGCGAGGCGACCGGTCTGGCCGGCGTACGCGCGAGCCTGGCCAGGACGGCGTCGGCCTGGGAGAAGAACGCCCTGGGGGCGCGGAAGACGAGAAGCCGCTCGATCCGCGGCACCGGATGGGCGCCCTCGCCCTGGCGCAGCTCGTGCACACGCACCCGCGGGTCCAGGAAGGGCCACTGCTCGGCACTCACGGTGACGAGATGGACCTCGACGCCGTGGTCGAGCGCCCACGCGGCCTCCGAGCTGATCGCCCGGTGCCGGCGGTGGTTGAGGGCGATGACGACGACCTTGCGGATGTCGCTGCTCTGACGGGCGGGCGGACGGGTGTTCATGAACGGATCTCCTGGAGAACGGGTGCCGGCGAGACCCGGCCGGTCGCGACGGACGCGCCGGGCTCGCGCCCGGTGTAGGCCGCGAGCAGGATCTCGGCGACGGCGGCGGCGCCGTAACGGGACTCGATCGCCGCCCGGGCGCTGACCGGGTCGAGCTCGTCGAGCCGGCCGGCCAGCCGGCGGTACCCGGCGACGAGCTCGACGATGCCGTCGGCCACCGGGACGACCTCGCCGGCCTGGTGTTCGATGCCGGCCAGGGTCTCGTCGGGGCCGCCGCTGGCGGTGACGAGGACCGGAAGCCCGGACGCCACGGCCTCCACGGTGGTCATGCCGAACGTCTCCAGCGAGCTCGGGTGCACCAGCAGGTCGTGGCGGTGCAGCAGCGCGGGCACCTGCTCGTGAGGGACGGAGGGCACGAACGTGACCCGGCCGGCCAGCCCGAGGGCGGCGACGCGGGCGCGCAGCTGGTCCTCCAGCGGGCCGGTGCCGACCAGCGTCAGCTCCAGGTCGCCGCGCTCGACGGCGAGCACGGCGAACGCCTCGAGCAGCACGTCGACACGCTTGTGCGGGGCGAACTTGCCCAGGTAGATCCAGCGGCGCAGGTCCGTCACCGGTTCCGGCCGCAGCGGGATCCGGTCGGTCGGCACCACGTTGGGGCAGATCCGCACCCGGTCCGCGAGGTCGGGGTACACGTTGCGCAGCCAGTTCTTCAGGATCGACCCGACGACGAAGAACGCGTCCGCGCGCTGCAGCACCTGCCGGTACATGTCGCGCGCCGCCGGCTGCTTCAGCACCCGCGGCAGGAAGGTGGCGTGCTCGGTGACGACGACGCGGGCGTCCGCGCGGCCGCAGGCGGTGGCCACCCAGCCGCCGTAGATGCCGGTGTGGCCGTGGACCACGGGCGCGTCGATCACGTGGCCCCGCAGCGCGGTCCGCACCACCCACTCGTGCGTGCGCGCCCAGGCCGCGTAGTCGCGCCCGGGCTGCACGGGCGTGGGCAGCTGCCAGACGGTCGCGCCGGCGTGCTCGTGCCGGGACGCCGCCGCCACCGGGATCCGCGGCCGCGGGCCGCCGACGAGCTTCTCGTAGGCCTTCTGCACGAACCGCGACGACAGGCCGTCCGCCGGGGTCGCCCAGTCCTCGGTGTGCACGACGTCGACGCGGTCGAACAGCGGCGCGACGGCCTGGGCCTGCGCCGCGACGAACGCGCCGGCGAAGGGGTTGTTCTCGGACGGCCACCAGGGCGTCGTGATGACGAGACGGTCAGGCATCGACGTATCTCCGCATCCGGCGCTCGAAGGGGTCGAGCACGGCGTCACGGGTGAAGCGGGCCGCGTGCTCGCGGGCGGCGTCGACGTCCGCCTGCGTCATGCTGCGCGCCTTCGCGGCCGCACGGGCCATCGCGTCCGCGACGGAGGCGGGGTCGAGGGAGTCGATGCCGAACCACAGCGGGTGGCCCTTGAGGACGTCCACGGCGGCGATCTCAGGCTCGTGCACGGACACGATGGGCTTGCCCGCGGCCATGTACTCGTACACCTTGCCGCTGGTGACGTACCTGGCGCCCGGCACGCAGAACACCAGGACGTCGAGGTGGGAGTAGGTCGTCGCCAGCTCTGCCTTCGGCACCCCGCCCATGTACTCGACCCCGCTGTCCTCCTCCGGCAGCCGGGCGCGCAGCGCCGCGGCCGTGTGCGGGAAGAAGCCGAGGTGACCGAAGATCTCCAGCCGGGCGCCGGCGAGCTCCGGTGTCGAGCGCGCCTTCTCCCAGGCCTCGAACAGCGTTTCCAGCGGCATCGGCTCGGTCACTGTGCCCACGTAGCCGAAGCGCACCGGCCGGCCGGGATCGGGCCGGCGGAAGGGCACCTGCCCGAGCAGCTCCGGCTCCCAGCCGTTGAGGACGACTGTCATCCGCTGGGAAACGTCCGGGTACCGCTCGGCGTGCCAGCCGCGCATCCCCTCGTTGACGAAAACGGCCTCCTGCGCGCCCCGCAGGACGCGCCGCTCCCACGCCCAGACGGGGCTGTGGAACGGGAAGGCGATCTCCTCCGAGAACTGGTTGAAGGTCCAGGCGTCGCGGTAGTCCACCACGTAGGGGATGCGCAGCGCCTTGCCGATCGCCCACGCCGCCGCGAACGACACGAACGGGTTGCCCGTGGCCATCACCGCGTCGAACTTCCGGGTGCGGTTCAGCGTCAGCGCGCGCCGCACCGCGTTCATGCCCCACGTCGCGTAGCGCTCCGGGAACACGCGCTTGTGCACCGTCGTGTCGAGCGCCATCGGCAGGGCCGGGATGTTCGCCCGCAGCCAGGAGATCCGGCGGATGTCCCGTTCCCAGTGCCGCTTGTCGAAGTCGACGCGCTCGATCCGGATGTCCGGGTGCAGCGTCGCCTCGAGGCTGGGGTCGTAGGAGTCGAGGTAGTCCGTGAAGAAGATCCTCGGGACGGTCACCACCGTGACGTCCCAGCCCGCCGCCGCGAAGTGGTTGGCCATGGCCCGGCTGCGGTAGACCCCGCTCGCCCGCGTGGGCGGGAAGTAGAACGCCAGGTAGAGCAGCCGTGGACGCCGCTTCGTTCCCTGCGGCACGAGATCCCTTTCCATCGGCAGCATGGCCGGTCCAGCATGACACAGCGCCCCTGGCCGGACCGGGCTCTCCAGGGCGGAGCGGGCGTTTCCGGGCCTCGGGTGGGACTCCTCACACCGCATGCGTCCGGCTGCCGGAGGTACACCGGACGTGCTCGTAGAGGGCCGTCAGCACACCCGACTGCTCCTCCCACGTCAGGCGCGCCAGCACGTCCCCCGCCGCGTCGTAGGCTCCGCGGTACCGCCGCGGGTCGGCGAGCACCGTCCGCACCGCGGTGGCGAGCCCGGGTGCGCCGTCCCGCACCCGGAAGACCTCGCCGAACCCGTGCTCGCGAGTGAAGGCCGCCATCACGCGCACGTCGCTGACGACGAGCGGCAACCTCGCCTGCGCGTACTCCATGTACTTCGTGACGAGGGAGATCTCGTGGTTGGGCCGGTGCCGCAACGGCACCAGCCCGGCGTCGGCCCCGGCGAGGTAGTCGACGACCTGGTCCGGCGCGACGTAGGGCACCGCGTGCAGACGCTCCCCGACCCCGAGACCGTCCGCCAGGGCACGCAGGGCGGCCAGCTGCGGGTCGCCGTCCGGGGCGACCAGGGCCAGGTGGACGCCGGACAGCGCGAGCAGGGCGCGCACCGCCAGGTCCACGCCGCGGGGCGGCGCCAGGCCGCCGGCGTACACGAGCAACGGGTCCTCGGGGCGCACGCCGGCGCGCTCTCGGAGGGAGGGCGCCGGCCGCCCGGCCGCGACCGGCGGGGCGTTGAGCACGACCACCGGGCGCTCGGTCAGGCGCAGGTCCGCGCGCAGCCGCTCGGCGAGGTCGTCGGACACCGTGACGACCGCGTCCGCGGTGGGCACGAGCTCGGCGAGCATCCCGCCGACCATGCGGCGGCGCAGCACGCCACGCAGCCCGCCCGCCCCCCGGTCGGCCGTGGCCACGCTGAGCTCGTGCGCGTCGTGCACCCAGCGCACGTCGCGGCCGCGCCGGCGCAGCACCGCGCACGAGCGGGCCGCGAGCGGCGCCGTGTAATGGTCGTGGGCATGGATCACGTCCGGGTCGAGGGCCTCGACGCAGGGGGCGAGCGCGAGCTCGACCTCCTGCACCCACGGGTCGAGGCGGCGCCAGCCGCCGCCGGGCGTCAGGGCGCCGGCCGCGGTCCGGGCGAGCCTGCCCGGCCGCCCCGGCAGCGGCACGGTGGCGAACCGGAGACGGGCGGAGCCGCGCAGCGCCGCGTCGCGGTGGCCGAGCTCGCGCCACGCCGCCCGCCGAGCCCGGGGCCCGCCGGCCGTCAGCACCCGCGGCACGGGGACGAGCACCACGGGAACGCCGTCGAGCTCGAGCCGGTGCTCGACGCCGTCCGGGCTCGTCCCGAACACCGTCACGTCCCAGCCGGCCGCTGCCAGCGCCGAGGCCGACTTGCGCACCCGGGAGTCCCCCGAGACGGCGTTGCGGACGACCATCGCGACCCGCCCCCGCGTGCCGGTCGGCTCCGGGCGGGCCCCGGTGCCGCCCGGCACGATTCCGCTCACCGCGCGGCGCCCTCCGCCGGCGCCGCAACCTTCGCCGTTCTCAACGGGAGCCGGTCGTACGCCTCGGCGAGGACGGCGGCGTCCCGCTCCCACCGGTACAGCTCCTGCACCGCGGCGACGGCCGCCAGCGCGTCGACGTACCGGCCCGCGACCTCGGCGACGGCCGCGGTGAGCGAGGCGGCGTCCCCGGGGCGGTACGTCGCGCCGATGCCCTGGCCGCGGACCGCTTTCGACAGCTCCGGCAGGTCCGCGGCGATCACGGGGATCCCGGCGCGCACCGCGTGGAACAGCTTGTTCGGCAGTGCGAGCCGGTGGTTCTCGCACGAGTCGTCGAGGGTGACGACGGCGAGCCCCTCGCGGCGGTAGACCTCGTCGACCTCGTCCAGGGGGAGCGGCTCGGGCCGGAGGTCGACCGGCTTGCCGGCGGCCCGGGCCCGCAGCCGGGCGAGGTGGTCATGGTCCGCGGGCCCGACCACGACGGGCCGGACGCCGACGGCGGCGAGGCCGGGCGCCGAGTCCACCAGGGTCTCGAGGTCGCGTCCGGGGCCGATCCGGCCGGCGTAGACGAGCCCTGAGGGCCTGCTGGGCAGCTGCCCGGCCGCCGGACGCGCCGGGAAGGAGTTCCGGACGACGACCACCCGCCGCGCCCCGCTGCCCCGGAGCCGTTCGGCGATGCCGTCGCTGACCGTCAGCACGAGGTCGGCGACGGGCAGCAGGGTGTCCTCGCGGGCAGCCGCACGGCGACGGCGCAGCGGCTCGGGCCGGCCGTGCCGGGCCCGGCCGCGCCAGTACTCGTGGGAGTCGTAGACCAGCGCCGCACCGGTTCTCGTCGCCACCTGCGCCGCGAGCTCGAGGGTGTTGAAGTCGTGCGCGTGTACGACGTCGGGAGCGCCGTGCTCGCGGATGTGCGCCCGGACGAGTTCGCCGGCGCCGTCCCGCCACGCGCGCTCGACCCGGGCCCGGTGCTCGGGCAGGAGCAACCAGCGGGCGGCATCCAGCACCGACCGCACGACGGCGGGTCCGGGGCGGGAGCCAGGCGTCCCGCCGGCGCGCAGGCCGCTCCCGCGGCCGACGGAGTCGACGCTGACGCCGTCCGGTCCGGCGAACCCCTCGGGCACCCCACGACCCACCACGTGCACCGCGTAGCCCGCCGCCGCGAGCGCCTCGGCCTCGCGCAGCACCCGGGAGTCCCCCGCGACGGGTGACTGCACGAGCATGAGGACGCGCCGGGGGTTTCCTCCTGCGGTCCCCCCCGCGGCGCCGGGAGTCACGCCCGCACCTTCGCCTTGAACCGGCGCACCGCCGGCGAGTGCCGGCCGAGCCGGCGCAGCGGGACGAGGAAGCCCGCACCCCACGTCATGTGCATGGTCGCGACGACCAGGGGCAGCCAGGCGCGCTCGCGCCGGTCGGCGTCGGGCGCGATGAGCTGGGAGCCCACCCCGACCGCCACGACGTAGGCGCCGGGCACGAGCCAGCCGAGCCGGAGCTGCTGCGGCCCTGCCACGAGACCCACCAGGCCGGCGGCCGTGCCTGCGACGATCGCGACGACCGTCACCGGTGGAGCCAGATAGCGCAGGCTCGCGGTCTCCGGATACTGGCGCGTGACCTGCCGGCGCCATCGGCCGGTGCGGAAGAACTGCAGGGCGAGCGCCTTCCAACTGGACCGCGGGCGGTAGGTCACCCACAGGTCCGGGGAGAACCAGATCCGCCCGCCGGCGACCCGGATCCGGTGGTTCAGCTCCCAGTCCTGCGCCCGGTGGAAGTGCTCGTCGAAGCCGCCCAGCCGCTCGAGCGTCGTGCGGCGGAACACCCCGAGGTAGACGGTCTCCGCCTCCCCCTCCACGCCGCCCACGTGGAAGCGCGCGCCGCCGATGCCGAGCCGGCTGCCCATGGCACGGGCGACCGCCTTCTCGAACGGGGACCCGCCCTGCGCCAGCATCAGGCCGCCGACGTTGTCCGCCCCGGTGCTCTCCAGCAGCTCCACGGCGCGGCGCACGTAGCCGGGCGACAGCTCGCTGTGCGCGTCGACCCGGACGACGACCTCGCCGGTCGAGCCCTTGATCGCGGCGTTGAGGCCGGCGGGGGTCCGGCCGGTGGGGTTGTCGACGAGGTGCACCCGGGCGTCGCGGGCGGCGAGCGCGGCGGCGACGTCGTGGGTGCGGTCCCGGCTCGGCCCGACGGCGAGCACGACCTCCATCGGCCCCGGGTACTCCTGGTCCAGCACGTTCGTCACCGCGGCCTCGAGATGCCGCTCCTCGTTGAGCACCGGGACGACGACGGACACCGCAGGCCACCGCTCCCCCGGCCCGCCGGGGGCGACGGCGCCCGTGGCGTCGTGCGACATCACGAGGACGACGGTAGCCGACCGCACGCCGCCGCCCGTCCACACGACGCGACCCCCGGGCCTTCGCCCGATGCCGGGCTCGCCCGGTCGCCGAGGCCACCTCTCGCCGGGGGGGCACGCGCCGGGGAACGAGAAGGGGTGCAGCCGTCCCGGGGGCAGGGGCCCATGCCTTTGCGACCGTATGTGCTGCCCCTCCTCACGGGGCAGCGCATACGGTCGCAAAGAAGACATCCCCTCTCTCTGCCTGTCGGCTCGACGCGACCGGCCGCGCGACGCAGCCGGGCGGATAGCGTGGGAGCATCCGCGCGAGAGGACGAACCATGACATCGGCGAGAACGACGCCCCGCACGCCTGACGAGCTGTTCGCCCTCGACGCGCTGCTGACCGACGACGAGCGCGACACGGCGGCCACGGTGCGCGCGGTGCTCGACGAGCACGTCCGCCCGAACGTCGCCCGGTGGTACCTCGACGGCGCGCTGCCGGCTCGCGACCTCGCCAAGGTGTTCGGCGATCTCGGCCTGCTCGGCATGCATCTGGAGGGCTACGGGTGCGCCGGCACGACCGCCACGATGTACGGGGTCGCCTGCCGCGAGCTCGAGGCCGCGGACGGCGGTGTCCGTTCGCTCGTGTCCGTGCAGGGCTCCCTGGCGATGTTCGCCATCCACCGCTTCGGCAGCGAGGAACAGAAGCAGCAATGGCTGCCGCGGATGGCAGCCGGGGAGGCCATCGGCTGCTTCGGCCTGACCGAGCCGGACGCCGGCAGCGACCCGTCCTCGATGCGCACGCGCGCACGCCGCGACGGCGGTGACTGGGTGCTCGACGGGACCAAGATGTGGATCACGAACGCCCCGGTCGCGGACGTGGCCGTCGTGTGGGCGCACACGGACGACGGCGTCCGCGGCTTCGTCGTCCCGACGGACTCCCCCGGCCTGACGGCGCCCGAGGTGCCGGGCAAGCTCTCACTGCGCGCCTCGGTCACCGGCCAGCTGGTGCTCGACGGCGTCCGGCTGCCGCAGGACGCCGTACTGCCCGGGGTGACCGGCCTGCGCGGGCCGCTGTCGTGCCTGACCGAGGCGCGGTTCGGCATCGTCTGGGGGGCGACCGGCGCGATCCGCGACAGCCTGCTGACGGCGCTCGAGTACGCCTCGACGCGGGTGCAGTTCGGGACGCCGATCGCGGGGTTCCAGCTCACCCAGGCCAAGTTCGCCGACGCCGCGGGCGCCTACGTGAAGGCGTTCCTGCTCGCGCACCACCTCGGGCGCGTCAAGGACGGGGAGGTCGCCGGGGGGCGGCTGACGCCGGAGATGATCAGCCTGGGCAAGCTGGAGAACGTCCGCGCCGCGCTCGAGGTGGCGCGCTCGATGCGCACCGTCCTCGGCGGGTCGGGCATCACCGCGGACTACTCCCCGCTGCGGCACGCGGTGAACCTCGAGACGGTGCTGACGTACGAGGGCACCCAGGAGGTGCACCAGCTGGTGGTGGGCAAGGCGCTCACCGGCCTCGACGCCTTCGGCGGCGCCTGACCCGCGAGGCCGGCCGAAGCCTAGTGGGACTCCCGCCCGACCGCCGAGCCGCTGCCGCCCCGCAGGAAATCCAGGTCCACCCCGGTGTCGGCCTGCTGGACGTGGTCGATGTACAGCCGCTCCCAGCCGCGCGCGGGCGCGGCGAACGCCGACGTCATCCGCTCGCTCGGGGTGCGGCGGGCGAGCTCCTCGGCGGGGACGTCGAGCTCGAGGCGGCGGTTCGCCACGTCGAGGACGATCCAGTCGCCGTCCTGGACCAGGCCGAGCGGGCCGCCGGCCGCCGCCTCGGGCGCCACGTGCAGGACGACCGTGCCGTAGGCCGTCCCGCTCATCCGCCCGTCGCAGACCCGGACCATGTCGCGCACCCCCTGCTCGAGCAGCTTGGTCGGCAGCGGCATGTTGGAGACCTCGGGCATGCCCGGGTAGCCCTTCGGGCCGCACCCCCGCAGGACGAGCACGCTGTCGGCGTCGACG
>Ga0157369_10001902_pt1 | contig 25182 bp, 26 predicted proteins | sample C25metaG_FD_113461 | JGI IMG/M metagenome (GOLD analysis project Ga0157369, IMG submission 113461) | Corn rhizosphere microbial communities from Kellogg Biological Station, Michigan, USA - C2-5 metaG | ecosystem: Host-associated > Plants > Roots > Rhizosphere > Soil | place: USA: Michigan... | reverse complement strand
TAAAGGAACCGGCGCATCAGGCGCCGGCACCCGAAGGGAGACCCCATGAATCACCTGAAGATCCTCGGCCTGCTGGCCATGGCCGCCGCGTCGCTGATGGCTTTTGCCAGCAGCGCCTGGGCCGCGCCAACCCTTACATCGCCGACCGGTATGGAGTACACAGGGACAATTCACCTGACGCTGGAGCCCGGCACGTCGCTGCTCGTGAAGGCCGGCATCGAAAGCACATGCACCGAATCGACAATGCACGGCGTCGTTGCCGTCAACAATATGACCCACGCCGAAGTCCCTCTCACCGCAACCGGCACTCCGCCGACAGGCCTGTCTTTCGGACATTGCACTAAGCACACCACTGTCATCAACCCGGGCACCCTGACAATCAGCGATACCGGGACAGCCTTTCTAATCAATACCAGGGTGCAGATCAGAGATACAGGCCTCGAAGTGTCCTGCTTCTACGGAGCCGAAGGCATCCCCGTCGACATCGGAAAACTCACAGGGGGCACGCCGGCCACACTCGATATAAACACGACGGAACTGAAAAGGCTTCCAGGCAGTAGCTTCTTCTGCGCTGCCAATGGAACCATGACCGGCGGCTACTTAGTCACAACGCCAAACACCCTGCTCATCACATAACCGAGCTTCGTACTGCGGTACGCGAGCGTCATGAGGACGGGCCCCAGAAAAGGGGCCCGTTCATTGTCATCTTGAACCCAGAAGCTGCGGTACCGCAATCCAGTCTCAAGGAAAAAGCTGTGGCGAGGGGATGCCGATTACGTCGCCACGGAACCGCTTCTGCGTCCCGTAGACGACCCAGGTCGTGTCGATTTCCCCGATCTCGAGGTCGAGGCGGAGCTCGTCTTCGTGGTCGGCCAGGTGCTCCAGGTGGGTGAGGCCTGCGTCGTACCGGCCTTCCAGCAGCTCTTCGGCCACGATCGGCTTTGACTGCACGTCGACGATCTCTGCCCACTGGTCTCGGTCGATGTAGCCGGCGGTGGCCGGGACTAGGCCCAACGATCGAGGCTTCTCTACCTCACGACGGACCAGCACTGCCAGTGCCTTGGTCGGATAGATGAAGGTGTCGACGACGAAGATCTCGTTCCAGTAGCGCTCGGTCACCTCGTGGACCTTCGGGTGGGCACTGCACTGAACCAGAAAGGCGTTCTCCTGTCTGCGGATCCGCTCGAGGCCGTCAAGAAAATCGCCGATGAACTCGATCTCGAAATCATCAACGCCTTGGAAGTCCAGATAACACCGGACGGCCCGCTCGTGGCAGGTCCCTTCCGGCCCCAGCGTCACAACCTTGACCCTTGTCGGGGACCCCATGCGCCCAATTTAGTAGCAATGCTCAAGAAACGCAAGGCGGTGGTACCAAGAGAGTTCCTTGACATGGTTGAACCCGTACTTTAGATTTGAAGCGGCGCGCCAGGGACGCGCCGGACCTTCAATGGGGGACCGGAGGGGACAAGGACGGGAGATAAGCCAAGGCTTGGGGGAGCAACCGCTCGGACCCTGCCGGCGCGCTCTACGCGTTGACGTCCCGCGACCGTTCACGGTCGGCGCCAGCTTGATAAACGATTAGGAGGAATGGTGATGTTCTCTAGATTGCATGGAAAGCTCGGTACGGCCGGTCTGGTCGTGGCGATCGTGGCGCTTGTCGCCGCCCTGACCGGCGCCGCCTTCGCTGCGGGCGGTTTGACCAAGCAGCAGGAAAAGCAGGTCAAGAAGATCGCGAAGAAGTACGCGGGCAAGCCCGGCGCCCAGGGCCCGGCGGGACCGCAGGGTCCGAAGGGCGACGCGGGTGCCAAGGGCGACGCGGGTGCCAAGGGCGAAAAGGGCGATACCGGCGAACGTGGCCCCGAAGGTCTGGAAGGATCTCCCTGGACTGCGGGCGGCGTGCTGCCCTCCGGAGCTACGGAGACCGGCGCTTGGTCCTGGTTTACGGCCGAACCCATCACCTTCACCTCCCTCTCGTTCCCGATTCCGTTGGCTTCGGCACCGACGGTTGAAATCGTTCCTAAAGCAGGCACTACGGGAGGCTGTTCTGGCACCGTGAGTGAACCCACTGCCGATCCGGGTGTCCTGTGTGTCTACACTGAATTTGGTCTCGAACCCACTCAAGCGGCATCGGTTGGGACTTGGGGCGCAAACCTGCAGGTCGAAAACACCACCGGATCTGGTGCATTCGGTATCGGTTCATTTGCAGTGACGGCGGAATAGGAACCCTCAATCCTGCACGTCCGCCGGAGGCGGTTCTGGAATGGACCGCCTCCGGCCACTCTCGCTCTTCCTCTCGGTCATTGCGCTACAGTTCCCTGTCTAATCAGGAGCACTACCGCTACGCAAGGGAGAAATCGTGAACAAGTCGATGGGGGCTTTGGGAGGGATCGTCCTCCTGTTCTTCGCTCTGCTGGCTGCGGGCTGTGGGGGCAGCAGTGACGAGGCATTGACCAAGGCCGAATTCGTCAAACAGGGAAACGCTATTTGCACGCAAGCTAGGAAAGCTCGTGAAAAAGCGGTTTTCGGTCTCATCCAAAACGCGAATCCCAACGGCAACCAAAAAGCCCTTCGAGAAGAAGCCGCCGATAAGGCAATTCCTTATTACGAAGAAGCCGCGGAACAACTCGCTGACCTCGGAGCTCCCGAAGGGGACGAGGCGAAGATCGAAGCCATCGTCACTGGGATGGAAGAAGCAGCTGCTCGAGTCAACGCAAATCCGCAGTCTGCTTTTACGGGAAGTACCCCTTTCCGCAAGGCGAACGAAGCTGCCGAAAGCTACGGCCTCGAAGCTTGCGTCGACTGATTGGCCCTCAGAGGCCGCCGGGATGGCGCGCGGTGAACTTCCGCGGCTCGACCCACCCGCGGTGCCAGCGAGGACCGGAGACACCCGCGGGATTGCCGCGGGTGTCGAAGCGGAGGCCGGCGACGACCATGTAGACGTGCTCCTGGTTGGCGTAGACGGTGATCCAGTGCCCGGCACCGGCCTCGCCCCAGTACTCGAGCTGCCCAGAGACCATCGTCGTTTCGAGTAGGCGGGCACCGTGCAGCGCGTAGCCGACTGCGCCCGAGCAATCGTAGCCCCTGCTGAGCCAGCTGCGGTGGCCACCGCCCCAGACGTAGCTGCGGTGGCGGATTTCATTTGCCGCCCGGATCACCTGCTTCACAGCGGATGGCGCACCGGGAGGCGGGATTGCTTCGCCGTCCACGAGGCTGGCGCCGCAATTCGCCGCGCTTCTGGTCGCATCCTCCGCCAGGGGGACGCAGCCGCCGCCCCACGGGATGTCGGCAGCTGCCAGACCAGGACAGGTCAGCAGCGCGAGGGCAAAGAGAAGGGCGGCCAGATGGCCGCCCTTCTTCAGTCCTGCATGTCTCAAGGAAAATCCTCGGACAGTCGCTTCCCTACTTGCCCTTGCAGGTCCGGACGATGCCGGCCGAGGCCTTCGTTCCGTCGGAGAAGACGGAGGTGGCGTGGGCCTGGAGCTTGCCGTCTGGGCATTTCGCCATCAGGACACCCTTTTTGTTGATCGTCAGGTTGAAGCTCAGCACTGAGCCGGCACCGTTGGCGATCTTCGGGATCGAGGCAATGGATTTGAGGCCGTAGCGCCCGTTGTGGACTTTCGAGATTTTCACGGTCGTGACGATCGCCCCGGTCACCGGCGCCGAGAAGTAGGCGTGGATGAAGAGGGTCGTCTTGCCGCCCGAGGTGCCGCCGTTGAGGACGAGCAGTTTCGAGTTGACGTTGACCGGATTCTGTTCGGGGAACTGGACCTCGACGGTGGTCTGGCCGGTGCCGATGATCGACTTCCCGCAGGCCTTTTCAGCCGCCTTGGTGTCGCGGGCCTGGAGCTGACCCGACTTGCAGACGGGGATGCCCTTGGTGTTGATGGTGCCGTTCTTGTCGGTTTCGACGATCGCTTCCTTCAGCGCCGGCGGGTGGGTGCCATCGAGCGTCGCGATCTTGCCCGAAGCCTGCAGCGAGATCGGAGCCAGCTTGTTCTTCGGCAGCGTGGTCGGACTGAAGCCGCCGTTGAAGGTGAATTTGAGATTCCCCTGCTGCACCGTGACCGGCGTGTTACCAGCGCTGGCGATACCCGCCACGCTAACCGCGATCAGGGCCCCCAGGGCCATCGTCAACATCAGGTACTTGCGCATATCCTCTTTGTCTCTCCTTTGCGGCCTGCCCGTCCCAGGGCCGATCCGTCGGAAGCGTGTGGTTGCAACTTCTCTCCAGCCGGTCAAACTACCACCCGGACGCTCTTCGTAAACCCGCCGGTCCCTCGAAAGGAGCGGTGCGTCCCCTCAGGAAGGCTGTATCGAGAGGCGAACCCGCTCGCGCTGCGCGGCGGCGCCCTCGGCGCCGAGGTAGGGGAGCGTGATCCAGAACATCAGGTCGGGAAGCCGGCTCGGCAGCCGCGAGGCCGCTCCGTGCAGGATCTCGCTGTAGAGGAGCTCGTTGACGCCGCCGGCGACGGCGACCGAGGTGATTCCGGGGAGCTCGAAAGGGGTTTCGGAGCGACCCGACTCGAGGAAGCCGGTGAACTGGCGCAGGGCAGCGTCGCGACGGGTAAGTGCCTTCGGGCCGGCGGCGAGGACCTCGACGATCGCGAATCGCGCCTCAGCCGGATGCTTGGAGAGGTGCGCCAGGAGGGCCTCGAGTGCACCGCCGACCCGGTCCGCCCACGGCGCCCCCGGCTTCGATTCGAAGGCCTCGGTCGCCTCCCCGAGCAGGTTGTCCAACAGCACGTCGTAGGCGGCGAGGAAGCAGTCCTCCTTGCTGTCGAAGAGTTCGTAGAAGGTCTTGCGCGAGACCCCTGCGACCCCGATCACGTCGACGACCCGCGTGTCGGGGTACCCGCGCTCGGAGACCACCTCGATCATCGCCTGGTGGATCCGGCTGCGCTGGGACTCGGTCACCGCCTCCCTCGGCAAGCCGTGTCTTCCCCGGGGCAGCCGCTCCTTCAACTTGGCAGAGCGTCTACTGGAAGCCACCGTCTCACTGTAGAGCAGTGATGAATAGCCGAAGTTTTTTCGCGTAAACTTTCGCCATGGGAGCAATCAGGAGGCTTGGGCTGGCTCTGGTGCTGGTTGTCGTGGTTGCGTTTGCCAGCGGTTGCGGCAGCAGCGATAGCAGCACCGTCGCGGAAACGACGGGCAAGCCGAAGCTGTACCCCTGGCTGAAGGGCCCCAGTCGAGAGTTCCTCATCCGAGGCGGCGACAACGTGGTCCAGACCTTCGGGCGAGAGGCGACCAATGCGGAACGGGCCCAAGCCAACGAAGTGATCCAGGCATGGATGAAAGCTCGCGCCGCTCAGGACTGGGCAAGGGACTGCAGCTACTTTTCTCGGCGCTATATTCATGCCCTGATCACGACAGATGCGATGAGGGTCTCGCACGGAAAGGTGAAGAACTGCGCGCAAGGCCTCGCCTTCTTCGGCCACCGAGCCTCGGGCAGCTACAAGAACACCCTGACCGGGCCGATCGACAGCCTGCGGGTGGGCGGGGGCAACGGCTACGCGCAGTACCACGGCAACAACGGCCACGACTTCGTGGTCACCGTCGAACGAGAAAACGGCAAATGGTGGGTCAGTATCGCCAGCCCCCTCGGCCGAAGCAGTTAAAGCAGTTCCGGCTGCTCAGTTCTCGAGCCAGATGACCTGCTCGCGGTCGGGGCCCACCCCGACCAGCCGCACCGGCACGCCGACGAAGTCGGCGATGAAGGCGAGGTAGTCGCGCGCCTCCTGCGGTAGATCGGAGGCACTGCGGCAGGCGGCGAGGTCGAGGTCGAACCCCGGCAGCTCCTCGTACTCGGGCGTGGCCGAGTGGAGGATCGACTGGTGGTAGGGGAAGGTGTCGAGCTCGGCGCCTTCTTTGGAGCGGTAGCGGACCGCCACCCGTAGCGGGCCGATGCCGCTTAAGACGTCGAGCTTGGTGATCGCCAGCGCGTCCATGCTGTTGAGGCGGACGGCGTAGCGGAGTGCCACCAGGTCCATCCAGCCGGTGCGGCGACGGCGGCCGGTGGTGGTGCCGAACTCGTGGCCCCGCTGGATCATCTGCTCGCCGACCTCGTCGAAGAGCTCAGTCGGGAAGGGGCCGGCGCCGACCCGGGTCGCGTAGGCCTTGGCGATCCCCCAGACCTCGTCGATGTCCTTCGGCCCGATGCCGGCGCCGACGGTCGCCGCGCCGGCGATCGGGTTGGACGAGGTGACGAACGGATAGGTGCCGTGGTCGAGGTCCAGCAGGGTCGCCTGCGCACCCTCGAAGATCACCGTCTCCTCGCGGTCGAGGGCGTCCCAGCAGAGGCGGGCGGTGTCGGCGATGTGTGGCTCGAGCCGGTGGCCGTAGTTGATGTGTTCCTCGACCATCGTGTGCAGGTCGAGGCGCGGATCGGGTTCCTGGGCGCCGGCCTCCCCCGACTTCGCCTCCTCGCCGGCCTCCTTCAAGCGTTTGCGCCGCTGCACCGAGAGCTCGCGTAGCGCCTGCTGCTTGGGCTCCAGGGCGGCGCGGATCTTAGTCCGCAGGATCTTCTCGTCGAGCAGGTCCTGGACCCGGATCCCCAGCCGCAGCGCCTTGTCTGCATAACAAGGGCCGATGCCGCGGCGGGTGGTGCCGATCGAGAGCTTCCCCAGCTTCGTCTCCCCGGCCGTGTCCAGCAGCACGTGGTAGGGCATGATCAGGTGCGCGTTGGCGGAGATCCGCAGGTTGGCGACGCCGATCCCCGCCCGTTTGAGGTTGTCGATCTCCCCCAGCAGCACCCGCGGGTCGACGACGACGCCGTTGCCGATCACGCAGGTCTTGTCTTCGTGGAGGATCCCGGAGGGGATCAGGTGGAACTTGAACTCCTCGCCGCCACGGACGATCGTGTGGCCGGCGTTGTTGCCGCCCTGGAAGCGGACGATCGTCGATGCCCGCTCGGCGAGCAGGTCGACGACCTTCCCCTTCCCCTCGTCACCCCACTGGGCTCCGACTATGACTACGCCAGGCATGCCGCGGAGGATTGTGACGAGTGCCTGGGACCGATGCGGAGCGGATCAGGCCGAGGCGATGCGATGCTGCGATTTTTCGCGATGGTCGGCGCCGAAGAGCGGCAGCGGGTCGCCGCAGATCTCGATCAGCCGCGAGACCGTGCGCCGCCCGATCTGGTCCTCCAGCTGCTGCTGGCCCTTATCGACGTCGCCCTGGGCGTTGCTCGTGACCAGCATCGGCCGCTGGTTCTCGTAGCGCTCGTTGACCACCGCGTAGAGCTGCTCGACGACCCAGTCGGTGTGGCGCTCGGAGCCGAGGTCGTCGATGTAGAGGAGGTCGACCGAGGTGACGCGCTCGAAAAACTGCGCGTAGGCGTTCTCGGTCTCCGCTTCCTGGTAGGTCTGGCGGATCCGGGTCAACAGCTTCGGCGTGAAGTAGACGCCGACCGACTTGCCTGCCTTCAAGGCTTCGCTCGCGATCAACATCCCCAGCGTCGTCTTGCCGGTGCCGGTGTCGCCCATGAACCAGAGGCCGCGCCCCTCGGCGAGGTTCGCATCGAGGTTCTCGACGTAGGCACGGGCCGCCTGAACGACGTGGCGGCTGGTCATGTCCCGCGCCATGTCGGCGACTGGCGGGCGGTCGAAGGAGACGCCGCGGTAGCGGGCCGGGATCGCCGAGGCGATCCCGCGGCTGCGGCCCTTGTTCAGCCGCTCGGCGCGGCAATCGCAGGGGCGCGCGACGTCTTCGGGGCCGAGGATCCAGCCGGAGCCGTCGCAGACGCCGAGCGGGCAGGCCTGCTCGCGGAAGGGCTCGGAGCGGGCGATCGCCGGCATCAGAAGTCAGGACCCGCGGCCGCGGCGGCGTCGAAGGGCGGCTCTTCGCCGGCCGGCTGCTCGATCGGCGGCTCGGTGTGGGCGTGGTCGGCGAATTTCGGGAAACGGTCGAGGAAGACCAGCTTCCTGGTCCCGATCGGGCCGTTCCTGTGCTTGGCGATGATCAGGTCGGCAAGGCCGTCGGGCTCCTCATCGGGGTCACGGTAGTAATCCTCGCGATAGAGGAAGGCGACGACGTCGGCGTCCTGCTCGATCTGCCCCGACTCACGCAGGTCGGAGAGCTGCGGCTTCGGCGGCGTCCGCTGCTCGGGCGCGCGCGAGAGCTGGGAGATCGCCACGACCGGGACCTCGAGCTCGCGGGCGAGGATCTTCAGCCCGCGGCTGATCTGGCCGACCTGCTCGACCCGGTTGGCGCGGTGGTCGTCGGAGCGCATCAGCTGGATGTAGTCGAGGATGATCAGGCCGAGGCCGCCCCGCTCCTGTTCCTGGGCGTGCAGCCGCCGCGCCTTCGCCCGCAGGTCGAGGATGCCGAGGTCGGAGGAGTCGTCGAACCACAGCGGCGCTTCCTCGAGCTCGTTGCAGGCGCGGACCACCTTCGGCCAGTCGCGCTGGTTGACCTGCCCTTTGCGGAGCTTGTCGCCGGAGATCCGCGCCCGGCAGGCGATGAAGCGCTGGGCGAGCTCGACCTCGGACATCTCCAGCGAGAAGAAGGCGACCGGCATCTGCTTCTTCACCGCAACATTTTCGGCGATGTTGGCGACCAGCGCGCTCTTGCCCATCGCCGGCCGGGCGGCGACGATGATCAGGTTGCCGGGCTGGAAGCCGCCGGTTACCGCGTCGACGTCGCGGAAGCCGGAAGGCGTGCCGGTCAGTTCGGTCTCGCCGGTGGAGAGCCTCTCGAGCCGGTCGACCTCGTCGTGGAGGATGTCGGAGAGCCTTTTGAAGTCGCTTGCCTGCTCTTTGTGGGCGACCTCGAAGAGCAGTTTCTCGGCCCGCTCGGAGAGCTCGCGCGGTTCGCCGTCGCGCTCGTTGACCCAGCCCTGGATCTCCTGCCCGGCCCCCAGCAGCCGCCGCAGCAGCGAGTTCTGCTGGACGATCTCGGCGTAGTGCTTGGCGTTGGCGGCGGCGGGGACTTTCGCCGCCAGCTCGGAGACGTAGTGCCTGCCGCCGGCCTCGTCAATCTTGTTGCGCTGGGTCAGCGCCTCGCTGACGCTGAGCTCGTCGACCGGCTTCGAGGCGGCGTAGAGGTCGTGGATGGCGCCGAAGATCTCGCGGTGCTTGTCGAGGTAGAAGTCGGCCGCGTTCAGCTTCACCTCGTCGATCACCCGCGTCAGCGTCGACTCGGAGACCAGCATCGCGCCCAGGACCGACTCCTCGGCCTCGATGTTCTGCGGGGGGACGTGGGTCGACGACGGCTGCGGCATGGCTCTTAGTAAAGGCGTCCGTCCGGCGGGATCCTGGGAGCGGGACGAGGCGCTCGCCAAGCAAACCAGAGGCCCGACACACTGACGCGACCCTTCCGTGCAAATGCCGTGGAAAAGACGTTTGCGCTTCCGCGCGCTTTCGCCTGCTTTATGCGGCAGTTCCGAAGGAGAGCTGGTGATGGTGGGCGGGAGGGATCAGCCCCTCCTGCTCCTGCCGCCGCTCGCCGCGGCGCAGCATCCGCAGGGTGAGGATGGCGATGCTGAGGAGGGCGGTGGCGCCGAGGCTCAGCTGGACGCTGAGGAGGCCTTCGCGGCTCCAGTAGACGTCGCGCAGGTCGAGCAGCAGCGCTGCCTCGTCGAAGGTGAGGCCGATTCCGGCGCCCATCGGGATCGCCAGCCGCTGCTCGAGCTCGTCGTCGTCGGTCAGCAGCGCGGCGGTGCCGGAGCTGAAGGCGAGCAGGATGCCCGGCACGAAGTGGTGGATGTGGCGTCCGCCGATGTGGACGTTGCGGAAGGGGCCGCGGCCGTCGCGGATCGCCCAAGTCGAGAGGCGGACGGATGCGAAGGAGCCGAGGAAGCCGGCGAGCAGGTTGAAGAGGACGGCTTCGGTGCGCGGGGCCTCGGAGTAGCCGCGGACGGCGACGCCGACCGTGTCGGCGGCCGCGGCAGGCGCCGATTCCAGCAGCGCTTCCGGGTCATGTGCCTCGCTTGCCCGCCGCGCCAGCATGCGGCTGAACTGGCCGGCGACGACGGCGCCAGCGGCACCGAGGGCAACCGCGGCCAGACCGACCGTCGCTCGATCGGAGCGAACCCAGCCGGACCTGCGACGACGAAAGGGGACTACTTCTCCTCGCTGATGATCGTCTTCACGGCGGCGTTGGTGCCGTCGGAGAGCTGGATCTCAACCATGAAGGTGCCGAGTTCGCGCAGCGGCTGCTCGAGCTGGACCTGTTTTTTGTCGATCCGCAGGTCACGCGCCTCGCGCAGGGCATCGACGATCTCCTTCGGCCCAACCGAGCCGAACAGCTTGCCGTCCTCGCCTGCCCGCTGGTGGATCGTGAGGACCGTTTTGCCGAGTAGTCCGGCGGCTTCGGATTCGCGTTCGCGGCGCTGCTCGGCGGCGCGCTCGGCTGCCTCCATCCGCCGTTTCGCTTCCTCCAGCGCGCCGGCGGTCGCCGGCTGGGCCAGCTTGCGCGGGACCAGGTAGTTGCGCAGATAGCCGGGGGCGACGTCGACGACGTGGCCGCGCTCGCCGAGGGACTCGACGTCCTGAAGCAGGATCGCCTGTGCCATCAGCGCTCTCCGACGTAGGGAAGCAGGGCGATTTCGCGCGCCCGCTTCACCGCCACCGAGAGCTGGCGCTGGTGGCGGCGGGAAAGTCCGGTAACTCGGCGGCCGCGCGTCTTCCCCTTGTCGGAGAGGAAACGCCGCAGCAGGTTGAGGTCCTTGTAATCGACGACCTCGGAGTTGACCCGCGTGTATTTGCGGGGACGCGAACGATCTGCGCCGCGCCTGCCGCCGCGCCGCGCCCCGCCCGTACGTGATGAAGAGTCAGATGCTCGTGCCATGCGGCGGCAGATGGTACAGAGCGCCGCTAAGCGGCGCTCTGCGAGGCTCCATCTAGGGGTTCTTTAGAACGGAATGTCGTCTTCTGAGGCGCCGCCGCCACCGGCAGGCGCAGTTTCGAAGTCGCCCATGTCGGCCGGGACGTCGCTCTGGGGTGGGGCAAAGCCGCCTCCGCCGCCGTTGCCGCCTCCGCCTGAGCCGCCCGAGCCGTCGCGGGAGCCGAGGAACTGGACGGTGTTGGCAACGATCTGCACCGCCTGCCGTTTGCCGCTGCCGTCTTTGGCCTCCCACTCGCGCCAGTCGAGGCGTCCTTCGACCGCAACCGGTCGGCCCCTCGACAGGTACTGGGCGCAGTTCTCACCTTGCGCCCCCCAGACGACCACGTTGAAGTAGTTGGCCTTGTCGACCCACTCGTTTCCTTCTTTGCGCCTGCTGTTGACAGCGACTCGCATCTCGCACACCGCGGTGCCGCTGCCGAGGTGGCGTAGTTCTGGATCCTGGGTCAGGTTCCCCGTGATCACCACGACGTTGACGTTGGACGCTGCCAATTCCCTCACTCCTCTTGATTCGCTTGTCTGGACTCCAGTCTAAGGAGCTGGACGGCGCGACTCGCCCCCCTGAAGATGGGGTTTCCCGCAAACTAGGCGGCCGGGGGGCTGCTACTCCTCGGAATCGGAATCGCCGTAGGAGTCGCCGCGATCCTCGCGGGCCCCTTGGGCGCTGCGCTCCCGTGGGCCGGGAGCGGCCGTGGCGGCGGGCGGGACGATCACCGGGGCACCGGGATCGACCTTGAAGATGCGGAAGCGGAGAACGCCGTCGGCGATCTTCAGGTTGTGGTCGAGCGAGTCGAGCAGCTCGCTCGAGGCCTCGAACCGCATCCAGCGGTAGTCGGCCTCGGTGCGGCGGTTGATTTCGTAGGCCATCTTCCGCAGGCCCCAGCTGTTCTCGTGTTTGAGGCTGCCGGAACCCTCGATCTGACCACGGGCATCTTGCGCCAGCGCATCGCGGGCAGGGGCGTCCAGCTGGGGGTCCAGCATCAGGACAAGCTCGTATTCACGGGGTGCGGCCAAAACGGCGAAGGACTATAGCGGCGAGTTGCCGCCGAGGACGCCCGCTCTGCGCCGCATTCGACGCTCTAGTCTCTGGGACGTGAGCTCTTCGCCGCTGATCATCGTCTCCAACCGGGGGCCTCTGCAGTTCGATCGCGACGAGAACGGCGAGCGCACGGTGCGCCGCGGCGGCGGCGGCCTGGTCACCGCGCTGTCCGGCCTGGTCTCCCACCGCGACGCGCTCTGGATCGCCTCGGCGATGACCGACGAGGACGTCGAGGTCTCGAACGAGGTCGGCGGGCCGATCGAGCAGGAGCTGGATGGGGTCGACTACCGCGTGCGCCTGGTGGGCAGCGATCCGGCTGCCTACGACCGCTTCTACAACGTCATCGCCAACCCGATCCTCTGGTTCATCCAGCACTACCTCTGGGACATCTCCAACGCCCCCGACATCCGCCAGCAGGAGCTCGACGCCTGGGACTACGGCTACCAGACGGTCAACGAGGACATCGCCAAGGCCGTCCTCACCGAGATCGGCGGGCAGGAGCGGCCGCTGGTGATGCTCCACGACTACCACCTCTACACCGCCCCGGGGATGATCCGGGCCGAGCGGCCGGATGCCTTCCTCCACCACTTCGTCCACATCCCCTGGTCCCAGCCCGACAGCTGGCGGATCCTCCCCAACCGGATCCGGGAAACGATCTACGAGGGAATGCTGGCCAACGACATCATCGGTTTTCACACCCACGCCTACTGCATCAACTTCCTCCGCTGCTGCGACGAACTGCTCGAGGACGTCGAGGTCGACTACCACGCGGCCGAGGTGCGTCACGCCGGCGGCAAGACGATCGCCCGCGCCTATCCGCTCGGGATCGACGCCGAGCGTCTGCAGCGGGCGGCGGCCTCGCCCGAGGTGGCCGAAGCCGAGCGCGAGGTGCTCGAGCGCCGGCGCCAGCACCTGATCATCCGCGTCGACCGCGCCGACCTCTCGAAGAACGTGCTGCGCGGCTTCACCTCCTTCGACACCTTCCTCACCCAGCACCCCGAGTTCCGCGAAAAGGTCACCTTCATCGCCCACCTGCAGCCCTCGCGCCAGGACGTCCCCGAGTACGCCGAGTACCTGGAGCGGATCGAGGCGCTCGTCGCCGTCGTCAACCACCGCCACGGCACCACCGACTGGATGCCGATCGACCTGAAGATCTACGAGAACTTCCACGACGCCGTCGCCCGCTACAAGCACTTCGACCTGCTGATGGTCAACTCGCTCTTCGACGGGATGAACCTGGTCGCCAAGGAGGCGCCCGCGGTGAACACCCGCGACGGGGTGCTGATGCTCTCCGAGAACACCGGCTCCCATGAGGAGCTGACCGACTACGTCCTCTCGGTCAACCCCTTCGACATCCAGGAGCAGGCCGACGCGATCTACCGGGCGCTGACGATGGACCCCGAGCAGAAGCGGCGCTGGGCTGAGGGCCTGCGCGAGATCATCTTCTCCCGCAACCCCGGCGACTGGGTCGATGATCAGTTGAAGGACATCGAAGACGCGCGCCAGTCCGTCGCCTGAGGGGGGAGAGTTTCCAGGCGCCGGTCCCTTAGGGGGTCGTGCGCGGGGTGCGAGTGCGATGGGCAAGTGCGGCGAAAGCGGCGGCGGCCGCCGCTTTCGCCCTGGTCGCCCTGCAAGCACTTCCATCTCTGCTCAAGCCTCCCGAGCCCCCGCCGCTGGCGCCGGACGTCGGCCTGCCGAAGGTCGCCCCGGTGGAGCAAAAGCAAGAGCCCGAACTGCATCAAATTCTCCACCCAGGAGAGGGAAAATTTGATGCAGTTCGTAAGAGGAGACCTCAGCGGCCTCGCGCGAAAGGAACCACGAAACCGCTGCCGGCACCTGAACCGTCTACTTACGTCCCACCTCCACCTCCGGCGCCTGAACCTACTTCGAGCGCACCTGAACCCGCCCCGGTTCCGGTCGCGCCCGAACCTGCCCCCGCTCCCTCACCACCGCCGCCCGTCGGCGACGGGTCGGAGGAGTTCGCGCCGCACTGAGCTCTAATCGAGGTCGGTGAAGAGCTGGAGCCAGTCGCGCAGCAGGCGCGGGGTGAGGAACTCGCGGCGGGCGTGCTCCTTGCCCTCGCGGCCGAGCTTCTTGCCGAGCTCGGGGTCGCGGAGGATCTCCAGGCAGCGCTCGGCGCACTCCTGCGGCGAGTTGACCAGGTAGCCGCTGACCCCGTCCTCGATCTGCAGCGGAATGCCGCCGACGTTGCCGGCGACCGTCGGCCGCCCCTTCCAGAGCGCCTCAGTGACGGTGAGGCCGAAGCCCTCGCGGATCGACTTCTGCAGGCAGACGTCGGACTGCGACTGGAAGGCGTTGACCTCGATCGCACCGACGTTGTTGAGGTTGCTGAGGATTTTGATGTCCTCGTCGCCGCCCGCGTATTCGAAGGTCTTCTGGAAGTACTCCATCCCCTCGGGGTCGTCGGTGGCCATCGAGCCGACCATTGCCAGCTGCGCCTCGGGCACCTGCTCGGTCACCAGGCGGTAGGCGTCGATCACCCCGATCGGATCCTTCCAGGGGTCAAACCGCGAGACCTGGGTGATCAGCGGCCGGTCGACGTCGATCCCGAACTGGCGGCAGACGAAGGCGGCGTCCTCGGGCGAGAAGGCCATGTTCTTCGGCGAGAGCGGGTCGATCGCCGGCGGGATGATGTTGACCGCCTCGCGGTGGCGCCCCATGTCGTTGGGCACGTACTGGTCCATGTGCCAGACCGAGGCGTCGTACTCTTCGATCATCGGCAGCAGCCGTTCGATCGGCGCCGGGTTCGGCGTCGAGAGGTCGATGTGGCAGCGCCAGATCCAGCGCCCGCCCTTCTCCTTCGCCCCCCGCCGCAGGCCGATCGGCTGCGGGTCGTGGACGATGACCACATCCCATTCGCCCTGTAGCCCCTCGGCGTTCATCTGGTTGATCTCGTCGAAGACCGCCCACTGCTCGTCGCTCAGCGTCTCCTCTGCTCCCTGCAGGGAATTGTGGAGGAGCTTGGTCGCGTTGAAGAACTCTTCTTTGCCGAAGATCACGTGCCAATGCGCGTCGACGCCGACGTCGCGCATCAGCGGCACCAGGGTGTAGAGGATCTCGGAGACGCCGCCGCCGAAGGCGGTGGCGCTGACGTGGAGGACCCGCTTCCCTTTCAGCGGCTCGGCGAGCTGGCGGATCTGCTCCGTCAGGTCTTTGCCGACCACGTGGGTGTAGTCGGACAGGGTCTTGGGGCCGAGGGCGACTTCCTGAAGCAAGGCTGGAGTTCTACACCGATAGGCGGCGACATGTTGTCCAGCCGCGGTGGCTGGGCCGACTAGCCGGACGAAGGATTGTCGGGCCGCTCGCCCAACGTCAGCTCGACCTGCTCGCGCTTATCGTCGTGGAGGACGGTCAGCGTCACCTTGTCTCCTGGCTTGTGGGCGGCGATTACCCGGGCGAGATCGTTTTCCTCGACGATGTCCTGCCCGTCGATCTGCAGGATCACGTCGCCGCCGGCTTGGTATTTACCAGCTTGGAAGCGGACCTCTTCGTCGCCGCCTTCGAGGCCGGCCTTCTCGGCCGGGCCGCCGGAGACGACTTCGGAGAGCAGGCCGCCGAAGGTCGTGTCGAGCCCGAGCCGGCGAGCGAGCTGGGGGTAGAGCGCCTGGCTGGAGACGCCAAGGTAGGCGTATTCAGCGGTGCCGTCTTCGCGCAGCTGGGCGACCGAGCGCTTGATCGCCGAGATCGGCACCGCGAAGCCGACCCCGTCGTTGGCGCCGGAGTTGGTCTCGATCTGCTGGTTGATGCCGACCACGCGGGCGCCGGCGTCGAGCAGCGGGCCGCCGGAGTTGCCGGGGTTGATCGAGGCGTCGGTCTGAATCGCGCCGAAGATTTCGAACTGGGTCAGCGATTTGACCGAGCGGTCGGTGGCGGAGACGACGCCGACCGAGAGCGACTGCTGCTCGCCGAACGGGCTGCCGATCGCCGCCACCGGCTGGCCGACGCGCAGGTCGGCGTCGTCGCCCAGCTCGAGCGGGTGCAGCGGCAGACCGGCGGGGGCGACCTTCAGCAGGGCGACGTCGACGAAGGGGTCGAAGCCGACGATCTCGGCGGGGACGACGTTGCGATCGGGGAACTCGACGTAGACGTTCTTCGCCTCCTCGCGCTTGCCGGTCGATTCGTCGGTGACGACGTGGGCGTTGGTGACGATCTCGCCGTCTTCGTCGAGGACGAAGCCGGAGCCCTCGGCGGCGCCCTGATCGAAGACCGAGCGGATCGTCACTACCCCGGGCGCCGCCTGGCGGTAGACGCCGGTGGCGTCGAAGCCGGGGCTCGAGGTCTCGACCGCGACCTGCGGTGCGGGATCGGCTTCCCGGGAGACGTGCGCGCTCGAGGAGCCGGTCGCCGTGGAGCCGCTTTCCTCGCCGCCGGAGCCGCAGCCGGCGAGCAGCCCCAGGCAGAGCAGCAGCGCCGCGAGGGCGCTCGGCTTCTTCACGCCGCTGCCCTGGAGGGCGCGCGGGAGGGCCGGGGCGGGAGCGTCGCGGCGGGACCGGGCGGGAGGTCGAGGGTGAAGGCGGTGAAGCGGCGGCTGGAGCTGATCCTGATCTCGCCGCTCATCCGCTGCGCCAGCTCGCTGGCGATCGCCAAGCCGAGGCCGGAGCCGCCGGCGGTGTCGGCGGTGTAGAAGCGCTCGAAGATCCGCTTCTGCACGCGCTGAGGGATGCCGGCGCCCTCGTCGGAGACGGTCAGCTCGGCACGGCCGTTGGCGGAGTAGGTGGTCACGGTGACGTCGGTGCCCTCGGGGGTGTGGGTGAGGGCGTTGTCAAGCAGGATACGGATCACCTGCCGCACCCGATCAGGGTCGCCGAGGGCGATTACCACCTCGTCGGGGGTGCGCAGCTGCAGGCGCGAGCCGCGCAAGTCGGCGCGCGGCCCGAACTCCCTCGTCACCTCGCGGGCGAGGGCGCTGAGGTCGACGGTGCTGGCCCGCATCACTACCGCGCCGGCGTCGAGCTGGGAGAGGTCGAGCAGGTCGGTCGTCAGCTTGGTCAGGCGCTCGATCTGCTGGCGCATCGTGCGCACGAACTCGGCCCGCTCCTCCGGGCTCGGGTCCTCGTCTTCGAGCAGCTCGACGAAGCCGCCGAGGGAAAAGATGGGGGTCCGGAGCTCGTGCGAGGCGTTGGCGATGAACTGCTTGCGGGCGCTGTCGAGCTCGGCGAGGCGCCGCTGCATCTCGTTGAAGGTGCGGGCGAGCTGGCCGAGCTGGCCGACCGAGGCGACCGGGATCGTCGTTTCGAAGTTGCCGTCGGCGACTTTGCGGGCTGCTTCCTGCAGCCGCTGGATGCTGCTCGCCGAGGAGCGCGTGTAATAGAGCCCGACCGCGGTAGAGATTGCCACCGCGATCAGGCCGCCGGTGAGGATCTGCAGCTTGACGGCGTCGTTGCCGCTGGCCGAGCCGCCGACCGCTACCGCATAGACGTAGACGATGACCGTGGCGCCGACCGCGATCGCAATCGAGATCAGGGTGATCCGGCTCGCCAGGTCGCTGAGCCGCAGCCGCCGCATCCCCTACTCCCGGAAGCGGTAGCCGACCCCGCGCACGGTGAAGAGGTAGTCGGGCTCCTTCGGGTCGCTCTCCAGCTTCTCGCGCAGGTGGCGGATGTGGACGTCGACGGTGCGTGGGTCGCGGTAGTCGGAGTCGCCCCAGACGTGCTCAAGCAGGGTCTCGCGGGTGAGCACGCGGCCGGGCGAGCGGGCGAGGGCGCCGAGGATCTCGAACTCGACGTAGGTGACTTTGACCTCCTCGTCGCCGAGGGTGACCATGCGCCGGTCGAAGTCGATCGTCAGCTCGCCGGTCTCGATCGCCCCGCCGGCCTCGGCGACGCTCTCGCTGGCCATCCGCGAGCGGCGCAGCGCCGCTTTTACCCGGCTGCGGAACTCGCGCATCGAGAACGGCTTGGTGATGTAGTCGTCGGCGCCGACCTCGAGCCCGGCCACCTTGTCGGTCTCGCTGCCTTTCGCGGTCAGCATGATGATCGGCACCTGGCTGCGCGAGCGCAGCTGGCGGCAGACTTCGACGCCCCCCATCCGCGGCAGCATCAGATCGAGGATGACGAGGTCGAAGCGGCCTTCTTCGAAGCGTCGGAGGGCTTCTGAGCCGTCGAGGGCGGAGGTGACGTGGTAGCCGTCCTTACGCAGCGGGTAGCTCAGCAACGTCTGGATCGACTGCTCGTCATCGACGATGAGGATGCGTGCGGAGCCGTTCGCCATCGATAGAAGGGTAATCAGCGGGCCAGTTTGGACGCATGTGCGAGTACTAAGAACTAAGGATGCGGGTAGCGAAGCCGATAATGACCGCGAGACTGATGCAGCCGCACGAGTTGAAATCTCTAGTCGAAGCCGGGGCCTACAAGCCGGACCCGGGTGAGATCGCGATGGCGATGCTGAGCCGCCGCGGTGTCCGCGAGCTGCTCACGGGAATGCAGTCGGCTGGTCCCCGAAATGGTCATAGCCCCGACTCTCCAGTAGCGCGCCCCCGGGCAGCCTGAGCTCGGTTCCCTCGCCTTCGACTGCCTCGCCGACGGGGGTGAGGGTGGTTTCTGCGGTTTCGCCGATGCGGGTCGAGGCATCCTCGAGCGTCTCCGAGGGGAGCGACGCCAGCAGCTCGTAGTCCTCGCCGCCGGAGACCGCCAGCTCGAGCGGGTCTCGCCCGGCCGCGGCGGCGACTTCGGCCAGGCCTTTGGCCAGCGGCAGCGATCCCGTTTCGATTCGCAAGGCGACGCCGCTGGCGCCGGCGAGGTGACGGGCATCGCCGGCGAGGCCGTCGCTGAGGTCGATCATTGCCGTCGCCCCAGCCGCGGCGAGCGCGCGGCCGGAGCGCAGGCGCGGGAGCGGTTCCAGCTGGCGGGCGCGCAGTCGCTCGGCGGTGCTGTCGGCGAGCGCCCGGCCAAGCTCTGGGCGCTCGAGCAGCAGGCGGCCGGCAGCGGCGCCGCCGAGCTCGCCGGTGACGACGAGCAGGTCGCCGGGGCGGGCACCCGATCGGGGGACGAAGTCATCGGCGCTGCCGGCGTGGCCGACGACGGTTACCGCCAGAGTTAGGGCGGGAGCGCGGGTGAGGTCGCCGCCGGCGAGCGTGGTGCCGGTCTCGGCGGCGAGCACCAGCAGTCCCTCGAGTAGGGCGTCGAACTCCTCCTCGCCGAGGTCTGGCGGAGCGCCGAGGACGATGTAGGCCTCGCCCGCCTCGGCCCCCATCGCGGCGAGGTCGGAGAGGGCCGTCGCGAGCGCCTTGCGGCCGATCGCCTGCGGCGGCGCCTCGTCCCGGCGGAAATGGACACCCTCGACGATCGCGTCGACGCTGGTTGCGGTCGCCCCCCCGGGGACGGTGACCGCGGCGTCGTCGCCGCTGCCAAGCCTGACCCGCGGCCCGGCCGGGGGGAGCCGCTCGCGGAGCCGCGCCAGCAACTCGAACTCGCCCATCCCCCGACTATCCCAAATACTGGGGTGGCAATCACTAAGGTGCGCGGTCGTGGAGCGCCGCCAGCCATTCCTGCACCGCGTCGGCGAGGTCGGGTCGACGGTGGGGAAAAAGCCCCCGCGCAGCCGCAAAGTCAGGCTTGCCCTGCAGATCGGGCTCGCCGCGCTGATCTTCGGCTTCCTCGTCCTCACGGTCATCGACCAGTGGTCGGAGATCAAGAGCGAAGGCGTCCACTTCCACGTCATCTGGCTGATTCCGGGGATCGTCATCCTGCCGATCTACTTCGCGATCAGCGCCCTCGGCTGGGACCTCACCCTGCGCTTCATGGGCCACCACCTGGGGATCGGCCGGGCGCAAGTTGCCTGGGGTCAGCCGCTGCTCGCCCGCTACGTACCCGGCAGCGTCCTCTACGTGCTCGGCCGCGTGTTGCTCTCGGAAAAAGCCGGCGTGCCGCGGCGGATCACGATCGCCAGCATCGTCTACGAACAGGCGATCTCGGCTACCTCGGCGATCGTCGTCGCCGCCTATTTCATCATCAAGCACCCCGACCTACAGGGCGATACCTGGCGCTGGGGCGTGCTGCTGCTGATCGTCCTGGCGATCGTCGTCCTGCACCCGAAGGTATTCGGGCCGCTGTCGACCAAGGCGCTGCGGGCACTCGGCCGCGAGCCGCTGCCGGAAGTGATCTCGCTGCGCGGCGTGCTGGCGCTGATCGTCTTCTACTCGCTCAACTGGGTCGTGGTCGCCTTCGGGATCTACTGCGTCGCCCGCTCGGTCACCTTCATCCCCTTCAACGACCTTCTGCTGGTCGGTTCGGCGCAGGCAATCGGCTACTTCGCGGCGCTGGTCACGCTGGTCGCCCCGGCTGGGCTGGGGGTCCGCGACGCCGCCTTTGCGTGGGCGGTGAAGGCGGCGCTGCCGAGCAAGAGCTTCGCCCTCGGCTCGCTGATCGCGATCGCCGTGCGCGGGGTGATGACGGTCGGCGAACTCATCTACGTCGGCATCGTCACCGCGGTCGGGCGACACGAGAGATGGAGCATCCACACGGGGATCCTGCATCCGTCGCCGGAGGAGGAAGCGGCGGTTCAATCAGAGGGGAATGCGGGCGCCTAGCTGGTAAGCGGTCAAGGCGAGCGTCAGCAGCTGAAGGGGTCGATCTCTCGAGATGGCCACGAGGGGGAGGGGCCAGATTAGGTACCAGGGGAGGAGCCAGGCGGTGGCTAGGAGGAGGCCGATGGCCGCCCAGCCGGCGGCGCGGATCCAGTCGGCGCCGCGGGCGGTCCAGATGAGGAGGTAGGCGACCAGGGCGGCGAAGAGCAGGGCGGCCGCGAGGCGGACGCCTCCTGAGCCGAGGCCAGTGAGGCGGGCGACGGTGATCGGGATGCTCATGTGGCTCGTCCGGCTCTGGTTCTCGCCGGCGAGCCCGAAGCCGTGCAGCCAGTCCCACCCGAACGCAAGGTAGGCGCCAATCCCAATCGCGAGGGCGGCGCTGAAGGCGCCCGTGAGCAGTCGCCCCCGTTCCCGGGCACCGATTAGGGCGAAGGGGGCTAGGAGGGCGGCGGAGAGCTTGGTGGCTATCGCGGCTACGAGGGCGGCGCCGCCGGCGAGCTCTCGGCCGCTGAGGATGGCCGCGACCGCGAGCATCGCGAAGAGCATCGTCAGGGCGTCGTTGTGGGCGCCGCCGACTACGTGGACGAGGACAAGCGGGTTGAGGGCGACGAAGGCAGCGGCGCGCAGAGGGTCGATGCCGCGCCAGGCGGCGATTCGGGCAGTGAGGGCGGCGATGCCGAGGACCGCGAGCGCCGCGACCGCCTTCAGCACGGCCACCGCGAGGCCGACCGGCAGCCACGCCAGCGGGTAGGTGAGGAGGGTGAAGAGGGGTCCGTAGGCGCTGGTCGCTTCGGTCCAGGTGACCTCGGCGTAGGCGGGGTCGCCGGGTGCCGCCAACGGTGGGTGGACGTAGGGGTCGAGGCCGTGGCGAACGCCGAGGCGGGCGTAGTCGACGTAGCTGTAGACGTCGTGGGAGAGGAGGACGGGGGCGACGGAAAAGGCCGCAACGAGGACGAGGATCAGGCCCCAGACGGGGCGCCGCCCGAGCCGGGGCGCCGCCCACAGCACCCCGAGGTAGGCGACGAAGCCGGCCCAGATCAGGCCATAGGCGAGCCCGGGTGCGATCGACCTACCTACCCGCGGACTTGCCGCCGCCGATTTCGCTTTGCGCTGGCGGAGGTGGCACCGGCAGCGGTTCCTGGCCCGCGCCCGGCGCATATGCGTTCGGGTCGTAGCCGCCGACAGCGGCGGAGCCGGGCGGGGGTTCGCTGCTCCCGCCCTTGCCTCCGCTGCCGGTCAGGCTGGCGTCGTCGCGCGGGCTCGAGCGGGCGTAGCGACCGTAGAAGGGAGCCCAGCTGATCTTCTGCTTCGGTTCGCTGAATTCCTCGCACGGCACCCCGCCGCCGCTGTAGAGGGAGTGCCAGATTTCGGCCGGGAAGGTGCCGCCGAAGACGATGATCCCGTGCACGCTGTCCATCGAGACGTCGTTCGATTCGGGGTAGCCGACCCAGACGACCGTCGAGAGGTTTGGTTGGTAGCCGGCGAACCAGGCGTCGGTGTAGCCGTCGGTGGTCCCGGTCTTTCCAGCCTGTCCCGCGCAGCCGGTGTAGGCGGCGGTGCCGGTGCCTTCGACGATGTTGTCGTGCAGTAGGCGCGTCACCTGGTAGGCCACCGGCCTGGAGACTCGGCGCTGGGGGTCGGCCGATTCCGGATGGTCGACCTTGCCGTTCGGGAAGACCACCTTGGTGATCGCAATCGGGTTGCGTCGCACCCCGCCCGCGGCCAGCGTCCCGTAGGCGCTCGCCATCTCCAGCGGTGAGACGCCGATCCGCAGGCCGCCTATTCCCTCAGCCGGGATCCCGTCGAGCGGCGAGGTGATCCCCATCGCGTGCGCGGTCGCCGCCACCGCTTCGGGGCCGACGTCGAGGTCGAGCTGGGCGAAGACGGTGTTGTCGGAGGCGACCGTCGCCTGCTGCAAGTTGACCGTCCCCAAATAGCCTTCGTCGGCGGTGTGCACCGTCCAGTGCCCCCACTTCGGCAGGTAGAGATCGAGCGGTTTGGAGGTGTAGTAGGTCGAGTAGGGATCGATCCCTTGCTTGACCGCCGTCGTCAGCACGAAGGTCTTGAAGGTCGAGCCCGGCTGCCGGTGGCCCTGGGCGGCGAGGTTGAACTGGCTCTGGTCGAAGTAGGAGGAGTTGACCATCGCCCGGATCTGGCCGTTGCGGGGGTCGACTGAGACCAGCGCCGCTGACGGATCGGTCGAGTACGGCAGCGCCGAGCGCATCGCTTCGAGGCCGACCCGCTGCAGCGCCGGGTCGATCGTCGTCTGCACCTCGAGGCCGCCGCGGCGGACGACGTCGGCCCCGTACTCCTCGATCAGCTTGTCTTCGACGTAGTCGAAGAAGTAGGGCTCGCGATGGTCGAAGTAGCTGCTCGAGAGGTCGACCCGGAGGCCGCTCGCCATCGCCCGCTTCGCCTCCGCCGCGCTGACGTAGCCGAGCTTGCGCATCTGCCGCAGCACCTGGTTGCGGCGCGCCTTCGCCGCCTTCGGGTTCAGCAGCGGGTTGTATTCCGAGGGCGCCTGCGGCAGCCCGGCCAGCAGCGCCGCTTCGGGCAGCTTCAGCTTCCAGACCGGCTTCGAGAAGAAGACCCGCGAGGCGGCGCCGACGCCAACCGCGGTGCTCCCTTCGATCGTCCCGTAGGAGGCGACGTTGAGGTAGGAGCCGAGGATTTCCTGGCGGCTGTGGCGTTCGGAGTACTCGACCGCCAGCTTCGCCTCGACGATCTTGCGCTCGAGGTTGCGCTCGGGCTTGCGGATGCAGAGGTTGCGGACCAGCTGCTGGGTGATCGTCGAGCCGCCCTCGACCGGTTCGCCGGCTTCCAGGTCCTTCACCGCCGCCCGCAGGATGCCCTCGTAGTCGACGCCGCCGTGCTCGTAAAAGCGCTGGTCCTCGATCGCCACCGTCGCCAGCTGCAAGCTCCTCGGCACCCGCTTGATCGAGACCAGCTGGCGCGAGACCGGCGAGCGGACGAGGCCCAGCTTGGTCCCGTCAGCGGCATAGAGGACCGAGTTGCCGCCCTTGCCGATCTCCTTGCAGGAAGAGAGGGAGGGTGCGTCGGCGGCGACGTCGAGGACCCAGGAGGTGACGGCGATCGCGGCGATCCCGAGCAGCACGAAGACGCTGCCGAAGACGAGCAGGAGCTTGGCGCCGATCCCCCCGTGACGGCGCTGGCGGCGGCGATTGCGCTGCGTCATCACCCAGAGGGTACTTCGCGGACCGCGGCGCTCAGGCTGCCTTCTCTTCGACCGTGTCCGCGGTCGAGTGGTTGTGGACGGCGCCTTCGACCAGGAGCTGGTTGGGGATCACGATCGAGCTGCCGTCGCCGGGGTCGAGGTAGGTGTAGGAGAGGGTGATATCGGTGACCCGGCCCTTGTCTTCGTCGAACTCGATGCGGTCGCCGATCCGGATCGGCTGCGAGACCGCGATCTGAATCCCGGCGATCATGTTGGCGAGCGTGCGCTGGGCGGCGAAGCCGACCACGGCGACGACCAGCGCGGTCGAGGCGAGGACGCCCGTGGCCAGTCGCTTCAGCTCGGTGAACTGGCTCAGCACCAGCATCGCGACGATCAACAAGACGACGACGAAGGCGAGGCGGCGGAGGATCCGCAGCCGGGTCCGAGTCGAGCGCGAGACCTGTGAAACTGCCGGCGACATGGAGGCCAACTTAACCGCCGAGGCCGTCGCCGAGCCGCCCGAGCGGCGTCCCGATGGGTTCCCCTACGCGAACTGGGGAGCGGGGACCGCGCTGGTCGGGGTGCTGGTCGCGCTGGCGGCCGGGGTCGCGATCGGCATCCCGGCGGTGATCGCCGGCCACAAGGACGACGGCGACCTGACCACGCTCGGCAACGTGGGCGTCCAGCTGGCGACCGCGCTCGGCTTCCTGCTGGTGCCGATGGCGATCGCGGCCCAGCGTGGGGCCTCGGGGATGGAGATCCTGCGGCGGCTGGGGGTGCGGCGTTTCCGGCCCTCGGCGCTGAAGTGGATGGCGGCGGCGATCGGCGCCTACCTGCTGTTCGCGACCTTCTACTCGCTGCTGATCGTCCAGCCCGAGCAGAAGGACATCGCCGAGGGCTTTGGTGCCTGGCCGGTGCAGGTGCTGCTGATCGCGATCGCGGCGCCGATCAGCGAGGAGGTCTGCTTCCGCGGGATGCTGTTCGGCGGCCTGCGCCGCAGCCTCGCCCGGATCCCGGCGGCGCTCATCGCCGGTCTCGTCTTTGGCGGCCTCCATGCCCTGACCGGCGTCAGCGCGGTGCCGCCGCTGATGGTCTTCGGCTTCATCCTCTGCCTGCTCTACGAGAAGACCGGCTCGATCGTGCCGGGAATCCTCCTGCACATGCTGAACAACTGTGTCGCCCTGCTCGGCCAGTAAAGTCCCCGCCTCGTGAAGCGCCTCTCGTCTCTGCTTGCCATCGCCGTCGTCCTCGCGCTGCCCGCGGGTGCTGCCGGCGCGCCGAAGCCGAAGCCGCCGAAGCCGCTGCCGGTCCCGGAGGCGACGGTGAAGATCGAGGTTGGCCACCTCCACGGCGGCCGCGCCGACATCTACGACACGGTTCCCGTCCACGGCACGATCTCCCCTTACGTCCCCGGCCAGAAGGTCGAAGTTACCTTCTACCTCGACGGCCACCGGCTGGTCAGCCATAAGGTCCCGGTGAGCAAGGGGGGCGGTGAAGAAGGGACCTTCGACTCGAGCGTGATCGTCAAGGAAGACGGCAAGTACGCGGTCGCCGCCAAGCACAAGGCGAACGCAACGCTGG
>Ga0157369_10001901_pt1 | contig 25186 bp, 24 predicted proteins | sample C25metaG_FD_113461 | JGI IMG/M metagenome (GOLD analysis project Ga0157369, IMG submission 113461) | Corn rhizosphere microbial communities from Kellogg Biological Station, Michigan, USA - C2-5 metaG | ecosystem: Host-associated > Plants > Roots > Rhizosphere > Soil | place: USA: Michigan... | reverse complement strand
CGAGTCGGACATCGCCGCGCGCCTCCAGCAGCAGGTATTCCGCAACAAGTGGCACCAGGAGCTGGTGATCGAATCGAAGCCGGGCGCGGGCGGCGCGCTCGCGTGGACGCTGCTCAACCAGCTCCCCGGCGACGGCTACACGATCATGGGCACGAACCTCCCGCACATCGTGCTGCAGCCGCTCGAGGGCAACGTCGATTACAGGACCGACGACATCACCAACGTGCACTTCTTCAACTACACGCCCGACGCGATCGTGGTGAGGAACGAGTCGCCGTACCACACGTACCAGGAGTTCGTCGCGGCGGCGAAGGCGAAGCCGGACACGCTGAACTTCGCCGGCTCCGGCACGAACTCGGCGAACCACGCGGCGCACGCGCGGCTCAACGCGGCCGCGGGCGTGAAGACGGTCTACGTCCCGTTCAAGGGCACGGGCGACCTCATCGCCTCGCTCCTCGGCGGCCACGTCGACGGCGCGATGTCGTATTCGTCGCTCGGGCTCGCGCAGCGCGGCAAGACGCGGCTCCTGGCCGTGGCGACCCCGCAGCGCCTGCCGTACTTCCCCGACGTGCCGACGTTCCGCGAGCTCGGCATCGACTGGGTCGATGGCGCCTATCGCGGCATCGGCGTGCCGAAGTCGACGCCCGAAGCGATGCGCAGGCACATCTCGGACATGTTCGCCGAGATCAACCGCGATGCGGATTTCCGCAAGGCGATGACGGACCAGGGACTCGAGCTCGTCGACGTCACGTACGACAAGATGCCCGCCTTCATGGAAGAGCGGAAGAAGGCCTACGTCGCGAGTGCCAGGCTGCTGGGCCTGAAGGGCTGACCGGGCCGGGAGGCGGCCCGGACGGGTCCCCGGGCGCGCCCTGCGCTATTGCGCAAGGCGATGGGAAGCTTGCGGCTGGCTGACATAATCGTCTGGCCTTCCACAAGCTTCCACAAAGAGACCCATCAATGAAAATCGGACACCCCAAGAATTTCTGGGGCGGAGTCCTCTTCGCCCTGATCGGCCTCGGGTTCGCCTTCATCGCCCGCGGCATCCGCCTCGCAGACCTCACGCTCCACGCCGGCTACGACATGGGCACGCCGGCGCGCATGGGCCCGGGCTTCTTCCCGTTCTGGCTCGGCATCATCCTCATGGTGCTCGGCGTGGTGATCGCGGCCCTGAGCCTGCGGCCGAGCCGGGACACGGACGTCGCGTTCCCGCGCTTCCACTGGCGCCCGATCCTCTGGGTGCTCGGCGCGGTGGTGCTCTTCGGCGTGATCCTGCGCCCGGCCGGCATGCTGGCCGCGGGATTCCTCCTCGTCTTCATCGCGAGCCTCGGCAGCCAGAGCTTCCGGCCCGTGGCCACGCTCGTGCTGGGCACGGCCCTCGTGAGCTTCTGCGCGCTCGTCTTCGTGGGGGGCCTCAAGCTCCCGATCCCGCTGTGCCCGGATCTCGCGGCGCTGCAGCAGCTCACGTTGTGCCGCGCCTAGGAGGGATGACGCCATGGAAATCTTCTCGAACCTCCTCATGGGCTTCCAGACGGCCCTCACGTTCTCGAACCTGGCGTACTGCTTCGTCGGGGTGCTGCTCGGCACCCTGATCGGCGTGCTGCCCGGCATCGGGCCGGTGGCGACCATCTCGATGCTCCTGCCGGCGACGTTCGTGCTGCCGCCGGTGTCGGCGCTGATCATGCTCGCGGGCATCTACTACGGCGCGCAGTATGGCGGCTCGACGACCGCGATCCTGGTGAACCTGCCGGGCGAGGTCTCCTCGGTGGTCACCTGCCTCGACGGCTACCAGATGGCGCGCAAGGGCGAGGCGGGCAAGGCGCTCGGCATCGCCGCGCTCGGCTCGTTCTTCGCGGGCTGCGTCGCGACGGTGCTCATCGCCATGTTCGCGCCGCCGCTCGCGGAGCTGGCCCTCAAGTTCGGCCCCGCCGACTACTTCTCGCTCATGGTGCTCGGCCTCATCGCCGCCGTCGTGCTCGCGCACGGCTCGCTCATCAAGGCGATCGCGATGATCATCCTGGGCCTGCTCGCGGGCCTGATCGGCACCGACGTGAACTCGGGTGTGGCGCGCTACTCGTTCGGCCTGCCCGAGCTCATCGATGGCCTCAGCATCGGCACGGTGGCCATGGGCGTCTTCGGCTTCTCCGAGATCATGCGCAACCTCGAGCACGGCGAGGAGCGGCAGGTCTTCACGAAGAAGATCCGGGGGCTGCTGCCGAACTGGAGCGACATCAAGCGCGCCTTCATGCCGACGGTGCGCGGCACGGCGCTCGGCAGCGCGCTCGGCATCCTGCCGGGCGGCGGCCCCGTGCTGGGCTCCTTCTCGGCCTACACGATCGAGAAGAAGATCGCGAAGGATCCGTCGCGCTTCGGCAAGGGCGCGATCGAGGGCGTGGCCGCGCCCGAGTCGGCGAACAACGCGGCGGCGCAGACCTCGTTCATCCCGCTGCTCACGCTCGGCATCCCGTCGAACCCGGTGATGGCGCTCATGATCGGCGCCATGATCATCCACGGCATCCAGCCGGGGCCGCAGATCATGACGGCGAAGCCCGACCTCTTCTGGGGGATGATCGCCTCGATGTGGATCGGGAATGCGCTGCTCGTGGTGCTCAACCTGCCGCTCATCGGCGTGTGGGTAAAGCTCCTCACCACGAAGTACGACTACCTGTTCCCGGCGATCCTCATCTTCTGCTGCATCGGGGTGTACTCGATCAACAACACGACGATGGACGTATACCTCGCGGCGTTGTTCGGCTTCATCGGCTACGCCTTCATCAAGCTCGACATGGAGCCCGCGCCGCTGCTGCTGGGTTTCGTGCTGGGTCCCATGATGGAGGAGAACCTGCGCCGGGCGATGCTGCTGTCGCGGGGCGACCCGACCGTGTTCGTGACGCGGCCGATCAGCCTCGGGCTGCTCGTCGTCGCCGTGGCCCTCATCGCCCTCGTGGCCGCGCCCGGCATCGCGAAGAAGCGCAAGGAGGCGTTCCAGCAGGCATAGGGCGCGACTAGCGCGCGAGCGCCGCGGGAAGGTCCGCGAGTGTCGCGAGCACCGCATCGGGCGGCGCGCCCAGCTTCTCCTGCGGCGCGCCGCTTCGATTGAGCCAGTAGACGCGGAAGCCGAACGACTTCGCGCCCGCCGCGTCCCAGCCGTTCGACGACACGAAGCCGACGCAGGCGCGCGGCATGCCGAGCGCCTCCTCGGCGATGCGGTATACCGAGGGCTCGGGCTTGAACCGCTTCACCGCGTCGACGCTGAGAATCCCGCCGCGAAAGAGCGGGCGCATGGCGTTGTGGTCGACGAGCGCTTCCAGCATCTGCGGATGCCCGTTCGAGAGGATCGCGAGCGGCCGCGTCTGCGCGAGGCGCAGGAGCGCGTCGCGCACCTCGGGAAACGGCTCGAGCCGCCGGTACTCCGCGATGAGCGTCGCGCACGCGGCGTCTTCCACGGGCAGCCCCAGCGACTCGAGCGCCCACTCGAGCGATGCGCGCGTCACGCGATCGAAGTCCTCGTAGCGGTCCATCAGCGTGCGCAGCCACGAATACTCGAGCTGCTTCGTGCGCCACGCGGCCGAGAGGGCGGCGCCGCGCCCCGGGTAGAGTGTGTCCGCGCGGCGCGTCACCGAGTGGACGTCGAAGAGCGTGCCGTAGGCATCGAAGACGAGCGCGGAAATGTCGCGGGTCATGGGTCTCGCCTCACGGGCGTCGGGTCGCCGATGCTAACATTGGCCGACCGGTGGTCCCGATTTCCCTTTCCTTCCCATGAAAATCCGCTTCCTCGGCGCGTTGGCGGTGGCCTTCGCCGCCGCAGCCACGCCGGCGGCGCACGCCGATCCGTATCCCACGCACCCCGTCCGCATGGTGATCCCGTTCCCCGCGGGCGGCCCCACGGACGTCATGACGCGAATCCTCTCCGACCGGCTCGGCGCGGCCCTCGGCCAGACCGTCGTGGTGGAGAACAAGCCCGGGGCCGGGGGCACCATCGGTTCGGAGTTCGTGGCGCAGAGCGCGCCCGACGGCTACACGCTGCTCATGGCCACGGGCAGCACGCATTCGGTCGCGCCCTACGTGCAGAAGGTGCCCTACGACCCGCACAAGGATTTCACGCCGGTCATCTACGTGGGCTACGCGACCAACATCCTGCTCGTGTCGCCGAAGCTCGGGGTGAGCAATGTGCGCGAGCTCATCGCGCTCGCGAAGAAGGAGCCGGGCAAGCTCAACTATTCCTCGAGCGGCATCGGCAGCGTCGCGCACGTGACCGCCGAGATGTTCGCGTCGATGGCGGGCATCAAGCTCACGCACGTTCCCTACAAGGGCACGCAGCTCTCGGTCCCCGACATGATGTCGGGCCAGATCGCGATGCTCTTCGACAACACGATGACGGCGAAGCCGCACATCGACTCGGGCCGCCTCAAGGGCATCGCGATCTCCTCGAAGGAGCGCTCCTCGCTCGTGCCCGATATCCCGACGATCGACGAGTCGGGGCTGCCCGGCTTCGACAGCTACAACTGGTTCGGCATCTTCGGCCCCGCGCACCTTCCGCCCGCGGTCGTGGAGCGCCTCAACACCGAGATGAACAAGATCCTGCACGACCCGGCCGTGAAGGCCAAATTCTCGCAGCTCGGCTTCGAGGTCACCGGCGGCACGCCCGCGGAGTTCGCGCAGGTCGTGCAGCGCGAGGGCCAGCGCTGGTCGAAGGTGATCCACGACGCACACGTGAAGGCGGACTGATGGCCTCGTTCAACTGGGATTTTCCTTATCCGTCGCAGCGCATGCCGGTGCTGGCACGCAACGTCGTGGCGACCTCGCAGCCGCTCGCGGCCCAGGCCGGCCTCGCGATGCTCGCGCGCGGCGGCAACGCGGTCGACGCGGGGCTCGCCGCGGCGATCACGCTCACCGTCGTGGAGCCCACGTCGAACGGCATCGGCTCCGACGCGTACGCCATCCTGTGGGACGGCTCGAAGCTCGTCGGCCTCAACGCCTCGGGCCGCTCGCCGGCCGGCTGGACGCCGGAGCGCTACGCAGGCAAGAAGGCAATGCCCACGCTCGGCTGGGATGCGGTCTCCGTGCCCGGATGCGTGTCGGCGTGGGTGGAGCTTTCGAAGAAGTACGGCAAGCTGCCGTTCGAATCGCTCTTCGAGTTCGCGATCCGCTACGCGCGCGAGGGCTACATGGTCTCGCCCGTGACGGCCGCGAGCTGGGCGCGGCAGGCGCCGAACTTCAAGAGCTTCTCGGAGTGGAACTGGACCTTCGCACCCAAGGGCCGCGCGCCGCATCCGGGTGAGCGCTTCTATTGCCCGCAGCAGGCCGAGACGCTCGAGGAGATCGCGAGCACGAAGGGCGAGAGCTTCTATCGCGGGGCGCTCGCGGAGCGCATCGTGCTCGCGAGCCGCACCGAGGGCGGCGCGATGAACGAGGACGACCTGGCCTCGCACACGCTCGACTGGGTGGAGCCCATCTCGGTCGAGTACCGCGGCTACCGCCTGCACGAGATCCCGCCCAACGGCCAGGGCATCGCCGCGCTCATGGCGCTCGGGATCCTCCGCCACTTCGACGTCGCGTCTTTCCCCGTCGATTCGGCCGACAGCCTGCACCTGCAGATCGAGGCGATGAAGCTCGCGTTCGCCGACGTGTGGACCCACGTCGCCGACATCGATTACATGAAGCGCGTGACGGTCGAGCACCTGCTGGACGACGGCTACCTCGAATCGCGCGCGAAGCGCATCGACATGAAGCGCACGCAGGAGCATCCCACGGGCCTGCCGCGCGACGGCGGCACGGTCTACCTCACGACGGCAGACGCCGGCGGGATGATGTTCTCGTACATCCAGTCCAACTACCAGGGCTTCGGCTCGGGGGTTGTCGTGCCGGGAACGGGCATCAGCATGCAGAACCGCGGGTACGGTTTCACGCTGAAGAAAGGCCATCCCAACGAGGTCGGCCCGCGCAAGCGACCGTTCCAGACGATCATCCCCGGCTTCCTCACGCGCGACGGCGAGCCCGTGATGAGCTTCGGCGTCATGGGCGGCAACATGCAATCGCAGGGCCACGTGCAGATGGTGACGCGCCTCGTCGACTACCGGCAGAATCCGCAGGCCTGTGCCGATGCGCCACGCTGGATCGTGCACAACGATTTCAGCGTGAGCCTCGAGCGCACCGTCGCCGCGGACGTGGTCGACGAGCTGAAGCGCCGCGGCCACCGCGTCGTGAGGAACGAGTTCACCGACTGGGGCTTCGGCGGTGCGCAGCTGATCCACCGGCTCGAGGACGGCTACTGCGGCGCCTCGGAACCGCGCAAGGACGGCGCGGCCGTCGGGTTCTAGCGGGAGAACGCGAAGGGGAGAGCGGCATGCAGCAGACGCCGATGCACGACCTGCCGAACCTCGACCTGCTCGAGCTCGTGCCCGCGGGCGTCGAGCGCGTGGTCGAGGCCGGCTGCAGCAGCGGCGCGCTCGGCCAGGCGTTCCTCGCGCGCCATCCCGGCGTCGAGTACATCGGGATCGAGATGGTGCCCGAGTACGCCGAGGTGGCGCGGATGCGCCTGTCCGAGGTCGTCGTGGCCAACGTCGAGCAGATGGACGATCGCTCCTTCGACGTGCTGAATCCCACCGACTGCTGGATCTTCGGCGACGTGCTCGAGCACCTGTACGACCCGTGGAAGACGCTCGCGCGCGTGCGCCGCTCGCTGGGCGACGGCGGCTGCGTGGTCGCGTGCATCCCGAACGCGCAGCACTGGAGCCTGCAGGCCCTGCTCAACGTGGGCGACTTCACCTACCAGGACGCGGGCCTCCTCGATCGCACCCATATCCGCTGGTTCACGCGCAAGACCATCATCGAGCTCTTCAAGTCGACCGGCTTCGAGATCGAGGAGATGGGTGGGCGCGTGTTCGACGAGCCCGCACGCGCGCAGGCGCTTCCCGCGATCCGCTCGCTCGCCCAGGCGTGCGGCCACGACCCGGACGAGGCCGAGCGCGACGCGATGCCGATCCAGTACCTCGTGCGCGCCCGCGCGCGGGCCGCGGCTTAAGCCGGCATCCGAGCCGTCGTCGCGCGTGCGATGCGCGCCGCATCCCACTGCGCCCGTGCCTGCGCGAGCATCCTCGCCGGCGTATCCATTTCCACCGCGCGCTGGCCGAGGAAGCGCAGCGCCTGCGCGATGAGACGCGGACCTTCCCGTACGTCGATCGGCTGTGCCCGCGTCTGCTTCGAGAGCTTCTCGCCGGACGCGTCGATCGCGACGGGAAAGTGCAGGTAGCGCGGCGTGGGAACGCCCAAGGCGCGCTGCAGCAGCACCTGGCGGCCGGTGGATCCCAGCAGGTCCGCGCCGCGCACGACGTCGGTCACGCCCTGGTCCGCATCGTCGACCACCACCGCAAGCTGGTAGGCGAAGAGACGGTCGCGCCGGCGCAGCACGAAGTCGCCGACCTCGTGCGCCACCTCCTGCACGACATGCCCTTGGACGCGATCGTCGAAAGCCACGCGGCCGTCCTCGATCGCGAAGCGCACGGCGCAGTCCAGCGGTGCCCCGGCGGCGAGAGCGCGATAGGCGTCGCGATCGCCGCGGCACGCGCCGGGATAGATCGGGCCTTCCGGTCCGCGCAAGGCCGAATCGGCGATCTCGCGGCGCGAGCAGTCGCAGCGATAGACGTGCCGCGCGCTCCGCAGGCGTTCGAGCGCCTGCTGGTAGAGCGCCGTGCGCGCCGACTGCCGCACGACCTCGCCGTCGTGCTCGAGCCCGAGCGCTTCCAGCGCACGCAGGATCTCGTCGATGGCGCCGGGCACCGTGCGCGGCTCGTCCACGTCCTCGATGCGCACGAGCCAGCGCCCGTCCGCCGCGCGCGCGTCGAGCCAGCTCGCGATCGCGGCCACCAGCGAGCCGAAATGCAGCGGACCCGTTGGAGACGGCGCAAAACGCCCCACATAGGGACTCATGGACGCACCCGTGCGGGCGTGGAGTAAGTGATCGCTGACACGGCCGCGCCCATCATAACCAACAGGAGACCCCATGGAAATCCGCCGCAGCGCCGAGCGCGGCCACGCGCAGCACGGCTGGCTCGACTCGTTCCACAGCTTTTCCTTCGCCGATTACCACGATCCCGAGCACATGGGCTTCGGCCCCCTGCGCGTGATCAACGAGGATCGCGTCCAGCCCGGCCAGGGCTTCGGCACGCACGGCCATCGGGACATGGAGATCATCAGCTACGTGCTCGAGGGCGCGCTCGCGCATCGCGATTCCATGGGCAACGGATCGGTGCTGAAGCCGGGCGACGTGCAGCGCATGAGCGCGGGCACGGGCGTGCGCCACAGCGAGTACAACGGCTCGGAGCGCGAGCCCGTCCATTTCCTGCAGATCTGGATCGAGCCCGCGGTGCGCAACGTGGCGCCCAGCTACCAGGAGGCGCACTTCGACGACGCCGCGAAGCGCGGCACGCTGCGGCTCATCGCCTCCGGGGACGGGCGTGCGGGCTCCGTCGCGATCCACCAGGACGCCAACGTCTATGCGGCGCTCATTGACGGCACCGAGCGGGTCGAGTTCGCGCAGCGCGCGGGGCGGCGCACCTACGTGCACGTCGTGCGCGGCAAGCTCGACGTCGCGGGCCAGGCGCTCGCGGCCGGCGACGCGCTGAAGAGCGTGGGCGAAGCGCGCGTTGTCCTCGAGGGCGGCAGCGACGCCGAAGTGCTGCTCTTCGACCTGCCGTGAGGAGCGCATGACCGACCTCTCGCAACCCTTCGCTCTTCCCGACGCGTACTCGCAAGCGGTGACGGCCGCCGTGCGGCGCGTGCGGCCCGCGGTCGTGCACATCGCGGTGCAGCGCACGGGCGCCGCCGCCGGCAGCGGCTCGGGCTTCGTCATCACGCCCGACGGCTACATCCTCACCAACAGCCACGTCGCCTCCAGGGCGCGCGATCTCGTGGTGAGCCTGCCGGACGGGCGCGAGTCGCCGGCCGAGCTCGTCGGCGACGATCCCGACTCCGACCTCGCGGTGATCCGCCTCGCGGGCGAGGTCGAGGAATGGTGCGTGCTCGGCGACTCCTCGCGGCTCGAGGTGGGCCAGGTCGCGATCGCCATCGGCAGCCCCTACGGCTTCCAGCACACCGCGACCTCCGGCATCGTGAGCGCGGTCGGGCGCTCGATGCGATCGCAGGCCGGAAGGCTCATCGACGACGTGATCCAGACCGATGCCGCGCTCAACCCGGGCAACTCGGGCGGGCCGCTCGTCGACTCGCGCGGCGAGGTGATCGGCGTCAACACCGCCGTGATCCTGCCGGCGCAGGGCATCTGCTTCGCGATCGCCTCGAACACCGCGCGCGTGATCGCCGGATGGCTCATCACCGAAGGGCGCGTGCGGCGCGCGCGCATCGGCGTCGCCGGCGAGAACGTGCCGATCCCGCGCCGCTACGTGCGTCACTTCGGGCTCGAGTCCGAGACCGGCGTGCGCGTGCGCCAGGTGGAGACCGGCGGCCCGGCCGATCGCGCGGGCCTGCGCGAGGGCGACCTCATCGTGGGCCTGGGCGAGCACGCCGTTCGCGGCGTCGACGACCTGCACCGCCTCCTCACGGGGCACGCGGCCACGCAACCCGCCCGCCTGCGCGTGATCCGCCGCACGGAGTCGCTGGAGCTCGAGGTCCGGCCGGAGGAGCGCTCGAATTGACTGCGCCAATCGGGCAAATAGGAATATTTCATTGGCCTCCGGAACCGGACCGGGGGATGCTGTCCAATTTGTTGCCGCTCTCTCCATCGGAGGCCTGAATGTCGGTCGTGCAGCTCACCAAGGACAACTTCGAGCAGGTGGTCACGTCGAACCCGACGGTGATCGTGGACTTCTGGGCGCCGTGGTGCGGCCCGTGCAAGGGCTTTGCGCCGGTCTTCGATCGCGTGGCCGAAGCCAACCCCGACGTCGTGTTCGGCAAGGTGAATACCGATGACGAGCAGGAGATCGCGGCGCACTTCCAGATCCGCTCGATTCCCACGCTCATGGTCTTCCGCGACCAGATCATCGTGTTCTCGCAACCGGGGGCGCTTCCGCAGAACGCGCTCGAGCAGGTGGTCTCGCGCGCGAAGGACCTCGACATGAACGAGGTGCGCGCGGAGATGCAGAAGCAGGAGAACGCGCAGGGCTCGCAGGGCGCCGCACCCGCGGCTTAGCCCCCGATCTACAATCGCGGGATGGACCAGCCCATCCCGGCGTTGCGCGAGGCGTTGCGCGCCAACTACCTGCGCGACGAGAACGAGGCGCTGCGCGACCTGCTCGCGCGCGCGCGCCTCCCCGATGACGCGGCCGCCCGCGTCCAGGCCAAGGCCCGCTCGCTCGTCGAGCAGGTGCGCGCAAGCCCGCGCACGCAGGCCGGCATGCAGTCCTTCCTCACCGAGTACGACCTCTCCTCGCAGGAGGGCGTGCTGCTCATGTGCGTCGCCGAGGCGCTGCTGCGCATCCCCGACGCCGCCACCGCCGACAAGCTGATCCGCGACAAGCTCGCGCAGGGCGACTGGGAGCGCCACGTCGGCCGCAACAAGTCGCTGCTGGTGAATGCCGGCACGTGGGGGATGATGCTCACCGGGCGGCTCCTGAGCCTCGACAACGACGCGAGCGGCAATCCCGGCGGCCTCTTCTCGCGCGTCGCGGCCCGCGTGGGCGAGCCGGTCGTGCGCGTGGCGCTGCGCCAGGGCATGAAGCTCATGGCGGAGCAGTTCGTCATGGGACGCACGATCGGGGAGGCGCTCGCGCGCAGCCGCGGCGGCGAGTCGGCGCGCTACCGCCATTCGTTCGACATGCTGGGCGAGGCGGCCTTCACCGCGACGGACGCCGAGCGCTACTTCACGGCGTACGAGCAGGCGATCGACGCGATCGCCGCCGATGCCACGAGGCAGTCGCCCTTCGAGAACCCCGGCATCTCCATCAAGCTCTCCGCGCTGCATCCGCGCTACGAATACGCACAGCGCGAGCGCGTGCTCGCCGGGCTCACGCCGCGCGTGCTCGCGCTGGTCGAGCGCGCCGCGCGCGGCAACGTCGGCGTGACGCTCGACGCGGAGGAGGCCGACCGGCTCGATCTTTCGCTCGACATCTTCGAGCGCGTCTTCGCGGCACCCGCGCTCGCGGGCTGGGAAGGGTTCGGCCTCGCGGTGCAGGCCTACCAGAAGCGCGCCCCCTTCGTGATCGACTGGCTCATCGCGCTCGCCCGCTCGCAGCGCCGCCGCATCATGGTGCGCCTGGTGAAGGGCGCGTACTGGGACACCGAGATCAAGCGCTCGCAGGTGCAGGGGCTCGACGGCTATCCGGTCTTCACGCGCAAGGCCAATACGGACGTCTCCTATCTCGCGTGCGCCGCGCGCATCATCGCCGCGCCCGACGCGTTCTACGGGCAGTTCGCCACCCACAACGCGCATACCGTGTGCACGGTGCTCGAGCGCGTGGCGCCCGGCCAGCCCTTCGAGTTCCAGCGCCTGCACGGCATGGGCGAGGACCTCTACGAGCGCGTGATCGCGGAGGGGCAAGCCTGCCGCGTGTACGCGCCGGTCGGCACGCACGAGGACCTGTTGCCGTACCTCGTGCGGCGCCTGCTCGAGAACGGCGCGAACACGTCCTTCGTGAATCGCATCGCGGATGCGGCCGTGCCGGTCGAGACGGTGATCGCCGACCCGGTGAGCGTGGTCGCACGCGAGGACGACGCGCGCAACCGCAAGATCCCGCTGCCGCGCGACCTTTATCCCGATCGCCGCAACTCGGGCGGATTCGCCTTCGCGGACGAGGCGGTGTCGCGGCCGATCCTGGCGGCGGTCCGCGCGCAGCTGGAGCGCGTCATGACGGTGCGCGTGAACGACGCGGACGCGCAGATGGCCGGCGCGGCTGTGGACGCCGCGTCGCGCGCGGCGATTCCTCCCGCGCACGCCCGTGCCGCGGCGCTCGAACGCGCGGCCGATCTGATCGAGGCGGATCGCGTGCGGCTGCTGGCGCTGCTCGCGCGCGAGGCGGGGCGCACCTTGCCTGACGGGCTCGGGGAGATTCGCGAGGCGGCGGACTTCTGCCGCTACTACGCGATGCTCGCGCGCCGCCACTTCGCGCATCCCGAGGAGCTTCCGGGACCCACCGGCGAATCGAACCGCCTCGAGGTGACGGGGCGCGGGCCTTTCGTCACCATCAGCCCGTGGAATTTCCCGCTCTCGATCTTCGTGGGGCAGATCGCGGCGGCCTTCGCGGCGGGCAACGCCGTGATCGCCAAGCCCGCGGAGCAGGCGCCGCGCATCGGCCTGCGCGCGGTCGAGCTGCTGCACGAGGCGGGCGTGCCGCGTCCTGCGCTCGCCTTCATCCCGGGGCGCGGCGAGGTCGTGGGCGCTTGCCTCGTCGCCGACCCGCGCATCGCCGGTGTCGCGTTCACCGGCTCGACGGCGAGCGCGCAGGCGATCAACCAGGTGCTCGCGGCGCGTCCCGGGCCGATCGTGCCGTTCATCGCCGAGACCGGCGGCCTCAACGCGATGCTGGTGGATTCCAGCGCGCTGCCCGAGCAGGTCGTGGCCGACGTGCTCGCGTCCGCCTTCAACAGCGCGGGACAGCGCTGCTCGGCGCTGCGCCTGCTGTGCCTGCAGGAAGAAATCGCACCGCGCGTGCTCGAGCTCCTCGAGGGCGGCATGCGCGAGCTCATCGTGGGCGATCCCGCGGACCTCGCGACCGATGTCGGGCCGGTGATCGATGCCGAGGCGCTGGCGATGCTCGAGGCGCATGCGCGGCGCATGGACGCCGAGGCGCGGCTCATCGGGACGACGCCGGTTCCCGCGGGGCTCACCGGACATTTCTTCGCGCCGCGCGCCTACGAGATCGCGAGCCTCGATGCGATCGAGCGCGAGGTCTTCGGCCCGATCCTGCACGTGGTGCGCTTCGAGGCCTCGCGGCTCGGCGCGATGGTCGATGCGATCAACGCGAAGGGCTACGGCCTCACCATGGGTGTGCACAGCCGCATCGAGGAGACCGTCGAGCTCGTGCGTCGCCGCGCGCGCGTGGGCAACCTGTACGTGAACCGCAACATGATCGGTGCCACCGTGGGCGTGCAGCCGTTCGGCGGCGAAGGTCTCTCGGGCACGGGCCCCAAGGCCGGCGGGCCCCATTACCTCTTCCGCTTCGCGACCGAGCGCACCTTCACCGTGAACACCGCCGCCGCGGGCGGCAACGCTTCCCTCATCGCCGCGTCCGAATGAAGTTTCACGCGACACTCGTGGAAGGCCGGCTCATCCGGCGCTACAAGCGCTTCCTCGCCGACGTGCAGATGGGAGAAGCGGTGATCACCGCGGCGTGCCCGAACACCGGCTCGATGATGGGGTGCGCCGAGGCCGGCAATCGCGTTTGGCTGTCCGAGAGCGACCGCGCGACGCGGAAGTATCGCCACACGTGGGAGATCGTGGAGGTGGGCAAGACGCTCGTGGGCATCAACACGGGGCTGCCCAACGCGCTCGTGCACGAGGCGATCGAAGGCGGTGCGATCCCCGAGCTCGCGGGCTATGCGTCCATCCGCCGCGAGGTGCCCTTCGGCGAGGAGCGCAGCCGCGTGGACCTGCTGCTCGAGCGGCCCGGGCGCCCGCCGTGCTACGTCGAGGTGAAGAACGTGACGGCCGCGGTGACGAAAGGCGTCGCGCTCTTTCCCGATTGCGTGAGCGACCGCGGCGCGAAGCACCTGCGCGAGCTGATCCGGCTCAAGGCCGCGGGGCTGCGACCGGTGCAGATGTACTGCGTGCAGCGCGGCGACGTGAAGGAAGTGCGGCCTGCCGACGGCATCGACGTCGAGTACGGCCGCATGCTGCGCGAGGCGATCGCGGCCGGCGTCGAGGTGCTCGCCTACCGCGCGAGGATCACGCCCGACGAGATCCGGCTCGAGCAGCGCATTCCGGTTGTGTGTCCGTAACGACAGGGGTCAGACCACGGTCAACATTCGAAACGGCCGCCATTGGCCGCCGTTTCGAATGTTGACCGTGGTCTGACCCCTGTCGTCATTCTTCCCCGTTCTTCAACTTCGACACGCCCTTCGGCGCTTTCGAGCCCGACAGCAGGACGACCATCGCGGTGTCGTCCTCCTTCCACGAGGCCACCGCGTCGCGCAGGATCTCGACGAGCGTCTCGAACTGGTCCGGGTGCGCGCCGAGCAGCGTGTCGATGTGGTCGTAGTAGATCACGTAGCCGTCGGCGCCGTCCTCGAGCTCGGAGAGGCACTCCTCGAGCGCGTCCCAGTTCTTGCCGAAGTGCTTCGGCAGGCGCAGCGCGGTCGCGACGCTCGTCATGAGCTGCTCCTTGCCGCCGATGTTCTTGCCCTCGATGTGGAAGAAGGCAAGCCCCTGGCTCTTCGCGAGCCTCTGCACCGCCTTCGGGTCGGCGTGGTCCGGCAGGAACCACACGCCGCCGCGAGGCGATTCCAGCAGGGACTCGAGCGCTGCGTGCGGCATGGGACCTCCTAATCCTGGATGCGGCGGAAGTGGTTGTAGTGATCGTCGGTGTAGTACATCTCACCACCTTTCCCCGCGATGATGCGCCGGGCGCCGCGCGTGCGCTCGCCGGGCGTCTTCACCGTGTATTCGTGGTAATACCCGCGCTTCTCGCGCGGCAGCCGCCCCTCGCGGTTGGCGAACGTCACGCCATCGCGCGCGTAGGGATACGGCCCGCCCTTGCGGATCAGCTCGATCGTCTGGCGCGCCTCGGGCGGCAACTGCTCGAGGGTGACAGCGGTCACCGCCGGATGCGCGGGCGCCTCGCGCTGCGCCTGCACCGGAGCGGCCGCGAGCACGAGAGCGCACGCGAGGAAGGCGGCCAGCCGCGCGATCATGCCGACTCCTCGAAGCGCGCGCGCTTGGCCGCCACGCGCTCGTCGAAGCGCGGCTTGTCGATCACGTGCCGCTCGTGGCGTCCCTCGGTGATGAGGTCGAGGTCGTCGCGCGCGCTCACGTGGAAGACGAGCTTGCGGCCCTCGACGCGCTCGAGCCGCACGCGCACCTCGATGCTCATGCCGGGGAGGGTCGCCGCGAGGTGCGAGAGGTCGACGTGCGTGCCCAGCGACTGCTCGCGCGGCCAGTCGAGGTGCGGCTTGATGAGGTCGACGCACGCCCATTCCACCAGCGCCACCATGAAGCCCGTGGCGAAGACGCGCGGCATCGACTGGAAGTCCTGCGCCTCCTCGTAGATGAAGGGCACGGTCTTGTTGTCGGGGACGCGGTAACGGAAGGTGCCCTCGAGGCCCGCCTTGAGCGTCTCGCGCATCGCCGTCAGCCCCCCTTGGGGCGGTGGGGGCAGTCCTGCTTGATGCAGTCCGCGTACAGGTGCAGCTGGTGGTCGTGGATCGCGAAACCGCGCTCGCGCGCCACCTTCTGCTGCCGCTTCTCGATCTCGGAATCGTAGAACTCCTCGACGCGCCCGCACTGCAGGCACACGAGATGGTCGTGGTGCGTGCCCTCGTTGAGCTCGTAGACCGCCTTGCCGCCCTCGAAGTGGTGGCGCATCAGGAGTCCCGCCTGCTCGAACTGCGTGAGCACGCGGTAGACCGTCGCGAGCCCGATGTCGGCGTGGTCCTCGAGGAGCCTGCGGTAGACGTCCTCGGCCGTGAGGTGGCGCTCGCGGCTGTGCTGGAACAGGTCCAGCACCTTCAGGCGCGGGCCGGTCACCTTGAGGCCGGTCTCCTTGAGTTCGCGCGGTTCGCTCATGGGCGGGTGCGGGATGGGTCGGGAAATGATACAGGGTGCATTGATATAATGCGCGCTCACTGCCGCCGCCGGATCCCATGCGACCCATCGTCCCGCTCCTCCTCATCGCCGCGCTCACGGGCTGCATCTACAAGATCGACGTGCAGCAGGGCAACCTCGTGACGCAGGACAACGTCGACAAGCTCAAGCCCGGAATGACCAAGTCCGAGGTGAAGATGCTGCTCGGCACGCCGCTCCTGAACGACGTGTTCCACCAGAACGAGTGGGACTACTACTTCAGCAACTCGCGCCGCGGGCGCGTGGCCTCGCAGCCGTCGCGGCTCACCGTGCGCTTCAAGGACGACAAGCTCGCGTCCATCGAGGGTGCCGGCCGCAGCGGGCGCGCCGCCGCCGACAGCCCGAGCTCGATGTCGCGCACCGAGCGCTGACCATGGTCCGCGTGGCCATCGCCGGCGCGGGCGGACGCATGGGCGGCGCCCTGCTGGACGCGGCGCGGTCGACCGAGGGCGTGGCGCTCGGAGCGGCACTCGATGTCAAGGAAGGCAAGCGCGGCGACGTGTCCATCGGCACGGACGTCGCGGCCGCGCTGCGCGGCTCCGACGTGCTGATCGATTTCACGCGTCCCGAGGGCACGCTCGCGCACGTTGCCGCCTGCCGTGCCGCGAAGCGCGGCATCGTGATCGGCACTACCGGCTTCAGTGCGGAGCAGCTCGCGAACATTCGCGAGGCCGCGCGCGAGATTCCCGTCATGCTCGCGCCGAACATGAGCGTGGGCGTGAACGTGATGCTCAAGCTGGTGCAGCTCGCCGCGAAGGCGCTCGGCCCGGACTACGACATCGACGTCTTCGAGATGCACCACAAGCTCAAGGTCGACGCGCCTTCCGGCACCGCGCTCAAGCTCGGGGAAGTGGCGGCCGCCGCGCGCGACACCTCGCTCGAGCGCGACGGCGTCTTCGCGCGCCAGGGCCATACGGGCGAGCGCAAGGCGGGCACCATCGGTTTCGCGGTCGCGCGCGGCGGCGATGTCGTGGGCGACCACACCGTCTACTTCGCCGGCCCCGGCGAGCGCATCGAGATCACGCATCGCTCCTCCAGCCGCGCGACGTATGCGCAGGGCGCGATGCGCGCGGCGAAGTTCGTCGCGTCGAAGCGCGAGGGCCTGTACGGCATGGAAGATGTGCTGGGGCTCAAGTGACTTGTCACCCGGCGAAGGCCGGGATGACAGCTAGACGAAAAATCCTGCTATCGCGGCCGTCATGCACGTCGCGATCGTCCCCGCGACGATCGACTTCATCCCGAGCGAGATCACCTCGGTCCGCCGCTCGGGGATCATGGTGCCCACGCCGCCGATGAGGATGCCGAGGCTGCCGAAGTTGGCGAAGCCGCAGAGCGCGTAGGTCATGAGGAGCTTGCTGCGCGGCGAGAGCTCGCCGGCGGGCACCTTCGCGAGCTCGAGGTAGGCGACGAACTCGTTCAGCACCGTCTTCGTGCCGAGCAGGGCGCCGGCGGAACCCGCCTCGGCCCATGGGACGCCGGTGGTCCATGCGAGCGGCGCGAAGATCCACCCGAAGATGCGCTGCAGCGTGAGCGGGGCCGCGAGCGGGACGAGCCCGAGGATGGCGTTGGCGAGATAGACCAGCGCGATGAACACGATGAGCATCGCGACCACCTGGAGCACGAGCTCGATGCCTTCGACCGTGCCGCGGGCGACCGCGGCCATGGCGCTCTCGTCCATGCGCGGCAGCCGCACCGCGTCCTCGCGCGTCATGCCGCCCGGCACCATGAGCGCGCTCACCGTGAGCGCCGCCGGCGTGGAGACGATCGACGCGATGAGGATATGCCCGATCGCGTCCGGCACGACGGGCCCCAGGATCGCGCCGTAGAGCGCCATCACCGTGCCCGCGATGGTCGCCATGCCGCACACCATCACCATGAAAAGCTCGGATCGCGTGAGCCGCATGAGGTACGGCTTGATGACGAGCGGCGCTTCCACCATCCCCACGAACACGTTCGCGGCCGCGGAGAGCCCGACGGCGCCGCCGATGCCGAGCGTCTTCTCGAGCACCCAGGCGAAGGCGCGCACGATCGCGGGCAGGATGCGCCAGTAGAAAAGCAGCGCCGAGAGGGCGCTCACGACGATCACGAGCGGCAGCGCGCGGAAGGCCAGCACGAACGACGCTTCCGGATGGGCCAGGGCGAAGGGGGCCGCCCCGCCGCCCAGGTAGCCGAAGACGAACGCGGTGCCGGCGTCGGTCGCGCGCTGGAGCACGTCGAGCGCGGCATTGAGCGAGAAAACCGCCGAGCGCAGCGGCGGGACGAGGAGGAGCAGCGCCGCGAGCACCGCCTGCAGCGCGATGCCCGACAGCACCAGGCGCCAGGGCACCGCGCGGCGGTTTTCCGAGAAGGCCCACGCGAGGGCCACGAGCGACGCGAGCCCCGCGGCGGCATGCAGGATTTCCATGGCGGCCGATTATCGCGGCTTTCCCGCCCCTCGTCGCCTCTGCTATAATTTCGGGTTAGCACAAGCGGGACGAGCCGCAGGATAGTTTCGCGCTCGCCCGCTTTTTCACGCCTACAGTTCCCCGCCCCGGAGTCTTCGTCGTGCCGCAAAAGATCCCTGCCGTCCTCGTGCTTGCCGACGGCAGCATTTTTCGCGGCTGTTCGATCGGAGTCGAGGGCTCGGCAATCGGCGCGCCCGCCCAGGCCGCCGGCGAGGTGGTCTTCAACACGGCGATGACGGGCTACCAGGAGATCCTCACGGATCCCTCGTACGCGGGCCAGATCGTGACTCTCACCTACCCGCACATCGGCAACGTCGGCACGAACGCCGAGGACGCGGAATCGGGCAAGGTTTATGCGGCGGGCCTCATCATCCGCGACCTGCCGCTCGCGGCATCGAACTGGCGCGAGCAGGAAGACCTGCCGACTTACCTCAAGCGCAACAACGTGGTGGCCATCGGCGACATCGACACGCGCCGCCTCACGCGGCTCCTTCGCAGCAAGGGCGCGCAGAACGGCGTGATCCAGGCCGGCCGCATCGACGAGAAGGCCGCGCTCGCCGCGGCGAAGGCGCTGCCCTCGATGGCCGGCCAGGACCTCGCGAAGGTCGTGAGCGCCACGCAGCCCTACGACTGGAACGGCAGCCTCTGGGCGCTCGGCGTGGGCTACAAGCCCAGCGCCGACACGCGCTTCCACGTGGTCGCCTTCGACTACGGCGTGAAGCACAACATCCTGCGCAATCTCGCCGAGCGCGGCTGTCGCGTGACCGTGCTGCCGGCGACCGCGAGCGCGAAGGACGCGCTGGCGCTCAAGCCCGACGGCATCTTCCTCTCCAACGGCCCCGGCGATCCGGAGCCGTGCACCTACGCGATCGACGCGATCCGCGAGCTCTTGGCGAAGGACATTCCCACGTTCGGCATCTGCCTGGGGCACCAGCTGCTCGGCCTCGCCACGGGGGCCAAGACGATCAAGATGAAGTTCGGCCACCACGGCGCGAACCACCCGGTGCAGGACCTCGCCACGGGCAAGGTCTTCATCACGAGCCAGAACCACGGCTTCGCGGTCGACGACAAGACGCTGCCCGCCAACGTGAAGGCGACGCACCGCTCGCTCTTCGACGGGTCGCTCCAGGGCATCGAGCTCACCGACCATCCCGCGTACAGCTTCCAGGGCCACCCCGAGGCGAGCCCGGGCCCGCGCGAGATGGCCTACCTCTTCGACAAGTTCGTGAAGATGATGGAGCAGGGGAAGCAGCGTGGTTCGCAGGCAAAAGTCTTGTCCACGGATAAACACGGATAAACACGGATGGGTCTCGAAATGAATTCGCGGTGGTGCCAATGGACGCTGCTCGAGCCGTTGTCGTGCTCGATCCGTGTTCATCCGTGTTCATCCGTGGACGTCTTCTTGCCAGCACGATCGAGCTTGTCCACATCACTCGCCAATGCCTAAGCGCACCGACATCAAGTCGATCCTCATCATCGGCGCCGGCCCGATCGTGATCGGCCAGGGGTGCGAATTCGACTATTCGGGCGCCCAGGCGTGCAAGGCGCTGCGCGACGAGGGCTACAAGGTGATCCTCGTGAACTCCAACCCCGCGACGATCATGACCGACCCCGAGATGGCCGATGTCACCTACATCGAGCCCATCACGTGGCCCATGGTCGCGCGCATCATCGAGAAGGAGCGCCCCGACGCGCTGCTGCCGACCATGGGAGGGCAGACGGCGCTCAACTGCGCGCTCGACCTCGCGCGCGAGGGCGTGCTCGACAAGTTCGGCGTCGAGATGATCGGCGCCAAGAAGGAGGCGATCGACAAGGCCGAGGATCGCGAGAAATTCAAGAACGCGATGACGAAGATCGGGCTCGAAAGCCCCCGGTCCGCGCTCGCGCATTCGCTCGAGGAGGCGATGCAGGTCCAGGCGATGGTGGGCTTCCCCACGATCATCCGGCCTTCCTTCACGCTCGGCGGCACCGGCGGCGGCATCGCGTACAACATGGAGGAGTTCACCACCATCTGCGAGCGCGGGCTGGAGGCTTCTCCCACGAAGGAGCTCCTGATCGAGGAGTCGGTCCTCGGCTGGAAGGAATTCGAGATGGAGGTCGTGCGCGACCGCGCCGACAACTGCATCATCATCTGCTCGATCGAGAACCTCGATCCCATGGGCGTGCACACGGGAGACTCCATCACGGTGGCGCCGGCGCAGACGCTCACCGACAAGGAATACCAGATCATGCGCGACGCCTCGATCGCGTGCCTGCGCGAGATCGGGGTCGAGACCGGCGGATCGAACGTCCAGTTCGGGGTGAACCCGAAGGACGGCCGCATGGTGATCATCGAGATGAACCCGCGCGTGTCGCGCTCCTCGGCGCTCGCCTCCAAGGCGACCGGTTTCCCGATCGCCAAGATCGCCGCCAAGCTCGCCGTGGGCTACACGCTCGACGAGCTCAAGAACGACATCACGGGTGGCCAGACTCCCGCGTCCTTCGAGCCCACGATCGACTACGTGGTGACGAAGGTGCCGCGCTTCGCCTTCGAGAAATTCAAGCAGGCCGACGACCGCCTCACGACCCAGATGAAGAGCGTGGGCGAGGTGATGGCGATCGGGCGCAACTTCCAGGAGTCGCTGCAGAAGGCGCTGCGCGGGCTCGAGGTGGGCGTCGACGGGTTCAACCTCAAGTCCGTCGACATGGACAAGATCGAGGACGAGCTCGCCTATCCTCGCGCCGAGCGGCTCTGGTACGTGGCGGACGCGTTCGGCGTGGGCATGCCGCTCGAGGAGGTGCAGCGCTTCACGAAGATCGACCCGTGGTTCCTGGTGCAGATCAAGGACCTCGTCGACACCGAGCTCGAGATCGAGAAGAAGACGCTCGCCGACTTCCCCGACGAGGCGTTGCGGGAGCTCAAGCGCAAGGGCTTCTCCGACCGGCGCCTCGCGCACCTCTGGAAGACCACCGAGCACGAGGTCCGGGCCCGCCGCCACGCCGGCGGCATCCGGCCGGTCTTCAAGCGCGTGGACACGTGCGCGGCCGAATTCGCGACCCGGACCGCGTACATGTACTCCTCCTACGACGAGGAAGACGAGAGCGAGGTCTCGGCTCGGCGCAAGATCATGGTGCTCGGCGGCGGCCCCAATCGCATCGGCCAGGGCATCGAGTTCGACTATTGCTGCGTGCACGCGGCGCTCGCCCTGCGCGAGGATGGCTTCGAGACCATCATGGTCAACTGCAACCCGGAGACGGTCTCGACCGACTACGACACGTCGGACCGGCTCTACTTCGAGCCGCTCACGCTCGAGGACGTGCTCGAGATCGTGGACAAGGAAAAGCCCGAGGGCGTGATCGTGCAGTTCGGCGGGCAGACTCCGCTCAAGCTCGCGCGCGATCTGGAAAAGGCCGGCGTGCCCATCATCGGCACGACGCCCGACGCGATCGACCGCGCCGAGGACCGCGAGCGCTTCCAGCAGATGCTCGTGGAGCTCGAGCTCCTGCAGCCGCCGAACCGCACCGCCCGCACCGAGGACGAGGCGATCGCGGGCGCGAAGGCGATCGGCTATCCCGTGGTGGTGCGCCCCTCGTACGTGCTGGGCGGGCGCGCGATGGAGATCGTGCATGCCGAGGCCGACCTCAAGCGCTACATGAAGGAGGCCGTGAAGGTCTCGAACGACTCGCCGGTGCTCATCGACCGCTTCCTCAACGACGCGATCGAGGTCGACGTCGATGCCGTGTCCGACGGCAAGCACGTCGTGATCGGCGGCATCATGGAGCACATCGAGCAGGCCGGCGTGCACTCGGGGGACAGCGCCTGCTCGCTGCCGCCGTTCAGCCTCTCGACCGAGCTGCAGAACGAGCTGCGCCGCCAGACGGTGGCCATGGCGCAGGCGCTCCACGTCGTCGGCCTCATGAACGTGCAGTTCGCGATCCAGGACGAGAAGGTCTACGTGCTCGAGGTCAATCCGCGCGCTTCGCGCACCGTGCCGTACGTGTCGAAGGCGACGGGCGTGCCGCTCGCGAAGATCGCCGCGCGCTGCATGGTGGGCCAGTCCCTCGAGAGCCAGCGCGTCACCCACGAGGTGATCCCGCCGTACTACTCGGTGAAGGAAGCGGTGTTCCCGTTCATCAAGTTCCCCGGCGTGGACACCATCCTCGGGCCCGAGATGAAGTCGACGGGCGAGGTGATGGGCGTGGGCCAGAGCTTCGCCGAGGCGTTCGTGAAGAGCCAGCTCGCGGCGGGCGTGCGCCTGCCGAAGGGCGGCAAGGCGTTCCTCTCCGTGCGCAACGCGGACAAGGCCAAGGCGATCGAGGTGGGCCGCGCGCTCTCCGATCTCGGCTTCGGGCTCGTCGCGACGCGCGGCACCGCCGCGGCGCTCGAGGCCGCGGGCCTCAAGGTGCAGCCGGTCAACAAGGTCCAGGAAGGCCGTCCCCACATCGTCGACATGCTGAAGAACCGCGAGATCAGCCTGATCGTGAACACCGTCGAGGAAGACCGCCGCTCGATCCAGGACTCCTGGTCGATCCGCAACACCGCGCTCCAGAGCAGGATCACCTACTACACGACGATTTCCGGCGCCCGTGCGGCGTGCGTGGGCATGCGCCATCTCGAGGAGATGCGCGCCTACGACATCCAATCGCTCCACCGCTCGCTGCCATGAGCAAGATCCCCATCACCATCATCGGCGCGGAGCTGCTGCGCGCCGAGCTGCAGAAGCTGAAGGCCGTGGACCGCCCGGCCGTCATCACCGCGATCGCCGAGGCGCGCGCGCAGGGCGACCTCTCGGAGAACGCCGAATACGACGCGGCGCGCGAGCGGCAGGGCTTCATCGAGGGACGCATCCTCGAGCTCGAGGCGAAGCTCGCGAACGCGCAGATCATCGATCCGAAGCTCCTCGACGACGACGGCCGCGTGGTATTCGGATCCACCGTCGAGCTCACCGACAGCGAGGGCGGCGAGAGCGTGACCTACCAGATCGTGGGCGAGGACGAGGCCGACATCAAGGTCGGCAAGATCTCCTACTCCTCCCCGATCGCGAAGGGGCTCATCGGGAAGTTCTCGGGCGACGTCGCCGAGATCCGGACGCCGGGAGGGGTGAAGCAGTTCGAGATCGTGGACGTGCGGTACGAGTGAGCTTTTCCCCCTCTGCCTTGGGAGAGGGCCGGGGTGAGGGTTTCGCTTTCTTCTCCGCCGGCTTCTGCCGATACACCACGAAGATCTTCCCGATCTGCTGCACTGCATGCGCCTCGAGCTTCTCGCAGATCGATTCCATCCACACGTCGCGCGCGTCGCGATCGTCGGTCGAGGCGCGCACCTTGATGAGCTCATGCGCCGTCAGGGCGCGGTCGATCTCGGCGATCACCTCGTCGGTGAGCCCCTTGTCGCCGATGATCACGACGGGATTCAACTTGTGCGCTTCGGCGCGCAGCTCGCTGCGCCGCTTGGAGGTCAGTTCGGGAGGCATCGCGGGAGTATAGGCAAAAAGCGGGTGACCACGGATAAACACGGATAAACACGGATGGTTCTCGGAGGTGTCATGCATCGCGCGCTTGGGAGCACGGCCAATGAGCTTTCCCGGGCTCATCCGTGTTCATCCGTGCTTATCCGTGGACCGCTTTTCTGCTCGCCGAAATGAAGAAATCCCACTCCAGCAAGCAGTGGCTGCGCCGCCACGTGAACGACCCCTACGTGCAGCGCAGCAAGCGCGAGGGCTATCGCTCGCGCTCGGCCTACAAGCTCACCGAGATCGACGAGCGCGACAAGCTGCTCCGTCCGGGCCAGGTCGTGGTGGATCTCGGCGCCGCGCCCGGCGGCTGGTCGCAGGTGCTCGCCCAGCGCGTGGGCGCCCGCGGCAGGGTCATCGCGATCGACCTGCTCGAGATGGAGCCGGTTGCAGGTGTGACATTCATCCAGGGCGATTTCGGGAGCGACCGCGGACTGGAAGCGGTCCAGGCGGCGCTGGAGGGGGGCAGGGCGGACCTCGTCCTGTCGGACATGTCGCCCAACCTCAGCGGAATCGCCGTGTCGGACCAGGCGAGGTCGATGCATGTGGCTGAAATCGCACGCGACTTCGCGCTATTGCACCTGAAACCCGAGGGCGCCTTCCTCGTCAAAATTTTCCAGGGGGCGGGGTATGATGACTATCTCAGGTCGTTGCGGCAGGCCTTCCGGAAGGTGGTGGTGCGCAAGCCGGCCGCTTCGCGCGACGAAAGCGCCGAGCAGTACCTCCTGGCGCGCGGGCTCCGGGACGCTTCCCCGCCGGGCCCCGGGGCTTGAAACCGCACTTTGCGCCCGAACGTAGGTACGTGGACCGCTTTCTCCTCGAGGACATCGCAACGTGAACAACACCATTCGGACCATCATGGTCTGGCTCGTGATCGGAGTCATCCTGACCATGGTGTTCATGCAGGTGGGCAACCGCCAGACGAGCGCGAACACGCTCGACTACTCCACCTTCATGGAGGAAGCGCACCAGGGCCACATCGCCAAGGCCAAGATCGAGAGCACGCGCACGGTCCGCGCGACGACTCGCGACGGCAAGACCTACATCGTGAACACCCCCGGCATCCAGGATCCGTGGATGGTGGGCGACCTCATGAAGGCGGGTGTCCAGGTCGAGGCGAAGCCCGAGGAGGAGCCCTCGCTCCTCATGAACATCTTCGTGTCGTGGTTCCCGATGCTGCTGCTGATCGGCGTGTGGATCTTCTTCATGCGCCAGATGCAGGGCGGGGGGCGCGGCGGCGCATTCTCGTTCGGCAAGTCGCGCGCGCGCATGCTCGACGAGAACCAGAACCAGGTCACGTTCGCCGACGTGGCGGGCGTGGATGAGGCGAAGGAAGAGGTCGGCGAGCTGGTCGACTTCCTGCGCGATCCGTCCAAGTTCCAGAAGCTCGGCGGCCGCATTCCGCGCGGCGTGCTGATGGTGGGCTCGCCCGGTACGGGCAAGACGCTCCTCGCGCGCGCCATCGCGGGCGAGGCGAAAGTGCCGTTCTTCTCGATCTCCGGCTCCGACTTCGTCGAGATGTTCGT
>Ga0157369_10001900_pt1 | contig 25188 bp, 20 predicted proteins | sample C25metaG_FD_113461 | JGI IMG/M metagenome (GOLD analysis project Ga0157369, IMG submission 113461) | Corn rhizosphere microbial communities from Kellogg Biological Station, Michigan, USA - C2-5 metaG | ecosystem: Host-associated > Plants > Roots > Rhizosphere > Soil | place: USA: Michigan... | reverse complement strand
TTGCACCTTCAGTACGACGATGTCAGCCGCCGCCAACCCCGCGACTCGCAGCGGGTCTTCGGCTCGCCGGACCGACTCGTCCGCGGCGAGCCGCACCTGGGTGCGTCGTCGCAGTTGCGCCATCTCCTCGAGCGATGCGACCGGTTGTTCGGCGTACTCCAGGTCGAAGCGATGCAGCTCGCGCAGCGCACCCTCGGCCTCGTCGACCGACCAGGCGGCGTTGGCGTCGATCCGCACCTTGCCACCGTTGCCGAGCGCATCGCGCACCGCTTCGACGCGGGCGATGTCATCGGCGAGGGTCTGGCCGGTCTCGGCCACCTTCACCTTTGCGGTCGTGCAGCCGCTTGCCGTCACCATGGCGTGCGCCTGCTCTGGGCCGACAGCCGGCACCGTCGTGTTCACCGGGATGCGGTCACGCACGGGTGTCGGCCAGCCACGGTCGGCGGACTCGCGGGCGGCGGCCAACCAGCGGGCGCAGGTCGCAGCGTCATAGTCGGGAAACGGCGAGAATTCGCCCCAGCCGGAATCGCCGCGGATCAATACCCCTGACCGGCGCTCCTGACCGCGGAAGCGCACGCGCATCGGCACGTCGAAGACGAGCAGGTCGGTCATGCGAGCAACAGGCCGGCGGCGAGCAGCACTGCCACGGCGAGCTCCAACCGGCCGGTCCCGCCGAGCGCCGGGATGAGTGCGCGTCCGACGCTCCCGCTGCGCACCGTCGTGACCGGATCGCGGGCGAGCGGCAGCGCGAGGATTACCAGCACCGGCCAGGCCGAATGGGCGGCGACCGGCACGCCGACCAGGGCGAGCAGGAGACCGGTCCCGATCAAACCGACGAAGAGCGCCCGTGTCCGTGCTTCGCCGATGCGCACGGCGAGAGTGCGCTTGCCGGCAACCGCATCCGTGGGCACGTCGCGCAGGTTGTTGACGACCAGGATCGCCACGGCGAGCAGTCCGGTCGCGACGCCACCCACCCATGCGGCGGCGGGCACATGCCGATGCTGCACGTACGCCGATCCGGCAGTGGCGACCAAGCCGAAGAACACGAAGACGAACACCTCGCCGAGGCCTTCGGACGCGTAGGGCTTCGGGCCGCCGCTGTAGCCGAGGAGGGCGATGAACGAGCCGAGCCCGATCAGCAGCAGCCACCACGAGACGGTGGCAGCGAGCGCGAGGCCGGCGATGCCGGCAACCGCGAGCGAGATGAAAACCGCCGTGAGCATCGCAGGAGGGGAGACCATCCCGCTGGCCACCGCTCGGCGCGGTCCGGCCCGGGTCACGGTGTCGACGCCGCGGACCCCGTCGAAGTAGTCGTTGGCGTAGTTGACGGCGACTTGCACGGCGAGCGCCACGACGAGAGCGATCACGAACCGCCACCAGACGAGTCCACCGTGCATCGCGCCGGCGGCGGTGCCGACGAGGACCGGTGCCGCTGAGGCCGGCAGTGTGCGCGGCCGGGCGGCCTCCACCCAGACGTTCACGACTGCCTGTGCACCCCTATTCGCAGTGGTTCCCTACCGTCTAAGCGTGCCAGCATCGCCGCGCCGCTCGCTCGTCGCCCTTGCCGAGCCTCCCGGCGACCGCTTCGTCGCGGCGCTCGAACGCACATGGTCGAACGGCGATGCCGTCCTGCCGCTCGATCCGCGCGCACCGGCGAGCGATCGCGACCGGGTGTTGGCGGCCATGCAGCCGGACGTCGGGGTGGCCGACGACGTCGCCCTGGTGATCACCACGTCCGGGTCGACCGGCGTGCCCAAGGGTGCCGAGCTGACGCGAGCAGCGCTCGAGGCGTCGGCTCGTGCGACGATGCAGCGCATCGGATCGACCGATCACGACGTGTGGCTGGCCTGCCTTCCCTGGCATCACATCGGTGGGCTGCAGGTATTACTGCGGGCGCGTCTCTTTGACACGCCGTTGGTGATTCACGAGGCCTTCGACGTCGCCCGGGTGGCCGCGGAGGGATCGGCGACGCTCTTGTCCCTCGTGCCGACGCAGCTGGTTCGCCTGCTGGACGCGGGTGCCGACCTTGCGCGCTTTCGCGTGATCCTTCTCGGTGGCGCGGCTGCCGCGCCGACGCTCCTCGACCGCGCAAAGGCCGCCGGCGCCAACGTGGTGACGACGTACGGGATGAGCGAGACGTGCGGCGGCTGCGTGTACGACGGAAAACCGCTCGACGGCGTCGACGTGCAGCTGTCGGACGACGGGCGGGTGATGCTGCGCGGTCCGATGCTGATGAGTCGTTATCGCCTCGACCCGGAATCGACCGCGCGCGCCCTCGTCGATGGCTGGCTGTTGACGAGCGACATCGGAGAGATCGACGCCAACGGTCGTCTTGTCCTCCGGGGGCGCGTGGACGACGTCGTGATCACCGGCGGCGAGAACGTCGTCACGACCGAGGTCGCGGCACGCCTCATGGCGCATCCCGCGGTCAAGGAGGCCGCCGTCACCGGAGTCCCGGACCCGGAATGGGGCCATCGGCTAGTCGCGCTGGTCGTGGCCACGTCGCCGCCACCGACATTGGCCGAGCTGCGTGAGTGGTGCCACGCTGCGTTGCCGGCGGCGTCAGCGCCCAGGCAGCTCGTGCTTGTCGACGAGTTGCCGAGGCTGTCGTCCGGCAAGGTCGACCGGTTGGCGCTCGCGGACCTGCTATGAGCTGACGAGCGGCGAGGTCCCGACGTGGTGATCGACGCGAAAGTCAGCGCGACCGCACTCGAGCCAATACAGCTCGGCCGCATCCGGCGGAGCCACGAGGTCAAGCAACAACGTCAGCGGCACCCGCTGCTCCAGTAACCGCATCATGGTGTTTCGCTGGCCTCCTCGCCGGATCCGGTCGTCCTGCACACCTTTGGAGTCGGTGTGGCGATTAGCGGCGTTGATGCGCCAACAGGTGGAAGCGAGGCAGGTCCGTCCGGCGCTAGGGCGGCCCCAGATCAGGGACGGCCCAGCGCGCGGTAGTGCCAGCCGCCGGCCCGCCAGCGCTCGGCATCCAGTGCGTTGCGACCGTCGACGATGTGGCGTTGGCGCACCAGCTCACCGAGCTGCGCCGGGTCCAGCTCCCGGAACTCCTGCCACTCGGTCAGGTGCAGCACGACATCCGCGTCGGCCACGGCGGCCTCCACCGACGTTGCGTAAGTGAGCTCCGGATAGTCGCGACGCGCGTTGTTCAACGCGGCCGGGTCGTAGACCGTGACTGCTGCTCCGGCACGGGAAATTCGCGTCGCGACGTCGAGCGCGGGCGAGTCGCGGATGTCGTCGCTGTTGGGTTTGAAGGCGGCTCCGAGCACGCCGACGCGGCGCCCCCGGAACGAGTCCTCGACACACTCCCTGGCGAGGTCGACCATGCGGGCGCGTCGACGCTGGTTGATCGCGTCCACCTCGGTGAGGAACGACAGTGCTTGGTCGACCCCGAGCTCCCCGGCGCGGGCCATGAATGCCCGGATGTCCTTGGGCAGGCAGCCGCCTCCGAAGCCCAATCCGGCATGGAGGAAGCGACCACCGATCCGGTTGTCGTGTGCGAGCGCCTCGGAGAGCTTCTTGACATCGGCATGGGTGGCCTCGCACACCTCTGCCATCGCATTGATGAACGAGATCTTGGTGGCGAGGAACGCGTTGGCCGCGACCTTGACCAGCTGGGCGGTCGCCATGTCGGTGACCACAGCCGGCACTCCGGTGTCGAGCAGCGGCGCGTAGACACGTCGCATCGCGTCCGCGCCCGACTCGTCCTTGACGCCGAACACCAACCGGTCGGGGCGCAGCGTGTCCTCGATGGCGAAACCCTCGCGCAGGAACTCCGGGTTCCAGACCACCTCGATGTCCGGGCCGGCCGGGGCATGTGCGGCGACATAGTCGGCGATGCGCTCGGCGGTGCCGATCGGCACGGTGGACTTGCCGACGACGACGCACGGTCGGGCCAGGCGCGGCGACAGTGACTCGATCGCCGCGTCGAGGTAGCTGAGGTCAGCGGCGTACTCGCCCTTTCGCTGCGGGGTTCCAACGCACAGGAAGTGCATGTCGGCGTCCGCTGCGTCGTCGTACGACGTCGAGAAACGGAGTCGCCCGGTCGCGAGCGTGGCCCGCAGAAGGTCCTCGAGGCCGGGCTCGAAGAAGGGCACGACGCCGTCGGCGAGACGGTCGATCTTGCCCCTGTCCACGTCGATGCCGGTCACCTCGTAGCCGAGATGTGCCATGCAGACGGCGTGAGTTGCCCCGAGATATCCGGTGCCGATCACGGACAGCCGCATCATCTCGAAGATGCTAGGGAGTCCTACAATTTTTCTCGTGAATCCGGCCTTCGACACGTACACATTGCCCGAGGAGCACCAGCTGCTCCGCAAGACGGTGCGCGAGGTGGCCGACGACAAGATCGCTCCTCGGGCGGCCGAGATCGACGAGACCGGCGAGTTTCCGTACGACGTGCTGAAGGCCCTCGTCGACGCCGACCTGCACGCGGTGCACGTGCCGGAGGCCTACGGCGGCGCCGGCGCCGATGCGATCGCGTCAGCCATCGTGATCGAGGAGATAGCGCGCGCGTGCTGCGCGTCGTCACTGATCCCGGCGGTCAACAAGCTCGGCACGATGGGTCTGCTGCTGTCCGGAAGTGAAGAGCTCAAGCAGAAGTACCTTCCGCCCCTTGCGCGCGGAGAGGTCATGTTCAGCTACGCGCTGTCGGAGCCCGAGGCCGGCAGCGACGCGGCCGCGATGAAGACGCGGGCCGTGCGCGACGGCGACTCCTACGTCCTCAACGGTGTCAAGCGATGGATCACCAACGCCGGCGTGTCCGACTACTACACCGTGATGGCCGTCACCGACCCCGATGCAGGGGCTCGCGGCATCTCCGCGTTCGTCGTCGAGAGAGCCGACGAAGGCGTGTCATTCGGCGCGCCCGAGAAGAAGATGGGCATCAAGGGCTCCCCGACGCGCGAGGTCTACTTCGACAACGTGCGAATTCCCGCCGACCGAATGATCGGCACCGAGGGCACCGGCTTCAAGACCGCTTTGGCGACGCTCGACCACACCCGGCTTACGATCGGTGCGCAGGCGCTTGGCATCGCGCAAGGCGCGGTGGACTACTGCATCCGCTACGTCCAGGAGCGCAAGCAGTTCGGCAAGCGGATTGCAGAGTTTCAAGGCGTCTCGTTCATGTTGGCCGACATGGCGATGAAGACCGAGGCCGCGCGGTCGCTCATCTATCGGGCCGCTGCTATGTCGGAGCGGCATGAGCCCGACCTCACGTTCATGTCTGCGGCGGCAAAGTGCTTTGCGTCGGACACCGCCATGGAAGTGACGACCAATGGCGTACAGCTGCTCGGTGGCTACGGCTACACCCGCGACTATCCGCTCGAACGGATGATGCGCGACGCAAAGATCACCCAGATCTACGAAGGCACCAACCAGATCCAGCGACTGGTGATGTCGCGCAACCTGTTGAAGAACAACCCGGTCCGCTGATCACAAGCCGGCGGGCCAGGCTCCGTTGGTGACCTTGAAGACCCAGAAGCCGGTGTTGCCGTCGCTGTACCAGATCTCGTGTCGCTTGAGATCCCAGGCGGCCTGCGACATCGCGTAGGCGCCGCTCGATGTCGATGTGCTCGAGGACATCTTCGGCATGTTGAAGTAGGCGACCTCGCGAGGATGGCGCGGGTCTTCGACGTTGAACACTCGCTCGCCGGACAGGATGAAGCTGCACGCAACGATCTCGGGATCCACCTCGCGCGGCACCGAGCAGTAGTGGCCGGCATAGCCCTGCAGACCATTGGTGGCCTGCGGGTCGCTCTGCTGCGGGCCCTTCCTCGCCGACTCCTGATGCACGGCGAGCCGGATGTTGGAGACCACGTAAGGCTTGCGAACGTTGTCGATGTTGATCAGCCTAGCGGCACCAACAGGGTCGGTCGCGCTGTAGCTCGTGACACTGCGCGAGAACTCGTCCACCTCGAACAGGTACTTGTGGCCGTGGATGGTCACGGGGATCGGCACCTGAGGAATCGACACGTTGGGCCAGGTGAGGTGCGCCACCTCCTTCACCTGCGGGTTCGGCACGCGCTGCTGGATCTGGCTCACGTCCAGGATCGTGAGGCCGGGGTTGCCGATGTCAGCGACGTACAGGTAGTTGCCGTCGTCGGACACCCGCATGCCGTGGTAGTCCGGCCCGTACTCCTTGAACAGGATGGCCGGCATCTTCGGATTGGTGAGGTCGAGTGCGGTGAAGACCTTTCCGCCCGTGGACGAGACGTAGAACGTCTTGCCATCGGGTGAGAATCCACTTTCGTGCCCGAGGATGCCGAGCGGCGTGCTCGAGTCGAGCGTCGGATGCAGGCAGTCCTGCGAGACGTCGTAGACGTCGACGAAACCCGGGTTGAACGTCGGGTAACCCATGTCCGCGACGAGCAGACCGCGTTTCGCGTTCAGCAGCACCGACTCGTGCGGCGAAAGCATGGCCGGCGTGTGGTCAAGCGTGTCGGTGTGCACCGGATGGGCCGGGTCGCGCATGTCGAGGACGTACTCGCCGAGCCCTTCGGCGGTGTTCCCGGCGTTGGTCGGGAACAACAGTGTCGTGTCGTAGTAGCCGCAGACGTGCCCGGCTTTGTCGACGTAGCGCAGCACCTTGTAGCCGCCGGTGGAGCCGAAGTGGCTGACCACCGTGGTGTTGCATCGGTAGCCCTTTGCCGCCCGGCCATCCGCGTAGTCCTTGGCAGGAACGCGACCCTGGCTGGCTTCCGGGAGCGACCCCGCTCCGCAGTGCGAGTCCGGCACCGCTGCCGCGGAGGGCGCCGCCGCGCCGGCGGTCGTCGGCGTCACCGCCCCTTGAGCGCCACCCGCGAGCACGGCGGAGGCAACCAGAGCGACAACGGCAAGCAGGCGCGTCATGGCGGGGCCTTCGACGTCCGCGCGTGCCCTCCTGCCGCACGACTTGCCCGAATCGTCACCGATTCGCCGTTCAGTGACCGCACACTGGAGTGGTGACACCAGTCCGCCTGCTCGCTCTCGCCAGCGCTGTCGTCGTCGCGGGCGGCGTCGCGGTGGCGGCAACGCAGACCGGCTCGCATGAGTCGCGACCGTCCGCCGAGGCGACGATTCCAACCCCACCGGCGGCCTCGCCCTCAAGATCGGTTGCCCCGACCACCCCGGCCCCGACCTATTCCTCGGCGCGGCCGACGGTCCACAACGTCGAGGCGAAACCGCTCTATCCATTGCCTGCCGGCCCGGCCTATCCGCATCCCTGCCCGCCGCCGCCGATCCCACCGGGGCACCCGGTGCCACCGCCGAAGCCGAAGGTCCCGACCAGCAAGCTGCCGAAGCCGGTGCCGCTCGCCGCCCACCACCCCAACCTGCGCGCGGTGCGTGGCAAGGGCATGTGGATCACCACCTGGCAGGACACGAAGCTCGACGTGCCGCAGGTGATCGCCAAAGCCACCGCGGCGCACCTGACGCAGCTCTGGTTACGCACGGGTGGCACCAAGCAAGGCTTCTATGGCCACCACGCACTCGATGCTCTGCTGCCGGCTGCGCATCGGGCCGGCCTCGACGTGATCGCGTGGGACTTCCCGGCGATGTCCGATCCGGTCGCGGATGCGAACCGAGCGATTCGCACGATCACCACGGCCTACGGTGGCGAGCACATCGACGGCTTCAGCCCTGACATCGAAACCATCAACGAGGGCACGTTCAACGCACCCGCGCGCGTCCGCGTCTACCTGTCGCGCGTGCGAGCCGCGGCGCCGAATCTGCCGCTGATCGCGACGGTCATGCGCCCGACGCCGTACCAACTGCGCACCTACCCGTACGCCGCCGAGGCGCCGTACGTCGATGTCTTCGCGCCAATGGTCTATTGGTCGTGCAACGAACCCGGCGCGCTCGCTCTCGAGTCCTACCGGCCGCTCGCGAAGATGCGGCCGGTGCATCTGATCGGACAGTCCTACAACATGGCGCCCGAAGGCGGTCGGCACGGCCTGCCGACCGGTCGCGAGATCTGGCGCTTCCTGGACGTGGCGAAGCGCGCGGGCGCGATCGGCGCGAGCCTCTACGTCTATAGCGAGACGCGCGCGCCGCAATGGACTGCGCTGGGCGCTTACCCGTGGAGCCGATGACGGTCTACGACGCGAGTAACAACTCGTCGTCAGGAGGCGGTTCGGGAGGCAGCGGCACGTCGTCCGGTGGCGGGTCGGGATCGCAGCCCGCAGTGGCCGCGATGGCTTCGTCGGGCAGGAATTCCTCGTAACTCGCGGCATCCAAGTGCCACTCGAACCCGAACGGGCTGGTGAAAGTCACGTTGCGCTCGTCGTCACGCCGCAAGCGGTAGACCTTCTTGGTCTTGACGCCGTGGTGGCGACGGCAGAGCAGCCCGCAGTTGTCGCAGCTCGTCGGGCCATCCGGCCACTCGACCGCATGATCGACGTCGCACAACGACGCCGCCGTTGTGCAGCCTCGGACACGGCACGTGCGATCGACGGCTTCGAGATGTCGACGCATCGCAGCCGACGGTCGGTAGGACGTCAGGCCGAGATCGATCGGCTTTCCTGTCGCGGGGGCGATCAGCAGCCGGCGGAAATCAATGTCGCCGCCGGCGATGTGTCGGGCGAGATCCGCGGTGATCGGGCCGTAGCCCTCGAGCCGCGCCGGTTGGTCGCCGCCCAGCAAGGTGTCGAGGGTAAGGATCAACAACGCTGTTGCGCGCTTGGGCTGTCGTGGCCGGGCGGTGTCGGCCTCGCCAATGTCTGTTGGGCCGGCGGAATGCCGGGCCCCGAGCAGGGCTGCGGCGAGCGCGTCGACTTGGCGCTGGCCGAGCGTGCGTTTGTCACCCTCGCGGCCCAGCTGGTCGGCCCGCCGATTGATCTCATCCATCATCTGCCGGCCCGTCCAGGCGTCGCCGCGCGCACCGAGCACTGCCATTTGATCCTCTTCGCTGCGAAGCCAGACGCCGCTTTCGGCTTCCTTGGCGCGCCGCGCCCGCTGTTCTGCGCCGAGAGGGTCGATAGCGATGAGTGCTCGGCGAGCGGCATCTTTCACCTGGGCGGGCTGCCAGCCCTTGTTGATGGCCTTCGTGATGACCTCGGCCTGAACGGCCCGGGCGTGCACCGGCTTCGCCAATTTGAGCACTTCGTCGAGAGCCAACAAGTGGCTGAACGTGATGTGACCGGCATTGAGTGCAACCCAGGCTTCGTCATACTTCTCCGCGACGCGCTGCATCAACGTGAACTGCCGAGCCACGCTGTGCTCGGACTGGTTGGTGAGTTTTGCCGTGTCGATGACGACAGCACGACGCAGATCGTCGTCGGTCACGCTGGCTGCTGCCTCGGCATGCGCTTCGATCATCTGGGCCTCGACGAACGACTTCACCTTTGCCCACAGCGCACTTCGACGGATGGCGAGTGGTGTGTCGCAGAACAGCTGCTTGGAAGCCATCAGCCCGGACAGGAGCTCCTCGCCTGCGGGCAACTGCTCCAGATGCTCGATCGCCACGCGGGCCGCTGCAGTGGCCGACTCGACCTCTCGCTCCCACTTGCGCGCGCCGTCGACGCCGAGAACCCGAACGTTCTCGAACTCGTCGGCGGCGTCGAACTCCATGTCTCGAACATATGTTCGATCGCCACAAAAGTCAAGCCCCACAACGGTTTTTCGGTGCAATCTGTGGACAGGCCTTCTGTCAGCGGCGCTTCAGTGCTTCGCGCCGCGACAGCGGTGACAGCACGGAACCGCGGCCGCTCACAAAGTCGCGAACGGCCTCGACGTCGGTCGACGCAATGTCGCGCAGGATCCAGCCGATCGCTTTGCGGATGAAGAACTCCTCACGATCCGCCATCGCGAGGCATGCGGCGAACACCCATTCGCGATCGATGTCGTTGCGCCACCGGCCCATGTGCAACAGCGCGGCCCGCGTCAGCCACATGTCGCCGCCATGCAGCCACTGTTCCATCGTCGAGCGCAGCTCCGGATGGGCGTGTGCGACGGCGCTGACACCTCGGTGGGCCAGTGCGTCGCACGTGTCCCACCATGGTTGGTCCGTGATCCAACCCTCGATCGACGATACGAACGACACGTCGGCGCGTGGTGCCCACCGGCGAACGAGGCCGCATCCGATGTAACGGTGCTCGCGCTCGGGAGCGGCCCAGAGCTGGTCGACCGCCTCGACCACATCGGCTTGTGCCGTCGGCCGTCCCGCTACGGCCAAAGCGGCTCGCTCGGCTGACTTCTGTGCGGGCGCGTTGACCCCGAGGAAGGGGAACTGTCCCCGCATGTACGCCGCCATCGGCGCCGCTCGCGCCGGGTCTGCTTGCTCCGCGAGTGAGGCCATGACCGCGGTCGTGAATGTCGATGACCAAATGGTCACGGGGGCACTCGCTACTGCAGGTAGTGTTCGACCTCTTGCACCGGGCGGGCCTGCGCTCCGTCGGGATCGTCGCCGAACTCGCGGCGCGCTCGTCGTTGGCGCAGCAGGTCCCAGCACTGGTCGAGCGACTCTTCGACGATGCGCAGGCGCTCCTGCTCCTCGTCCTCGCTCAAGCCACCGGTTTGCCGGCGGGCTCGCAACTCGTGTTCTTCCGCAACCAAGTCGCGCACCTGGGTGAGGATGTCTGCGTCATCCATGCGTTGATCGCACCACGTGTGCCCCGCGGGTTCAACCGTTGGTCGCGCGGATCAGCCAAGCCGCTGATCCGATCCGAACGCCGTCGGGGGTCCGCGCCGCTTCGAGAGCGGAGCGCAGCCGGGCCAGGGCGTCGGTGCGGTCCCTGTCGTCGAGATCCTTCAACATTCCTCGAGCCGCGGTGGTGGTGCTGGCGAACTCGAAGGCGTCATCGACATCGGTGCCGTAGTCCATCGGCTCCTCGATGCCGGTGAACGAGATGTCAGCGAAGCCGGCTTGGCTCAGCATCTCGCTGACGCGATCGGTCTTGGACAGCCCGAGCGGTCCGGGCCCCTCCTCGGGCGGCAGCGGGAGGTCGCGCCCAGCAGCAAGGGCGTCACGCACCAGCCGGATCCACGGGTTGTGGGCCAGGTCTCGCCAGACGAGTACGGCGAGACGACCGCCCGGACGGAGCGCCGAGCGGATGTTGGCGAAAGCGGCGACGGGATCGGAGAAGAACATGACCCCGAAGGTGCTGATCGCGAGATCGCGGCTGGCCGCTTCGAAGGGGTAGACCTGAGCGTCGCCGCGTTCGAAGCGCACATTGGTCAGGCCGGCCGTCGCCGCGCGCTCCCGGGCGCGCTCGAGCATCGGACCGGAGAGGTCAACCGCCAGCACGTCACCGGCACTCGCCCTTGCAGCGACGTCGCAGGCTGATCGACCGTTGCCGCAGCCGATGTCCAGCACGTCGGTGTCCGGCGCCACCTGGACGAGTGACAGAAAGCGCGCCCAGAGCAACCGCGTGGCCCCCTCGTAATGAGCGGCGTTTCGCGACCATTGCTCGCCCTCGGCGCCGTTCCAGGCTTCGGCCATCTCGACGTTGACGATGCGCATGACCATGCAGTCTGCCGCGTCTGACTACCCTGCGGCCATGACGCGCGAAGGAGAACTTCTCTGGACTCCCAGCGAGGAGCGCCGCGCCACCTCTCGGATGCGTTCCTTCGCACAGTGGGCGCAATCCCGCACCGGACGGGCTCTCGACGACTACGACCACCTGCTCGCCTGGTCGCTCGACGAAATCGAAGAGTTCTGGTCTGCGTTCGCCGGGTGGTACGGCGTGAAGTGGCACGAGGTTCCGAGCGCAACCCTCACCGACCGGCGCATGCCGGGCACCGAATGGTTCGTCGGTGGTCGCCTGAACTATGCGGAGCACCTGCTCTTTCCGCCGGGCGAAGTGGCCGACGACGACGTGGCCGTCGTCTTCGCTCGCGAGGACGGCCTTCGTCGTTCGATGTCGTGGGCGGATCTGCGCGCGGAGGTTGCCTCGGTCCGCCAGTGGTTCGTCGACAACGGTGTCGGACGGGGCGACCGGGTCGCAGCTCTTCTTCCGAACGCTCCCGAAGCACTCGTGGCGATGCTCGCTGCCGCGTCACTCGGCGCGGTCTGGTCGTCGTGCTCGCCCGATTTCGGCCCCCGCGGAGTTGCCGACCGCTTCACCCAGATCGAGCCGACTGTCTTGCTCGCTGTCGACGGTTACCGCTACGGCGGCAAGCCTTTCGACATCACCGCCACCGTGGACGCTCTGCGTCAGCAGCTGCCGTCAGTGCGCGCGACCGTGCTGGTGTCCTACCTGGATCCGGACTCGACTCTCGACGACGCCACGCCGTGGTCGGAACTCCTGCAAACGACGGGGGAGTTGTCGTTCGCGTCGATGTCCTCTGCCGAGCCGTTGTACGTCCTCTACTCCTCCGGCACAACCGGGCTTCCCAAGCCGATCGTTCACGGTCACGGCGGCATACTCGTCGAGCACGCGAAACAGCTGGCACTTCACCTCGACGTCGGTCCCGGCGATCGCTTCTTCTGGTTCTCCACCACCGGCTGGATGATGTGGAACCTCCTCGTCTCCGGACTTGCCGTCGGATCAGCCGTGGTCTTGTACGACGGAAGCCCGGCTTTTCCCGACCCGATGGCTTTGTGGAACCTCGCCGAAGAGATCGGCATCACCGCGTTCGGTGTTTCCGCGCCCTACATCCAGTCCTGCATGAAGTCGGAGCTGCACCCTGGCAAGCAACTCGACTTGTCGGCGATCCGCGCGGTGGGTTCGACCGGGGCACCGTTGTCTCCTGAAGGCTTTGCGTGGGTCTACGCCGAGGTCAAGGCCGACGTCATGCTCTCGTCGCTGTCCGGTGGGACCGACGTCTGCACGGCGTTCGTCGGCGGTGCACCATTGCTCCCCGTGCGAGCCGGCGTCATCCCGGCCCGCCTCCTGGGTTGCCGGGTCGAGGCGTTCGACGAGGAAGGCAAGCCGGTCGTCGACGAGGTCGGCGAGCTGGTCATCACGGCGCCCATGCCATCGATGCCGGTCGGCTTCTGGAACGATGCCGACGGATCACGGCTCGAGGCGGCTTACTTCGACACCTACCCCGGCGTATGGCGGCACGGCGACTGGGTGAAGTTCAACAGCGATGGGTCATGCGTCATCTACGGACGAAGCGACTCGACGCTGAACCGTGGCGGTGTGCGCATGGGCACCAGCGAGTTCTATCGAGTCGTCGAGGACGTTCCCGACGTGGTCGACTCCCTTGTCATCGACACGTCCGCCGCCGGCGTCGAGGGCAAACTGCTGCTCTTCGTCGTCCTCTCCGCTGACGCCGATGAGGCAGAAGTCGCCGCGGACCTGAAGCAACGAATCCGGACGCAGCTCTCGCCACGACACGTGCCGGACGAGGTGCGCGTCATTGCTGAAGTCCCCCGCACGCTCAACAACAAGAAGTGCGAGGTGCCGGTCAAGCGCGTCCTCGCCGGCAGTCCCCTCGACAAGGCTGTCAGCAACGGAGCCTTGCTGAACCCCGCTGCGATGGACGTCTTCGTGGAGTTGGCCGGCAGATTCACGACAGACGCAGACTGACGCGTTCGGTGGCCGCGCGTTGATCGAGCCTCGACCTATCCGCGTTGGCCACGAGCACGACCGAACCGTCGACCGCGAGCGGGATCAGGAGCCCTGCGTCGAGGCCGTCGACCGTGTCCAGCGACAGTGTCGAAAGCACGCGGCTGCCGGCATCGATGTCATGGTGGGCGGCCGCGTGCTGCGCGGCATCGCTAAGTGACGCCAGCGTCCACGAACGGCCCTCGAACGAGAGCGCCACGGCCTGCGGGTCCGGCGGTGGTCCGAGCAGCGCATCCGGCTGCGGCAGCACCTCGGCCATGAACGACTCGGGTGTGCCCGGCAGTGCCTCGCCGGCGTCGCCCACCGCGGCGCCCGCGGTCCATGCGCCGAGCGCAACGACTGCAGCAAGCCAATGGTCGGCCGGCTTCAGCCGCACTGCTCGGATGTCTTCCTCGAGCAGGAAGTTCGCGGTCTTTGCCGCCCAGTTCGCGGCGGTCGCGACCGAGAGCTCGACGCGCTCGCCGGTCGCATCGTCGTACCAGGTCAGCAAAGGCCGCGCCGGATCCCGACGCAGAGCTGCCCCGAGCAGTTCGGCAGGTGTCACCGACGAAACGTTAGTCGTCGACGCAGGGTGCCGGGTTGCGCTGCGCCTCGGCGACCTTGTGCGGCACTTGAAGCATGCGCAGCAGTGTCACCAGCGCGATGCCTCCGACGATGTTGCCGAGCGCGGCCCATCCGGCCGTCTCTGCCCAGTCCAGATATCCGTAGGGCGCTTGCCCGGTCTGCAGTCCGGCGAAGATCAGGAAGGAGTTGACGATCGCGTGGTTGAGCTGCAACCCCGCGAGCAGGAAGCCGGTCGACACTGCCGGGATCAACTTCACCCCGGTCGATTCCGTCGAGTGCTGCATCCACGTCATCAACGTGATGACGGCGCCGCCGAGCAGCGCCAGCGAGAAGGCCCGCCAGCCGAGGCCGAGATCGACGTAGTGCGTGCCCGCGTCGATGGCCGTGCGGTGAACGTCGGAGAAGCCGGTGATGACGAGATATGTGAGCACCCAGCCACCAACCAGGTTTGCCGCCGCAGTGACGACCCATAGGCGCATGAGGGAGCGCAGTCGAGCCTGTCGAGCAATGACCGCGCTCACCGGCACCAGGAAGTCTTCGGTGAACAGCTCGCTGCGCGCCAACGTCAGGGCCACGAAGCCGATCGAGAATGCGAGACCGCCAAGGAGCTTGTCGCCGGTCTTCGCCTCGACCACCAACAAGGCCATGACCCCGATGGCGACATCGATGCCCCCCACCAGGCCGGTCGCGATGAGCGCCGACCACCCGCGGCCCATGCGTCGCCGTCCTTCGAAGACGCTTCGGGAGAGCGCGTCCTCGACTTCTTGTTCATTCAGGCCAGGTTCGTCGTCACCGGGCTCCGCTTCGTCTCGAGCAGCCTCGCGCCTCGTCGTGATCGACACGACGCCGTCGTGCCCGGCTCAGACCTCGCTACTCCTGTGACAGTTTCCTGTCGATCTTCCGATTTCGTTGCGCATGTGACTGAAGTGACGTCATCGTGAAGCCGAATGCACTAATGAGATTCCGCTCTTCGAACCACCGGAGCTTGCCCCTTGCGCCGCGTCCTGTGTGCCCTTGGCGTTGTCAGCGCCGTCCCTGTCCTGCTCGCAGTCCCGGTCATCTCGAAGCCGATCGCGGCGCCTCGCCCGGTGGCGCCACACGTCACGGCGTACGCGCTTGCTCCGACACCCGCGACACATGGCGTCACGGCCGGTGTCACCGTCGCCCACACCGGGCACTACGGGCTCGTCGGAGCCACCTGGAGCAGCGGCGATCTCGCTTCCGGAGACCAGATCCAGGTCCGGTCGAAGACGGGCTCGCACTGGTCCTCCTGGACCGACCTGACGATGCCCGACGGCGGACCTGACGACGGCAGCCCGGATGCCCGAGCCGTGGCCGCCCGTCATGTGACCAGCACGGATCCGGTCTGGGTCGGCAGTGCTGACGGCGTGCAAGCGCGCGTCCTCAACGCAGCGGGTGGGCCGGCGGAAGCCCCGGCCGGCCTCAAGATCGTCGTCGTCGACGGCGGCAGCAGCGCTGCGGATGCGAGCCCCGGAGCACCGCAGGTGCTGGGCGGCGCCGTCGCCGAGGCGGCTGCGGCGCAGCCGACGATCTACTCGCGGGCGCAGTGGGGCGCGGATGAGCGGTTGCGCAGCCGCAACCCGGGCTGTGGAACGCCGGAATACGGCTCGACGATCAAGCTCGGCTTCATCCACCACACCGACACCGCCAACGGCTACTCGTCGGCCTCGGTGCCGTCGATCATCCGATCCATCTACGCCTACCACGTCGAGAGCAACGGTTGGTGCGACATCGGCTACAACTTCCTGGTCGACCGCTTCGGTCGCATCTGGGAGGGCCGTTACGGCGGCATCACCAAGCCGGTTATCGGTGCGCACACCGGCGGGTTCAACACCGACACCTTCGGCGTCTCGCTGATCGGCAACTACACGTCGACGACGCCGAGCTCGGCGACGCTCAGCTCGGTGGAGAAGCTGTTCGCCTGGAAGCTTGCGCCCTACTACCGCAACCCGCGGGCCAAGGCGACGACGGTGGCGGGGTCGTTCAGCGGTTCGCGCTACCGCGCCGGCACGACAGTGACGTTCAACGTCGTCTCGGGGCATCGGGACGCCGACACGACGACTTGTCCCGGCTCTGATGCCTACGCCAAGCTGTCGTCGATCCGGTCGGGGATCGTCGCGGCGATGGGAGCGGGATTCGTCGCGCCGACGGTGAGCCCGACAAGCGTTCGCATGCTCTCCGGTCAGACGATCGCGATCAACGCATCGGTCGTGGCAGCGCAGACATGGACTGCGACTGTCGTCAACGCGGCCGGTGTTGTCGTGAAGACACTGAACGGCAACGCCTCCACGACGACACCTCTGTCGTCGGTCTGGGATGCGACCGGGCTCGACGGACTGCCGGTGCCACCCGGCGTCTACACGATCACCCTCACCGGTGCCAACAGCGCCGGCAAGGCCGCCCTGCCCTACAGCACGCGTGTGACCGTGACGCCGCCGGTCACCATCAGCGGTCCGGCGACAACGGCGTACGACGCAACGACGCCGTTGTCCGGCACCGCCGCGCCCAACGCGTCCGTCACTGTCACGCTGCAGTCCGCAGCCGCCGGCGCCGCTCCGATCACCCAGACCGTCACCGCCGGTCCGTCGGGTGCCTGGCAGACGACGTTCACGGCCGACAACGACTACACGTGGACGGCCACCAGCCAAGGGTGGACGACGGCTGCGCACACAACCCGGGTGGCCCCGTTGGTGACACCGCCGACGGGGACCGTCGCAAACAAGGTCTTCGTGCTGCCCGGCGCCACTCTCACCCTGTCGGGCACGGCATTGCCCGGCACCACCGTGACCGGCCCTGGCGGCCAGACAGCAGTCGCCGACCCCACCGGTCAGTGGACCGGGCTCACCCTGACGCCGACAGCCGCCACCACGCTCATCGTCACTGACTCGCGTGGGTTGCCGTCGCCGGCCATCAACGTCTACCCCGTTGGCACACCAACGGCGTCCGCTCCGTCAAGCGGCTACAGCGCGCGCTCGTTCACCGTCACCGGCAACGCCGGGCAGGCCCCGCTGTCGGTGCAGCTCTGGACCCAGGCTGCCGGAGCCACGACCTATGCACTGGTCAAGTCGGTGACGGCGTCGGCGACAGGTGCTTACGCGGTGACGACCGCGCTGCCCACCCAGACCGTCGCCAGTCCGTTTGCCTGGCGCATCGTCACCACTGGGGCGGGCACGACGTTCGGCACCGTCGACGGCAGTGCAACAGTGCTGCCGACCTTCGCCCCCACGGTCACGGGTCCCCCGACCGGCTACTACCTGCACTCGATCGCGGTGAAGGGCAAGGCCGTGCCGGGCGACACCGTCACGCTTTGGACGAGACCGACCAGTGGCAGCACCTGGCACCGGACGGCGACGGCCAAGGCGACCGCGGCCGGCACGTGGGCGTCGTCGTACGTTCTTCGTGGCGACACCTCCTGGCGCGTCACGTCGCCAAGTGGCACGTCCGCGTCGGGCAACACGCTGGTGCGCCCAACGCTTCATGTCCCGGCAACGGCGACGAAGGGCGCGACTATCAACGGATGGGGTTACGCCATCCCCGGCCAGAAGGCCGCCGTCTACCGCCGCCCGATCGGGACGACGTCGTGGCGCTACGTCGGCACGGTGACCGCCGCGAGCAGCGGACGCTGGGCCGGACACTGGCATCTGATCTATCCGATGAACGTGCAGGTGCGCTCGCACGGACAGGTCTCCACCGTCTTCAGCATCCGCTACTCATGAGGCGCCGGCTCTCCGGCCGCATCGGCGTCGCCGCCGCGGTCGCGATAACTTCTGCCGTCGTCCCGTTGGCCTCGGGCACCGGGGCCGCGGCCGCCGCAACGCCGACGTATTACCGACCGGCCGACGGTGTGTTTCACCTCGCCGGCCACGGCTTCGGTCACGGGCACGGCATGTCGCAATGGGGTGCGTACGGCGGGGCCGAGTCCGGTAAGACCTACCAGCAGATCCTGGCGTGGTACTACGCGAGCCCGACCTTCGGCACCGCCGGCGGCACCCTCAAGGTGCAGATCACCTCCGACAGCAAGGGCGCAGACGGCCACTACGACACCGAGGTCAAGCCGGTCTCCGGGCTGACCGCGACGGACTCCGCCGGCAACACCCTCGCGTTGCCGACCAAGGCGCCGTCCGGCACGGCATACGACCTCTATCGCGCCGTGCTGCTGGCGGACGGCTCGTTCCGGGTGCAAGCGCACCTCTCGACCGGCTGGACCAGCCTCGCTCCGAGCAGGACCGGTGCGACCGTGACGACGTGGACGGGATGGGTCCGCTTCACCGCTAGCGGCCGGGTGCTCACTCTTGTCCGTGCCAGTGGCGGCACCCAGCTCTATCGGGATGCGCTGGAACTCGACCAGACGAGCGGCGCGAACGGCATCTCCGTCAACCGAGTAACTCTCGAGCACTACCTCGCCGGCGTCGTCTCGTCGGAGATGCCGTGCAGCTGGACTCCGACCGTCAACGGCACCAAGCGACTGGACGCACTCGAAGCGCAAGCGGTTGCCGCGCGCAGCTACGCCGCCTGGAGACGGCAGCATCCCCGCAGCTCGCAGGTCGACCTCGTCGACAGCACGAGCGACCAGGCTTACCACGGCTACTCGTCCGAGCAGAGCGCGCTCACCGCCTGTCCGTGGACAAATCCCAACGGCACCAAGACATCAGCCGAAGCCGCGGCTGTTGCCGCCACTGCCGGTGAGGTCATGGTCGACAGCAACGCCAAGCCGATCTTTGCGCAGTACTCGGCGTCCAACGGCGGCTTCGAGACGTCGGGAAGCCAGAGCTATCTGCCCAGCCGTCCGGACGCGTGGGACGGCGTGCCGACCGAGTCATGGAGCAGTCACAGCTGGACGGACAGCTTCACCGCGGGTCAGGTGCAAGCCGCCTATCCAGGAGTCGGCTCTTTGTCGTCCATCACCGTCACCGGCCGCGAGTCACTGTCAGGCACCGACCAGAACGGTGCGACCGTGCACGAGCAATGGGGCGGTCGTATCACCGGTCTCACGTTGACGGGCAGCGGCGGATCGGTGACCACCACAGGTGCCTCCTTCGCGGCGGCGCTCGGACTGATGAGCCCGTGGTTCACCATCGTCGTCTCCAAGCCGGCCAGTCCGGGTTCGGTCGCGGCGACGCCGGGTGATGCGCAGGCCACGGTGCGGTGGACGGCACCGTCGAGCGACGGCGGCGGCGGCATCCGCGGCTATACCGTCACCGCATCGCCCGCCATCACGCCGGTCACCGTCGCGGGCTCCGCCCGATCGACCGTGATCAGCGGGCTGCGCAACGACACGCCGTACGTCTTCTCGGTGGTTGCCTCCAACACCGCAGGCACCGGACCGGCGACGTCGAGCGCGCCAGTGACGCCGTCGGCGCGGGTCGTCTTCCACCCGCTGCCGCCGACACGCGTCATCGACACCCGCTCCACCGGTGGGGCGTTGAAGGCCGGCGTAGCGCGTGCGGTTCGGGTAACCGGCGTCGCCGGTGTGCCGTCGAGCGGCGTCGTCGACGTTGCCCTCGACGTCGTCAGCCTCGACTCCACGGCCACCAGCGGTCTCGTCGTCTATCCGCACGGGGGACCCCGACCACCTGACCCGCAGCTGACCTGGAAGCAAGGCGATCGGGTCAACGCGCTCGTTCCGGTGAAGGTGGGATCCAGCGGGCTCGTCGACACGCGCGTGCTCGGCGGCTCCACCCAGCTCTTCGTCGAGGTCCAGGGCTACTGGACCGCGGCCAGTGCCGCTGGCGACGTGCTCACCTCCGTCAAGCCCTACAAGCTCTTCGACAGCAGACCCTCCGGCAAGCCGGTCGGCGCGGGCACAGCAGTCACCTTCCCGGTCGTGGGCCGTGCCGGCGTCCCGACCGGTGCCACTGCTGTCGTCGTACAGCTGACCGCCGCCCATCCGAAGCAGCGCGACTACGTGCGTGCGTGGGGGACAGGTGCGTCGCGGCCGGGTGTCTACGACTTGTACGCGCCGGCCGGTCGCTACACGGACACGACTGCGGTCGTGCCGCTGACCAGCGCAGGCGGTCTCGCCGTCTCGCCCGTGTATGCCACGCATCTCGTCGTCAGCCTGCTCGGCTGGTTCACCACCAGCTCGACGCCATCGAGCGGGGTGGTGTCACTCCTCACTCCGGCTACACGGGTGTACAAGACCACCGTCCCCGCGCACGGCACCGTGACGGTCGCGCTCGGGGTGCCGGTCACCGCAGCGGCTGCACTTGTCAGCGTGACCGGCACCGGCAACGTCGGCGCGCCGCTCTCGGTGTACGCCGCCGGCGTCAGCGCACCGTCGACGGCGTCGCTGCACCTGGCTGGCACGGCTGTCGCTTCGACGGTCACCACGCCTCTCGGATCGGGCAAGATCGCGATTCGCAACGCCGCCGCCTCGTCCGTGCGGGTCGCCATCGACGTGTTGGCGTGGTCAGCGCGTTGACGGGCGTAGTCTTCGAGTGTCCGAATTCGTATCGACCGCGTCTGCTTGACCGGGAAGGGAACGCACTGTGGCCCCCCGAGTGCTGGTTGACGCAACTGCCGTCCCGGCCGACCGGGGTGGCGTGGGGCGCTACGTCGACGGGTTGATCCCCGCGCTCTCCAAAGCCGGCGCCGACCTCGCTGTCGTCTGCCAACGTGCGGATGCCGAGCGCTACCAGCGGATGGCGCCGGAAGTCGAGATCGTCGCCGGGCCGGCTGCGATCGCGCACCGTCCGGCCCGCCTCGCCTGGGAGCAGACCGGCTTGCCACTGGTTGCGCAGCAGGTGCGGGCCGAAGTCGTGCACTCGCCGCACTACACGATGCCGCTTCGGGTCGGGCATCCGGTTGTCGTCACCATTCACGACGCGACGTTCTTCACACAGCCTGACCAGCACACCGCAGTGAAGGGCACGTTCTTCCGGTCTGCCACGCGCACCGCCCTTCGGCGGGCGGCCCGGGTGATGGTGCCGAGCAAAGCCACCCGCGACGAGTTGGTACGGGTCCTCGACGCCGATTCGACCAAGATCGACGTGGCCTACCACGGTGTCGACCCGGAGATCTTCCACGTGCCCACCGAGGCCGACAAGGCACGCGTCGCCGCCCGGCTCGGCATTCGGGGTCCGTACGTCGCCTTTCTCGGAGTGCTGGAGCCGCGTAAGAACGTTCCGAACCTCATCCGGGGTTGGGCATCGGCCGTGCACTGGCGTGACGACCCGCCGGCGCTGGTGCTCGCGGGCGGAAGCGGCTGGGACGATGAAGTCGACGCAGCGATCGCCGACGTGCCGCCACACCTACGAGTCGTGCGCCCCGGCTACCTGCGTTTCGCCGACCTGCCCGGCTATCTCGGCGGCGCGACCGTGGTCGCGTTTCCCAGTCATGGCGAGGGTTTCGGGCTTCCCGTGCTCGAAGCGATGGCGTGCGCGGCGCCGGTGCTCACGACGCATCGCCTGTCACTGCCCGAGGTGGGCGGCGACGCCGTCGCCTACACCGAACCAGGCGCCGAGGAGATCGCCGCGGCATTGTCCGGGCTGCTCGACGACGCGGCGCGCCGCCAACAGCTCGCGTCGGCGGCGCTCGCCCGCGCACGCGAGTTCACCTGGGCCTCGAGTGCCGAAGCGCACCTCGCGTCGTACGCCCGAGCCGCCCAGCAGGCCTGACCGCCAGCGGTCGGCACCCTCATCTCGATGCGGCACGCGCTGATCCTCGCCGGCGGGTCCGGCACCCGGCTGTGGCCGCTGTCCACCGCGTCACAGCCCAAACAGCTGACGCGGGTGCTCGCCGGGCAGAGCCTGCTGGACCTGGCCATCGCCCGCGCGCGCAGCAGCGTGGCCGAGTCGCGGGTGTGGCTGGGCGTCGGTCCGGCAGTCGCCGCTGCCCTCCCGGCCGACATCCCGGTCGAGCGCGTCATCGTGGAACCGGAGGGACGCGACACGCTGGCCGCGATCGGGCTCGGCGTCGCCACCATCGCCGCCGCCGACCCCGAGGCGACGATTGCCGTGCTCACCGCCGACCACGTCATCGACCCGGTCGACAGCTTCGCCGCGTCGCTCGCCGAGGCCTTCGATCTCGCCGAAGCAACGCCGGACGTGTTGGTGACGTTCGGGGTGCGACCCGATCACCCGGCCACCGGCTTCGGCTATCTGGAGCTCGGGGATGCTCTCGGGCCCGCCGGTGCGCGCCGGGTCGTTCGGTTCCGCGAAAAACCCGACGCCGCGACGGCCGCGGACTTCGTGGCCGCAGGTGCAGAGCGCTACCTCTGGAACAGCGGAATGTTCGTCTGGTCTGCAGCAACGTTCTTGCGCGCACTGGACCACTACTGCGGCGACGAGGCGGCGGTGTTGCGCGCGCTCGGCGCGGCGTATGGCTCCAGCGACTTCGACGCTGCGGCCGCGAGACTGTGGCCACCGCTGCCGAAACGCAGCGTCGACTATGCCGTCATGGAGCCGGCGTCGACCTCCGCCGAGTTCACTGTCGCAGCAATCCCACTGTCGAGCCGGTGGCTGGATGTCGGCTCTTGGCCGGCACTCGGCGACGCGCTCGGTCGCGACCCGTCCGGCAACGCGATTTCCGGTCGCACTCTTGCGGTTGATGCACACAACTGCGTGATCGTGTCGACGGACGACCGGCTGGTCGCCGTCCTCGGCGCGAACGGTCTCGTCGTCGTCTCCACGCCACAGGCAGTCCTGGTGATGCCGGCCGAGGCGGCGCAACAGGTCAAAGAACTGCACGCCGCCGTCGCCGAGACGGCACCAGACCTCGCCTGACGACTACTTCTTACTGCCCGTGGTTGTCGGCTTCGGTGATCCGCTGCTGCTGCTCGACGTCGATGTCGACGGCGCCGGGCTCGATGCCGGCAGCACTTCAGCCGGGTAGTTGTCGGCGCCCGTGATCATGCCGAGACCGGCCTCGGGAGCGACCGACGAGTTGAGGTGCTGGGAGTAGAACGTGCCGATCACCGACTGCGAGACGGAAGTGCAGCGGTCGGTGCGGCCCCATGACGTCAGCACCACATGCTTGTTCGACGGCAGATCGCCTTGCCACCAGCCGACGACGTAGAGCCGGCTGAAGTTGGGCAGCTGCGTCATCGACTGCAGCTGCGCGACCTGGCTCGCCGGCAGCTTGCTGTCGTACCAGACAACCACGTAGCCGTGTTCCAGGTTGTGCACTGCACGCTCCGGCCGCGGCTTCTGCGAGATCGGGTAGAAGCGCGAGGTGTCCGGCAGCGTCACCGGGTTGTGCCGGCCGTTGCTGGGAGGGATCGGCGGCGTGCCACCGCGGGTGTCGCCGTACTTCTCCTTCGAGTAGTCGATCGGCTGCGTGACGTGCTGCGCGCCTGGCGAGATCGGGTCGTTGTGCACGCCCTCGCAACCCGCTGCCCGCTCCGCTGCAGTCGGCTTCGCCTGATAGCCGGGCTTGCTCTTACGTTTCACCGCCTGGTCGTGCTCGTACGCCGGGATCACTGCGCCCGCGATCAAGCCCAAAGCGATGACGATGCCCGCGCCGATGAACATGTAGTTCTTGCGCCGCTCGGCGGCGCGCTGCTGTCGGCGCAGTTCCTCGAGCCGTGCGCGACGGTCCTTGTTGGCCCGCCTCGCGTCGTTGCGTCGCGCAGAACTTTTCGGCACGGAAGATCTCCCGGTCGGCGATTGGTCCCGCCGAGTCTAGGTTCCCGGCCTGATTGCCCCGGCATGATGTCGGAGTGACGTCGCGGCCGGTCGAGCTCACCTACCGGCCGGCGGTCCCTGCTTCGCTGCCGTTATCGCTGTCGCCGCTCCACCGTGGACCAGGCGACCCAACGCTTCGACGTGCGGCGGACGGTGCCTGGTGGCGCACCGCCTTGACGCCGGTGGGTGGCACGACCTTGCGCCTGGTGTCGGCCGGCGATGCGGTCAAGGCGAGTGCGTGGGGGGACGGCGCGGAGTGGATGCTGGCGCAGCTCCCCGCGCTGCTCGGCGCCGATGACGACCCGACCGGCTTCGTGCCGCGCCATGACCTCGTTCGCTCCGCCTGGCGCCGGCTTCGCCAGCTGCGTCTCGGCGGCACCGGCCTCGTCTTCGAACAGCTGGTGCCTGCGGTCATCGAGCAGCGGGTGACCGGACACGAAGCTCGCGCGTCCTTTCGACACCTGGTGCGCCGCTTTGGTGCGACGCCACCGGGACCTGCCCCGGCTGGGATGCGCCTGTTTCCCTCGCCGCAGGTGTGGCGACGGATCCCGTCCTGGGAGTGGCATCGCGCCAATGTCGACCCCGGCCGCTCGCGCACGATCATCGGCGCCGCCCAGGTCGCCCACCGGCTGGAGGAGTCGTTGTCCCTGCCGCGGGACGTGCGGCTGCGACGCCTGCGCGCGATCCCCGGCGTCGGTGCGTGGACCACCGCCGAGGTGGCGCAGCGTGCCTGGGGCGACGCCGATGAAGTCTCGGTGGGCGACTACCACCTGCCCGCTCTTGTCGGCTGGGCTCTCGTCGGTCGACCCGTCGACGACGACGGAATGCTCGAGCTGTTGGCGCCGTACGCCGGTCACCGGCAGCGCGCCGTGCGCCTCATCGAGATGTCCGGCGCGCGCAAGCCGTCATTCGGCCCGCGAATGCCGGTCGGAGACATCCGCGCCATCTGACACCTCTCCCTCGCAACTTGTCTCGGCGTCGCAGCGCTGACACCGCGACGTCGAACGGTGGGCTCCGGTTTTCGCGTGTTGGATCGGCGTGTTGTGGTCGGCCGCCGTCCGAAGTGCCGATTAGACGGCGCTTCGGCCAACCGGGTGGTTTCGTCGACGTCGGGATTGTCGACGTCGCGACCGTCTCGCTCTCGGTCTCGGCTGCGACGTCGGGATTCTCGACGTCGCGGGCCGGTGGCTGGGTTGCGTGGGGTGTCGCGGCGCCGGTCTTAGAACGGCGGCTGGTCGGTCTCGGTCTCGGCTGTGACGTCGGGATTCTCGACGTCGGGATTGTCGACGTCGGGATTGTCGACGTCGGGATTGTCGACGTCGGGATTGTCGACGTCGCTGCCGGTCATGCCGCCGTGGACGTCGGGATTCTGGAAGTCGGGGTAGGCGCGGTAGTCGTAGGGGGTGATGGTGCGGGTCTGGCCGAGGGGGGTGGTGATGGTGACGACGCCTTGGTCGTCGATCCGGACGTGCAGG
>Ga0157369_10001898_pt1 | contig 25205 bp, 26 predicted proteins | sample C25metaG_FD_113461 | JGI IMG/M metagenome (GOLD analysis project Ga0157369, IMG submission 113461) | Corn rhizosphere microbial communities from Kellogg Biological Station, Michigan, USA - C2-5 metaG | ecosystem: Host-associated > Plants > Roots > Rhizosphere > Soil | place: USA: Michigan... | reverse complement strand
GAGAAAAGATGATGTCGGTTGGAATTTCAGCCTGGGTGCCGGTTATTTCGGCGCTGGCCGGTATTGGCGGCGCGCTGGGCAGTCAGTGGCTTTCACATCGCTTTACCAGAGAACGGGAAAGACGGGCGTCAGATGAAAAACTGAACAGGGAGCGGTACTTTATCGCCACCGAGCTGGTCTTTCTGCTGGAGCAGTTTGCTGAAGGCTGCATTGCACCAGCCTGTGATGCAGGGACGTTTGATCACTCAGAGGGGCGGCGTAAAGGAGAAACAGATTTTCCGAAGTTTGACTATAACTCCATCACCGGCGACTGGCGGACGCTTCCTCCCCAGCTCATTTACAGGCTGCGCGAATTAATTGTGCTGCAGGAGGAAGCTCGCCGGCTGATTTTAGATTCCTTTGACATGGATGATATTCTCGATCCGGCTGAAAGTTTTGCCATCCGTCAGTATCAAGCCGCCCGACTCGGCATGAAGGCGAAGATTCAGTCACAACGACTCAGAACATTGTGCGGCATGCCATCAACCGCGCTGTTACATGGCCAGCGATCAAGCGGTGCCGTGCTGTGGAAGCTCTGGAGATTTCATCGCAGCAAGGAGGTTGGGCGGCTGATCACTGAAAAGCTTTTCCGCGAAACAATGGACGGGCGGACTGATAGCAGAGAAGGAGTTTTACCATGACCGGGCTTGTGACCTGGGGAAGCGGGCTACAGCCCACCCAACTGCCTGTGGCTATTGACTATCCTGCGGCGCTGGCGCTTCGCCAGATGGCGGCAGCGTATAATGAGTATCCTCAGTACCTGCTGGCGCCGGAAGTGAGCGCACTGTTGCATTACGTACCTGACCTGCACCGCAAGATGCTGTTCACCACGCTGTGGAACACCGGTGCGCGTATTAATGAGGGGCTGGCGCTGACAAGAGGAGATTTCAGTCTGGCACCGCCCTACCCTTACGTGCAGCTGGCTACGCTGAAGCAGCGCGGGGAAAAAGCTGCCCGCGGCCCCGGCAGGACACCGTCCGGTGTGGTCCCTCACCGACTGGTTCCGCTGTCCGATCCGCAGTACGTGGCCCAGCTGGAGATGATGGTCGCCACGCTGAAAATTCCTCTGGAGCGTCGCAGCCCGGAGTCAGGGCGGACTGAAAAGGTCAGGCTCTGGACGGTAACCGACAGGACGGTGCGGACTTGGATGAACGAGGCCGTCGACGCCGCTGCAGGTGACGGAGTCACGTTCTCCGTGCCGGTAACGCCACATACTTTCCGCCACAGCTACGCCATGCACATGCTTTATGCAGGCATTCCGCTGAAGGCGCTGCAGAGCCTGATGGGTCATAAAAGCATGAAGTCTACCGAGGTTTACACGAAGGTGTTTGCGCTGGACGTGGCGGCGAGGCACCGGGTGCAGTTCCATATGCCTGGAACTGAAGCTGTTGCGATGCTCAAAAGTAAGACCTGATGTATTTCACATGTAACGTGCCATTTAAAAGTAACCTCTATTTTTCAGTAACTTAAACCCATTCCTGATAAAGAATCGAAACTATAATCAAATGATTATGTAAATACATGATTATTTGATTACATAATTTTGTAATCAAATAATCTTTTTAATTGAATTTTCAATTTACGCACGTATAGTTACAGGATTACAGGATTACAGGATTACAGGATTACAGGATTACAGGATTACAGGATTACAGGATTACAGGATTACTGTTTTTAGGGCGCTATTTTACTTTCTTAAGGTATGTGTATGGCTAAAGTCATTTCATTTTTGAACGGTAAGGGCGGGGTAGGTAAAACGACTACTTCGATAAATGTAGCTACAGCAATCGCAAAAAGAGGTTCCAAAGTAATAGTGTTTGATACTGATCCTCAAAGTAGTATCGGAAACTGGTATAACGAGGATAAATGCCTGTTTGACGTAGCCGATGCCGGATCAGAAAAAGAAGTCTACTCGGTAAGGAAAACTTTGAAATCATATGATTATATAATCATAGACGGTGCGGCTGCGATATCTGCTATTTCAGCTGCTGCAGTCATGGTTTCCGACGTAGTTTTAATCCCTGTTACACCTTCACCGCTGGATTTTGCTGCCTGTGGCGCCATCATTGCTGTGATTGAAGCGCGGCAGGAACTGCAACCAATTAAGGCTAGATTTGTAATAACCAAAAAGGTCAATACAGCCAAAATGCTGAGCGTTCTTAAGGCATCGATTGAAGATACTGGCATTCCCGCGCTACGGACAGGAACGACTCAAAGGCAGAGTTACATCAAAACAATGATGGATGGCGGCACCGTTTTTGACACGGACGATTCTAATGCGAAAGGTGAAATCGACGTACTAACAAACGACATTCTGGAATTATGCCAATGAAAATGAAACTCGGTGCAAGCAAAAGTACAATGCATGCGGTTGACGCTATCCACAAGCCGGGATTACCGACGAAAAAACTCCAGATGAACATTCCTGAAGATCTGCACAAGTCTTTTAAGCTGGCTTGTTTGAAGCAGGACAGGGACATGACAGATGTAACAATCGAGCTCATTAATGAATGGATGGCAAGACGTCAATAATCTTTAGATTATGTGATTATGTGATTATGTGATTATGTGATTATCCGTTGCTTTCTGGGTTCATGCGGGCTGATATATGAACAGATTAAAAATAATGCTTTCTGGGTTTCTGGGCTTTAAGTCGATGACTTCATTGAGCGATAGAGATAGAAAGAGCGCTGCTGAATGGGGATTCCTGCTGAGCACACTGTTTATTGTGCCGCTTTTCTTCATGCATGATGCCAGTGAGCTTGTCAAAATCGGTATGCAACTGCTGTGGGGCGCCTGTGTTTCGCGCGCTGCATTCCTAGCCAACGGCGGCTGGAAGAAGAAAAATTCCGGATGAATGAATTCTAAAAGCAGAGGAATCTATGAAAAGACAGGAACAACTGGCCTGCATGCTGACGCAGATGCAGATGCGTGGACACGGGATGATGCTCACAACAAGTACTCAGTCAGCCGATATGTTTAAGGGGCCCGTACGCAGGCGCCGCCCGGCCTTTGATGACTGGCTTCATCAGCTTTCGCGCAAGGACAGGGCTCCGCGCGAACGATACTTCCGCGGAAAGCGCCCGGGCAAACCTCTGATCATTGTGGATGAGTTCTGGCAGTGATTTTCATGAGAAGGCAGGGCAACAGATATGCGTTTGCCTGCTGTGCCCTGCGGTACAGGTTACATCACGCGAGCCACAGGAATGTCACTCCAGCGCGTGGTCCATGCCGGTGAGAGCATGTCCCGCTTCATTTTCCATTCCTTATTCACGCCCTGACCGGCAAACCACATACTGCCCAGCCCGGACTGGTTGATCCCGTCAAGAACCCTCATCAGCTGCGCACTGTTTGCACGTGGCTTATCTTCATCAAACAGGCTCAACTGACTGACCCCATTCGGCGTAAAGTCATCGAGCATTATCCCGGCCTTCATGTAACGTCTCCCTTCAAGCCAGATGCGGTCGAGCGATCGCATGGCAACTTCAATCACGTCACGTGTGTCCTGGGTAGGAATCGTGAGACTCTCACCGGCGCTATTGCCATAAAATATCTCACCCTGTGCATGCGGCGAGGTGCGGATAAAGACGCTGATGCGCCGGCAGAACTGCCGCTCCTTTCTGAGCTTCTCCGCAGCCCGGGTTGCGTACTGACACAGCGCCTCCTGCATCAGCACCTTCGACGTAATTCTCTCGCCAAAGGACCGGCTGCAGACAATCTGCTGTTTCGCAGGCACAAACTCTTCGAGGGGAATGCAGGATTCTCCATTAAGTTCCCGGACAGTACGCTCCAGTACGACGCTAAAGTTTTTACGGATAAGGGCAGGGTGGGCGCGCGACAGCTGCAGGGCGTTTTCAATACCCATCAGATTAAGTCGTTTACCGATGCGCCGGCCAACGCCCCAGATTTCCTCCACGGGCTGGTTCGTCAGCAGGGTTGCGGTGCGCTTAGGATTACCCGGCGTCAGCGCCAGTACACCGCGGAACTGTGGCCACTCTTTACTGGCCCACTGGGCGGATTTGGCCAGAGTTTTTGTCGGCCCCATCCCGACGCCGACAGTAAGGCCCGTCGTAGCCAGCACGTGCACGCGCAGGCGCCGGCCAAAATGTTCAAAGTCTTCGCAGAAATCAATGCCGGTCAGGTCCAAAAACATCTCATCAATGGAATACTGCTCAACGCGGGGTGTTATCTCTTCCAGGGCGGTCATGACGCGCTGAGACATGCTGTGGTAAAGCGCGTAGTTGGAACTGAATACATGAACGCGCTCGCTAAAGTCCTGATTTTTAACCTGGAACCACGGTGCACCCATTTTGATGCCCAGTCTTTTTGCGCCCGCGCTGCGCGCGATGACGCAGCCGTCGTTGTTCGACAGCACGACTACTGGCTTACCGCGGAGATCTGGGCGAAACAATGCCTCGCAGCTGGCGTAAAACGAGTTGACGTCGGCGAGGCCAAACATGGACATGGTCACCTCCGGCGGGCCCGGGTACTGTTAAAGAACCAAGTAACAACACCGAGCAGCTGCAGTTCCTCCGGATAAATTACCGGATAGGCCGGATTCATCGGGAGCAGTGCCAGCGTGGGCTGTAGCTGCAGACGCTTGACGGTGAACTCACCGTTGACCTCCGCGATCACGATGTCGCCGTGAGCCGCATTCTCTGCCCGATCAACAACCATGACGTCACCATCGCAGAGACCGAGGTCCCGCATACTGTTTCCACTGGCGCGAACAAAGAATGTCGAGGCGCGCCTGCGGATGCAGAGTTCATTCAGATCAAGTTCTTTCTCGACGTAATCCTGAGCGGGGGAGGGGAAACCGGCGGCGCACGGATCGGCATACAGCGGCACCCGGACGCGTGGCGTAAATAGGGGGGGCCAGAGTAATGTCAGGCCTGCTGCATAGTTACCCGGATTCATGACCAGATGCTCCGGTCATGCTGTCTTATCACTGTAGAAACTCTGTTGAAATTGCGCATAAAATTCCTCCTCTTATTTTACTGTTTATATGTACAGTATTATTGAGGTGAATTAATCTGGCAAGAGGGAGCGAAGCGGCCATGAATAAAAGCGAAGCCATGTGTCTGACAGGATGGGAAATTTTATGACGGACTGCCCGACTTTCAGTGCCAGGCTGATTTAATGAGAATGCGGAATGTATGTATCGGGCGTAAGCAGTCCTTGCCGGCATCGGTGAAATGACGCTTCCTCGCCACGGCTGTTCGTTCCTCGCTGCGCTGCGGTTCGCCTCAGCCGGGCCTGCGGCGAGCGTTACGATTGCACGTTCAGGGAAAGAAATATGCAGCCTTATTTCTCTTCGGGATTGCTCAATCCGGAAACGATGCCCAGCGGAGAGATACCCATATAGAGTTCTGTGAACGGTGAGGGCATTAATCTTTGTCTGCGGGTAAAGCCCCGATAAGGTCACTTCCCTGGTGATGAATATTGCCTACTTTTTTACTGACAGGATGCCAGGTAAATGCTTTTTCCGGAACGGCAGCATCATGGGCAATTTCTTCTGCACGCGCTGGAGACGTTTCATGGCTGAGCCATTCACGAACGGCATCGGGCGTAATCACCAGCGGCCGCCTGTCATGTATATCGACCATGCCCTGATTGCTGGCTGATGTGACAATCACGAACCCCTCTTTGCCGTGATCCTGACCGTACGGCTGCCTGCCGATGGCGGCGAAGAAAAGCGGCTCCTTTTTTTTGTGAAAGATGAAGAATGGCTGCTTCTCACCACCTTCTTTCTGCCATTCGAACCAGCCGTCAGCAGGCACGATAGCGCGGCCATGATTCCAGAGAGGCTTAAACATGCGGCCGCTCGCTGCCGTCTCACCGCGCGCGTTGATAAGTGGCTGCTTATCCCACCATTCCGGTCCGTAGCCCCAGTACACCGGATCGAAGCGCAGCGAATCTTCCCGTTCGTTTAGAAGAAGTACTTTAGTGCCTGGTGCTACGTTAAAGCGCCCGACAGGTTCCGGATCGAATGTGATTTCGTCGGGGCTCAGGCCGAGTGCATCAAAATAATCATCGCGGCTGCTGTACTGCGCAAATCTTCCACACATAGGTACCTCCTTCTGTTGATGTAAGGATAGCGACGTATACTGATATCTGGAGTATTAAGTGCGCCTGCGCGACGGACACCCGGTCGCTATCAGGTTCATCTCATAAGGCTGAAAAGCTGTAAAGAATGGAGCAATTCATGGCCTTTCAGAGTCCGGCCCAGAACTACACCGAAACGCGCCTGAGTCTGGGCGATCTGGTGCATCTTTCCCCTTACTCTGCCTATCTCATGCGCAGCGAAATCGACTGTCCTGATGCCGGTATTGTTAAAGGGTCCGTGCTGGCCATTGATCGGGCGCTGAAACCGGCACACGGTCAGCTTATCGTGGCCGAGCTCGACGGGGAGATGACGCTGAGGCGCCTGCTGCTCAATCCGGTTCCCGCCCTGCAGGCGCTGGACGCGGATGAAACTGTTATTTTGCTTGATATAAGCCAGCCGCTCCCCGTATGGGGTGTGGTTGCCTATGCCCTCACGGACGTAGCCGGGGTAGGATTCAGCGGACCTGCAGGAGAGTGATTATGTTTGCGCTGGCCGATGCCAATAATTTTTACGCCTCCTGCGAAAGCGTGTTCAGACCTGATCTGCGTGGCAAACCGATTGTTGTTGTGTCGAATAACGACGGCTGTGTCATTGCGCGATCGGCGGAGGCAAAGCGCATGGGCATAAAAATGGCTGCCCCGCTTTTTAAAAACGAGCGTTTCTTCCGGGAGAATGGCGTGCACGTGTTCAGCTCCAACTACGAACTGTACGGTGATATGTCAGCGCGCATGATGGCCATACTGGGCGAGATGGCCGCGGGACAGGAAGTCTATTCAATCGATGAGTCATTCCTGGACGTTACCGGGATTGGCAGACTTATCCCGCTTGAGACATTTGGCCAGCAGATGCGTGAGCGCATCCGGAGAGAAACAGGACTGATAATCGGCGTGGGTTTCGGACCGACCAAAACGCTGGCCAAACTGGCTAATCACGCGGCCAAGAAATGGACGCAGACCCGGGGCGTCGTGGATCTGTCTGACGAAAGCCGGCAACGAAAACTTCTGCATCTGACTGACGTCAGTGATATCTGGGGTATTGGTCAGCGCATCAGTAAGCGGCTGAACCAGCTGGGCATCATCACCGCTCTGCAGCTAGCAGACAGCAATATCAGCATGATACGGAAGAACTTTGACGTCATCGTCGAACGTACGACACGGGAACTGAATGGAGAACCCTGCCTGGCACTGGAAGACGCACCTCCGCCTAAGCAGCAGATAGTGAACTCTCGCTCTTTTGGCCAGCGCATCATACAGCTGGAAGATATGCAGCAGGCAGTCGTACTGTATGCCACGCGTGCGGCGGAAAAGCTCAGGGAGCAGAATTCGCGTTGCCGCCATATAAGCGTCTCGATTGCCACCGGTCGTCACGGTGATGAACCGCAGTATTCAAATACGTCCTCACGCATATGCAATTATCCGACGAACGACACGCGGGACATTATTGAATCAGCACTTCGTGGGCTTAGCACTATCTGGAAGGAGGGTTACAGGTATGCGAAAGCCGGCGTCATGCTGGGTGATTTTTACCAGTCAGGCGTGGCGCAGTTTGACATGTTCAGTGAGCAGCAGCCGCGTGCGAACGCAGACGCGCTAATGGCAGCACTGGACGGTATTAATCGATCTGGGAAAGGAAAAGTCTTTTTCGCGGGTCAGGGTGATCGCGACAGTTCATGGCAGATGAAACGTGAAATGCTCTCACCTCGCTACACAACCAGAATAAAAGATATCCCAAAATAAAATAACAGCAAAGAAAACAAGGGGGATTCTTAACTAAGATTCTGCTATGTACCTAAAGCAGAACTGTTGACGGAGCATAAACTCAGCACACAATTGCCATTCTCACGACAAGGTTTATTCGAAGTCCCTAAAACTGATCTCGTTGAGGCAACTGTGGACTCGGCGGCACTTAAAAATTTACTACCTGACTCCACCATGAATCATTCTTTAAACGAAAGAAGCTCATAGAGTCTCTTTAGTTCAGGTTCATCTACACACACTTCCCGTTTGTGAAGCGACGGAAACAATCTTTCAGGTGCAGAGCAGGTGGTGCGTAACACTGTTTCACCTTCTTTGTTAATACATATCACATTGGAATGCAGGTACTCATGCATACTCTCGAGCCCAGCATCTTCAGTTCGGAACATAACTTGAGTCAGTGGCAATATGCGGTTAATCATATACCGAGCATTAGCAATACGGTAAAAAGACATAATATCTCCCAGACGGTTACTAGGATTAAATTCACGGCCGTCTTTCTCTTTACCATCTTCCCTGATTTTTAAAATATTTCTAGCATCAATGCAGCCATAAATTGATGCAATACAGATGGTTATAGTGGGGTAACCTTTAGCGAGGCCCAGACGTTCTCCTTCTAAGGCTACCTTTTGAGCTTCCTTAAAGCGTTTAGTTTTAGATGGTGTAGATACGATGCCGAGGTTATTAAAATAGCTAAGCAGGGCAAGACTAGCTGGTATCGACAGTTCGGCCCGCTCCTCCATACAGTAATTGTCATCGACCAATTTCGGTATAATTGCTGCAAGTGCTTCGTGTGTCTCAAAGAGATTCTCTGTCCCAATGAAATCTTTAATGAGATCGTGGTCTTCCTGGAAGATTTTCACCTGATCATCAGCATTCAACCTGTTTCGAAAGTCAGTGCCCTTTTCAATAATCGCAGTAAGGAATGAGAATTGGTACTGACCACTTTCAGCCATATGAGCTAATTGTCTAACCCGCTCTTTTTTTCGATCATCTGTTCCGTAGAAAATTGCAGTCCTTTCTTTTAAAAGACTAATTGTGCAGATATCCATCATTACCATTGGGCGTTGACGTGCTCTGCTAACGTATATTGAACGAGGTAATGTAATGGAAAAAGAGCGTATAGAAACAGAGTGATACCCAGACATCATGATGAGCTGCCTTTAATTCGGTTAGTGTGGGTTTGAAAAAGGAAAAAAGGATTGGGAGGTAATATGAAACACTGGCCGGGCGAACCCGACCAGTGGCCATTACACGTAAGGGGACGCCACAGCTTTGTCACAGCACGGAGCCGCTTTTGCAATGTTCACGTTGAGCTGGCTATGGCTGAAATCTAGGTTTAAGTTGAGGTTAAACTTCGGTTCATCCGGCGCATTCCACGTTAGTCCGGTGTAGACGAGAAGCCAAATAATTGACCTCCAGCTTCCACTGCTCCTTGATTTGGTGCTTTTACTGCTACTGCGTTTACTTTTACTACCTTTACTATGCTTACTATTACTCATTGATATTACCTTCTAACGAAGGCGCGGAAAGATATCCGATACGGGCGATGTTTAAACGATACCTCACACAGATCAAAGCATACCCCTACGCTCGATCTCGCAACCAGAATGATGGACATCTACGAGGCCACGTCCCAGTCAATAAATGCACTGCTTTCAGTCCGGAGTCTAAATTAAAAGTTGATATATATCAGTTGGTTAAAATAATGACCGAAAGCCAAATAATAACCTTTGATAGTTGACTATTACGTCAGTTAAGCCCTTCCTTGAGGAAGAGCTATCAATGTTAAAAACATTTTTATAACCTCCTTAGTTAGGTTGATATTAACGGTATTACTATTTCGCTACCTTAGGACCGTTTCAGCCATTACATGCTGACTTCTTCATTGCTTAACTTCAATTTTCTAATTTTTTCACTTTCATCAATGGGATATAAACAACCCACATTGTTTTTTTCTAGTTGCGATCTCGAGCATAGGTAATAGAAAGCCGGATCAGTATACGTCCACTAAAGGGCAAGAAAAACTGATATTTTTAGCTTTGTATAACTAATTTATGCCGAGCTGAGTGCTATTTAGCCAGATTATGCTTGACGATAACGTCAACCTATCTGACACTTTACTTACCCCTACGCTCGGTTTTACTGAGTATGCAGTTAAGGCATTAAGCCAGCACTGCCGGAAAAGCCGCCTTTTTAGGCGGTTTTTTTGTGCCTGAAACATTCGCCGTAAAAAGGAAGTCGCTTCTCTCAGCCTCTTTTGCCGGTTCCCGTCCTGCGGCCGAAAACCGGCAGGGATAAAGTGCCGTGCCCTCACGGTAGCCGGGCCGCTTCGCCTGCAAGGGAAGCTTCGCCGTCCTGCTCACCCGTTCCCCGCCGTGCGCGGGACATTCAGTCCGCTCCGGCGGCGCGTGCGGCTTGCGCGTTCGCCCCTGCCTGCTCCGCTTTACGCCCGTCTTTGTGGTGGTCACGGCACCAAAGGGGTGCCCCCTGACATTGAGGAGCATAAATATGTCCCGATTCATGCGTGGCGACAGCGTAGAGATCATGGCCGGCTTTCCGGATAACAGTATCGACTTCATTCTGACCGACCCCCCGTACCTCGTTGGCTTTAAGGACCGTTCCGGCCGTTCGATCGCGGGCGACGTGAGCGACGAATGGGTGCTGCCGGCCAGCCGTGAAATGTTCCGCGTGCTCAAAAACAACAGCCTGGCGGTGAGTTTCTACGGCTGGAACCGCGTGGATGTCTTTATGCAGGCATGGAAATCGGCGGGCTTTCGCGTCGTCGGGCACCTCGTCTTCACCAAAACCTACGCATCTAAATCGGCATTTGTCGGGTATCAGCATGAAAGCGCCTACCTGCTGGCCAAAGGGCGCCCGCCGCTGCCGGCAAAGCCCTTACCTGACGTGATGCCCTGGCAGTACACGGGCAACCTGCACCACCCGACCGAAAAGCCGGTGAGCGTATTGCAGCCGCTTATCGAAACCTTAACGAAGCCCGGTGATCTGGTTTTAGACCCGTTTGCAGGCTCCGGCTCGACCTGCGTCGCCGCGGACCAGTGCGGCCGGCGCTGGATCGGTATCGAACTGCTGGAGCAGTACCACTCCGCCGGCCTGCGCCGCCTGGGAGAACTGCGCGCCGCCCGTGCCGCATAACACCACGGTTATCCCGGGCGTGGTCAGCGAACAGGTTATGCAGCAGGCCATTGCCAAAGCAGCGAAGGGATAAAACCCTGGTCCGGGTGAAAAAGAACCAGTCAGCAACTGCCAGTCTGTCAAAAGCTCTACCCCATGACGGCCACGCCGCTCAGGCTGTTCGTTCCTCGCGATGCTGCGGTACGCCTCAGCCTGATCGCCCTGCCCATCGTATTATTAAGCGATAATTCATGATTGCAGCACAGCCTGCTACTGAAAATCAGGAAATACATCTCCCAGAAATTCCTCCGGGTTACACCGTCCCGCCAGACACGTAATTTGGATTAAGTCATGCGGCAGATGCGAAGACGTTCAAAATAAAGTTTATTAGTGAACTTTTTTTATCCATACGATTCGAGCTATGCGCAAACTGTGCTGGATTTAAACGGGTGAGATGGGTATTCTTTTCAGAATTCGCCGGGCGGCGATCCTTTTTAGATCCTTATCGAATACTGTGGTGGTTGACGATGAGGATTTGCAGTAAACCTGTGGCCGGTCATGCGCGGCACGGGAATAAATTAACCGGATAGGACGTATCCGTTAAAACGTCCAGGGTATAGAGTCTACGGTTTACCGTACTCTGAATGCAAAAACCCCCCGAATCTGAGATCAACTTGGCGGAAGAATCAGAATCAGGGGGTCCAAAAGCAGGCGCAGCGCCTGTAAAGGATTATAACGCATGCTATTCATAAGACAACCCCTGCCCGCCATAAGTTTGGGACAGGGTGAATGACCGCATTTTAATCGGGATAAACAGCCCGACTTCAGAAAATGACAGACGTCGCCGCGGCGATCATGATGTCACCTGCAAATGCCCTGAACCCCGGTGGTTCGCGCCTGATGACTATCGCCCGCTTCCGGGTGAGTTTGGCCACGCCATGCGTCGTCTGGTCGTCAAAGAGAAGAGCAGCGGTAAATGGAAGCTGCGTTTCCGGCCGTCACTTCATCCTTACTTCACGCAGTACCGTAAAGCTGCAGGTCGCGATCGGCATTTCCGTCCGGAACGGCGTGCGCTCATCGATGCGTTATTCCCTCTGCTTGTCCAGCGTGCCGACATGGCCACCTGGGTGGTGACCGTCAATGTCAGCCGGCTGGCCAGCGAGCTCAGCCCGAAAGACACTGAAGGCAATGTTATCCCCGAAACCCGGGTAGAACCCTGCCGGCTGTCTCGTCTGTTCCCGGAGCTTGTCCGATTTGGTCTTATCGAAATGCCTGATCTGGAATGGGACCCGATTGAACAGTACTGGATGCCCCGGCATATCATTCTCACGGAACGTTTCTGGCAGCTGTGCGGCGTTAACATGGATAAGCTGCTTCTGCAGCGAAATCAGCGCATCGAGGCTGAAGAGGAAGGTATTCTCGAACCCGGTACACGTGACTCCGTCAGGGCCGCCCGTCGGCGCTGGTATGAAAAAGCCCGTATAGCGACGCTGCTGAGTCGGCGCGAGAAGGCAGTACGGGGGAAAAGGCGCAATAAGCTGGGCAAGCTCCCCCTCGATGAACGGCGCAGCACGATGGCCAGCTGGCTCATTCGCACACGGCCGAACCACGAACTGATCAACCTCGACGCAGACAGTTTTGATCGCCTGGTGTGGCAGCATCTAAACCAGCTGGAGCTGGGCCTCGGCTACGAGCCTTCACCCCCCGACGTCGTTCACTGACGTTTCCCGCACGATTTTAACCGCCTTGACTGGCGGTAAAGTCGTTTGTGCCGCGTAACTGACGCACTGTTTTTCTCCCCGCAGCCACGCCATTCCAACCCCGCAACTGACATAAATACAGCTTTTTCGGGGGCTGTCTTTTTTTACTCACATTTACCCGCAATTGGAAAATTGATCTTACCTGCAAGTGAGTCTGAGGTTACCCGCAAGACATTCCTGACCTTCGGTCAGTAAAGAAATAATCAAAAAGAAAATAAGGTTTTCAGTCCGGCGATTCTGAGGATAAAGAAGGCCTTCGCTTGCAGCGGCCGCGCCGCTCAGAATCTGAAGTAGCTCCCGCCTGCGGCGGGCATGGTGGGAACTCATTAGTTACAACACTCATAATTACGATATAAGTGCACATCAGAGCAGGCCTGAAACCTCCAGCCCATCTCCAGCAAGACCGAGCCGTCCTGAAACTCCGAGTGCCCATTAACAGGCCGCCCCCGCCCCGGCCCAGAGGGCCGGAACAGGAGTGGCTGTAATGGATGGTGTAACTAATCCTCTAAGCTTTACTGTTCATAGTGAACAGTAAAGCCAAGACCCCGGAAATCACGCCCTGTACGTCGCTCTGCGCCGTCCAGCCCGCTCACCGGGGCTTCGGGATTAGATAAGCATTATCATCGCTTTGAGGCCGTCTGGCTTAGCAGGAAGGGGTTGGGTAGCGCCATATATCAGGCCGTAACCGGCTGCGCCGGGCGTACGGCGCCGTCTGACCACTGTATCCTGCTCTGACATCATCTGGCGCCTCCATGCCGCCAGGCGGCATGAAAAGCATTCGATCAATGCTAAAGGTACCAATATGGCTCATAACCCGGTCAGAAAAGATTAGAAAGAAAAAGAAATAACACTATAGAAAGAGGCATGAAAGGCGCAAAGTGCCTCAGTGAAAAAGCCTGGTTAGGCAACTCAGAAAACATGTTTGCAAACTGGATCGAGCTGTAGCCAAAAAATGTTTATAAACTGGATTTCTTATGCACCAGGCCTTTCAGGCAGCCTGGCTGGCCGATAATCATGCCATCTAAGACTTTTTTCCCTTTTACAAACATTTTTTAGGGAAGGCATAACGACCGATTTAAGTACTGTAAAAGGACATCCCGCTTATAAACATTCAATTGTCGAAATGGGCTAAATCTGTATGTATCTTCCAGTCTATAAACATTTTAATCATCAGAATCATGCGCTAGGCGGTTAATCCTCTAATAAAATCAACATCATCCGTAACTTTACATCGAGGATTCCGGCTATGAATGATCAGGTACCACTCTTTATCTTTCTTGGTGACTGTGGCATCCAGGTAACCAGCACTCTGCAGTTCTTCAATAGCCTTTTTGATAGTCCGATTCTGCTGAGCATCGGGTGAGGTAAGCATAAGGCGTTTCTTTATTCTGTTAAACGAGAGTGGAATGGGCTTTTGCGGAAGACTCTCAATGAAAGTGTACAGAGCCTGAGCTGAGCCTTTGTTTGCTAATTTCCTTAAGACAATCATCTGCAGCAGAACCTGGTTATCGATCCGGTACAGCTCCCAAAGTGATTCATCGGCCTGTAATCGGATGGTGTCAGCTTCAACGTCATACTGTCCACGTTGCAAAAGACCAGTAACCGTATGTTTAGTCATACTTTTTGACGAAAGGCTGATAGTCGTTCCACGCAGTCTTGTCAGAGCGTCTGCAACACGAGTTCTGAGGACGGTAGTTTTTTCCTTGTCGGGATAACCCGCAAATGAGGCAAACTGAGAGAACGGAAGTTCAATAGTGTTCGTGCTTGCGCCATAACGACTAAAAGAAACGATAATCGCTACCCATACCTTAAAGTCAGTTTCCATCGAAAGCCGTGGGCCGGTTATACGGATATCGGTATAGCCTTCAGCCTGAGCAAATTCCAGTTCTGCCAGCTCTTTAGATGCATCAACAGTGATGCTCTCAACTTTACCTCCTTTCCGCTTAAGTGTAGGTACAAACAGCCCCAGCCTCATTAACGCGACTGGTTGTACGGTACTGTGCGATGTTGGGGTTAACTTGTTGCCTGTACTGCTAACGCTTAGCACATCACGCAGATGTAACACACTGTTTTTGTTATTCATTTCAGAGATACTCACAAGCATGAAAGAAAGACATTAAAACAAGGAAATATCCAGTTTATAAACATCTGTTATCCAGTTTATAAACATAGCCATCCCGTAAGTAAACATTTTTTTCCCGTTTATAAACATTTTCTCCCCGTTTATAAACATCATAACTCCGCCGGAGCCCTTATCATTACTGGGTTTGCCCTGTCAGGGATCTTTAGGAACTAAACGGATCTGATGGATAACTTATTGGATCTAGCCTGTGCAAATGTTGATAAACCTCTTTCAAAAACTAACGCGCCTTCGGCTTGTTCAACCGGTAAGTCATACGCAAAAGATTTGCGTATGACTTACCGGTTACTGTAAAAAATCAAATGTTATATTGCCAAAGCATGGTTACTTTACAAATTTCCAGACATGTAACGGCACACGATCGAACAGTTTTCCTGCAACAAACTCTGCCTTCCGGTGATCGTAAGCCTGTGTCATAGCAAACTCCTCCTTAGGGTCACCGTTGTAAGAAAGATGTTCATAAACAGTTTCAAGCGTCGAAATCTTATGGCAACGCCTGAATTTCATAAGCCATTCTTTTTTCGTCATAATTCTAAGCTCAGAATATTAATGTTTGTCTAATTGTATATTTTTAAATAAATATCACGAATTCTCTATATAAATAAATATTAAGTTGAACGATTTTTATACAACAAAATGCACGTAATCAAGCAATGAAAAAGTAAATAAATTAATTCAAAAGTTATTTAAGTTTTATAACCTAATTAATTATTTTTTATAAAATACGCAATGGGATTTGAGTCCGCTATGAATCTGCAAACATCAAGTAAATGACATTAACACGGTGACTTTTAATAAAGTTAACATATTAAAAAACACCAATGAGGATGCATAAACTCCACAAGATTTTAATTATATAACTATATGATATAATTGAGTTTTTAATATATTATTGATTATTTTATACTCATAACCTTATTTGCAATCGGCCCGAATGTAACCTGCAATTAGCGCAGATTAAAATAAATATAAAAATCGTTTATTGCTGCAAACGATAACTCTTAGCATTCATTAAAACTGCATCATTGATTTTTGTAAAACCCTAAACGTTCCAAAAGCGGAGGTAATTCAGTAATGCTGCTGCAGTTAAGCTTACGTATTATGCTTTTGCGGTGATGACTTACAGTCTTACAGCTGAGGCGAAGAACCCTGCCAATATCAGTCAAAGTGCGGTGTGTTGCAAGAAGCCGTAGTAAACCAAATTCCCGCTGCGTCAAAACATTATTTTTTGGCATAGAAAAAGTCGTTTTTTGTTGCAAAGCACAATTGTTAACGCTACCGAAAATCTCATTGGCCAGAAGAGTAATATCACTGCGTTTGGAAACAATTTTTATACCGGGAAGAGCGGAACAAATGTAGCCAGTAATCGCCCTTTCTTCAAGATTGGTAAGAATGATTAGTCGTGTTGAAGGGGATAGATTTTTTACAGTAGCCAGTAACTCGATGAGGGCCTGAACATCAAGGCCACATGCACTGATTTCACTGATTATTACATCCGAGCCGACTACAGAACGAAACATCTCTTCGCCATGCCCTTCTGTGAGAATGTTGACCCGAATATGTTTCTCACTGAAATAACATGCGATCCCTTCTGCAATCCATCTATCGTCGTCTATAACCGTTAGCTTGAACATAAATCCTCCTTTTTCCCTGCCAGTATTTAACAGCAGTTATCGAGGAGGTAACATCAGATGAAACCTTCGTATGTTGTACGAATAGTCTGTATTTATGTCAGATAGAGTGACGATGCGTAAAATGCCGTGCTGAACGTTTTGAGCATGGATTCTGCACAGCATATGTGCTGCAGGATCACCGCTTCTTCCTCGTCCATTTCAGCCAGCTCTTCCAGTAACTCACAGTGTTCTCCCAACTGTTTTACACCTACTACCCGAACTGTCCCGCTGATACGATGAAATATACGTCGGGCTGCATCGTAATCACAGCCTGCTATTGCCTCCCGCGCATACTGCAGATCTCGTTGAGTTTCAGAAATAACAGTCTTAATAAATGTGCTTACTGCATCCGGACTTTCAGGCAGAAAAGCTGTAAGCGCATTCATATCAAGCCAGTAGCTTATATCATTAAGGTTATCAACTTCAGACGTATACGTTTTGAGGGTGTCGGCAAGACGATTCAGTTCAACCGGCCGAAACAGGCAGGCGTTCATACCAGCGTCAAGACAGCGCTGTTTTTCCGAATCCTGCGCGTTAGCGGTAATACCGACGATAACCACGTCTTTATCCTCCCGTCTGATTTGCCTGGTCATTTCAGGACCGTCTATTGACGGCATGCTGCAGTCAGTAAGAATGACGTCGGGCTTATAAAATCGCCATGCAGTCAGACCCGCACTGCCATCTTCTGCTTCGCTGAAAGCATGTCCCAGCAGAGTAAGCTGGCGCGATAGCAGTAGCCGGTTAGCCGGATGGTCGTCAACAATCAGAACCCTTAACGGCGTCTGCGTTTCTGGTAAATCAGGCTTCTCCAGATGTTGACTGATAGCAGCGGGTCTGGTCTCTATCGGGATACGCAGGCTGAAAATGCAGCCTTTTCCCGCCTGGCTGAAGAGCGTCAGCGTTCCGCCCATGAGAGCTGCTATTTCGCGGCTGATGGCCAGGCCCAGGCCGCTGCCGCCTTCGGATGTTTCCCCTGCCTGTTCAAACGGGGAAAACAAGCGGGCTTGATCTTCTTCCGGAATACCCGGTCCGGTATCCGTGACCTCGAGCAATAGTTCGGATGCAGATTCTGTGGTTATCTTTACTTGCACCTGAACTTGTCCAGATGGAGTGAATTTGATGGCGTTTCCAATGAGGTTTGCCAGAATCTGGCGAATACGGCTGTCGTCAACGAGCACCTCTGTATCCGAATCCGTTATCGATAGTGACAGCTTAAGTCTTTTCTGACGCGCCAGTCCGCTGAAGGCCTGCGTTACGGGGGTGACGATGCTACTTAACAGGCTCCAGCGTGGCGCAAGCGTAATTTTTCCTGATTCAATACGAGCAATATCCAGAACATCCCCGATTAAAGCCAGGAGGTTTAACGAAGACTCATGTGCCATGCGGATCAATTCTGCATCTGTGCGCCCCTCCTTAGCCTGCAATTCAAGCAGGCCAATTATCGCGCTGAGCGGAGTGCGTATTTCGTGACTCATTGTTGCCAGAAAACGACTTTTTGTCCGGCTCGCCTGCTCGGCCTCGGCACGTGCATCCGTCAGAGCAGCCTGCATATTCAGATATTCAGTTACATCCTGCCAGCCACCTATATATCCACAGGCCAGCCCTTCCTCCTCCTCAAATTCTGTTATCCAGTGACGAATATGACGCACTTCATCGGCGGAGTTCCTGATTGTAAATTCAGCTTCTGCGGGCAACCCCTGAGCCGGCAGGTTTCGCATACATGCTTACCAGACCTCATAAAGCGGATGGCGTACATCAAACAGTGAGAGAGAAAGATAATGTGACATTCCCTCATCAAAATACCGGTGAAAAGCGCGGTTTGAACGCGTAATGACGCCATCTGGCGTCGCTACATAGACAGGACGAGGCGGACCGTCAATAAGCCTGTCACGGAAAGAAATCTCCTGCCTGAGAAGAGCCTTGGCTAGCTGTGTTCTGCGGACCTGCTGGCGTAGCAGAATAGCCCAGACGGACGTGAACAGGATCAGGAGCAATGCAGCAGCCGCTCCCGTATAGAATTCTGTGCGATATATTTTCCAGGTGTTAAAGCGCGCAGCGGGTGTTGACTGCCAGTGAGTCAGTATATTTGTTACCATTCCGGGAGAAAGCTGCGCCATGGTTTTGTTAAGAATGCCCAGAAGCTCCGGATCGCTATGGCTGACTCCAAATACCACTGCCGCATCAGCAACGGGTAGCCCCTGCTGAAGCATCACCTTGTCCTGATAAAGCCCTTCGACAAGATAGCGGGCGCTTATAAGTGTGCTCAGCGTGGCATCGATCTTGCCATCGGCTACCCACTGTATCGCCAGGCTGGCATTTCCCTGCCAGCTGATTTTCGCCTGTGGATACATCTTGATAAACCAGTCAGAAGAATCCTGACCGGGTACAAGAGCTGCGCTCATTATTTTGTCATGTTCGTTACTATTGCTTCTCATTATCATGACGATAGGCGTAAACATGAAAGGTGTTGTCAGTAGAAAATCTCGGGTCCGGTTACGACTCCACAGCAGCGGAGCAGTCATGGACACTTCGCCTTTTCGCATGTTGCTGACAATATCCCTGCTGTCATTAATCTCTGTGTAATGAAAGCGCAGACCGGTTTTAAGGCTGATAAGCTCCAGAAGCTCTGGTCCGATACCGGCATAGCGCCCCCCCGATCCGCTGATGAAAAACGGGGCATTAAAAGCCGAGACGGCAACGCTGACGCCGGATCCTGCGTGTGCACTAAGCCATGTTTTCTCCGCCGCAGTCAGGTTCAGTGGTACTGAAACGAACCTGACCATGTCATTCTGGTCCCAGCGTGAAGCCAGTATTTCTCCAGCTGAGGATTTCCGGAGATGCTCAGCCGCAGCGCGGAGGGTCAGGCCGAGAACAGGATTCTGTTTTTCTATTACCAGCTGATAAGGCGTGAGGAGAGGAGCGGAAATTTCATCTATTTCCAGGGTATTAACGTAGTTCCGTTCTGTCAGATAATAAGCCTCGCCAGCAGGCAGCGTCACAGAATCCAGAAGACCCTGATTGAGGGCTGCAAGCTTGCTTCCGGGGCTGGTATTAGTCGTTATATTTTTGCCTTTGGAAGCGATCTGCTGACTGTTAGCCCGCCTGATAACAACGGGAAGCGCCGGAGCCAGCTCGACAATGTCCTCAGGACCGTAACGAACAGGAACGCTATCACCCGCCGGGCTGAAACCGACATCAATGCTGCCTGAACGTAGCGCATTGTAGGCTTCTTCAGCATTGCTGAAATGGAGTACTCGCATGCTGATTCCAAGAGACCTGGCGGCGTTCCAGACAAAATCAGGTACGAAGCCGGAAAGCCGTCCGACAGGATCGATGCTTACGACCGGCGGACGCACCGTGCCATAAAGACCCATCACTATTTCGCGCTTACCTCCGAGCCATCGCCACTGCATATCTGAGAGCTCTGGCGGACTGATCACTGGGGTAACGGATGGTGAAAAGCTTAATGATGAGGACTCTGACCAGCTGTATAAAGGCAGCATGAGCAGAGTAGCAGATAGGAAGCGCCGATACATATTCATTAATTGATATCGTTACGGCGCGCAAATTCAAGCAATTCCCACTGATTTTTCAGGGTGAGCTTAGCCATCAGACGTGCTTTATAAGTACTGACAGTCTTGTTGCTAACCTGCATTCGTGAGGCAATATCATGTATTTCCATGCCGCTACTCAGATTCCGCAGAACTTCAAACTCCCTGCGAGACAGCATCCTCAGACGTTCAGAATCTGGATTAGGAGAAGCACTGGCATAGCTCTGATTCATGCGCAGTGGAAAGTATCCATAGCCGGAAAAGACTGCGGTTACTGCGCTGGACAGATCGGCGAGATTATTTTGTTTACTGATAAAGCCATTAGCTCCAGCCTTCATGCTCTGCTCTGTATAATAGTCAGCGTTCTTACCACTCATGACGATGACAGGAATACCAATTCTTCCTGCCCTTAGCGCCAGGATGGCTTCAATGCCGTTTATACCCGGCAGATCGATGTCCATGACTATCGCTTCAGCCGCGTGCTTGCGCACCAGGCCTGCAATATTTTCACCTTCATCCGTTTCAGCAACTACCGTATGGCCCTCTTTCTCCAGAAGCAGGCGGATGGCGAGTCTCGCAAGCGGATGGTCATCAACAACTATAAATTTAGCCATGTCTCACCTTGATTAAACGTTTGAATTTATATTATGCGATGATTTTTGCACTCAGCAAAAATATTTTTGTAATCCGTTTCCTACAGAAAAATTATTATAGCGTCATACCCACGTAAAATTTGTGGATAAATTGTGGGGAATAACTATGTTTGTAGTCCTGTGACTACACGGTTTGACGCACTGTCTGATTCCACCAAGAATTTCTCATGTCATAATTAAATCTGTATAAAATCACTTTCAATCTAAATAAGAAATCAGGGCTAATTATGGAAAGAAATCACAATCATTTAATTAATGAGTTTATTCGTCCTGCATCATGGATATTTGTTGGGGTTTTTTCTGCAGGTGTCTGGTGTCTTGCAAGTGTTCTGTTTACCATGATTTTTTAGCAAAAAATTAAAAATAACTGTCTTACCATCCTTGATAGCTCATGTCTTCCGGTAGCGATTCCTGCTTCAGGAAAAGAGCGGTTTCTGCCAGGATTCCGTTCCTGGAAGCAGGAGGCTTCGCTGGAAAGAAAATTCTGGCAAGGCGATAGTTGCTCTGGCGGAAGTCGCTATACAATAAGCCTGCTCCCTGCTCCCTGCTCCCTGCTCCCTGCTCCCTGCTCCCTGCTCCCTACTAATGATTAGCGTATTAATCTAAAAACGAATAGCAATGAAAAATAAGCAGGTACGTAAAGCTTATTATTTTATTTAATGATGAATGACCTGTGTTTTGAACACACATACGATGTAATTTCAGTAACCCCCTCATGAATAATCATACATCGCCACAAAAAAATCATTTGCTGCGTGAAATAATTTGGTGACCATTCTCGTTGAGTCATTAATAAATAATTGATTTATTATGAAACCCTTAAGTATGTCGAGTGAATTCGGACGTACCTTGCATCAGGGAGGTAATCGACTTGGTAAGATAAAAGCTTGCAACGATTAAATTATAATAATGTTATTAACTAAATGCTTATTTTAAATGCACAATAAAATAAATGCCGAACTATGACTGTGTGTTTTTTTTGAACGATTTTCTACGCATCTTTATAAAATACACTGTGATTGATTATTTTATTTATTGTAAGGCAGCGTTTGATAAAGTCAGAAAATTCAATCTCATCGGTTTAGCTTAACAATACTTTAAGGTTTCTTTAATTTTATGCCATGACGAAAATAACCCCCTACCCGTAGGTAGGGGATACATATTATTCTATAAGATAAGTAAATCTTTATTTTTTTATTGTATTGCGCTACAAGAATAACTAATTAAAAGACTGGACTAATACAACAGTTTTCTCAAAAGAACCTGCAGTTGTTCCTGTGTCAGATAACACAGAAGAAATTTCCAGAGAATTAGAGCCGGACGTAAGGTTCACCAAATCTCCGAGATTTCTTCCGGCAACTGAGATGGTGCTGGTTAATCCGGGCTTAAGCTCTACAGCACCCGCAGGGACAATATTGAATCGAACACTGGCATTTTGATTGCAGTTTATATTGAAACGAGTAGATATACGGTTTCCGTTTATACTACCAAGTGTTAAATTCCCGTGATCCAGTGTCACATCTGGCGTCGATGTGTCACATTGCGTCATGGGTGGTGCAGCACTCCGGCAGGAACCCGGCATGATCCTACGATTCGTACCACCGTCTGTTTCTGTGGCAAAGCAGATAGTTGCGCTGATAAGTTCAAAATCCCTTGGATTATATGCTCCCTGTGAAGAAACTTTTTTATTGCCAAATTTCGATTGCCAGTCTTTTAAAGCAGCGATCATATCAGCCTCTGTATTTATAGGGCCGTAAGTGCTTACAGAGTCACCGTTCTTCAGGTTAGAAGGAAAATCGAAAACCACTCCTGTTGCTGTGCTTCTCGCAGTATATGTGGCAGATGCACCCAGTTGGCATTTTAAAGAAACCCCTCCGCAGTTATCCGGAATCCACGTCGGACCTGACGGATCATATACAAAGTAGGCTTTCCAGAGATATCCTTGATAAGTAGGCGCTGAAAGAAGGAGTTCTGTCGAAACCGGAGAAGCCACCATACCTGCAGAATAACCATATGAACTGGTCAGTAAGGCCAGAATAAACAAATAAAATTTTTTCATTATTTTTCCTACTGATAATTGAACACAAGTGTCGAAGTTGCGTCGAAATTGCCAGCCTTAATGGTGTTGTCAGCCTGTGCCTGAGGTTCAGCCTTTACGATAGCAGTAAAATTTAGCTGTGTAGTTCCAGTACTCAATGTGTATTGCGGTGACGTTGTTCCAAGGGGCAGTAAGTTGCCTGACGGAGTCATAATACCGATAGCCGCCCCTGAGGCGGAAGAACCTGGAGAAAAGCTCAGATACCCCTGAAGCCCGTTACCATTATCATTCCCGGTAAAGGTTGCTGAGACAGACGTTGCAATGCTGAGATCGAAGTTAAGCAATGTAAGATTAACCGGCTGAGGAGCTGTTTGTCCGTTACTGTATAGTTCCTTAACGTTAATGGCACCAAATCTTACCTCAACAGGTGTATTGCCTGGCTGAATATCGCACGGCTCTGCAACCAGATTACCGCTGAAATTAACCTGTTCTGCCAAAGACATTTCTGAGAATAATGCCAAAGCGATTAGGCTTTTAAGTAATATTTTTTTCCTTGCATTCATCACTGATACTCCGCAATCAACGTTCCGGTTGCACTGAAAGGGCTGGCGCTTAGGGCTGCACTGTTGTCTTTAACCGGTACGGCTTTTAGCTGCGGCGGATTGTTAGGATCAATGATAACAGCATTATTCAAATTAAAATCTGCACCATTAACTTTAAGTTTAATGCCCAGGCCGGTCACATCTGTTCCTAATAACGTTCCGTCAAATGGCGCGATCTGACCAGCGAAGCGCAGATTAAGATCCAGTCCAGTAGCCGCCGCACTACAGGTCAGTATATAGGGCACATCCTGCTCGAAATTAATACCGTTAATGCGGCTGACGCCGACGTTGCCAAAATTGACGTCGATTGGCTGTCCGTTATTTACTGTACAGTTAGGCGGCTCAATCAGGGTACCATAAAGGTGCATGCCTGCTCTTCCCGTCACAGGTATTAATAGCGGAATGAGGATTAAGTAATTAATACACCATTTATTCATCTTTCGCCCTTTTACTGGAGTTCAACAACCAGAGTAGCATTCACAGAAAAATCTCCCCCAGTCAGGCTTGAGCCAGATCTCTTTACCGGAACGGCCTCCATCACGGGGAGAGAAGTCGCATTATAGGTAAAGTTATACCAGGTATTGATACTATATGGTGCACTGTTGATATAAAACTTTATGCCCAGGTCGTTTTTATCGGTCGCGAGTGCATTATCATAACCTGCATCGGTTCCCTGAATACTGAGTTTCAGATTCTGAGAAGAGGCTGAGTTGCAGTTCAGTGTATAAATAATCGCCCTGCGATAGTTTGAACCGTCGACTTTGGTTGTGTAAAGGTCGGAACCAAAGTTCACCTCGATATCCTGGTTGTTGTTTATTACACAAGGAGGTCCGGCAAGTATATTTCCCTTAACGGTGACGTTCATATTTGCCTGAGCGACATTGACACTCAGGCTGGCAACGGTCACCAGACAGGCACGAATAAATAATGATGTGCTGCTTTTTCTGGTATGCATTTGGTAAACATTCTCCTGATCACTGTTAATGGAGCTTACTTGCTTTTTGTGCAAAGGTTGCCATTACAGGAAAAATGCATTTCAGGACGGCCGCCGTAGTCATTGATATAAGTGATCAGTGGTGATGATCCTAATTCCGATGAATTAATATTAAGCTCTTTATCACTCTTGGGCGCTATCATGACTGGTTTAAATCCTTTGACGGCCTTGCCCTTTGCGCTACTTTTGATATCAATCAGTGTTATGAAGTAAGGCGTAGGGTTATTAATCGTAATCGAGCCGCCATTTTTCTTAACAGTTAGTTTTTCCTGCCACGGATTCAGATAGCTGTTTTCAGCCGGAACAATTGCTGCCGGGCGATAAAACAATTTTACTTTAGTCTGCAGCGCAATTTGCAGAGTATTTGGTTTATCCGTTCTGGGTGGAATCTCCCTTAAGTTAAAGTAGTAGACACTTTCTCGATCCTGTGGGAGTTGCTTAACTGCAGGAAGCGCATCCAGCCGGATCTGACTTTTTTTCTTGGGCTCCAGACGCTGTATAGGCGGAACTACCGCTATTGGTGAGGAAATTTTCACCCCATTTGCATTCTCTATCCATGCCTGCGCAAGATAGGGCAGTTTTTCATTGTTATTGGTTACAACAACACTTACCGATTCTTCATTCCCATTGAGGATGACGCGAGTTCTATCCATAGCGACGGCTGCTGCAGAATTTTCTGCATAACAGGCAACAAGAAGCGTGACGACTTTCAATGTAAATTTCATTTGTTTCTCACAATATCAATTTTGTTGATGCTCTG
>Ga0157369_10001897_pt1 | contig 25208 bp, 26 predicted proteins | sample C25metaG_FD_113461 | JGI IMG/M metagenome (GOLD analysis project Ga0157369, IMG submission 113461) | Corn rhizosphere microbial communities from Kellogg Biological Station, Michigan, USA - C2-5 metaG | ecosystem: Host-associated > Plants > Roots > Rhizosphere > Soil | place: USA: Michigan... | reverse complement strand
CATAGCAACGTCTCACGTGACCAGGAGACAACAAGGTGGGAGGGGTGTTGCCTAGGTTAGGGTTAGGGTTAGGGTTTAGGTTAGGGTTAGGGTTAGGTTAGGTTAGGGTTAGGGTTTAGGTTATAAAAGGCGTGACGCATCAGGTTGTTGGGAGCAAAATAAAAGATGGGGAGCAAAGACATTACCACACCTATCCATGACCCCCACTATACGATTCAGTTTCAATATTGTCAACATATCGTACCCACATTGCCTATAGCAGTGCATCAAGAGGGCTCCTTACAATGGATCAGACTAGAGGAAAGAAGGTTGACGGTTCCGTTGCATTGTGTATTGAATAAGAAAAAGATATTGACAATAGAAATGTTATTGGTACTACAACAAGAACAAATCAAACGGTACCAACGACATTCAGGTTATGAGATTGGGATGACCCAAAGGGAGTGGCAAAAATTATTTCAAAGAAAAAAATTCCTAGAAGGTCAGGTGGACAACGTGTAGTCAGTGGGGTTGGGGGCCCATGAGAGAGTGAATAAAAAAATTTTTTTCTTTATTTATGTTGGTTCTTTTTTAGTTTAAAAGAGATGAACTAGATTTCACAACGATATTATTTGGTACTGCTGGTTTTGGAATTGCTATTTTATCCTTAAGATTAAGTTGGATTTGTTTACGAAGGTTTACCAAGCGCCATTCATAATCAAACGATTCAGTATCTTTAGGAGCAGGACCGTGAGTACCGTCTAATATTTCTAACATGCCATCAATTTGAAAACATAAACTACGTAAACGATAAATTAAAATAGATTCTTGATCCGGTTCGGTATTCGTTTTCAAACGTTGTAGGTTTTTGGTTACATCCAATTCAAGATAGTGAAGATCGGTTTCCAAAACGTTCTCAACATTATAAAATTCCATAAAAAGAGACATGGGGAATTACAGTGTACAAACTTGTAAACGTTGTGTCAGTGTCGGACGACCTACAGGAACATGGGCAAAGTGTTTAGAATGTCAATCTTGGTACTGTTTATTTTGTGATATCATGGTGTTAAAATATTTTCCACGAAAAACGATAGACGAACCGAATAGTTGTATCTGCAGACAGTGTGTGTGTAAATTAAGTATCTTTTGTGTAGAATGTAGAACTAAGATTACACAAAACGGATGTGCCACACAGTGTACTTTGTGTGAAGATTGGTTCTGTGGTAAAGCTGCATGTAAATCAAAAATATATTATTTTAGAGAAAGTGGGGAAAGGATTCCAAAATGTGATCGATGTATCATGTGGCGTGAAGGTGATTCAGATTGGGATTATCAAAGTGAATAAAAAAATAGTATCGATCGTTCGACCCAATGCAAAAAAGGTATAAATAGGGAGGACCCCCGGAAAAATTGCCCAAGACCGTCAGATATAAAAAGATGGACACCCCAAACAAGAAACCTAATGACAAAACAGCACGTACCAAGAAGACCACCAAACCTAAAGAAAACAAGGTGAAAAAGGAAGGAACTCCTCGTAAGAAAGCGAATCGATACCGTAAAATCTGGACTGTGGAAAAAGAAGACGCTGAGCATTTAAAAGGATTGGTATATACATTGCAAAAATTGAAAAAAAATACAGATCCAAAGAACCGCTACACCGTCGCACAGCAGCAACAACGATTGGCACATTTGTTATTAAAGCATCGCATGCTTAAGGAAGATAATCCTCTTTTCTTGGGCGGTGATATATCTACACCAGAAGAAGCAGCGTTACCACCTTCACCTGATTCGGCGAACGAATTTTTAAACTTGCTGGATGATAATTAAATGGAAGTCCAACCCATTCGATTAGAAGATTTTACCAAATTTACGCATGTTCTAGAAACGGATATCATTGTTGATCCAAGTTATAAACGAGAGAATTTGGATACTGTAGCACGCATTCAACGAGAAATAGACGAGTTTATTGGAGGAGAAAGTAATCGAGAAATCGTAGACGGACAACCTTTGGAAGTTCAGTGGAAACGTTATACCAATCATTTTGCTATTTATGGTTGTGAATCGATTTATGCTGACGCTATCCTATTGAAACATACAGATCTCTTATTTAAATCGTTACGGCATTGTATTAATTCTATTTTTCCACAAGTCATAGCGGATCAAAAAGTAGTGATTGCTTATTTCTTAACCAAACCCCTTGCCATCAACCATGACGGTCTCGCCTAGTCATGAATATGAGATGGTTGAAATGGATGAATGTATGACAGAAAATGAAATAGAAAATAGGCGTAGGGTGTTCAAATTACTGGAAAAAGTAAGGCTATTAGAAGAGTTTAACAAAGCTGTTGTCGATGCAGGATTTGAAATTCCTCGTTTTCATACTACCTTAAAAGTTATTAGAAAAGAAGTGAGAAAATAAAAAAAATATTTTTTCTAATAAAGGATACTGTAAAAAAAAACCATGGGAGGTTCAGAAATTGTTGGTAATATCTTTGGGACCAAGCCCGTTTCGGACTTGACACTCGGGAAAGGATTAACAACGGGTAATTTACAAGGTTCACAAACACTCAATGTAGCTGTGGATGACGTCACGATTAAAGTAAACAATGGGAACCAATTGTATGCAACGTCACAAGCATCGCAAGCAGGTACCGGTTTAACATTATCAGGCAATACATTGAATGTGAACCCAGTACAAACACAAATTACGCAAATCGGGACGCAAACATCCGATCTCAATTTAGGAACACATAAAATCATCAACGTCGTCGATCCAGTGGGTGCACAAGATGCTGCGACGAAGAATTATGTGGACAATTCTACAGCCTCATCTACTTACACAGCGGGAACAGGACTGACATTAACAGGACATACGTTTAGTGTCAATGCCGCCCAAACACAAGTGACGCAATTAGGGGCACAGGCATTGGATTTGAATATGGGTACTCATAAAATAACCAATGTGGTCGATCCAGTAGGTAGCCAAGATGCCGCTACCAAGAACTATGTGGATAGCAATGCAGTGGTAGCCGGAACAGGGTTAACATTGTCAGGACATACTTTGAGTGTCAATGCCAATCAGTCACAGATTACCAATCTAGGTACATTAAGCAATGTCAATGTCACCAATACCACCACGACTCAAGATTTGGTGGCAAGTGGACAAGTCAAAACCAAGACAGATACATCTGGAGGAGGGAATCCACATCATAGTTTACAAACAGCAGCAGGGGTGCAAAGATGGAATATGGGGCTTATTGGTACAGAGAGTACAGGGTTGAATGGGAGTGATTTTGCTATTTGGCGGTATGACAACAGTGGTGTCTTTGCAGGGAATCCTTTCCTTATTTCACGTAGCAGTGGTAATATCACGGTTGGGAATGATCTGATGATCAATAGCAAGTCATTAACAGGGGTTGTGAATTCGGGAATAGAAAACAAAATCATGGTCATTGGGAATGGCACCAACTACACCATTAACAACGGATTCTTGCGTACGACTAGTAGTTTAACCAGTAGTAATTTAACAACTTTGATGACGACTGTATTTGCCTTGTTGACAGGTAGTAGGACATGGCAGGAAACAGTGGTACTCTATGGACAATTTACCGTGACCACCTCAGACAGCGTCAGTGTACCGAGTTATACATTTCTAGATTTCAAAGATGCTGTTTTTAACTTACCCCTCTCCCCAGCCAACGGTCAAAACGTATTTTATGTCAATGGTGTGAACACGATTACCATCGAAGGAGGTTATTTTGTGAATACATCCTATACCAATCAAGATTCCGCAGGTGAATTAAGCGGTGTGATCAGTTGTACGAATGCGGCAGCAGATATTATGATTCGGGCAGTACGTATAGACGGTTGGGGAGGAGGAGGGATAACGATCGCTGCCAGTGCTACCAATGTGATGATCACAGATTGTCTGATCAAAAATGTAGGCATTCGAGCCGTTTGGTTACTAGGAGCTAACCGTGTCACGGTCAATGATAATATCATTGTGAACGCAGGTAGAGGAGCGACATTGGGTGGGAATGGTGACGGAATTGATATTGATGGTACCAGTCAGAAAATCGTGGCAAATGACAATCATGTTTCTGGTGCAGGTCGTTGTGGTATTCATGTAGAAGAAGGGTCATCTGATGTGATGGTCAATGGGAACCGAATCAGTTCTGCCACCTTTGAAGGCATCAAATTAGAATGTGTTTCGGTGGCCACCAACACTACGCATGTGACGGTGAGTAACAACAATATCACCGGTTGTAGCTACGGTATGACGATTAAAAGCAGTCATTTAAGCACGGGTATTTTGCAAAAAGTACAAGTATTTGGGAATCTGGCTTACAATAATACCAATGTTGGCTATTACATTGGGAATTATATGACCGATGTCACCATTACCAATAACAAATGCTTCAACAGTGCAACAGGTTTTTGGTTGGATACGGGTGCCAATCGCACCAATGTCATTTTGGTAGATAATATAGCTACCAATAATAGCACAGCGGATTGGACTTTGACAGATACAAGTGGTATTCTACTCATTGGGAACATAGACGGTACAAGTTATGCAGGAAGCAATGGGGTGATTCTAAGTAATAAGAATGCCACCATCCAACAAAATTTAAATGTAACGGGGACCATTTCAGCAGGTTCCACTATTTTACCAGCAGCCAATGTCACATTTCAAAATGCAAATGTTGGGGTTGTCTATAGTGGGCGATATTCAACTTATCAAACGTCGGGAGTATCCGTTAGAAATGTACCAGCCACCTCTTCTTCTATCTATGCTTGGCGAACGATTGGTGATACCGCTGATATATTCTCGATTGATCCAACTGGTAATACAACCATTGCAGGGGTACTGACCAGTACGAATACGACAGCTTCAACATCCAGTTCAACAGGGGCATGGGTGGTACCTGGAGGCGCAGGGATAGGGGGTGCTGTCTACACAGGCACTGGATTCAAATTCGCTACTCCCAATGCCAATGGTTTTTCATTGCAACCAGGCGTCGGGTCTCCCAATGCTGCTTATTGTCGTTTTGGAGATGGCACAGGATGGACTTTCCGATTTCAAAGTGCGGCAGCAGGTAATGCAGATGCTCTTGTCATCACTGATAATGGCAATACAGTTGTCGCTGGAACATTGGCAGTGGCAGGATATACTTTACCAGCCATACAAAACGGGTCCTTTAGCAGTGCATCCGTGGTGGTGATTCCTATTTCGTTTTTATTAGGTTCACAATATAAATTTGCGGAGCTTGAATTTACGTATACAGTGAACACTACCAATGGAGGCAATTTAGATTTTACAGGCAATACCAACAGTACAAATACAGGCACAGCGATCAGTCCAGCGGAGAATAATGAAACCATTTATAAAAACGGCTCGCAGAACACACCTACCTATACCAATACAGCAGGTACAGTGGCCATTGCGACGAACTTGGAAATAAGTACACAGTTTTTCTTTACCATGAAAATTGTCCGAGGAGGTGCAGGTAGAATGCATTATTCGTTTGAAGGGGTACATACCTGGGTGAGTGTGGGTGCTACCAGAACAGTCGGATTTGGGTATTTGAATAATACGAATCTAGGAAGTCTTGTATTGACACCGTCAGCTGGCACGATTTCTGGTACATGGAATCTGCAACAGTATTACTGAGATGAAGATGTCGTTGGTTTATTACCCAACGGCAAATTAAAAAAGGAAAAAAAGAAATAAAAAATTTTCTCTGAATAAAGATACCAAGTTTGTTAAAGAAAAAAACCCATGGCCTCTCCTTTTGACCCATCCTTGAATTATCAAGGCACCAAAACCCTTGGTGGATTGCTTCCAGGGGTCGGTCTTTCTAACCAAGCAGCAGGGATCTCAGGAAGAGATCAATTGAATGTCAATGTAGACGGTGCAACACTGAAAATCAACGCAAACAATCAATTGTACAGTGACACAACAGGGATCACATCTGTAGGTGTTTTGAATGGGTTACAAGTCAATGGAGCCGTTACTACGCGACAGGTGGGTAACGCTGTAGAACAACCCCATCATGAATTGTTAAGCACATCCTTGGCCCCAAGATTTAAATTTGGATTATCAGGTGCAGAAACAGGAGGGAATGCGGGTGCCAATTTCCGTATGTGGCGGTATGCAGATGGTGGTAACTTTTTAGGAACCTATTATGAACATAACCGCGCAAATGGTAGAACCACTTGGTACGAAGTAGAAGATGCCACCAATACAACCACCGCAGCGAATATCTTTTTAGGAGGGATTGCTTGTAACAAAAATATTTGGAGTTATGGGCTTAAATTTCCTGGTGCAATCGGTCAAAATTTTAGTCTAGTCTCCTCCCAAGCCTCACCCAAGTCCGCCATTTTGGCATGGGGAGACGGTACAGGATGGCAATTATCCTTAGAGAAATCCACTGGAGGAACGATTGGTTTGATCACGGATCGAGGTCAACTTATTCTAAATGGTCAAACCATTGCTTCAACAAGTACCACGACAGGTAATATTGTAGCGCCTGGAGGAGCAGGTTTCGGTGGACGTGTCTTTGCCAATGGGTTGGATGCCAACAGTCAAACTGTTTCCAATGTAGCCAGTCCTATTGGGGCTGCAGATGCCGCCAACAAAGGCTATGTAGATAGTGTGGCCTCAGGGGTTAAAGTGAAAACAGAAGTGGTGGCAGCTAGCACTGGCAATGTCACGTTGACTGCGCCTGGTGCAACGTTGGATGGGTTTACATTGACCAACGGCGACAGAATTTTACTGAAAAATCAAACAACGGCTATGGAAAATGGGGTTTATATTTTTAATGGAGCATCTTCCACGGCTACCAGAGCCACAGACTTTGCAGTGGGTGTTTCAGCTGCAGGATTTTACATCCTCACCAAAAACGGATCCACGAATCAAGGAAATGGTTATGTTGTAAGCAATGTTGCCCCTAGTGATGTCATTGGTACCAATGCGCTGGTATTTACCCAATTTGCTGCCAACCGTATCTATAACTTTTCAACAGGTTTAACCGATACCAGTAACACCGTTACAGTGAATGCAGCACAACCGCAAATCACCTCAGTGGGGACGCTTACTTCTTTAACCACGTCAGGTACGATTACCAGTGGAGGCCTTATTACAGCACAAAACGGTATTAACAGTACTGGAGGTAGTAACAGCTTCACCAACAATATCAGTTTAAGTAACAGTACTACCATTGTCCAATACGCCAAAGGATACTATGGACACGCCGCAGTGGGGCCTTATACACAGATTGACAACGGTACACTGCAAAGATTAACGAACTTTTTACCAGGTGGCTTTGCTCCTTCTACCACCATGTCATGGTTTGATAATGGTACTCTTTATCAATCACCGGATAACAATGGGTTGTTCACGATTCCTATTAAAGGAACCTATATGATTACCATTACCATTACTTTTGACGGTTCGGTATCCTATGACGGTAATCCAACGCTAAGATATTGGCTTTACAGAGTCTCCGATAATGTTACCTTTTTGACACAACATGTACCCACACGAACAGGTGTGAATGCAAATACATGTACCGCAAGTTTTCACGGATCTCCTGGGGATCAATATGATATTAAATTCTATACTGCTAATGTGAGTGGTACTGGCATCACCAATTTTACATGGGATTTTAAAATTACCCCCCTTAGATATTGGAATACCTATACATAAATAGAAACCTTGTCCTTGTAAAAAAAAATAGCTAGTCGAGCAAATAAAAAAAAATGACATTGTTCCAACATATGCTGGCGTATCATACGATATATGAAGAACTTTTAAAAGAGCAAGATATTGACATCCAAATACACCCTGAAGATTTTAAAAACAAAGAAGACAACGTGTCGGCTAGTGAAGAAAAGAAACCTGTTATACCTATTTATGAATTGGACTTTTATTTGGCCACGGACTTTAAATATGAATGCTATCTTTACGGAAATGGGAAATATTCTGCACCCTATAAACACGTTACCCATTTTAAAGAACATTTACGTCGATTACAAGCATTGGAACAAATACCCCTCCCGGAATGGCTTATTCAAAAGGCCAAACAAGAATACCCTTATACATGGGAAAGCAGAACGATGTACACAGAGTGTCGGAGCTGGATGAAACAACAACACATCCATCGGAAATATTATGAACATATCTATCAATTGGCCTTTGTATGTGGTGGTAGAAGGAACACGATACCCAAATATACACAATATATCTGGGTACATTATTTACCAACATGGGTTCAAGTATTGGGAGTGCAAAGATCCGCCATAAGAAAGCCGAAAAAGTATTTACCAAGATATTTTATTTTACTGCAAGTGTTAATGGATGCCTTTCAAATACAATTGATTTATGCTATCCCAGAGATGAAACAAATCGAAAGACAAAAACGATATTATGAAGAAATACAGCAACGTTTGCGGGAAAACGTTCATTTTCAAGCGGCTTTGAATCACCAACTCATTTAACCTTTCGGGGTGTTTTCTGACGGAGCCGAAATCACAAACTTTTTCATCGGTTTCGGACGTACCAAAATGGATTTAGGAGTCGCATTTTTAGTTTTCTTTGTGGGTGTTTTGGTTGATTTCTTAGGCCTGTGGGGAGAAGGGGAAACAGGGGTGTTGACGGTATCAGCCATAACACTGGCCTGACAGAGCGAGGCCATCTGGCACTCTGGACAGTCAGGATGGAAGGTGGTATGCGTAGGTATGTCATCTTGTTCTTGGAAAGAGTCTTCGACATAGGTAATACCTCCTTGTGGTTTGGCATGGGTGGCATGGGTGGGGGATGGTAAGGAAGTCGCTGAGGGTGCTTGCAAAGCCAAGAATCGACCAAGACCACCATTGGTTTTTTGTTGAATAAAACCAAGGATATGTTGAATATAAACAGAGATCAAACGTTGGGTATCCAAAGGAAATAAGATGGGGGTGATCAAGGATGTCGCGGGGCAATTATTGGCAAAAACGTAGTCGTAAGCAAGTAATAATTTTTCTGTTGGCGGGGTGGTTGCGTCTTTGATATACGGAATCACGTTCACTTGACGAAGTTTTTCAACAGGTAAATCATAGGATGGGGGTGTTGAAGCGATGAATTGATTGTTAAGACGTGGATAGATAATTAAATCTGGTTGGAGAAAATTCAGCGAATCGTAACCAAACGTATAATTAGGGAGAAATATTTTATTGTTCACCCCAAAATTATCTTCTACATAAGAACCGAATGCTAATTTAAAAGCGAGTCCTTCCATGATCCAATTGTCAATGAACACAATTTCTTTTTCACGTAGATGTTTCCGTTTTAACTTGTTGGAGTAAATGTAACGTTGCCCACAAAGGAATAAATGTTGTTCATCACAACTCAAATGTAGCGTCTGAAAGAGTTTGAGAAGTTGTTGACTTGGAAAACGGACAAAGGTGCATTGATACCCACATTTTTTAAAGTGTAGATAGACTTGGTAGGCCATATAACCACGTTGAGAAGCATTGTGTCCTTCGAATGCAATGATCATGTTTCCTTGGTACTGGTGATGATATCAAAGTATTCCAATGTAACTGGGTCAGTGAAAGAAGGAATGGTTTCTCGTTTATCCAGAATAAAACAATGCCCAATGAAAACAATGTGTTCAAAAAAAGTTCGTAAATCAGGGCTGGAAATCAATAACAAATCGTCAAATTGATAGATGTTTAGATTGCGATAGAAAGAAATGGTGAGGCTCTGAACAATATCGCTTAATAGAATACAAGCAGGTAAATGCTGTTTTAATTTACTGGAGATAAGGTAGCGTTTATACCGAATATCTATCAATTGCATAACCTTCTTTTTTTTTAGAAAAAAAGGTATAAATAGCAAGCTACCCCACATACACCATTTATAGCCAACCAACAAAAAAAATAAGGAAGAAAAAAAAGATGTCAGGTTCCGATTTAAGACTCGCAAGTATGATCTATGTCAACTTAGGTGACGCGACTAAAAATCTAATGAAAATGGTTATGAACATGGGTGTGACGGTAAACGATCCCGATTGTAAATATCTTTTAGAAACCACTGTCAAGAACATGAAGAAAGCCGTAGCCTGCTATGAACAAAACCATAATCTGATAGAGTAAGTATCTTAATCGATCGTTTGGCAAGGTCAAATGACATTGCAAAAAAAAAATTTTCTCTCGTAAACTATCGAAAAAGATCGAAGCAAAGATGAAGAAAAATGGAAAAGAAATCGAAAAAAAAATCTATCAAAAAGAAATGAATGAGACAACTGATTTAGATGAACATTATTTATCGGATACCTCTACAGAAAACGACTCCAGAGCGTCCTCAAACAGTTCGAAGACGATCCTCAAAAGCAACAGTGGGACGACCAAGAAGGTTGTGAATCCAAAAGTAACGAAGGATCCGAACACCAAGAAACGCAGACAGAACCAACGGATAAATGAAAATAAAGACGAAGAGGTTCATACAGATACGGAAAATCAACCACATTCAGATGAAGAACAAGACGTTGTCAACCCACCTTTGGAAAAGAAGAAAAAGGAATTGAGTGAAAGTAAAAAAGCTGCTTTGGAAAAAGCGAACCGTGCCAGACTTTATAAAAAACTGAAAAAAGAATTTGATGTCCCTAATAAAGTTCCCACACCGTCTAAAACTCCCATAACGTCATCACCTGTATCTGAAACGCATCCATCTTGGATGGATCAGTTTTTTCACCGATTATCAGAAACATTGAAGCCAGCTGTATCACACGCTCAACCTGCTTCGGTAGAACAAAAACAAGAATCTACAAATAGACCAAAGGACGCGTCAATGGCATCCACTTCTAGACCTAATGTATTCCAGCCTTTGATCACACGCCCTTTTCCAGGTTCACAACGTCTTATCTTTTAATCGATCGTTCGGCAATTTAATCCGTCGTTCGGCAAAGCCGAACGATAGAGTAAAAAATAAACAAAAAATTTCTAATCCTAACAAGGTGAATAAACATGGCATCCAATGATGTATCCTTGCCATCTGGGCAGATGTTCAGCGGGCATCTACAAGAAGGCCCTGCTAACAAGAAACGTAAAATTCCCATGGTAAAACCGATTGAACCCCCCAAATCCATGGACCATCCAAAGGTGCCATATCATGGTACTTTGCCATGGCATGAATTTAGTTTGGGTATTATTGCACCCAAAGGCAGTGGGAAAACCACCATGATCTGTAATTTCCTGCTTGATTTTTATAAAAATTATTTTCATGAAATTTACATATTTTCTCCCACCATTAACAACGACGATAAATGGGGCGTAGTCCAAAAGGCCAAAGGGTTGTTGGCCGAGAATAAACGCTATATTAAATTCCTCAAATATGTGCAAAAGCAAAAGAAAAAAGCCGTGTTTGTGCAGCCTGCGGATGAAACGGAGCCGGATGTGGAGGAAGAAATTAAGAAAACCGTGGCCTTCAACAAAAGCGACCGAAAAATCCCGGAAACATGTTTCATGGTAGAATATTCTAAAGAAACGTTACAAGACCTCGTGCATGGTTGGGAAAAACATCTTGAATTCTTACAAAAATATCTCCCAGAAGAGAAAAAATTCAGTGCCAAATTCTTTGGCAACCGACGTCTTATTATTTTTGATGATCTTGTGGGTAGCAATTTATTTACCAACAGCCAACAAAACAATCCTTTTAAAGGACTCAATACACGTCATCGTCATTGGTCTTGTAGCATGCTCATCGTTTCTCAAGCGTACAAAGAAATTCCTAAAACCATTCGGACGAATTTAACCGGATGGGTATTTTTCCGTATTAGTAATCAAAGTGAACTGGATGTGATTTATGAAGAAAACCCTTGTGGATTTACCCATGATCAATGGATGTCTTTGTATCGACATGTCATTGAATCGGGGGATCATGCTTTTTTGTATATCAATCATTATTTTAAAAAGCCTAAAAACTTTAATAAAAATTTTTCACATTCCGTATGGATGTAGTTTATAAACATGTAAATCTGCTTTCGTCGCATTTTTATTGATTGCGTTCATATCATTGTTTAAAAAAAAGAAAAGAGCCAAGACAAGAAAAAAAGGATTGACTATCTATTTTTTGTGTTGTTTATTTTCAGTACATCGGAGGTACATGAAAAGATTCCCAGTTTTAATATATAAAAAACATTGTGTCATTTTCTGAAGGTTTTTACATGAGGGGTTCGCCTTCCATTTCTTCATCTTCTTGGTTGTTGAACGGAATGGTAAAGCTATCAGGGTGTTGTGTCACGGGGGTCATGTAATTGGATTGGATGGCTTTAATACCAAAACCAAAAGAAAAGTAATTGTTGTTCTTGGTATTGATTTTAACATAGGGGCGTAAGAGAATATCAATGACGGATCGGGTACCGGGGAGGAAAAAAGCAGGTAAATCTTCAAGGGCTCTGGAGGTAGAGCCGGCCAATTGTTGAGGGATAAAGAACTTGACATCCTGATAATAATGTTTACCGTCCACACCCACCGTTTCTTTTCCAGGTTGGGTACGTAAGAATTTAAGGTCTTCAAAGGTAAACAAAGGACTGTCGGTTTGTTGAAATTCTTTTCCCAAATGAACAGGGAGCATGGTGGCAAACTGTTCAGCAAAGGTTTGAGTCATATGTTGCAACCAAGAATATTGGGCATCGGAAAGCTGCACCGACATGGCATGTCTTGTAAAAAGCACCTTGTTGTTGTTGTCTTTGTCTTTGATCTCTTGTTGGTTAAAGCCTTTGGTTTTAACATTTTCCAATAAAAGTTTGATTTCTTGTACACCTTGACGGAAACTACCATACATGACACTAGGGTTTTTTGGATTGGGTGAGAACTGAACACCGACTTTGGCAAAGCTGTCGGAAGGTTTCATACAACCTTGCGTCAAAAACGTGAAATCCATTTCTTTGGGTTGAACAGTAGGTAAAGTAAAATTGGGAGGGTTGACAGGGGGTGGAGAGACAACAGCCATGGGTTCTTGTTGTTGTTGTTGTTGTCTCGTTCTACGGGTGGTCATCGGGGTTCTTTTAGGGGTGCTCATCATAGAAAGGTTTTCTGAGAAAAAAAAAAGAGAGGAAAAACCCCTCTATTTATATAAATGATCACACGTGCCTGGTTGCTAAGGCGTTTGTTAAACACGTTATTAAAAATTTCTCTTTTCATCCGCAAGGGGTATGGACAAAACAGTTTTAAATCCTATTCCCAGTATTGATCGCTATCTTCAACGAGGACTAGGTTTCTACCCTATTTGTTGTCTCATTTTTGTAGGTATTCTTATTTGTTTATTTCTTATCGCCGTAGTACATCTATTTTTAATTGGTTCTCCTAAATAAGCCTTCCTTAAAGCGCCATGGGAATTTATGATTTAACAGTGGGTAACGTGACACGTGATCGGGAACTTCATTTTCCTGGTTATCAATTTTGTGGACCGGGTACAAAGGTGGAAGAACGGATAGGGTTAGGGCAACGTGGGATCAATGATCTAGATGCGGCGTGTATGGAGCATGACCTTGCCTATCTTCATTCCAAAGATCCACATGACCGACGAGTGGCTGATGAACATCTAGAAAAAAGAGCGTTCCATAATGTTTTCAACCCTAGAGCCAGTGTCAAAGAACGAGGATGGTCTCTTCTCACAGGTGTCGGCATGCGCTTCAAACGTGGTCTTAATATTTATTAGAACCGAATGATCGATTAAAGAAAAAAATTTCTAAACACATTAGCATACTGTATATAAAAACAGCACCATGGTCTTGCCATTTCTTGCCGGTCTCATTCCTTTATTAACTGCTGGTGGTCTTGCTGCTGGGATAGCGACAGGTGTCGCCAATACAGTGAAATCAAGTCGAGAAGCAGAATTAGCGGGGCGTCAATTAGAAGACTATAATTTAACCCATCCGAGACTCTCCAAAAGATGACCCTTGTAGACGATTTTAAACCAAATTGGGATCAAATCCTTTTCACCGATTTCATTCATCCTGAAAAACATGTACATAAAATGACGGGGACTGTACGTGACGTTGACACTGAACAAAACCTGTTATTCCTTATCCGACCTACCAAAGCTATCATTCCGCTTTATGATCAACATGAAAAACTCTGTCGTATCATTGTACCTGTGATTGCATCTGACGTCGAAGCCTTTGTTAAGAAATTACATACCAAATACATGAAGCATTTAAAAGAAGGTTGGCGATATACCATTCCACTCTACCATCACTGTTTACATGTTGATATGCCAATCGTTCATCGCTTTACTGTCGATGAGATGATGCGTCAAGAATCGGATCCAATTGCATGTACCATCCATATGGATACGGATATTGCTATTTCTCTTATACAGTATAAATTTGTATTACATGACACCTTCCGTAAAATAAAAGGAGATCCTTGTCTTTAACCGATCGATGAATAAAAAATTTTCTCCATTATGTATTACCTCCTGTTCTTATCACGATGGCTGAACATTTTGCCTTTACCAGTTCTGTATCTGAGGTAGCCCCTTACAATGCGGTTTACGGATGGCCTACACAAGCCACCAAGGCTTATAAAACCACCGTTAAAATCACCCCAAGAGAAGCTGGACCGTTTTATCCCGGCAATGTGATTCGTTTGGATTTACCAGCCCAGGATTATCTTAATCCACTCAACTCGACGTTACGATTCAAAGTCCAAGTAAAATCCACAGGCACTGTTGATTTAAAACCACGAAACTGTGTCCGAGCCGCTAAAAATGGAAACTCCTTCTTCAGTAGATTGAGATTGCTTTATGGCACCTTGGTAATTGAAGATATACAGGATTACAACATTCTTGTACGTATGCTAACCAATGTCTCAGTAGCTGAAGATTATTGTGAATATGCTGGTGCCGTTTATGAAGGTCTAGGAAGTGAACTATCACGTTCGCAGAATCAAAGTTCAAGTTACTTTTTAAACAGTGCAGGGAAAACGACCAACAGCATTGACGATAGTGTGGGCGTTTATTTCCAAATCAACCTTGCTGCCGGTTTATTAACACAAAAAAAACTGCTCCCCTTGAAATGGATGGCCTCCCAACTGCGTATAGAACTGTATGTCGCACCTGCCCATCAAGTTTTCATCATTGGTAATCCATCAGTAACCACTGCTATTTCTCCTTGGGCTTCGGTGGATTCAATGACCCCTTATATCGATCAAGCCACATACGGTCCAGATATTTTAATGGTCCAAGGTTCTTATGTAGATACACATAACACAGACGATACCTCCGATGATACGTTGGTAGCTGGTAACGTGAAAGCGATTGCAAACCAAATTGTTCAAAATGGGACCTATCCAGGTGTTGATTTTTCAACAGGGGCTCCCAATTCAACAGATCCTTATGGTAATGTAGGTCGATTGAAAAGCGACACCTTCAAATTGACATACCGTATTACCAACGTGGAATATGTCATGGAACAATCTTCCTTTAGCGATGCCTATGATCAGGCACTCTATGCAGCCATGGCAGATCCTGGAAATGGAGGTTTACCCATTCATTTTGCTTCTTGGCATACCTTTTTATATGCTATTACGGGTCAAAATGCCCAATATCCGGTTCATGAACGTTCAAAGTCCATTAAAGCTGCTTTTGCTGTCATTACCAGTAATGCCTTGAATTCAGAGTCATCACCTTATTCGTATTTATTCGACTCTTTTGCATTTACACGTTTGGGACTTCAGAAATACATTTGGCGTGTTGGTTCAAGATACTACCCTAATCAAGATGTGAACACCTATGGTTCAGGTGGAGAAGCTTTTGTTGAGCTACAAAAGGCTTTGAATATGTTGGGACAATATGAAGCTGGATGTGAAATACACCCATGGCTTTATGGATGTCCTACCTCGGCTGAATCTTCCAATGAAGGACAGTTTTTCGCTTCCGGTTTGATGGAACCTTTGGAATTGGCTTTCACTATTCCTTCCACAGCACCTAACACCTATCCATCCATTCCAGCAGCCACAGCTCCGGAATATCGAGGTCATATTGATTATCCATTGGGTAAACATTATCCATGGGTCACATTTGCAACGGGTACAAGACCTAAAGAACTGATCGGTGGTGCATGTTCTTCTTTTGTCATTGGTACCTCTTTCCAATCCAGCAATGGGGAAGGTATGAGTGGTATTAATGGAGAAGAACAAAATGAAATCTTGTTAAGAGTGACGCATAACAAAGAGGCTTTAGATGAACTTGGTAGTTTAGGTGGTTGTACTTTATATATTTTCACCTATTACGATGCAGTTATGGTCGTTCGTCCTAATAATGTGGTGGACCTTATTTCCTAGTTTTTTATTTTTTAATCCATCGTTCGACTTTTTACAGAACGAACAGACCAAAAAAAATTTCTCTTTTTAACCATGTACAAGAATAAAAAAAATATCCTTTAGCATGAGTCACATCACGAACCCAGACAGCGGTACACGCTATGCCGAATTGATCGTGGATTCTTTTTTCTCCAGAGATGAAACAGCGACTTATGTGGACAATTCTTTATCAGGAAGACCGATTGACAATGTGAAGGGGCTTGCTTTACATGAAGCCAAAGTCGCTCTAACGTACGATACTATTTTTGCACCTTTTAATTCACTCACTTTATCAAACTATACCTATGTTTCTGGAACAGGTCTTACTGTTGGTACTTACAATGGCGTCGGTTATGTGGGTTCAAATACAAATAATTTACCAACTGGGAGTCCTAATATTCTCACTGCGCAACAATTTTTATCCTCATCGCTTACAACGTTAGCTCAAAATGGATTTGTATCATTGCAAACCAATTATGCTTTGATTCCAGCGGTCTTTTATGTCAAAAGTACAACGGCTAGTCCGGGTAGTTATGGTGACTTTGTACCGTTACATATCTTTCTAGCTACTGTTGGTTTGAATAGTGCGGGGACTGGTTTCAATTTATACATCACAGTGCAATCCGCCAACGGTTTAACAGCAAACGATTTAAAAGGCACCTTGACCTTTACATATAGCAAATATTTGGGTAGGAAATTAGGTTTACCCGACAGAGGTACATGGACGGTTGATTTAGCACCATTGACTCCCATCACCAGCAATGGTACAACAGGGGGTTTAACAGAACCTTATATTGCCACTGTCTCGGGTGTCAATGGGGGTGGTCAACCTACCTTGGCTTATTATACCATTCCCTTCACATTCAACGCTGAAATGAATATGGGAAGGTATTTACAATTACGTGGGACTCTTTCTTCCGACATTCAATCTGCAGTCTATGTCAATGACGAAGGGGATCAAAATTCTGATATGATTGCTGCACTACCTATCAATGGCGCTTATGGTGACATCGTCCAATTCGATGCACCCAATCATGAGGTATTTACGTTACCCAAGGTTCAATCTATACGTTATATCAAGCTTTGGTTTACAAGGGCTGAAGATCCTGACAACACCCCTGTGCATTTCAAAGGAAGTGATTATTATTTGAAATTTGCCTTACAAATACAAGATGAAGATGAACGTCAACAGCGCATGTTTGATCCTGCCACTTTTACAGTTTCTCAAACCTCACATAAACGTATGAAATATGTTTAATTTTTATTCTGTCGTTTGGCTTTGTCCGAACGATCGATTAAAAAACCAAAAAAATTTTCTAAATAACTCTTTGTAAAAAAAACCAACGTCTTCTAATTAATAAAAATGGAGAGTGGTCGTTATAATATTCATTACCAGCATCGTGAAGGTGTTGGTAAATCCTATCTCACTTCTATTCGACCTGATTATTATCTTGCGAGAACCAATAGTTTATTCGATTATCATCAACGTTATGCTGTGAAGCAATATCGAGCCAGTGATCTCTCCACTGTCTTGAATCAGAAAAACAACAAACCAGTCATGATCCAACAACCTTCGGAATCCATTTTTCCTACATTGTACCGAAAATTACCTACCTTTGTAGATAGGCAAGCTTCCTATAGTATGCCTCGGAGTGGTAATCAACCCATGCTACAAGGCACCATGGGGCCCTATGGTGAGGCGAATTATTACCTTCCCAAAGTCAATAACAGAATACATCCAGAAGGGGATAGAGATAAACTTCGTAAACAGTATTTTACCCGTGTTCCTGAACAGTATGATCAAATCATCCATCAAGAATTGGATAAAGTAAATCAACAACGCGATACCAAGACACGAAACCCTCCCATGTATAAGATTCAACCGATTAGTTTGAGTTCTATGGGAGGTGCTCATTTGTAAAAAAAAACAAAAAATTTTCTAAAATAAACATCAATCAAAAAAGAGGTTCACTATGTTTAAAAGAAAACTTTTATCCAAAATGGGCTCCGATGGTCTGACGGTCAACCAAGCATTAAAATTTAATTTAATCACCACACCCGTACCACCTCGTTTCAATCCTTATTCATATACCCCCAGTAATAACAGAGGTACCTTTAGCCATGCATTTTTACCTCCCAAAACCCCTTTTTCAATTATGCGAGAATCCTTTGGGGTGACAACACAAACAGAACAAGAACCTATCAAAGAAGAAAATGACGTCGTTCAAAAAGAACCTGTCAAACTCTCCATGCATACCACCTCCACGCATATTCCACCAGAAGAAGCTGTCAAACTCTCCATGCACACCACCTCCACGCATATTCCACCAGGTCCCAATCCAATAGTGCAATCCTTAAACGCTGAAATCACAAGTCTTAAAATGGCTATGGATAATTTGGAATTTGATAATTTAAAATTGACAGGTAAAGTTCATACGATCAAAGAAGACTTGATGAAAGAAGGGCGTACAATATTTTTGGCGCAAAAAGAAAAACATTTAGAAGAACTTCAGGCGTTACAAAGTAAAGTCAACGAACTGACGCACAACTTGGCCACCTCTGTGGCAACCAGTGAAGCAAATTTAGCAGCAAGCATAGCAGAAAAGGACAAAGCTTTAAATGATGAGAAATTGAAAACACATCAACAGCAGCAAACGATCACCGATTTATTAAAGAATGAGGATCTCAAAATGCAAGAACTACGCAATGTCAATGCGGAATTACAGCAGTTACACGGTACATGGAATTTTACAGTACAACGCTATGTGGGTAGTATGATTGATAAAATAGCAGCTTCTGATCCAGATATACACAAGCTTTTGGAAGCGCTACCTCACAAGATGGTTGGCTCTCATAAAATCTATGATCAGCAAGGATTTCAAAAACTATTAGAAATTATTTTAGATTCTGATAAACGTGATGAATACATCAAAGCCATTGATAATTTTATGGCCAATGCTATTTTATTCGATAATTCATGGAGGTTATACGAACAGAATACAAAAAGTCAACAGTGGCCATCCCCTACTTCCAATATCAATCCTGGTCTCTCTATTCGCATTCCTGAACCTCAAGATGCTATCATGGCGCCTGCTCCTGGACTTGGAAGCGGTGGTTCTTCTGGTTCCTCTGGTTCCTCTCTTTCGAGTGCCCCGTCAACAGGGTCCGAACCAGAGAAAAACTTTTCTGCTGAAGCCATGAAACAAAAGGCAATTAGACGTTCGGAACGTACTCGACATAGAGCGAAACCTGTTTATAAAGAAACGACCAATCGCCCTTCCCAAAGTAAAAAAGGTAAAGGCAAAAAGTAAAAAAAATTTCTAAAAGGATATGTACGACGTAAAATAAACAGTCTTTATGCACCCGTTCACACCCCATTTCACTCCAGAAGATATTGGTAAAACAGAAAAAAGTATCCGAGAGACAGATACGCCTATGTTGGAAGCCGATGAGACCTCTTCTTCTTCTTCTTCCTCGGATAGTGAGCTAGGGCTTGCCAATGTGGCCTTTTCATTTATTCATAAGGATTCGCTTGATTTATACCATGGTCGATCATCCTCGGTACCAAGTTATTTTGTGTCTTGGGATTCTTCCCAAGGGTCATCCTATTCCCACACACCTTCCCAAGGTAGTGATCGAATAGAACATTCTTTTTTCCATTTAGAAGACAGCAAGCCACCTCCATTGTTCATCGGGTGCACATCGTGGTGGGAAAAACATCTAGGTCACGTGTGGATTTCTATAAAAACTTGGTGGGTCCATTGGGTTGATCGCATTCAATTTCATTTTATACCCCAACAAACCGACAAGGCTAAACAACATGCCTCTTAAACGACCTCGCTCGCAACAACATACTCGCTACCCCAATCCAAATATTACCTATTCTCGTTTCAATGTCTTTACCCATCACCGTTCTATCCGTCATCTTCGACATGTTATATTTGATCAACCGCCTCCTTATAGAACAGTTGCTTATATGCATCAAGAAGCTAATCAAGGTCGTTTACGAAGTTATCTTACCTATTATACAGAGCAAGTGGTACGAAGTCTTCGTCGGACTACTTCTTTACATCCTGCTACCTTGGCATTTATTCCCGAACAGTTCAGAGGACTATTTATATCTTTTATACTCGTACTAGACCAGGCTTATGGTGTCACTGGTAATATATTAAGAAGTCTACGTCAACCCAACGCAGCCATCAACATCAGTTTCTCGATTGAAGCCCTGGATTCCGGTCGATGGGCTACATTAGGAAGAGGCTATCGTCGTGACTTGAATGAGGATAACTGGGATCAATGGGTGCGCAAACTCATTGATGCTATTCAGCTCACCGATGATCACGACAATACACTAGAAATGCTGAGTCAAAGCGATGAAGAAATGGACTGGGAAAACGCAAAGATCGTGGGCCAGTGGGTTGAAGATTTACCACCCAACCGACATACCATCCCCATGACACGATCTATCTTGGCAGGTGGAAGGTCTACTGAACTTGACCGTCTCTATAAGAACTCAATTGGTCCTTTAGATCACCGAGTACAAGGACTAAATGCCTTTGATCCAGACAGTGTTTTTCCTGATCGTCAGGCCCTTCCAGAATACAGCAAAGCCTGTGCCCATATCAGCTTTATCATTGCCTTTTCACCTTTTTTCCGGACCCTTTTCCACCGAGACGACTGGCAATTTCCTTGTCCAACGACGGTCTATGAATACAACAAAATTTATTCTCCCAAGCATCTTATTCGCAACAAACATCATCTTTTATATCAACTGATTGACTATTTTGCTGACCTAACTGAACATTCCCCCGCTACTTGGGTTGATTTATGTGGTTTCATGGAACGCTTTCTTGTTTATTTTCCTGGCCATCGTGTCGTCATCTTGGATCCAAAAGATAAAGCCATCCGCTTTGCTTGTCAAGGACACCCTCTTCCGAACACGGATTACCATGATACCCACTATTTCCTCTACAACCAAAAACACATTGACAACAACGGTAATGAAAAGGGGCATGTTTACCATTACAAACCGCCAGCCTCATTGAACGGTCATTGTAAAGACTGCTATCGAACCATTTGCGATCCCCAGTTCGGTTGTGATTTCTGGTGTCACAGAGACCCTCTTAGGACATTTGAAAATCATGCACAAGTCGATTCGCAAGATCCGGAAACAAAAGATTTTGAAAATGATGTCCTATGTAACCACTGTGATCAGGTCATCGGACCCATGCTAGATGCAGAAGATGGTGTATACAAAGTCAAACATGATCATAGTCACTGTCCACAGCAAAGCCCTGATGTGAGTCCGTTAAAAGAATGTCAACAGTTTAAATATGACCCTTTCCCCATCTCCTTGAAAGATCCAAAAATCTCTTTTCAACGCAACGAACAAAACAAAGGAAAACGATTTAAACAACCCATCACAGCCCATGCTTGGGATATGGAATGTATGGCAATCGAAACAACCATGCATCAATTACGGAATCAACGTCGTCAATATTTAGGTACCCTCAACTATGAAGGTCATTTGTCGCTTGAACCAGAAGAGGAACCCATCCACCCAGAAGACATCTGTCCTATTCATGAACATGTTCCCAATTTTATCAATGTTCAAACACTGTTTACTGAGAATACCTATGATTTTCATACCATGGATGGTTTTCTTACTTTCTTATTAAGAGCCGCTCGTCCCGGTTGTGAAGCCTTTCCTAGTAAATCCAAACATATTTTTATTGCTCACAACAGTAAAGGATACGATTCCCGACTTTTGTACATTGCCTTACTACCCCGATTGACACCCGAAATCATGCTGCGAAAACCCATCAAAAGAGGTAGCAAATTCTTACGTCTAGAACTCTTTTTCCCTACTACACAAACCACCTTTGTCTTTATGGATTCCATGTGTCATATTGCACAATCGCTGAAAAAGATGCCCTATTCCTTGGGTGTAGACGCTGGCAATATCAAAAAAGGCGATTTTCCTCATGCTTTTAATACCCCAGCCAACCAAGATTACAAAGGTCCTCTACCCGCTATTCAGTTTTATGAACATATTGAAAAATTACCGGATGCCAAAATTCAATTTGAAGAAGATTATCAAGCCATGGAAACCCTATACAGACATCAAGACTGGGATTTTCAAACCGAACTCAAAGCCTATTGTCAACAAGATGTCCGTATCCTCCGTCTATGTATGGAAAAATACTACCGTTTATTCTATGAAAAAACAGGTCTCAACCCTCTTTTATGTACCACTGCCCCCGCCTTTGCACTTAAAAGCTATATGCATGCCAACATGCCCTATGGTAAACTCATGGTGCTGGATCCCAAATTCCTTCAACATGCTCGTAAAGCACTTCGTGGGGGTCGTACGGATGTCCGTTGTCGCTACAAAAAACTGTCTCCTGAAGAACTTGTCCGTGGTTGTATGATGGTCTATCAAGATGTCCAATCACTTTACCCTTCCGTCATGTTTTTTGCAAACCCATTCCCAACTGGGACACCGCAACGTTACGACTACAACGAAACACAAGGTACTGCGATGGAGGATATTGCCGATAACGACAAATTCAAGCACATGTTCACCCATGTACCAGATACCTTTGCCTCGTTTTTCACTGGCTTTGTTACCTGTGACATCCAATGTGTCGATTATATTCATCATCCTGTCATTGTCCACAACAACCCAAAGGGGCGTCTGGTTGCTAATTACCAAGATAAAGTACAACTCACACTCACCTCAGTGGAACTTTATTATGCACTCAAAACAAAATGTTATCGAGTGACCAAAGTTTACATCATTGATGAGTATGACAGTACTTATGATTTATTTAAATCTTACATTCAAACATGGCTTCAACTCAAGATTGAATCGAGCAAGCATCAATTTCAGAAGGGTGACAAATCTCCTGAACAACGTTATGCCGAGTTTTTACAATTACAAGAAGAAACAAAGCGAGTGACGGGGATTGAACTTGTGTATGAAAATATGGTGCCGAATGAAGGCTTGAAAACAATCGCCAAATTGATGTTGAACAGTCTATGGGGAAAATTAGGTCAAAAACCAGACGCCCGAGAAACCGTTTTGACCGACCTAGATAAACAAAAAATGGAAGAAATGATCAAATGTGGATTCATTGAAAAAACAACTGCTGAACATTACGAATCGCTTGGTTCAAAACAACAAAATAGCATGGTGTCCTTTGATATCAAAGATTACCGGTACCTTTCTCAAACGTCCTCGGTGCCCGTGGCGGCCTTTGTTGCGGCTTATGGTCGTATCGAACTTTGGAAAGAATTGAACAAATTAGGTAAACGGGTGCTGTATCATGACACGGATTCCATCATCTATCTCCATGAGCCATCGCTTTATAACATCCCCGAAAACAATGTTCTCGGTGGATGGGAGCTGGAGGTCACCCTACCTAAGAAGATCACTGAATTCGTAGGTGTGGCCCCAAAAACATATGGCATCAAAGTACAAGATGGAGAATCCATGGAGGAAATGATCAAGTGTAAAGGCTTTCCATTGAACTGGGTTACCACCATGGATCCCGATAATGCCGAAAAGGTCAATTTTAGTGCTTATCGAGACTTGGTGATGACCAGTGATCCGGAAAAGGTCATTCACACTGCACCTGGTACCTATTTTGAATTCAATCTACAAATGCAATTCATGGGTACGACCAAAAGACAAAAAAAGCTCACCGGTGTCTATGAAAAGGGGGTTGTATGTCCAAGTACTTTTTGTACCTATGGTGAAGGATGGGATCGATGGGGGGCCACCTCCTTTGCTGAGTTGGATGACAGCCCCAGACCATGTTAAAAAATAAATAAAAAACCTCTTTTTTATATGTTCCCTTGTTTACATTGGTTCCCTTGGTAACCATCGATAAGCTGCGGCGTGGCTTGATAGTTTGCTTAGACTCGTTTGTACAACCACACGTGGTGCGCATTTTTTCATGCACCTCCTGCGCCTCTTCGTGATCTGTCACGCTACGGTTCGCCGCTTCTACGTCTTTTTTTTCAGCGGGTTGAACTGGCTGGAACTCTTTTTTTCTTTTCTTTCGTCACCGCTATCCACCATGTCTTGTGAAATCGAAGAAGCAACTTCTTTTATTGCTGATGCCAAAGAACATTTAAATACGGGTCTCGAACAATTACAAGCATCAACGGATCATGCTACCACTGCCCGGATTATGAAAAATTTGAATACATTATTCCAATCCATACAACTTTATATTAATCATCTTCGTCAGGAAATCAAACAATATCAAAGAAACGGGTTAATACGCAAGGCATTACGCTCAAAGATCAATGAATTGGAAAATATGCATACCCTCATGTTCCAACAAGTGATGCTGAAATCGGTCTCCTCTTAATCTGGAATAATTTATACCATTCTCGCCTTCTTCTCACTATTTCGTACCCTGTATGTCTTTTGTAACAGCTCTCTCTTTGTTTCTCTAGTTTCAATAACTGTTCTGGACTGTATTGACGTTGTAGTTTTAGACAACCTCTATCGACTGCAATAAACTGAATATAGGTTGTGCCGATATCTTGAAAAGCGTGACAACACTTTGTATGGACTTGCAATTGTTGGAGATAGTGAAAAACGAAGGTGTAATGAGGATCATTGAAGGGTCGTTTATATTTTGTACGCATCTTTTTTCTCTATTGCGAGAGGGTAAAACGATTCTTTTTATACCCTAACCTAACCCTAAACCTAACCCTAACCTAACCTAACCCTAACCTAACCCTAACCTAAACCCTAACCCTAACCTAACCTAACCCTAACCCTAACCTAAACCCTAACCCTAACCCTAACCTAGGCAACACCCCTCCCACCTTGTTGTCTCCTGGTCACGTGAGACGTTGCTATG
>Ga0157369_10001892_pt1 | contig 25239 bp, 25 predicted proteins | sample C25metaG_FD_113461 | JGI IMG/M metagenome (GOLD analysis project Ga0157369, IMG submission 113461) | Corn rhizosphere microbial communities from Kellogg Biological Station, Michigan, USA - C2-5 metaG | ecosystem: Host-associated > Plants > Roots > Rhizosphere > Soil | place: USA: Michigan... | reverse complement strand
TTGGCGTCGATGTCGAAGGTGACCTCGATCTGCGGCACGCCGCGCGGCGCCGGCGGGATGCCGACCAGGTCGAACTGGCCGAGCAGCTTGTTGTCCGCCGCCATCTCGCGCTCGCCCTGGAAGACGCGGATGGTGACCGCGTTCTGATTGTCCTCGGCGGTCGAGTAGGTCTGCGACTTCTTGGTCGGGATGGTCGTGTTGCGGTCGATCATCCGGGTGAAGACGCCGCCCAGGGTCTCGATGCCGAGCGACAGCGGCGTCACGTCGAGCAGAAGCACGTCCTTGACGTCGCCCTGCAGTACGCCCGCCTGGATTGCGGCGCCCATGGCGACGACCTCGTCCGGGTTGACGCCGGTGTGCGGCTCCTTGCCGAAGAAGTCCTGAACGACCTGGCGGACCCGCGGCATGCGGGTCATGCCGCCGACGAGGACGACCTCGGAAATGTCCTTGGCGGCGACGCCCGCGTCGGCCAGCGCCTTCTTGCACGGATCAAGGGTGCGCTTGATGAGGTCCTCGACGAGCCGTTCCAGATCGGAGCGGGTCAGGGTCTTCACCAGGTGCTTCGGACCATTCTGGTCGGCGGTGATGAAGGGGAGGTTGACCTCGGTCGTCTGCGCCGACGAGAGCTCGATCTTCGCCCGCTCGGCGGCCTCCTTGAGGCGCTGCAGAGCGAGGCGGTCGTTCCTGAGGTCGATGCCCTCCTGCTTCTTGAACTCGTCCGCCAGCCAGTCGACGATCTTGGCGTCGAAATCTTCGCCGCCAAGGAAGGTGTCGCCGTTGGTCGACTTCACCTCGAACACGCCGTCGCCGATCTCGAGCACCGACACGTCGAACGTACCACCGCCGAGGTCGTAGACCGCGATCGTCTTGCCGTCCTGCTTCTCGAGCCCGTAGGCGAGCGCGGCCGCGGTCGGCTCGTTGATGATGCGCAGCACTTCAAGGCCCGCAATCTGCCCGGCGTCCTTGGTCGCCTGGCGTTGGGCGTCGTTGAAATAGGCAGGGACGGTGATCACCGCCTGGGTGACGGTCTCGCCGAGATAGGCCTCGGCGGTTTCCTTCATCTTCTGGAGGATGAAGGCGGAAATCTGCGAGGGGCTGTAATCCTTGCCGCCCGCCTGGACCCACGCGTCGCCATTGCCGCCGCGCACGATCTTGTACGGGACCAGCTCGGTGTCCTTCTTGGTGACGGGGTCGTCGAAGCGGCGGCCGATGAGGCGCTTCACCGCGAAGATGGTGTTGTCGGGATTGGTGACCGCCTGGCGCTTAGCCGGCTGGCCGATCAGGCGCTCGCCGTCCTTTGCGAAAGCGACGGTGGAGGGGGTGGTGCGGGCGCCTTCCGCATTCTCGATGACCTTCGGCTTGCCGCCTTCCATGACGGCGACGCAGCTGTTGGTCGTGCCGAGATCGATACCGATTACCTTGGCCATATGGATCCTCTTGTGCCCCAAACATATTCACGCGAACCGCTTCGCCCGTTGCGGCACGAAGCAGTGTTTCGGCAGCGATATAGGGGTCGATTCCGACGCGACAAGAAGCGCGCCCTCGCCTAAAGGCCAGCCTCCATGACGAACCTCACATTCGCTTTGAAGGCCGCAGCCGCGGCGGGCGCCGCCTCCCTCCTCCTCGCCGGCTGCGGGGGCAGCGGCGCCAAGAAGGACCAGGCCATCACGGTCGAGCAGCCCTGGGTGCGGCTTCCCGCCGTCGCCGGCGAGCCCGGCGCCGCCTATTTCCGGCTGACCGGCGGGGCCGAGGGGACGAAGCTCGTCGGTGTGTCGAGCTCGCTGGTGCGGCGCATCGAGCTTCACGAGAGCATGACGGGCGGGGGCATGGCGTCGATGAAGAAGCTCAAGGACGTCGATTTCGCCTATGACGGCACGATCGAGTTCAAGGCGGGCGGCAAGCACGCCATGCTGTTCGGGATCAACGGCGCGGTGAAGCCGGGCACCACGCTCCCCCTCACCTTCGCTTTCGACACGGCGCCGCCGGTGACCGTGAACGCGGAGGTGCGCAGCGCCGGCGGCGAGGCGGCCGCGGAGCATGCCGGCCACTGAGCCGTCGCGGCCGCTGACGCCGGGAGAGCGGGCCCTCGCCCGATCGGTGTTCGAAGGCGCGCTCGACTGCGACGCGGTGCGCGTGATCGCCCGCAAATGGTGGGCGCTCCAGCCGCGCGGGACGGCGATGGCGCCGGACGGCAACCTCTGGTTCCATCCGGAAAGCCCCTGGCTCTCGGCCGACTATGCCGCCGAACCGCTCGGCACCCAGGCGCTGTTCGTCCACGAGCTGGTCCATGCCTGGCAGGTGCAGCGCTGGGGACGCTGGCACCTCATCCTGCTGAGGCACCCCTTCTGCCGCTACCGCTACCAGATCGTGCCGGGCCGCCCGTTCCACCGCTACGGGCTCGAGCAGCAGGCGGAGATGGTGCGGCACCTGTTCCTGCTCCGCCGCGGCGCGAGCCCCGCCGGAGCGCCGCCCCGCGACGCGCTGGAGGCGGTGGTGCCGTTCCGCTGACCTACTTCGTTCGCGCGACCGAGTTGAAGAAGCTGCCGATCTGCGGCGGCGGAGGCGGAGGCGCGGGCTTTGCCGGCTTCGGCTCCGGCAGCGCCGGCACCGGCGGGGGCACGTCCGGCGCGGGAATGGCGAGGTTGCCGAGGCCGGGATCGGTCTTCGCCTTCTGGACCGCGGTCGCGACCTTCTGGAGCTCCTCCGGCGTCGCGCACCAGCGGATCCAGGCGTCGGCGAGGAAGTCGGACGGGTCCTCATAGGCGATGGTGGGGCTGGTTCCGACCACCGCCACACCCTGCGGCGAGATGACGAAGGGGCGGAAGCCGTGGGTCGTCTTGCCCGAGACCTCGCCGCACGCGGCGCCGCCGCCCCCCGCGCGCACGTTGCGGTACTGGGCGGTCTTCGCGTCGGGGATGGCCGCCGGCAGCGCCTTCTCGATCAGCTGCTGGACGTTCACCGCCTTGTTCGCCTCGATCGAGGCGAGGTCGGGCGTGAGATCCACGGGCGGCTGGCCGGCGGCGGCGCCGTTCGCATCGACGCCGCCCTTCGATCCGCAGGCTGCGAGCGCGGCGGCGAGGGGGAGGAGAATCGCAAAGGCCCTTTTCATGGCCGCGACATTGCCCGCAGCCGGAGCATCTGAAAAGCTTCACCGCGCCTCGAGCCTTGACTATGCTGGGGGCCGTGGCCTTCCCGAGGGAGTGAGATTGTGCGGCGTGCGCTGAGCCTTTTGTGTCTGTTGAGCCTCGGCGGCTGCGCCGGTTACGCGGCCGATTACTGGCGGCCCAAGGGGCATCTCATCGCCCCGCAGCTGCCCCGCTACGGGATGAGCGGCACCCAGGCCGACTGCGTCGAGGGGCGGCTGGTCAAGGCGCTGAGCGTCAAGCAGCTGCGCCTGCTGACCGACCTTGCGGGGCGCGTGCAGACCGGCGGCAACAACCCCGCCAGCCTCACCCCCTACGCCTTCACCTATGTCGCCGGCCTGGTCCGCGATCCCGAGGTCGGCGTGGCGACGCGCAAGGCGCTGGAGAGCTGCAACGTCAGCATCTATGCCGCCGCGCCGAAGCCTGCCGCGCCGGCGCCGGTCGCCCAGACGCCGCCGCCCGCGGCCGCGCCGCCGTCGCCGACTCCGGGCGGCCCCACGCCCCCCGCCGCGCAGTCCGAGCGGCCGCCGCTCTGGGTCAATCTCGGCACCGCGCCGACGGGACAAGGCATCTCGATCGACGCGTCGGCGATCGTCAACACCGCGACCTACCGAGAGGCGTGGTTCCGGCTTCTGAACGGCGACCGATCGAGCGTCGGCGACCTCGGCTACCGCCTGCGGATCGACTGCGCCACGGGCACGATCATGGCGCTGGCGGGGCGCAAATATGCGCCGAACGGCACGCTGATCGAGCAGAAGGAATATCCCAAGCCCGAGGGGCCGATGCCGATCGAGAAGGGCACGGTGCTCGAGCTCGCCTTCCGCGGCGTGTGCACCTGACCGCCCGGGCGGGCGGCTCGTCGAAAAAGAATCGACATCCCCCTCCCTCCCGCTAGGCTGTTGGCGGGGAACGAAATTTCCGGGAGGGGAATAAGAATGGTCGCACGTGGGTTGCGGGGGATCGCCCTCGCGGCGCTGGCGCTCGGCATAACGGCGGGCGCCGCTCGGGCAGCCGAGCCGATCCCGGCCGACGCCAAGGCGACGCCGGATCCGGCGGTGAAGCGCGGCACGCTCGCCAACGGCCTGCGCTACGCGATCATGCGCAACGCGACCCCGGCGGGCGCGGTGTCGATCCGACTCGCCATGGACGTCGGCTCCTATGTCGAGACGGACGAGGAGCTCGGCTACGCCCATTTCATCGAGCACATGGCCTTCCGCTCGACGAAGCAGGCGCCCTCTGGCGTGCTCGACAATCCGTTCGGAGCGCTGGGAGTCGGCTTCGGGCGCGACCAGAATGCCGCGACCACCCTGCTGTCGACCGTCTATCAGGTCGACCTTCCGCGAAGCGACGTCGCCTCGGTGCAGACGGTGCTCGACTGGATGCGCGGCGCCGCCGACGGCATCCTCTTCTCGAGGGAAGCCGTCGACCAGGAGCGCGGCGTCGTCCTCTCCGAGCTCCGCACGCGCAACAACGCGCTGACCCGCGCCTCGCTCGAGGTGGCGCGGTTCCAGCTCCCCGGCAGCCGCGCGACGATGCGCGATCCGGGCGGGACGGAGGCGTCGCTGCGCGCGGCGACCCCCGAGCGGCTCGCCGCCTTCCACCGCAAATGGTACCGGCCGGAGAATGCCGTGCTCGTCATCGTCGGCGATGCGGACGAGGCGGAGCTCCTCAAGGCGGCGGAGAAGAGCTTCGGCAGCTGGAAGGCGGAAGGGCCCGCTCCGGCGCGTCCGGAACCGCCCAAGGCCCTCGCTGACCGCGGCCTCGTCGCGACGACGGTGTCGGAGGGAACGCTCCCGGCGAGCGTCGCCGCCTGCCGGACCGCGCCCGCTGCGGACCGCCGCTACTCGCTCGAGCGCGAGCGGCGGGACCTTTATTCTCAATTTTGGTCGTCGATCCTCGACGCGCGGCTGAAGCGCGCCGCCGACAACCCGGAATCGGGCCTGATGCTCGGCATGGCGGTGGTGAACCGCGGCCTCCCCGACGCGGCAAGCACCTGCATCGTTGCCGTGCCGCTCCAGGGGAAATGGAAGGAGGCGCTCGCGACGACCGAGGCCGAGCTCCTGCGCTTCGCCAAGGACGGCCCGACGGAGCAGGAGGTGAAGACCGCGGTTTCGAAGGTCTCCGGACAGCTTGGCGGCGCCCTCTACCAGGCCGACGGCCGCGCGACGAGCGGCCTGGCCGAGCAGATCGCCGCCTCGGAGATCGAGGGCGGGCCGTTCCTTCATCCCTCGGAAGCGGTGCGCCTCTACGAGCTCCTCACCGCCGGCACCACGCCCGCCGACCTCAAGGCGGCGTTCCAGAGCGACTGGTCCGGCTCGGCCGTCATCCTCGCAGCCCTGTCGCCGACGCCGGTCGCAAAGGACGATCTGCTCGCCGCCTGGAAGGGCAATGAAGGCGCCGCCGCCCTCCCCGCCTTCGCCGACGCGGGCAATGCCGACTGGGCCTATTGGGACTTCGGCAAGCGCGGCAAGCTTGCGAAGAAGGAGCGAGTCGCCGACGGCGGCTTCACCCGCTACCGCTTCCGCAACGGCACCCTGCTCAGCGTCAAGCCGACCGCCTTCAAATCGGGCGACGTCGAGATCCGGGTTCGCTTCGGCGACGGCGAGCGCGGGCTCGACCCGGCGAGCCGCGCGCCCGCCGAGTTCGCTGCGCAGGCCTTCCCCGAGGGCGGGCTCGGCCGCCTCGACCACGACCAGATCGCCGCCGCGCTGTCGGGGACGACGTGGAGCTTCAAGCTCGACGTGACGCCGACCGCCTATGTGCTGAGCAGCAGCACCCTCACCGACCAGGTGGCGACGGAGATGCGCGTGCTCGCCGCCTACATGACGGACCCGGGTTTCCGGCCGGCCATGGACGCGAAGCTGCCGACCGCGATCGATTTCGTCTACCGCATGCTCCAGGCGGAGCCGGCGATGGTCGCCAACGTCGCGCTCGAAAAGGCGGTGTTCCCCGACCAGCTCTCGCTCCCGCCCCGCGAGGAGATGGCGGCGTACAAGAGCGACCGGTTCGCCGGCATCCTGAAGCCGGCGCTGACCAGGGCGCCGATCGAGGTGACGATCGTCGGCGACATCCGCGAGAAGGACGCGGTGCGGATCGCCGCCGAGACGTTCGGCGCCCTGCCGCCCCGCCAGCCGCTGCCGGCCGCGAACGGCGCCGGCCCGTTCCGCCGCTTCCCGGACTCGCTGCCGCGCGAGACGACCGGCTACCACCAGGGCCCGGCGGAAAAGGCCGCGGCTTTGGTCGTCTGGCCGCTCTACACGGCGGTGCCGGAGCGGCGGGGGGAGGAATATGCGCTGCGCCTGCTCGCCCATGTCTTCGAGACGCGCCTCCTCCAGAAGGTGCGCGGCGAGATGGGCATGGTCTATTCGCCGACCGTCGCCAATCCGATGCCCGATTATGCCGACCAAGGCTACCTCGCCGCCCAGATGGAGACGGCGCCCAAGGATGTCGGCGCCGTCGTCGCGGCGGCCCGCGCCATCGCGGCCGAGCTCGCCGCCGGCAGGATCAGCCAGACCGAGATCGACCGCGCCCGCGAGCCGCTGATCGCGGCCCGGCGCCAGCTCCAGTCCGAGAACGCCGCCTGGGCGGGCACCATCTCGGCGGCGGCGCGGACCCCGGTCGCGATGCGCGAGCTGCTCGGCTACGAACAGGACATGCGCGCGGTGACGCTGGACGACGTCCGCAAGGCGGCGGCGACCTGGCTGACGCGCGAACCGATCCTCGCCAAGGCGCTTCCCGAGGCGCTGCGCCCCGAGCGTACGGCGAGCGCGACTCCTCCGCGCGCCGGGTCGGCGCTGTCGAACTGATCGAAACGGCGGCGCGTCAGAAGCGCTGGCGCGCCGTGACCCCGATGATGCGCGGCTGGCCGACGTTGAATCCGAGCCGGGCGCGCCCGCCGCGCTCCCGGTCGAACGAGAGCAACGGATTCACGTCGAACAGGTTCGAGACGTAGGCGGTGATGCTGAGGCCCGAGCGCCATTCGACGCCGGCGCTGAGGTTGACCAGATTGTAGGACGGCAGCTTGAGGTTGACGAGCGTCACCTCGTTGCCGGTCGCGCCGCCGAACGGCAGGCCCGAGACGAAGCTTCTGGGGTTCTTCTCCTGGTCGTCCGGCTGGGTGTAGCGGCTGCCGACATGCTGGAAGGACGCGCTGAAGACCGCGTTCATCCCCTTCGCCGGCATCACCGGCACCGTGTAGGTGGCGCTCGCCGCCATCTGGAACCGCGGCACGGTCGGCAGGCGGTTGCCCTTGCGGATGCCGCCGATGACCGCGCCGGCGCCGCTCGTCACCGTCGAATCGAACTTCGAGTCGATCAGGCTTCCGGCCAGCGAGAGGTCGAGGCCCGGCGCCGGAGTCGCCGACAGCTCCGCCTCGATACCCTGGGTGTGCGCCTTCGGCACGTTGAACACGATGCGCGACGAGCAGGAGCCCGCATCGAGCGTCACCTGCAGGTTGGAGATGTCGTTGTAGAAAGCGGCGGCGTTGAAGCGGATGCCGTGCTCGGCGCCCTTCACGCCCACTTCGTAGTTCCACAATTTCTCGTCGCGGTAGGTCTGGTAGCCGCCGAAGATGGTCTTGTCCTGGGCGGAGCAGAGCGGCAGGTTCAGCGGATCGTTGACTCCACCGAGGCGGAAGCCGCGCGAGGCCTGCGCATTCACGCGCCACCGGTCGGAAACCTTGTAGGTGGCGATGACGCGCGGCGTGAAGCCGTTCGAGGTCGTCCTGTCGGTGCGGTTGTCGTCGTTCGAGAAGAGGCCGCCCGACTTGAACGAGCGCCGCTCGTTGAAGTCGTAATAGCGCCCGCCGGCGGTCAGCTCGACCGGGCCGAAATCGTAGGTCGCCTCGCCGAACACCGCCTTCTGCTTGATGACGTAGGGGAGGTCCGAATTATAGGGCGAATTGGCCGGGAAGCCGTTCGCCACCGCCGCCGAGGTCCCCGCCCCGAACCGGGCGTCGGTATAGGCGTCGTAGCCGGGGGTCGGCAGGCGCTGTCGGTAGAAGCGGTGGATCTCGGAATAGAAGCCGCCGAACACCCACTGGAGCGGCCCCTTGCGGGCCGACGAAAGGCGCAGCTCCTGCGAATATTGGTCGAGGTCCGTCGAATCGCGCAGGTTCGACGGCAGGGTGACCGAAGCCGTTGGAAAGCCGAGGTCGACGGAGACGCTGCCCGTGAGGGCGCTGGCGTCGCGGCTGACCAGGATCTTGCGGTTGATGTAGCTGGAGACGGACGTCAGCTGAACGCCGCCGAGGTCGGCCGAGGCGGTGAGATCGGCGATCAGCGTGTCGTCTTTGAACTTCTCCGGCAGCAGCAGATATTGCTGCCGCTCCTTGAAGATCACCTTCGGCCGGGTCGTCGTGAACGGGTTGCCGTCCAGATTGTAGACTTCCTCGCGGTTGAAGCCGTCCGCCCGCACCTGCTGGTAGACGACCCGCGGGGTGATCCTGATGCCCGGCGCCGGCTCGAAGAGGACGGCCAGGCGGCCGCCTGCGCGGCTGCCGCGGTTGACGTCGCGGCGAACGCCGGTGGGCGTGATCGCGTCGATGAAGCCGCCGTAGCGCGTATAGTAGCCGACGGCGCGGATCGCCGCCGTGTTGCCGAGCGGAGCGTTGACGGCGCCTTTCAGATAGCCGCCGAAATCGTCGCCGGCGACGAGGTTCGCGTTCGCCTCGAGGACCCCTTCGGTGCGGCCGAGCGTCGGCTGATTGGTGATGTAGCGGATCGTGCCGCCGACCGAACCGGAGCCGAACAACGTGCCTTGCGGTCCGCGCAGAGTCTCGACCCGGCTGAGATCGAAGAGGTCGAGATCGGGCGTGAAGAGCGAGAGCGAGATGACCGATTCGTCGAGATAGACGCCGACCTGCTCCTTCACGCCCGGCTGATCGCGGACGATCTGCCCGGCCGAGACGCCGCGGACCGACACCTGGCTCTGCCCCGGCCCGAGATTCTGGACGGTGAGGCCGGCGACGTTGCGTGACAGGTCCTCGATGCCGGTCGAGCCGGAGCGCTCGATGTCGGCCTCGGTCTGGGCGTTGATCGAGAACGGCACGTCGATCAGCCGCTGCTCGCGCTTCTGGGCGGTGACGACGAGGACGTTGTCGTCGGCCGCAGCGGGCTGGCCGGCCGCCTGGGCGGCGGCGCGGGCGTCCGGCGAGGTGGAGCCCCTGGCGCCGGCGGTGCCGCCGGTCTGGCTCTGCCCGCCCTGGGCGAAAGCGGGTGCGGCGGCGAGCGCCGCGGCGGCGAAAGCGATTCGGGAAACGCCAAGCGACAAGGAGAGACGACCCATCTCAGCCTCCTTCGTTGCGACGACGGAACAATGGCCTTCGCATTCGCGCACCGCAAGCGGAGGTGAGCGCGTGTGGCCGGATTCTGTCCGCAGTGTTGCGGCCATGTAACATTGTCCGCCCGGTTGACTCGAGGGGAGCGCCCGCCGAACCTCTCGCTTCTTCACTGGAGGGGCAGATGTCCGTCACCCGCCGCACGGCGCTCGCCGGAGGAAGTGCCGCGGCTCTGGCGACCGCAGCGCGCCCGGTGCGCGCCGGGAGCGCCGGCACTCCGGACGTCGCCGTCCTCGGCGCCGGCGTGTTCGGCGCGTGGACGGCGCGGCGGCTTCAGGAGGCGGGGCAGCGGGTGATCCTGATCGACGCGTCGGCGCCGGCGCATGCGCGCGCCTCCTCGGGCGGCGAATCGCGCCTCACCCGCGGCAGCTACGGCGCCGATGAAATCTATACCCGCATGGCCTGGGAGTCGCTCGCCGACTGGCGCGCCCTTTCGGCGACGGCGGGGCTGCCGCTGTTTCACCGTGCCGGGATCCTCTTCTTCTTCCCGAAGATGGAGGATTATGTCGCGAAGTCGGTCGAGGTGCACCGGCGGCTCGGCCTGCCGACGCACGTGCTCGACCGCGGCGCAATGGCCCGGCGCTTCCCGCAGATCGACTTCGACGGCATCGAAATCGGCCTTCACGAACCGGAGTTCGGGGCCCTGATGGCGCGGCGGGCGGTGCAGACCCTGGTCGCCCAGTTCGTCGCCGCCGGGGGCGAATACCGGCAGGGCGAGGCGGCCCGGCCGCTCTCCGGGGACGGGCCGCTTCGCGCGCTTGCGCTCAAGGGCGGCGAGGAGGTGATCGCGGACCGGTTCGTCTTCGCCTGCGGCCCGTGGCTCCCGAAGCTGTTCCCGGAGCTGCTCGGACGCCGGATCTTCCCCACCCGGCAGGAGGTCTTCTTCTTCGCGCCGCCGCCGGGCGACGCGCGCTTCCAGCCGGGGCGGCTGCCCGGCTGGGCCGACTTCAACCAGGGCGACATCTTCTACGGCTTTCCGGATCTGGAAGGGCGGGGATTCAAGATCGCGCACGACGCGCACGGCCCGCCGATCGACCCCGATGCGGGCGACCGCCTCCCCTCCCCCGGCGCCCTCGCCGAAGCGCGCGCCTATATGGAGCGGCGCTTTCCCGCGATGCGGGGCCGGCCGCTCAACGAAGCGCGGGTCTGCCAATATGAGAACAGCGCCAACGGCGATTTCCTGATCGATTTCCACCCGGACCGCCCGAACGTGCTCCTGGTGGGGGCGGGCTCAGGCCACGGCTTCAAGCACGGTCCCGCGGTCGGCCGCTACGCCGCCCTGCGCCTGCTCGGAACGCTCGACCGGGTCGAGCCGCGCTTCTCGCTCGCCACCAAGGCAGAAACGCAGAACCGCTCGGTGCATTAGGATCAGACGGCGCGCGCCGCCGCTTTGACCGAGTTGACGACCGCCTCCTGCCTGCGCCGCTTCTCGACGAATGCCTCGCCGCCGGCGGTCTCGCTGAACAGGTCCAGCGATTCGAGCTCGTCGGGGCTCACCGGGCGGATGGCGAGATCGCTATAGTCGAGCCGGCGGGGGTCCGAGAGGATGCGCCGGCAGAGCGCCTTCCAGCGGAGATAGTGGCGGAGATAGCGCGAGGCCTTGCGCGCGGTTTCGAGTGCGAAGCGGGGATAGAAGCGCAGGGCCGGCTCGATCGCCATGCCCGGCCGGCGGGACAGCCTGCGGCGGCGGCGGACATAGCCGGCCTCGAGCGGGTGGATCCGCTCGACTTCGTAGATGGCGCGGAACCCAGCGACATATTCCATCGCCTTCTTGGGCCGCCCGTCCACGCGCGCGGCGTGGCGGCGGCCGACGGTCTCCATATGCTCCTCGGTGAAGAAGGCGGCCCAGGCCGCCTCGTACGCCTCCTCCCACTCCTCGTCCGACATGCGCGAGTGGTGGCTGACGCGGTGGTTGAGATTGTACTTGTTGAGGTCCGGATCCATCCATTCGCCCGCCTCGAGCATGCGGCGGTGGTCCTCGGAGCCCGGCAGCGGCGTCAGGTAGAAGAATTCGAGCACGTCGATCGGCAGCTCGCGCTTGATGATCTCGATGTCGCGGAGCACCGACTCCTTCGTGTCGGCGGGAAAGCCGACGATGTAGCCGGCGAAGATGAAGATGCCGCGCCTGTGCCACTCCTGGAGCATGGCGCGATATTCGGTGATGCGGTTCTGGCGCTTGTTGGCGGCAAGCAGATTGTCCGGGTTGATGTTCTCGAGCCCGAGGAACACCCGCATCACGCCCGCGCGCTTGGCCTTGTCGATGAAGTTCGGAATCCTGTGGCAGAGCGTGTCCACCTGGATGGTGAGGTTGACCTTCAGCCCCTCTTGCTCGCGAAGGGCGATCAGCCGGTCGAAAAATTCCTCCCAACGGCGGTTGCGGGCGAGATTGTCGTCGGTGATGAACATCGCCTTCACCCCCTGGGCGACATTCTCGCGGACGATCGCTTCCAGATCGTCGGCGGTGCGGAAGCGGCTCTTCCGCCCCTGGACATTGATGATCGTGCAGAAGCTGCACTGGAACGGGCATCCGCGGCCGAGATCGAAGCTGGACCAGCTGGAGACGTTGCGCTTCAGCGCCTCGATCGGGAGCGACGGCACCGGCGCCCCTTCGAGCCCCGGCAGGTCGGCGAGGTAATTGTAGATCGGCTTCAGCGTACCCGCCCAGGCGTCGCGCAACAGCTCGTCGAGCCGACCTTCTTCGCATTCGCCGGCGAACAGCGAGCAGCCGAGGTCGAGCGCGTCCTGCAGCTCCTTCGGGCGCTCCTTGAGCATCGACAGGCAGCCCGAAACGTGAAAGCCGCCGATGACGACCGGCAGCCCTTCGGCACGAAATTCGCGGGCGAGATCGAGCGCGCGGTCATACTGGTTCGATTGGACTCCGACGAGGCCGATCAGCGCCTTGACGCCGCGCCGCCTCAAGTCGCGCGCGATCCGTTTGGGGACGACGTGGCTGTTGGTTTCGTCGATCGGATCGATGCCGATGGCGACATCGCGGCCGAGCACCTGCCGCTCCGCTGCATCGCGGCCGATGCCGTAGAGCGCCGCGAGCGAATTGGAGGGGATGCTGCTCTTCCACCAGACGATGGGATAGCCGTCGTCGCCATAGTGGGACGGCTTGATCAGCACCAAGGCGAATTCGGTCGGAGCCCCTGTCATCGGCGGGTGATAGCCATTTCGAAACGGCCGTGCCAGACTGGCCGCCCACCCGAGGGAGACGCCGTTGGAACAGCCGCTTGATACCTTCCGCTCATCGACATCGGGATGGCTGAGGGGGTCGCTCGCCGGGTGGGGAACGATCGCGCTCGCAGTCGCCGGGGTGTTGCTGACCGCGCCGGGGACCTGGGGGCGCTGGCCGCTCCTCCTCACCGGCCTCGCGCTGGGTCTGATCGCCTGGCGCTGGCTCCAGAACATGGGCGCGCGCTACGACCTCACCGAGGAGCGGCTGATCGTCCGCCGGGGCATCTTCAACAAGAGCCTGGACGAGGTCGAGCTCTACCGGGTGAAGGACATCCGCCTCGATTTCTCGCTGATCAACCAGCTCGCCGGCCTCGGCACGATCTGCATCGTCTCCAGCGACGAGACCACCCGCGGCACTCCCTTCGTGCTGCGCGACGTCACCCAGGCCGAGCGGCGACGCGAGAGGCTGCGCGAGCTCGTCGACAAGGCGCGGCAGAAGCGCCGGGTGCGGGAGATCGACATGGCGCCGGAGCCTTACTGAAGGCGTCAGCCGCCGCTCTCGATCACCTCGCGCAGATATTCGCGGTGCTCGCGAAAGGCGCGCTCGCCCTCGCGCGTGATCGAGGCGCGGGTGCGCGGCTTCTTCCCGACGAAATCCTTGGCGACGGCCACGTAGCCGGCCGCTTCGAGCGTGCCGAGGTGGCTTCCGAGATTGCCGTCGGTTGCGCCGGTCAGGGCCTTCAGGCGGCTGAAGTCGATCCCCTCCTCCCGGCGAGCCGCGTGGAGCGCGGCCATGATCCGCAGCCGCAGCGCCTGGTGGATGATGTCGTCGGCCTTCCCCATCGTCTCAGGCCTTGCGCAGCCAGAGGCCGCCGAGCAACAGCCCGGCGCCGCCCGCGGCCGCCCAGAGGGCGCTCCACTGTGGAGCGGCGACATAGCCGGCGAGCGTGACCGCGAAGATGCCGAAGCCGATGGCGACGAAGCGCTGCATCCGCGCCACCGCCCCCGCGAGCACGTAGGCGAGCCCCGCCACGAACGATGGGAAGATCAGGTAGGGCAGCGGGCTGGTCGGCTGGAACAGATAATAGACCGCGCCGATGAAGACGCAGACCGCGACCCCCATCACCATCGATTGCCCGAAGCCGACGGCGCCGCCGCCGTGCCGGCCGGGCCGCACCCGCATTCCCAGCACTGCCGATGCCAGCGTCCCGACCGCGATCAGCGGCAGCCACGGCAGCCCCCAGCGCTCGGGCGGCAGCACCGCGCAGGCGCCGTAGCCGGCGATCCACACGAGCCCCCACAGGATGAGATACGGGCTGGCGATGGAATAGCTCGTCGCGCGGACGGTGCGCTGCTCGGTCCGCTCGATCTCGTCCAGGGCCGCAGCCGCTTGTCCGGGTGAAAGTGTCATCGGAAGCATCCTCTTGCCATAAACTCTGCTCTACAGAGTTCTCTGGAATGAGTCAACTCGCAATAGAAAAGCCGCCGCGGATGGTCGCGGCGGCTCCTCAATCTCCAAACGGACCAATGCTCCGAACGGGGAGACGTCAGGGCTTCTTCGCCACTCCGACGAGCGCCGGGCGAAGCAGCCGGTCCTTCAGCATGTAGCCGGCCTGCATCTCCTGGACGACAGTGCCGGCCTCGGCCTCCTCGGACGGGATCTCGACCATCGCCTGGTGGCGATTGGGGTCGAGCGGCTTGCCCATCGCCTCGACCCTGGTGACGCCGTGGCGGCTGAACACGCTGTCGAGCTCGCGCGACGTGGCCTCGATGCCGACGAGCAGGCTCTTCAGCTTCTCGTCCTGCCGCAGCTCGTCGGGAACGGCCGCGAGCGCGCGGTCGAGATTGTCCTTCACGCTCAGCATGTCGCGGGCGAAGCCGGTCGCCGCGTAGAGCGCCGCCGTCTGCTTCTCCTGCTCGAGCCGGCGGCGGACATTCTGCGTCTCCGCCTGGGCGTAGAGGACGTGCTGGCGCACCTCCTCGAGCTCTTTGACGAGGTCGGCGAAATCCTGCTCGGGGGCGCCGTCGACGGCCTCGCCCTCCTGCCGAGCGCCGGTCTCGTTCACCTGATCCTGGACGTCCTGTTCTTCGTTCATGCCATCAATCTCGATAGTGCCTGTGCCGTGAAATCCACCATGGGTACGACCCGGGCGTAGTTCAACCGAGTCGGCCCGATCACGCCGACGACGCCGACCACCTTGCCCTCGCGGCCGCGATAGGGCGCGGCGATAACCGACGAGCCGGACAAAGCGAACAGCTTGTTCTCCGATCCGATGAAGATCTTCATGCCGTCGCCGGCGCGGGCGGCCTCGAGCAGGCGGACGATCTCCTCCTTGCCCTCCAGCTCCTCGAGGAGGAGGCGGACTCGCTCGAGGTCCTCGACGGCGCCGGGATCGAGCAGATTGGCCTGGCCGCGCACGATCAGCACGGCGCGCTGAGCCCCGTCCTCGGACCAGACGGCGAGGCCGCGGTCGATCAGCTCCTGCGCCGCCTGGTCGAGCGCGGCCTTGCCCGCGCGGATCTCCGCCGCCAGGCGCCGCTGCGCCTCGGGCAGGGTGAGGCCGGAGAGGCGCGCGCTCACGTAATTGCCGACCTCCGCGAGCGCCGACGCGCCGATTCCCGCCGGGAGGTCGACGACGCGGTTCTCGACCGTCCCTTCCGCCCCGACCATCACCGCCAGCGCCTGGGTCGGCGAAAGCTGGACGAAACCGAGTTGCCGAAGCACCGGCTCCCGCTTCGGCACGAGCACTATGCCGGCGCAGGCGGAGAGGCCGGAGAGCGCCGCGGTGGCGGCGGCGAGCGCCTCCTCGACGGGGCCGCCGCGGTCGATCCGGGCCTCGATCGCCGCCCGCTCCTCCGCGCTCGGCTCGGCGGCCTGCATCATCCCGTCGACGAACAGCCGAAGCCCGCTCTCGGTCGGCACCCGCCCGGCGGACGTGTGGGGGTGGCCGAGCAGCCCCATCTCCTCGAGGTCCTGCATGACGTTGCGGATCGAGGCGGGCGAGAGGTTGATCCCCGGCAGCCGCGAGATCGTCCGCGAGCCGACGGGCGCGCCGCTGCCGAGATAATTCTCGACCACCATCCTGAACACCTCGCGGGCGCGCTCGGTCAGCTCGTGGACGGGGGTGGAGGCCATGGCGTCTATTTAGGGGAAGCGCCCTTTCACGTCACCCCGATGCGGGCTAAGGCGCGCCGCGTCCCATCGAAAGGAAATCTATGCGCCCCTCCGGACGCGCCCCCGACCAGATGCGCGAGATCGTCATGGAGCCGGGCTTCACCCGCCACGCCGAGGGGAGCTGCCTCGTCGCGTTCGGGGACACCCGGGTGCTGTGCACCGCGTCGGTCGAGACGAGCCTTCCCCCCTGGCTTCGCGGCAAGGGCAAGGGCTGGGTGACGGCCGAATACGGGATGCTGCCGCGCGCGACCCATACCAGAGGCCGGCGCGAAGCGGCGGCGGGCAAGCAGTCCGGCCGCACCCAGGAAATCCAGCGGCTCATCGGCCGCTCCTTGCGTGCGGTGGTCGATCTACAGGCGCTCGGCGAGCGGCAGATCACGCTCGACTGCGACGTCATCCAGGCCGACGGCGGCACCCGCACCGCGGCGATTTCCGGCGCCTGGGTGGCGCTCCGAATCGCCGTCGATTCGCTCCTTCGCCAGCAGCTCCTTGCCGCCGATCCGATCCGCGGCCGGGTCGCGGCGGTGAGCTGCGGCCTCCATGGCGGAACGCCCGTCCTCGACCTCGATTATGACGAGGACTCGACCGCCGGGGCGGACGGCAATTTCGTGCTGACCGACGACGGCCAGATCGTGGAGGCGCAATTGACCGCCGAGGGCGAGACGTTCGACGAGGAAGGCCTGCTCCGGCTTCTGCGCCTGGCGCGCATCGGCTGCGGCGAGATCTTCGCCGCGCAGGAAGCCGCCGCTCGTGGAGCGCCCGGCCGGTGAGGCGGCTCTCCGGCAAGCTCGTGGTCGCCAGCCACAACGAGGGCAAGGTGCGCGAAATTCGCGACCTGCTCGGCCCCCACGGCATCGAACCCGTCTCCGCGGCCGAGCTCGATCTTCCCGAGCCGGACGAGATCGGCGTCAACTTCATCGAGAATGCCGATCTGAAGGCGCGGCAGGCGGCCGACCTCTCCGGCCTCCCCGCGCTCGCCGACGACAGCGGCCTGTGCGTCGAGGCGCTCGGCGACCGGCCGGGAATCTTCTCGGCGCGCTGGGCCGAGGACGAGGAGGGCCGCCGCGACTTCGCCCGCGGCATGCGCCGGATCGAGGACGAGCTCGCCGCGCTGGGGCCCGAGGTCAGCCGCGACGCCCACTTCGTCTGCGCCCTCGCCGTCGTCTGGCCCGACGGGGAGAGCGAGTGGTTCGAGGGCCGGGTGGAGGGCACCCTCGTCTGGCCGCCGCGGGGGACGCGCGGCTTCGGCTACGATCCGATGTTCCTGCCGCTTGGGGGCGAGCAGACCTTCGGCGAGATGGAGCCCGCCGAAAAGCACCGCATCAGCCACCGGGCCGACGCCTTCCGGAAGCTCGTCGCGGCTCTCTTCTGAGCCTTCGTTCACAATGAGAAAGAGCGACTCGAGTTTTGGAACAGTAGCAGAACTTTTGCCGCAGATCAAGAACAAAGATCGTACGGACGGGCTCGCCCTCTACGTCCACTGGCCGTTCTGCGTCTCCAAATGCCCCTATTGCGACTTCAATAGCCATGTCCGCGCGGCGATCGACCAGGGGGCGTGGCGCGAGGCGCTGCTGAAGGACCTCGCCTTCGAAGCCGGCGCCTGGCCGGACGGGCCGGTCTCCTCGATCTTCTTCGGCGGCGGAACCCCGTCGCTGATGGAGCCGGCGACCGTCGCGGCCGTCGTCGCCGCCGCGGAACGGCATTGGGGCTTCGCGCCGGGCGCCGAGATCACGCTCGAGGCGAACCCCTCGTCCGTCGAGGCGGCGCGGTTCGCCGACCTCGCGGCGGCGGGCGTGAACCGGGTGTCGCTCGGCCTCCAGTCGCTCGACGATGCCGCGCTGCGCTTCCTCGGCCGCGCGCATGGCGTGGCGGAAGGCCTGGCCGCGCTCGACACGGCGCAGCGCCATTTCGCGCGGGTGAGCTTCGACCTCATCTACGCCCTCCCCGGCCAGAGCGAGTCGGCGTGGCGGGCGGAGCTCGAACGCGCCCTCGGCTTCGGAACGGGCCACCTCTCGCTCTACCAGCTGACGATCGAGCCGGGCACGCGTTTCGCGGCTCTGGCGGCCAAGGGCGCGCTCGAGGAGAAGGATGCCGACGAGGCCGCCGCCCTCTACGAGCTGACCCAGGCGGTGACGGAGGCGGCGAACCTTCCCGCCTACGAAATCTCGAACCACGCCCGGCCCGGCGAGGAGAGCCGGCACAATCTCGCTTACTGGCGCTACCGGACCTATGTCGGCGTCGGGCCGGGCGCCCACGGCCGCCGCGGCGGCATGGCGACGCTCCGCCACAAGAAGCCGGAGAACTTCCTCTCCGCCCTCGCCCGCAACGGCAGCGGCCTTGCCGAGGAGACGGCGCTCACCCCCGCCGAACGGGCCAGTGAGGCGTTGCTGATGGGCCTGAGGCTTCGGGAAGGCGTGCCGATGGAGAGCGTCGAAGCGGCACTGGATCCGGCGGCGGTCGCCAGGTTCGAACGGCAGGGGCTGGTGCGACGTGAGCGCGGCCGGCTTTTCGCCCTCCAGCCGCTGCTTCTCGACGGGATCCTGGCGGGGATTTCCCGCTAGTCGATCGTGCGCGGCGCGGGCGACACGACGACCGTCGCCCCGGCGGTCACCTCCCGCACCTCCAGGGCGCGCTCGGCGACATTGCCCGCGCCGAATCGGAACGGGCCGTCGATGCCGAGGAAACCGGCGGGGTCGCGGAGCGCGCGCTGCGGAAAGGGCCGGCCGGCGCGCCAGTCGCGCGAGGCGCGGATGGCGAGCAGCACGGCGTCGTAGCCGAGGCTTGCGAGGCGGTGCGGATCGGCGCCGTAGCGGGCCCGGTAGCGGCTTCGCATCTGCTCGAACATCGTATCGGACACCGCCGCGAACCAGGCGCCGCGAAGCGCCGGGACGCCGCCGACCGCCGGGTCGTTCGCCCACACCTCCGTGCCGAGGACGCGCGCACGGGGCGACGCGCCGGAGCGGACATAGGGGATTGCCAGCGCGGCGGCGCGGCTGCTCTCGCCGATCAGGATCGCGTCGTAGCCGCCCGGGCCGCTCAGGTTCGCGACGGCGGCGCGGAGGCTGGCGGCGTCGCGCTCGAAACTCTGCATGCCGATGAGGCGGGCGCCGCTCCGCTGGGTCGAGTCGATCATCGCCTGCGCCACCCGCTCTCCGAACACGCCCTGCGGGGTCAGCGCGGCGAAGCGGGCGAGCCCCTGGCTGCGCGCGTAGGAGACCACGCGCGCAACCGATTCCGCGGGCGTGAAGCCGATCAGGTAGACGCCCTCGCCGGCGACGCTGACGTCGTTCGAGAAGGAGACGACGGGAACGTCGGCGCGGCGCGCGACCGGCGCCACCGCGCGGACGTCGTCGGCGAGCAGCGGGCCGAGGAACAGCCGGCTGCCCGCAGCGAGCGCCTCGTTGGCCGCCGCGCCGGCGCCGGCCCGCGCGGTGTCGTAGACGGTGAGGCGGATGCGCCGCTCGCCTGTGTCGAGGAGCGCGAGGTTGGCGGCGTTGGCGATCGACTGGCCGACCGCGGCATTGGGGCCGGAAAGCGGGACGAGCAGGGCGACGCGGCCGCGGTCGCGGTCGTCGGGGAGCTCAGGCTGCGCCGGCTGCGAGGCGACGGGCGGCGCTTCGGTACCGGGTGCCGGGCTCGCCGAAGGCGGTCCGAGATCCGCCGGCGGCGACTCGACCCGCGGCGCCGGCACGAGCTCGCACCCGCCGAGGCCGAAGGCCAGGAGCAAGCCGGCGGCCGCGGCAACGAGGCCGCGCCGCGCTTGCGGGCGGGACGCCTGCTCTGCCATGACCGTCTCGCCCATGTCCGATCGCCTCTCCCCCGGCCTCTATATCGTGGCGACGCCGATCGGCAATCTCTCCGACCTGTCGCCGCGGGCCGCCGCCACCCTCGCCGCCTGCGACCTGATCGCCGTCGAGGACAGCCGGGTGACCGCCAAGCTCCTCGCCCATGTCGGCGTCCGCAGGCCGATGCTCGCCTATCACGACCACAATGCCGAGCGGGTCCGGCCCGACCTCCTCGCGCGGATGCGGGGGGAGGCGGTCGCGCTCGTCTCCGACGCGGGAACGCCGCTCATCTCCGATCCCGGCTACAAGCTGGTGCGCGACGCGCGCGCAGCGGGCATTCCCGTCACCACGATCCCCGGTCCCTCCGCCGCGGTCGCGGCGCTGACCCTGTCGGGCCTCCCGACCGACCGCTTCCTCTTCCTCGGCTTCCTGCCTTCGAAGGCGGCGGCGCGCGCCGGCGCAATCGCGGAGGTCGCGGCGGTTCGCGCAACGCTGATCCTGTACGAGAGCGGCCCGCGCCTTGCCGCCTCCCTCGCTGCCCTTGCCGAGGGGCTCGGCGACCGCGACGCGGCGGTGGTGCGGGAGATCAGCAAGAAATTCGAGGAGACCGTCACCGGCACCCTCGGCGAGCTTGCCGCCCGCTATGCCGACGCGCCGCCCAGGGGGGAGATCGTCATCGTCGTCGGGCCGCCCGGTGCGGCGGCGGCGGCGAGCGCCGCCGACCTCGATGCCGCGCTCGCCGAGGCGATGGCGCGCCTCTCCCCCTCCCGCGCCGCCGCCGAGGTGGCCGAGGCGCTCGGCCTGCCGCGGCGGCAGGTCTACGAGCGGGCGCTGGCGCTCAAATGAGCCGCCGCGACGCCGAGCGCGGCGGCCGGCGTGCCGAGACCCTCGCCGCCTGGTGGCTCCGCCTCAAGGGCTGGACGATCCTCGCCCGCCGGGTCCGCACGCCCGTGGGGGAGGTCGACCTCGTCGCCCGCAGGGGCCGAACCCTCGCCTTCGTCGAGGTGAAGGCGCGCTCGACCGCCGGGGACGCGGCCGTCGCTCTCGACGAGTGGCGCTTGCGCCGGGTCGCGGCTGCGGCCGAGGGCCTCGTCCACCGTTATGCCGGCGCCGACGACACGATCCGCATCGATGCGATGCTGATCGTCCCGGGCCGCCTCCCCCGCCACCTCCCCAACGTCTGGCAAGGATAAGACATGCGCGCGCTCCTCCCCCTCCCCCTCCTCGCGCTCGCCGCCTGCCATGCCGAGGAGCCCGACTGGGCGAAGAAGGGCCGCCAGGTCGCCGTCCCGGCGCAGGTCTGCGACCAGATCCGCAAGGGCGTGGCCCAGCTCCGCGCCGGCGGCGGCATCGAGGTCGGCGACAAGGGCGAGGCGACGATGGCCGTCGACGCCTGGAACCGGATGCCCGCGGCGCAGCACGACCAGCTTTTGAAGACGATCGCCTTCAACGCCTCGTGCGCGGCCGGGTCGCAGAGCGATGCCCAGGAAGTGGTCGTGCGCGGCGAGGACGGCAGCGAGCTCGCGCGCCGGGCGATCTCGACCCGCATCGACACGTCCGAGCTGCTCCGCGACTGAGGATCGGTGACAAGCGCCGGGCGCTCGCCTAGTCCCGCGCGCAAGGGAGACGATGATGCCGCTTCGCGTCGCAGTGCAGATGGACCCGCTGGAGCGGATCAACATCGCCGGCGATTCCACCTTCGCGATCATGGTCGCCGCCCAGAAGAGGGGGCACCGCCTCTACCATTACCGCCCGGACGCCCTGAGCTGGCGCGACGGGCGGCTGTGGACGACCGCGCATCCGGTGACGGTGCAGGCGGTGGCGGGCGATCATTACCGCTCCGAGGCGCCGGTGCGGCTCGATCTCGGCAGCGACGCGGACGTCGTCCTGATGCGGCAGGACCCGCCCTTCGACCTCGGCTACATCACCGCGACCCACCTCCTCGAGCGGATCGGCGGTGAGACCCTCGTGGTCAACGACCCGGCCTCGGTGCGCAACGCCCCCGAGAAGCTGTTCGTGCTCGATTACGCGCGCTTCATGCCGCCGACCCTTATCACGCGCTCGCTCGAGGAGACCCGCGCCTTCCTCGCCGAGCATGGCGAGATCGTCGTGAAGCCCCTCTACGGCAATGCCGGCGCGGCGGTGTTCAAGATCGGCCGCGACGGCGGCAATCTCGGCGCCCTCACGGAGCTGTTCGGCCATGTCTGGGTCGAGCCGTTCATGGTTCAGGCCTTCCTCCCGGAGGTCGCCGACGGCGACAAGAGGATCGTCCTCGTCGACGGCGAGGTCACCGGCGCGATCAACCGGCTGCCGGGCGCGGGCGAGATCCGCTCGAACCTCGCCGCCGGCGGAAGCGCACACCCGGCCGAGCTCACCGAAGCCGAGCGCGAGATCTGCGCGGCGCTCGGACCCGAGCTCAAGGCGCGCGGGCTGCTGTTCGTCGGCATCGACGTCATCGGCGGCCGCTGGCTGACCGAAATCAACGTGACCTCCCCCACCGGGATCGTCGCCATCGACAGGTTCAACGGCACGGACACGCCGGCGCGGATCTGGGAAGCAATCGAAGCAAAGGTTCACAAGTGACGCATTTCCTGCCCGATTTCATCCGCGACCACGGCTATGTCGCGGTGTTCCTGCTGATGTGGATCGAATGCTTCATCCCGATCTTCCCCTCGGAGCTGGTGATGCCGCTTTCTGGCCTCACCGCCTCGCAGGGGAAGCTCTGGCTGCCGGGCGTGATCCTGTCCGGCGCGGCGGGTTCGCTGACCGGTGCCGTCACCTGGTACTGGGCGGCGCGGGCGCTGGGGTTGGAGCGGTTCGAGCGGCTCGTCACCCGCTACGGCCGGATCACCACCGTTTCGGCGCACGAGGTGGCAGTGCTCCAGCGCTGGTTCAACCGCTTCGGAAGCGTGCTGGTCCTGGTCGGCAGGGTGGTTCCGGCGGTGCGGACCGCGATCTCGATTCCCGCCGGCCTCGTCCGGATGCCGTTCGGCCGCTTCCTGATCCTCAGCGTCGTGGGCATCCTGATCTCGGCCGGCGTGCTCGCCTGGCTCGGCTGGCTGCTTAGGGACCATTATACGGCGATCGAACATTATGCCGGGCCGGTCAGCACCGGAATCGTCGCCGCCGCCGCCCTGCTCTGGCTGACCCGCCTCGTCCTCCAGCTGGTGCGGAACCGCCGCTCCTAGGCGCGGGGATGGGCGTTGCGGTACACGTCCATCAGGTGGGCGGCGTCGACCGCGGTGTAGATCTGGGTCGAGGAGAGGCTCGCATGGCCGAGCAGTTCCTGGAGCGCGCGGAGGTCCGCGCCGCGCCCGAGCAGGTGGGTGGCGAAGCTGTGGCGGAGCGCATGGGGCGTCGTCCGGTCCGAGAGGCCGAGGCGGACCCGGGCGCGCCGGACGACCCTGCGGATCATCTCGCCGTTCAACGGCCCGCCGCGCGCGCCTCGGAACAGGGGCTCGCCGCGTGACGCGCCCCAGGGCGAGAGGGCGAGATAGCGCTCGATCGCCTCGCGGACCTGCGGGAGGAGCGGCACGACCCGGGTCTTGCTGCGCTTGCCGGTGACGGTGATCGCCGGCCCGAGCGGCAGCGCCGCGCCGGTGAGGCCGAGCGCCTCGGCGACGCGCAGCCCCGCTCCGTAGAGAAGGAGGAGCAGGGCGAAATCCCGCGCCGCGATCCATTCCGCGGTGGCGTCCTCGCCGACCTCCTCCGCGAGCGCCACCGCCTCCTGCGGCGAGATGGGGCGAGGGACGCTACGCGGGCGCTTCGGGCCGCGCAGGCGGGGGACCGCCCCCTCCCCCGCCTCGGCGGCCGCGAAGGCGATGAAGCCGCGCAAAGCCGAGAGCTCGCGCGCGGCGGAGCTGTTGCCGAGGCCTTCCGTTCGCCTGCGGGCAAGGAAGGCGCGCAGGTCCGCCGGGCTCAGGCCGGCGAGCGCGGCGGCGTCGGGCGGGCCGCCGAGATGGTCGGAGAGGAAATCGATCAGGCGGTGGGCGGTGGCCGCATAGGCGCGGACCGTGTGCGGGGAGCGGCGGCGCTCGCGCTCCAGATGCTGCTGCCAGCGAAGCGCGGTCTCGCGCGCCGCGGCACGCGTCAGGGGATCAGCCACCGGCCCATGCAGCGGGTGAGGACGCGGCCGAGAAAAACGAGGAGCTCAGAGCCGTGGCGGGTCTCGAACCCCTGCTCGGCGCGCTGGCCGAGCGCCAGGAGGCCGCCCGGGAGCGGCGGCGCGGTCTCGAGGCGCACCAGCGCCTCCGCCCGGATCAGCGAACAGGCCGGCCCGAACAGCGGATGGCCGCGGCTGCAGCCCCTGAGCACCACGCCCTCAAGGCCCGCCATCGAGCGCTCGATCATCCGCGGATCGACGAACTGGAGGCCGGACGCGTCGGCGCGCAAGCCCTTCTCGCCGACGAACAGGCCGAGAGCGACGGCGTCGAGGCCCAGAATCTGCGGCCATTCCTGCGTGACGATATGGATGAGGTGGTCGAGCCCTTCGGCATCGACGGCGCTCAGCACCGCTTCGTGGATCGAGGCGACGGCGCCAGAATGGCCGCGGGCGAAGGCGATCAGGTCCTGGTTCGCCTCCTCTGCCGCCGCGACGCGCGCGCGGAGGCTCGCCACCGCCCGGTCCTCGAAGCTGATCACCTTTCCCATCGGGCGAAGGTAACCCGAAGATGGTTAAGAAGCGATGGAAAATCCTCGCCTCAGCCGATCGTCTGGCCCGTCTTGTGCCAGTCGGCGAGGAAGGCTTCGAGGCCGCGGTCGGTGAGCGGGTGCTTGAAGAGCTGGCGGATGACGGCCGGCGGCGCGGTCATCACGTCGGCGCCGATCAGCGCGGACTGGAGGACGTGGACCGGGTGGCGGACGCTGGCGACGAGGATCTGCGTCCCGAAATCGTAATTGTCGTAGATCTGCCGGATCTCCGAGATGATCTGCATTCCGTCGAAGCCGATATCGTCGTGCCGACCGACGAAAGGCGAGATGAAGGTGGCGCCGGCCTTGGCCGCGAGCAGCGCCTGGTTGGCGGTGAAGCAGAGGGTGACGTTGACCATCGTGCCGTCGCCGGTCAGCTGGCGGCAGGTCTTGAGCCCGTCGATGGTGAGCGGGACCTTGACCGTGACGTTGTCGGCGATCTTCCGCAGGATCTCGGCCTCGCGCATCATCCCCTCATGGTCGGTCGCAACCACCTCGGCCGAGACCGGCCCCGGCACGATCGCGGCGATCTCCCTCACCACCTCGAGGAAGTCGCGGCCGGCCTTGTGGACCAGCGAGGGATTGGTGGTGACGCCGTCGAGGAGGCCCGTTTCCGCCAGGTCGCGGATCTCGGCGGTGTCGGCGGTGTCGACGAAGAACTTCATGTGGATGCCCCGGCTGTGATGGATTCGGCCCCTTCTAGCCAGCGGCCGGGGCGGCGGCGAGTCGGCGCGGCCGCTGCTTCGCCGAGACGGACTTGATGACGAGCCGGTGCGCCGCGGCGGGGTCGAACGGCGGCTCCGCTTGGTCCAGTGCCACGGCGAGGAGCGCCTGAACCCGCGGATCGTCGAGCGTCTCCGGCGGATCGAGGCGGATGTGGCGCACGCGGCTGCCGGTGCCTTTCAGCAGGCGGTCCGGGTCCGGCAGCCCGGC
>Ga0157369_10001891_pt1 | contig 25243 bp, 29 predicted proteins | sample C25metaG_FD_113461 | JGI IMG/M metagenome (GOLD analysis project Ga0157369, IMG submission 113461) | Corn rhizosphere microbial communities from Kellogg Biological Station, Michigan, USA - C2-5 metaG | ecosystem: Host-associated > Plants > Roots > Rhizosphere > Soil | place: USA: Michigan... | reverse complement strand
GCGCGGCGAACCTTGTTCGGCCATTGTTGCCTCGGATAACGTAAGCGCCCGGAACCGTCCGAGCGACGCTGGTCACTGCGGTGACCTGTGGCGGAAGATAAGGTCAGTGATGGCATACTGTCCAGCCCGTTTGTAAACAATTTTGTCCCAAGGAAATCGGTAGATGGAATTCACCAGCGGCTTCTTGCTGAGCCTTTCGCTGTGCCTGGATATCGGCGTGGCCAACATTGCGATGATCACCCTGGCGATGCAGCGCGGTTACTTTCAAGGCTTTGCGCTGGGTCTCGGCACTTGTGTCGGTGACCTGATTTATGCGGTGCTGGCGCTGGCCGGGATGACCGTTTTGCTGCAGTACGAAAGCGTGCGCTGGGTCCTGTGGATCGGTGGTTCGGCGCTGCTGATCTACTTTGCGGCGAAGATGATCTACTCGGCGATTCACCACGAGGCGCAGTTGGCGGCCACGGCGGACGTGGGGCACAACTCCCATCGCAAAGAGTTCTTCCGGGGGATATTTCTCGCCATGTCATCGCCGAGCGCGATTCTCTGGTTCGCCGCTGTTGGCGGTACGTTGATCGCCCGTTCCGGTGGCGGTGGGCCGGTGAGTTCGGTGCTGTTTCTTGGCGGCTTCCTTTGCGCCGGGCTGCTTTGGTCGGCGGGTTTATGCTTTGCCGCGAGCCACGGCGGCAAGCTGCTGGGCGACAAGCTGTTGCGCTATTCTTATATGGCATCTGCAGCGATCTTCTGCTATTTCGCGGTCTACGTGATCGTATCCGGCTATAACGAGTTTGTCGGTTCGGGCGCCGTCGAGCAGTTGCATTCGCTGTAAGCGTGCGAATTGGGTTTGGCTTTCTATACTCCCAGCCGAACCCCTTTTTTGTTCCAGGAGTCGAGTCATGGATGAGCAAACACGCGTCGAAGTGGCTGAACCTCGCTTCGAACATGGACACTTCCTGCTGATTGCAGGTTTTCGCGGTCGTTTTACCCAAGACACAGCAAAGGACATCCCGGCGCTGTGGGAAAGGTTCTTGCCGCACCTAGGAAAGATCCAGGGGCAAAAGAACGAAGTGACCTACGGTGTTTGCAGCAATTTCGACGGCAAGGGCGGCTTCGATTACATCGCCGGAGTGGAAATCAGCAAGCTCGATGACCTCGACCAAAAGGTTTACCAGTGGGTGGAAGTGCTGCCTCGGCAATACGCGGTGTTTGAGCACAAGGGACCGCTCGATCAGTTGCCGCAAACCCTGCAATACATCTACAAGACCTGGTTGCCGAGCTCTCACTACGTGGAGCTCAACGCACCGGAGCTTGAGCGTTATAGCGCCGACTTCAACCCGAAGAAGCACACCGGCAAACTGGAGATCTGTGTGCCGGTCGATACCAAGGTTTGAGCGGACAAGCGTGAGGCGGATCAATCATCCGCCTCATGCTTTCAACGCTGTTTACGTCGCGCCCGCAACAGGTCGATGCCCAAGGTGATAAAGCCGAACGTACTGATGCCCAACACCATCAACAGACCGATCTCAACGCTGCTCATAAGTTGTGTTCCATCGCTGTTTATAGACAGCGATAGCTTTAGCTCAGAGTGACCGTCGGTGGAGGCCGCTATACAGAAGTTTTACCCCATTGCACGGAATTTATATGAGGGCTTTTCAATCCGGGCAGTTTACCCGTGCAGGCGTCCGATATAAGAAGCATTCCGATAAAATCCGGAGACCAGGATTTTTCCGTCTGTCTGGATCTGTATTTTGTCGACATAGGAGACTACGGGGCGTCCGTTTGGATCCTCGTAGGCCAGTGCTACACCTGCTGTTCCAAAAGTGTCATCCCATTCGCCGCTCGGCTTATGGCGAATGACATTTACCTCCTTACCGTAGTAGGGGTCGCGAGCGAGTGCAACGGGTTTGCCATCAGCTTGAATGGCCAGCGCTTTATAGGCGCCTTTTTCTGTGGTTGTTTCCAGGACAGTGCCTTGGTTGAAACTGTCATCAAGTTTTCCATCAGGTAAAATCCGTGCGATAAAGTTGATTTCAGATGGTTGATGCCAGACAGAGCCGGCCAGTGTGATGTTTCCATTGACCTCGGTGGCTAATCCGAAAACGCAGGGTAGTCCTGGTCCTGATGTTAAGTTGACTTCGAAGACACCCTGGTCACCGAAAGAAGTATCTGGACTACCGTCATCGAGATAGCGCAAAACGACGCCAGCCGTATTGTTGTGCCCGCCGAACACGTATCCCTCGCGGTGCAATGCCAGGCTTTGAAGAACAGTGCCGGATAAATAAATCGTGCCGCTTTCGCCGAAATCAGCATCTGGTCCGCCATTCTTATTAAGTCGAATGATTGTGCTGGACGTGTCACCGGTGAAGGTCGCAAGTACTTTGCCGTCCGGTTGTACGGTCAGGGCGAAAACGCTTACAAATTTATTGCTGATGTTTTCGTCGAGAAAACACATCCCGCCCTTACCAAAAGTATCATCCGGTTGGCCATTGACGGAAAGGCGTGCAAGGTAGGCCAACCTGTCGTCGCTTCCCTCCTGATAGTAAGCACCTAGCACGACTACCTTCCCGTCAGGTTGCGCAGCTATCGCATAAACACTGCCAATCAAAGGTTCCGATATATTAACCACACCGTAATGAGTATCGAACAAACCCAGGGCGTTATGTTTCACTGATCCTAGCGGCTTTTCCGGGTTGTTTTCGAAGTATCCGACAGTGGTGAAAGATCCATCGGGCAGTAGTGCTGAGAAACCGCTGATCCCTTGCGCGCCGATACGCAGCTGACCGTTTCGTTCTGTGCCAAAACTGTCGTCGAATTGACCTGGCGCCACGCTGTTGGAGAGGCTCATAAGATTCCTTCCGTAGTCAGATTTAAGGGCAACCTGTCCTTGACGTTCTGGACGACAGCGTTGGGATTTTTATTAGAGGGCAAACTTAGTGACGCGTATAGCTGTCAAGTCTGACAGTTGCCCCAAGGACAAATCGATGTTAGTGCAAGGCGCATATTGATCGAAATGCCAACTTCATTGGCTTAAGATGCGTCATCTTTTACTGACAGATTCCGAGCTGCCATGAACACTGTTATCCGCAACGTCACCGCCGCCGACCTGGACCGCTGCTACGCCATCGAAACCGTTGCCTACGAAGGCGACGAAGCTGCCACTCGCGAGAAGATCGCCACGCGCATCGCCACTTGGCCGGAAGGTTTCGTGGTGGCTGAAGTGGATGGCGTTGTCGCAGGCTTCGTTAATTCCGGTGCGGCATTTGATGTGCAGATGTCGGACGAGGCGTTCAAGGAACTGATCGGCCATGACCCACAAGGGCCGAACGTGGTGATCATGTCGGTGGTGGTGCACCCGGATTATCAGGGGCAGGGCTTGGCCAAGCGTTTGATGGGCGAATTTATCGAGCGCATGCGCGGGATGGATAAAGCGACGATTCATTTGATGTGCAAGGAGAAGCACATTGCGTTGTATGCGGGGTTTGGCTTTGCTTACATCAAACCCTCGGAGTCGGATCACGGCGGCATGGCGTGGCACGAGATGATCCTCACGCTCTGATTCAATCCCGATACTGATCGTTCCCACGCTCCGCGTGGGAATGCCTCCTGTGACGCTCTGCGTCACGACTTTGGGACGCAGAGCGTCCCCGGCTGCATTCCCACGCAGAGCGTGGGAACGATCATTTACGGGAGGGTCAGTAAAGGGTGTCGCTTACTCGTTTCGGCGCTTCGCGGTCGTAGGTTTCGGCGTCGAACTCGCCATCATTCAGGCGCTTATGGAAGACACCAGCAGAGGGCAGGGCGGAGCGCGGCAGGTGGGTTTCCGGGTTCCACGCGTCGGAGCGGACGAAGGCTTTCGAGCAATGAAAGAACGCCGCCTCCACCGTCACCAGCAACACGGTTTTCGCCGGTTTGCCATTCACCGCGAAGCTTTCCAACAACTCAGGCTCAGCACTGATCACCGCCGTACCATTGACCCGCAATGTCTCGCCAATCCCCGGAATGATGAACAGCAGCGACACCCGCGAATCCTGCAGCACATTGCGCAAGGTATCGATGCGGTTGTTGCCCGGGCGATCCGGCAGGGCCAGCGTGCGTTGATCAATGATCCGCACAAATCCGGGCTGGTCCCCACGTGGTGAATTGTCGAGGCCATCGGCGCCCACCGAGCTGACAATCACCAACGGCGAAAGCCGCACCATCGCCTGATAATCCTCGTTGAGAAAACCGATCTGCTTGCGCACCGCTCGCTCGTGGGGCAATCCGTAAATAGCTTCCAATGCTTCGATTGAATCGATCATCGTGTTCCCCTCGATGACTTAGAAAACCAGGCCCATGCGCCGTTCGTAACCGATCCGGCCTTTGTACGCTTCGCCGCTGTCGACGTAGCCGTGTTTGGCGTATAGCGCGATGGCCGCGTCGTTATCCGCGTCCACTGACAATTCCAGCCCCTTGATCTCCGGCCACGCCAGGCGCGCGACTTCGGGCAACGCTTGCAGACAGGCCTTGCCGTAACCCTTGCCTTGGGCGCGACGATCGACCTGCAAGGCATGCAGGGTGGCGCTGTGTTCATCGGCCCAGGCGGGTAACACCGGCGGGCGTTTGAGGAGCAGAAACGCTACCGGCACGTCGTCTGCCAACAAGGCAAAACCCTTCACGCCCGGGCCGGGTTTCGACAGCAGGGTGTGCAACGCGCCATGAATGTCGCCGGAAAACCTGATCTGCTCGGCATGGATTTCAATCGCCTCGACTTGCTGACGCTGCAAGGCGTTCAGGCTGTCGTACGGCACGAGTTGGGCTGACACGGGAATTTCCTTTTTCCTACAAAGATGAGCCTCGGATTCTAGCGACTTTGTCTGCGCTGGAATTTTTTTGTTTCGACTGTCGATCTGCCCGTTCGCCGATCGACTAAAGGTGTCTTCACAACAAAAACCACGGAGAACACCATGAGCGCACAATCTGAAATCCAGACCCTGATCAACACCTACCGCGAAGCCGTCATGACCAAGGACGTGGAGAAAGTCATGGCGTTGTACGCCGACGACATCGTCTCCTTCGATGCAATCAAGGCCCTGCAATTCAAGGGTAAAGCGGCTTACCGCGAGCACTGGGTGGCGTGCATGGAAATGTGCCCCGGCCCGCACGTCTTCGAATTCCAGGAAATCATCATCGAAAGCGCCGACAACATCGCCTTCGCGCACTGGGTGGCGAACTGCGGTGGCACCAACGACAAGGGCGAAACCCAGAGCTGCTGGATGCGCGTCACCGCCTGCTATCGGCAGGTCGGTGGGGAATGGAAAATCGCCCACGAACACTGGTCGGCGCCGTTCGATCCGATGAGCGGCGCGACGCTGTTCGATGTGACCCCCTGATCTTCAGCCATAGTTGATCCGTCCGCTTCAGGAGAACGCCATGAAGTATTTATGCCTGGTCTACAGCGCTGAGCGCCTGCTGCATTCGTCGCCCGACAGCCCGGAAGATGCCGAGTGCTGGGCCTACGCCGAGTCGATTCAGGGCAGCGGGCGGATGGTTGCCGCTGAAGCGCTGGAGTCGGTGCAGACCGCCACCACGGTGCGGATGCGCAACGGCAAGTTGTCGATCACCGACGGCCCGTTCGCCGAAACCAAGGAGCAACTGGCCGGCTTCTACCTGATCGACGCCAAGGATCTCAACGAAGCCATCCAGGTCGCCGGCAACATTCCGGCGGCGCGGGTCGGCAGCGTTGAAGTGCGCCCGGTGCGGCAGTTGAATGTCTGAGGTTCGGGCGCGGGTCGAGCAGGTCTATCGCGAAGACTCGCGGCGGATTCTGGCGACGCTGATCCGCTTGCTTGGCGATTTCGACCTCGCCGAAGAAGCCATGCATGAGGCGTTCTTCGTCGCGGTCGAGCGCTGGCAACGCGACGGCGTACCGGACAACCCGCGCACCTGGCTGGTGTCGACCGGGCGCTTCAAGGCGATTGACGTGTTGCGGCGACGTGCACGCTTCAAAGCTTCTCAGCCCTTGCTGTTGGCGCAGTTGGAAGAACTGGAACAGGCCGATTGGAGTGGCGAGGACGTGGAAGACGATCGTCTGCGGCTGATCTTCACCTGTTGTCACCCGGCATTGGCGGCGGATGCGCAAGTGCCGCTGACCTTGCGCGAAGTCTGCGACCTGACCACCGAGGAAATCGCCCGCGCCTTTCTCTCGGCGCCAGCGGCGATTGCCCAGCGCATCGTGCGGGCGAAAGCCAAGATCCGTGACGCGAAAATTCCTTATCAAGTTCCGAGTCTGAGCGAATTGCCCGAACGCCTCGACAGTGTGTTGCGGGTGATTTATCTGGTGTTCAACGAAGGGTATTCGGCGTCGGGCGGGGCTGAGTTGACCCGTGAGGATTTGACGCGTGAGGCGATCAGGCTGGGGCGGTTGTTGATGGAGTTGCTGCCGGAACCTGAAGTCGTGGGGTTGCTGGCGATGATGCTGTTGCATGAATCGCGACGGGCGGCGCGCACTTCGCCGGGTGGTGAACTGGTGTTGCTGGATGATCAGGATCGCTCATTGTGGAATAGCGAATTGATCGCCGAAGGCTGTGCGCTGGTTGAGCGTGCGCTGACTACGCGGCGATTTGGGCCTTATTGTTTGCAGGCTGCGATTGCGGCGGTGCATGCCGAGGCGCCGTCCGCGGCAGAAACCGATTGGGAGCAGATCGTTGGTTTGTATGACGTGCTGTTGCGTGCGGTGCCTTCGCCGGTGATCGAGTTGAACCGGGCGGTGGCGGTGGCCAAGCGTGACGGGGCGTTGGCAGGGTTGAATCTGATTGAGGGGATATTGGCGCGAGGGGAGTTGCAGGATTACCACTTGGCGCATTCGGCGCGGGCGGAGTTTTGTCGGCAGTTGGGCAGGGTGGAAGAGGCGAGGGCAGCTTACTTGCGCGCCTTGGAGTTGACCCGGCAAGAGCCGGAGCGGCGGTTTATTGAAGGGCGGCTTTCGGCGTTGGAATTGCCCTCACCCTAGCCCTCTCCCAGAGGGAGAGGGGACCGATTGGGGGATGCTGTAGAAGTACGCCGACCTGAACGCTCAGCGGTGAATCCATAATCGAGGTGTATACCGTAGCTATACATCCATAATCGACTCGGTCTCTCACGTCGATGTCTGACCCAAGATACCTCGGTCGGCCCCCTCTCCCTCCGTGAGAGGGCTGGGGTGAGGGGCTTTTGACTTCAGGCTTGCCAGCGATTGGCAGCGCCGCTATTCCAGCATCTTGCTCAACAACCAGCTCCCCGCCGGCCCCGGCGGATACAGCCGCGACCACAAGGCATCGACAAACACCGGCTTAGGCCAGCCGCGCACCTTCAACTCCACCAGCAAATCATTGCCAAAGCGCTGCGCCAGCCAGCGCGGCAACGGCGCCCAGCCAAAGCCTTTCTCGGCCATTTCCAGCAACATCAGATAACTCGGTGCCGACCACACCCGACCTTTGCCGCGACTGTCATACGGATTGACGATGGTCGCCAGACGCAGCTCACGATGCTGCTCGAGTATCTGCTGATCAATGTGATCAAGCTTGGCCAACGCGTGGTCGCGATTGACGAACAAGGCAATTTCCGTGCGCTCGGCTACGGTTGAGGTGACCAGATCCGGCGGGTAGCTCTCTTGCATTTCGGCGAACGCCAGATGCGCACGACCACGCTGGACCAATTCAACCAGGTCATCGCATTCAGCGATCAGGCATTCCAGCTCCAGATCCGGATAACGCTGCTCGAAGCCGACCAACGCCGCTTCAAACCGAGCCGACTGATAGGTGTCGGAAATCGCCACGGTCAGCTTCGGCTCGACGCCTTGGGACAATTGCCGCGCAGTCATTTCCAGGCGACTGCTGGCCGCCAGAATCGCCTCGGCGCGTTGCAGCATCACATGCCCGGCCGGGGTCAGTGTCGGTTTGCGGCTGCTGCGATCGAACAACAGCAGATCCAGATCAATCTCCAGGCTGGCCACCGCCGCGCTGATCGTCGACTGACTGCGCCCGAGCTTGCGCGCCGCTGCCGAAAACGACCCTTGCGTGGCAGCCTGGACAAACGCCAACAGCACTTCTTGCGAGATCATCAACTATCGCCTTGATCGATGGTTATTGATTATGAAGTATCGATATCAAGATAGATCATGGCAACCATCTTCACTCAAGGAGTCAGGCCATGACTGCCGACAAATCCATCACTGAACGTATTTTCCAGGCCATCGGTTTCGAACTGCTGGCCATCCTGATCTGCACACCGTTGCTGGCGTGGATCATGCAAAAACCGATGCTTGAAATGGGCGCGGTAACGGTATTGATCGCGTTGCTGGCGCTCGGTTGGAACGTGGTGTTCAACCGTTTCTTCGACCGTATGCTGGCGCGCATGAACGTGGCGCACAACGCTTGGGTGCGAGTGGTGCATGCGCTGCTGTTTGAGGGCGGTTTGATCGTGATGGGTGTGCCGCTGATTGCCTGGTGGCTGTCGGTCAGCCTCTGGCAGGCGTTTTTGCTCGACATCGGTGTGCTGCTGTTTTTCCTGCCGTACACCTATGTGTATCACTGGGGCTATGACGTTTTGCGCGAGCGGTTCATGACGCGCAACGCTTGCCAGAGTTAACCTCGATCCCCGTGTAGGAGCTGCCGAAGGCTGCGATCTTTTGATGTTGTTTTTAAAGACAAGATCAAAAGATCGCAGCCTTCGGCAGCTCCTACATGTGAAGGTGTTTCAGCGTGAGTTAGAGGAACATGCCCCCAGAGGCCTCAACACGCTGGCCATTGATCCACTGCGCACCCGGCGACAGCAACAACGCCAATGCCCCGCCAATGTCATCCGGCTGCCCGGCGCGTCCCAGCGCGGTGTTGCTGGCGACCATCGCATTCACCGCCGAGTTATCGCGTACGGCGCCACCACCGAAGTCAGTTTCGATGGCGCCCGGCGCGAGAATGTTCACGCCAATCTGCCGCGCACCCAACTCCTTGGCCTGATAACGGGTCAGCACTTCCATCGCGCCTTTCATCGCCGCATAAGCGCCGTAACCCGGCAGGCTGAAACGGGTCAGGCCGCTGGAAATATTGATGATGCGTCCGCCGTCGTTAATCAGTGGCAGCAACTGCTGAGTCAGAAAGAACGGCCCTTTCAGCTGGATATTCATCAGCAAATCGAACTGCTCCGGCGTGGTTTCGGCGAACAGTGCATGCACACCGATCCCGGCATTGTTGATCAGGAAATCAAAACGCTGACGGTCGAAAGTCTGCTGCAACGCCTGCTCAACGTGTTTAGCGAAATCGGCAAAGCTTTCGCTGCGGCCAACATCGAGTTGCAGCATCACGGCTTTGCCGCCAAGTGCTTGCACTTCGGCAACCAGCGCCTGAGCTTCATCAGCACGGCTGTTGTAAGTGCCGATAACGTCGATGCCCTGAGCGGCCAAGTGCAGGGCGGCGTTTTTGCCCAGGCCACGACTGGCGCCGGTGATCAATGCGATTTTGCGATTCATGGAGGCTTCCTCGATTGCAGTGAATGGTGATGGGACTCAGTTTATTTATCCGCCCTGAGGTGATAAACAGAATGAATCCGGAATCACTGATCGGCTCAGCCGAACAATCCACAGGTGCCCCATGAACAAACTGGAACTGCTGCGCACCTTCGTGCGGGTCACTGAATTGTCGAGTTTCACCCTCGCTGGCGAGAACCTCGGACTGCCCCGCTCAACGGTGTCCGAACACGTGCAAGCGCTGGAAGCCCTGCTCGGTACTCGCCTGTTGCAACGAACAACGCGCAAGGTGCAAGCAACGCAGGACGGTCTGGTGTTGTATGAGCGCAGCAAGGATCTGCTCTCGCATATGGACGAGATCGAAGGCTTGTTTCGGCAGGACGAGGCCTCGCTGACCGGACGCATTCGGGTCGACATGCCGAACATTCTCGCGCGGCGTCTGATCATGCCGCGTCTGCCGCAATTCATGGATCGTCACCCGAATCTTGAGCTGGAAATCAGCAGCACCGACCGTCGGGTCGATCTGCTCAGCGAGGGCTTCGATTGCGTGGTGCGCATCGGCGCGCAGCCGGATCAATCGGTGGTCGCGCGACATCTTGGTGACTTCCCCATGGTCAATTGCGCCAGCCCCGCCTACCTTGAGCGCTATGGTGTGCCGCAGACCCTGGAAGATCTCGCGCAGCATCGTCTGGTGCATTACGTCGGCGTGCTCGGTTCGCGTTCGGAAGGGTTTGTGTACGAGGAGGGCGGTCAGGTGAAACGCTTGCCGATGGCTGGCAGTGTGACGGTCAACAGCACTGACGCTTACGAGGCGGCGTGCCTCGGCGGCTTCGGTCTGACTCAGGTGCCGCGCACCGGCATGCAGCCGCATCTGGAAAACGGCGAACTGGTCACCGTGCTACCGCAATTCACCGCGCCGGCGATGGGGATTTCATTGTTGTATGCGCGGCAGCGACATTTGCCTTTGCGGGTGCGGGTGTTTATGGATTGGCTCGGCGATCTGATTCGCTCCGCGCTCTAACCAATACCGGTCAAAACTGTAGGAGTGAGCCTGCTCGCGATAGCGGTGTGTCAGTTGAATTCATGTTGACTGATACACCGCTATCGCGAGCAGGCTCACTCCTACAGGGGATCTTCGTCCGTTAGAAGATCTGGGTGAACAGCCAATAGAGGCTGCCCGACAGCAGGATCGCCGCCGGCAGTGTCAGTACCCACGCCATCAACAGATTGCGGATAGTCTTCATCTGCAACCCGCCACCGTTGGCGACCATGGTCCCGGCCACACCGGATGACAACACATGCGTGGTCGATACCGGCAAACCAAACATGTCCGCCGCACCGATGGTCAACATCGCCACGGTTTCCGCCGAAGCACCTTGCGCATACGTCAGGTGAGTCTTGCCGATCTTCTCGCCGACCGTCACCACAATCCGCTTCCAGCCAACCATGGTGCCCAGCCCGAGCGCGATGGCCACGGCGATCTTCACCCACAGCGGAATAAACCGCGTGGCGTTGTCGATCTGTTGTTTGAACAGTTGCAGCTTGCCGCTGGTGTCAGCATCGAAATTGCCGACCTTGTTCTTGTCCATCAGGCGAATGCTTTCGCTGGCCAGGTACATGTCGTTACGCACGTTGCCCATCGCTTCGGCCGGGACTTTCGCCAGCGAGCCGTAGCCTTTGACCTCTTCGCCAATGTGCCCGGTGAGGGCGGCGAGGGCGGGGATCAGTTGCGGCGTGGCGTCCTTGCTGCGCACGTAATCGGAGAGCACCGCACGCGGATCGGCCGGTGTCGGCAGCGGTGCACTTTTCACCAGCGCTTGCTGGGTGACTTGCGCCACGGCGGCGAACTGCAGCGATTGTTCTTCCGGCATGGTGCGGTTCAGCGCGTAGGCCATCGGCAGCGTGCCAACCAGAATCAGCATGATCAGGCCCATGCCTTTCTGCCCGTCGTTGGAACCGTGGGCGAAGGATACGCCGGTGCAGGTCAGAATCAGCAAACCGCGAATCCACCATGGCGGCGGGGTATTGCCTTCCGGAGCCTTGTACAGCGAACGATTTTTCACGAAGGCGCGCAGCGCCAACAGCAACAGCGCCGCGCAACCGAAACCTACCAGCGGCGAGAGCAGCAAGGCGTAACCGATTTTGGTCGCTTGCGCCCAATCGACGCCGCTGGTGCCGTCGCGGCCATGCATCAACGCATTGGCCACGCCGACGCCGATGATCGAGCCGATCAGCGTGTGCGATGACGACGCTGGCAAGCCCAGCCACCAAGTGCCGAGGTTCCACAGGATCGCCGCAATCAGCAGGGCGAAGATCATCGAGAAACCGGCAGACGAACCGACCTGCAGAATCAATTCCACCGGCAGCAAAGCGATGATGCCGAACGCCACCGCGCCGCTTGAAAGCAGCACGCCGAGAAAGTTGAAAAAGCCCGACCAGACCACCGCGACATTCGGCGGCAGCGAGTGGGTGTAGATCACCGTCGCCACGGCATTGGCGGTGTCATGGAAACCGTTGACGAACTCGAAGCCCAGGGCAATTAAAAGCGCCACACCGAGCAGCAGGAACGGCGTCCATGTGGTGACCACCGTGCCGAGTTCGTGCATGTCGTGCATCAGGCTGTAAGCGGTGAACAGCATTCCCATCGCCAGCACGGCGAAAAAGATCACGTAGGTGAACGGGCCGGTTTTCTTATCGAGGGCTGGTCTGCCGCTGTGGGCGGACGCGGGGCTGGCGGTCAGGGAGGGAGTAGCCATGAGCGGACAATCCTGAGCGAGGGAAGGAATGTCGCCCATGATCGTTGCAGAATGTTACAGAGAGACTGCGCCATGTCAGTGTTTGGGGTTTTAGCTCCACCGCTGATCTGAAGACTGAAGAAGATCCCTGTGGGAGCGAGCTTGCTCGCGAAAGCGGTGTGTCATCCAACAATGATGGTGCCTGACACTCCGTCTTCGCGAGCAAGCTCGCTCCCACATTGGGCCTGCGGTGGCAATGCGTTTTGTGGTCAGTAATCGCCTCTTTTACGAAACGCCCAACGCCCGGCAATCACGGTGAACGTCGCCACCAGTGCGACCAGAATCCAGAACCCTTGCGGATCCTGCGACAACGGCACCCCGCCCACATTCATCCCGAAAAAACCGGCAATGATATTGATCGGCAGAGCCAGCACCGTGACCACGGTCAGGGTGAACAACGTGCGGTTGCTCTGCTCGTTGAGGTTGGCGGCGATCTCTTCCTGGAGCAGTTTGATCCGCTCGCCGAGGGCGGTGAGGTCGTTGATGATCAGCGCAAACTCCTCGGTGGATTTGCGCAATTCCTTGACGTCCTCTTTCTGCAACCACGGCGGCGGCCGATTGAGCAAACGCAATAACGAACCCGGTTCCAGCGCCAACAGCCGTTGCAGACGCACCAGCACCCGCCGGTTGGCACCCAGTTCGGCGCGGTTGGTCGACAGCCGCGAGGAAAGCAATTCGTCCTCGACCTGATCGACGCTCATGCTGGTCTTGCGCACGATCTGCGTCAGCACTTCACCCTGATCGCGCAGCAGGTGCACGAGCAGTTCCGAGGGCGAACGAAAGCGTTCGCCGGCCTTCACCGATGAGCGCAATTTGTCCACCGAGTGCAGCGGTTGCAAACGCGCGCTGACGATCAGTTTGCTGCGCACACAGACCCACAGTGTCGACACGTCCGAAGAGACCATGCTGCTGAGGTTGAACACCACATCGTTGACCACCGCCAGCAACGCCGAGTCGACATGCTCGATGCGCGTCGACCGCGAGCCTTCGTGCAGCGCCTCGAAAAACTCTTCGGGCAATTGCAGATGACTTTTCATCCAGCGCTCGCACGCTGCATGCGCCAGATTGAGGTGCAGCCAAAGGAATTCACCGCTGTCGCTGTCGTCCTGCAAACAGCGCAACGCCGTGGCCGAATCGACTTCGCGACCACGTTCGCCGGGCAGGAAGCGATAGCCATAGAGCAGGCCAAACAGATCGGGATCGCGATGACTGATGTCGAGGCTGTGGTTCATGAAGGCTCGCTGCGAGGAGGGCGGCTGACGCGGGGTTTACAGATTCACCTGAGCCGCATCTTCGCGAGTGAATATGACGGTTTGGTGAAAACCGGATGACGTCAGCCGCAAGCATTTTTCGTGTGTACCGGTTCGGATACCGAGTCGGTACACAGTCGATCTCAAATTGATGCAGCCATGGTCGATGACCGGTTATCTATAACCGGCATTGGAGCCTTTCCATGGTCAGCATCACTTCTGTTTCGATCAATCAGTCCGTCACCACACCCACCAGCAAAACCGCAATCAGCGACGTCGGTGACGATACCTCGACCACGGCAGCCGCCAGCACTGGGGTGAAAGCGGACACCAGCAAAGTGGCTGCGGGCGGTGGTGCAGCACCCGCGGGTGACAGCGATTCCAGCAGTGAAGAATCGGATTCGGTGAAGGAACTGCGCAAGCAGATTGCCGAACTGCAGAAGCAATTGCAGGAAGAGCAACAGGCGTTGCAAGCGGCCCAGGCCAAGCAGGAAAATTCGGATGCCAAGGCTGCCGAAGTAGCCGCTGCGCAAGCGCAGATCACCGCTACCTCGGCGTCCCTGTCCACCGCAACAGCCTCGCTGTTGGAGGCGTTGCAGGATTCTGACTCGAGCACTTCGGGATCGCTGGTCAGCACCTCGGTGTGATGCCTTTTCCCCTCACCCTAACCCTCTCCCAAAGGGAGAGGGGACTGACCGTGGTGACTATTCGAGTTACGCCGACCTGAAATATCGAGTCGAACTCAGGCCTCTGGTGTTTCCTTGTCGGCTGCAAGATTGCGAGTCGAACTCAGGTCTTGAAAAAGCCCCCGATCGGCTCCCTTTCCCCCTCGCCCCCTTGGGGGAGAGGGCTGGGGTGAGGGGGAGAAAATCTCACTGGCAACACATCAACCAAGCCAAACACACAGACACAAAAAAAGCCGCACGATCTTTCAATCGTGCGGCTTTTGGTGGTGCGTTCAATCAAGTGTCTTGCTTGTTGCTCAACACCTTGCCAGTGGTCGCATCAAAGTCCACGTCGAACTCTTTGCCATCAGCCGTCTTCAACTCAACTTCATACTCATAACCATTGAAGTGGTTATCCAAGTCAGTGTCAGTAATAGTCGCACCCGGATGCAGTTTCAGCGCTTCGGCGTTCATCGACTCCAGCGACTTGATCTTGCCCGACTTAACCAGTTCAGGAATCTGGTCAACGCGAACATCAGCCTGGGCCAAGCCAGCGGTAAGAGTCAGGGCAGCGGCGGTAAACAGGGCAGTCAAAGTCTTCATCGGTTCATTCCTTGGTTGATTCGTTTAAGTGGCCTCAGGTTAACCAGCGCAACTTAACTCACCCTTAAAACCCTGCACCCAACCAAAACGGGCAAGCCATGCACCGGCACAGAACCTGTGGGAGCGTAGCTTGCCCGCGATGAAGCCGCCTCGGTTTCAGATCAGAAGCCGTTGCTCTTCAACACTTGGTCAACACTGCCAGCCGCCGGGCGCTTGTAGAACTTCAGCAGTTCGCTAGCGCGGTTGGTGAAGATGCCGTCGACACCGGCCGCCATGACTTTCTCGAAGTCCACCGGCTCGTCGACGGTGTAGACGTGCACCAGCATGCCCTGATCGTGGGTGTACTGATTCATCCACGGTTGCACCAGATCCGAATAGCTCTGATCGCCGCCCTTGGTCAACTTCGCCGAAGGGCCGGTGCCGATGGCACCTTGGGCCTTGGCGTAATCCACCCATTGTTTGAATTCGGCTTCAGACTTCGGCTCTTGTTTGCCGTAGAAAACGTTTTTGTCTTTCTCGCCGGATTCGGCAAACGTCACTTTCGATTTTGGCTCGATGCTGCCTTCGCCCACCCACAACAGGAGGATTTTCGGCACCTGCGGCATTTCTTTTTCCAGCAGTTCGAGGCTGTTTTTCTCGAACGTTTGCAGGATCACCTTGCCTTTGCCCTGACCAACGCCCAGCGCGCTCTTCGCCAGTTTCGAACCGGCCGGGCTCAGCCAGCCGCGATCCTGCAGTTTCTCTTTCAGGTCTTTCTCGATCCCCGGAAACAGTTGCGGCTCTTTGGTTTCGATGTACAGGCCCGGCTTGTGCTGCGGATTGGCCTGGGCGATGTCGATGATTTCATCGAGGGTCAGGATTTTCAGCCCGGCATAGGATGGGCGCGCGCGATCCGGGTACTTGGCGTTGAACCAGCTACCGGCATCGAGGGTTTTCAGTTCGGCCATGGTGAACGCGGTGGCCGAGGCGTCTTTGCGCTCCGGAAACTTGCTGGCGACGTCGGTGGTGCGTTGCAGGTTGTCGTCGTGCAGGGCGAACAGCACGCCGTCCTTGCTGCGCTGCAAGTCCATTTCCAGGTAATCGGCGCCCAGGTCGCGAGCCAGCTTGTAAGACGCCGCGGTGGATTCCGGTGCATCGAAAGACGCGCCACGGTGAGCGATCACCGCCGGGTGCGGGATGCCGTTGGCGGCAGCGACCGCGTCGGGATCGGCGTGGCTGGCGGCGTGCGCCTGACCAAGGCCGAGCAGCAGGCTCAGGACCAGAGCGCTTTTGGTGAAAGTGGCGGGCATGTTCGAGTTCCTTTCGCAGGGCATTTTCAAAGACGTACCTTTTAACAACTGAATCGATCGGGTGCTATCGCAGGACCGACATAAACGTATTAAAAGCGATTTTTCCTGCACTTTTGTGGCGCTGTTTGCAGTACGCTTGCCCACGGCAGACGCTCCGGCAGAGGGCGCGCCGCTCAGTTGCCCTGCGTGTAAACCATCGATCATTTTTCGTGAGGTTTACCATGCGCATCACCTCCCAACTCATCTGCCAGGCCGCCGACGATCTCAAGGGATTTGTCGGCCTCAACCGCAAAACCGGTCAGTACATCGTGCGCTTCAGCGAAGATTCGTTCGGCATGGACGTGGCCGATGACGGCATTATTCCTGTGAATGAATTCGTCTGGGCGCCGGCGACAGCGCAGACCATGACGCTTAAACGCGAGTTGATTCAGTTGTTGCTGGATCAGAATATTGATGAGCGGATCAACATTACCGAGCCGTTGCGCGTTTATATGAGCAAGGTTGAAGTGCCGGAGATTGAGGCGGTGCGGAGTTTGGTGCGAGGCTGAAGTTTTGCTGTGAGGGTGAGGGCCTCTTCGCGAGCAGGCTCGCTCCTACAGGGGATCTGCGTTCGTCACAATCCAAATGTAGGAGTGAGCCTGCTCGCGATAGGGCCAGTGAGTACACCGCGTTATTCACTGCCCGAACCGATACTCGCGCTCCACTCGGCACACCCGAGTATGAAACGCCGAATACCATTGAGAACGCCCACGCTCCTGAATCACCCGATGCTCAGGGTTCTGCCGCCACGCCAGAATCGCTGCCTCGCTCTGCCAATACGACACCGTAATCCCCACGCCATCTGCGCCTCTGACTGACTCCACCCCAAGAAACCCCGGCTGCTCACTGACCAGCTCAGCCATGCGCTCAGCGGCCTCGGCATACCCATTGTCACCGTCGGTCCGAGTCGACGTAAAAATCACCGCAAAGCAGGCAGCCATCAACGTGACTCCACACAAGCTTCAACAAACGCGCGCGCCAGCGGCGGCATCTGCCCTTTGAGCGCGGCACGTTCCGGCTGAAACAACGTCGCGACAAAGAACCGGTGATCCGCGAGCTCAATCGCGCGCAAATCCCCTGACGAATCATGACCCACAGCTTGTAGCTGATCGTTCAACAGTTGCCTTTCGAACAGCGGATTCACACCGTAGCGGCAGCGGTAGCCTTCACTAATCTGCGACGTTTCGTACGCCTTGGCGATCAACGAGCCGGGCACCAGGTGAATGCTGTCCACCGCCTCGACCAGCGAACAGGTCAACGGTGTGAGTACCGCGCGTTCAGAGTCAGGCGATGTTTCACCATGTTCCGCATCCACCCAGCCCAGCACGTTGCGGGAAAATTCCAGCACGGCATGCTGAAAACCACCGCAGGTACCAAGGAAAGGGCGCTGCTGCTCGCGGGCAAACCGGATCGCCCGCAGTGCGCCATCTTCGCTTTTGTAAGGGCTGGCCGGTACGCACCAGAAACCATCGAAGTGGGCGAGTGGTGTATCGGTGTGGATCTGCTCGGTGGGCAGCCATTCGAATTGCACGTTTTTGCCGAGGTGTTCGGCGACCAGCCCGAGGGCCACAGGAATGGCTTGGTGAGCGGTGACTTGCGGGTCGTAATCGCCAATCAGGGCGATACGGAAGGCGCTATTGTCCATGGGGGTTCCCTGCGCTTGTTGATGGATGGCACTCACTATAGATTGGCGCTCACGCACTCAACATTGGCGTTTCCCCAAGTGATCAATGCAGCCACGCACTATCAGCTCGACTACACCGATCTGGCCCTGATTCTCGCCTTGTTGCGTGGCGGCTCTCTGGCCCGCGCTTCACAGTTGTTGAAGGTCGACGTGTCGACGGTATTCCGCGCCGTGCGCCGTCTCGAAGCTGCACTCGGCCAACAATTGTTCGAAAAAAGCCGCGCAGGCTACTTGCCGACAACTCTCGCGCAGACGCTGGCCGAGCAAGCCGAACGCGCCGAGCAGGCACTGGAAGCCGCACGTATCGGCGTGGAGCAGGGCGGCGAAGTGGTCAGCGGCACGGTGCGCCTGACCTGCACTGATTCGGTATTGCAGGGGTTGTTGCTGCCAGCGCTGGCGCAGTTCATGCCCAATTACCCGGCACTAACCATAGAACTGAGCACCTCCAACGATTTCGCCAATCTCAGCCGTCGCGATGCTGACATTGCCCTGCGCCTGACGCGTACACCGCCGGAGCATTTGGTCGGACGGCAACTGGCGAAGATTTCCTACCGGGTCTGCGCCAGTGCGCGGTATCTGCAAAGCGTCGATGAGTCGGATCTGGCGGCGCTGACGTGGATCGCTCCGGATGACTTTCTCCCCGATCATCCGACGATTGCGTGGCGCCGCCAACACCTGCCCGGCGTGACACCGCGCTATCGCTGCAACAGCATGTTGTCAGTCACGGAGCTGGTCCGCGCAGGCCTCGGCGTGGCGGCTTTACCTGACTTTCTGATCACCGACGGTTTGCAGGCGTTAAGCGAGCCGTTGCATGGATACGACACCGCGCTGTGGCTGCTGACCCGCCCGGATTGCCGGGCGTTGCGTTCGGTGGTGACGTTGTTTGATGAACTCGGGCAGGCGTTGCGTTTACCGTGATCAGCGCTGCGGGTTCTGGCGCATGTGATCGTGCAACTCGCTGGTCAGGCTGGCGATGCGTTCGGTGAGGTTTTTGGTCATCTCGGTGAGGCGAGTGTTCTGCTCTAGCAGCTCAAGCAATTGCGCGGTGTTCTTCGCGGCTTGGGCCTGACGCTCGGTATTGGCCTGTGCCAGGTCTTCACGATGTAGTGCGTCGGCATCGGCCTGCGCCTTGTCGCGGGCAGCCTGGCGTGTTTGTGCCAGCAAAATCAACGGCGCGGCATAAGCCGATTGCAGGCTGAAAGCGAGGTTCAACAGGATAAACGGGTAGACGTCGAAGGTGGTCACGCCAAACACGTTGAGGCAGACCCACAACAACACAATCAGGGTCTGCGCGCCGAGAAACATCGGCGTGCCGAAGAACCGCGCAAACGCCTCGGCGCGCAGGGCGAATTTGTCGTTGCCGAAGGTGGTGCTGAGGTGGGCGTGGGAACGGTGGAAGCGCAGGTGATCGACGGGAGCTGATTCCGGTGTTGCGGGTTTTTCAGTGGTCATGGTGCACTCGGCAGGGCGTGGGACGTGTAGTCACTATAGCCCTGCGATGTGGCGACCGGCCCCTTCGCGAGCAAGCTCGCTCCCACAGGATCAGCGGTCGGAACACAAAACCTGTGGTCGACTCAATCTCTGTGGGCGCGAGCTTGCTCGCGAAGGCAACGACGCGGTCTACCTGCCTTTAACCCGAGGCCCGCTCATTGGCAAACATGCTCACCGCATCCACCGCCTCGCTGGCGCCGTCACGAATCTGCAAGATCACCGTGCCCGCCTGATTCGCCAATTCGACCCCTTCAGCCGCGCGGCCCCGGGTGCCTTCCATGCTCTTGATGGCCTGGCGGGTCTCGTTCTGGATCAGCCCGATCATGCTGGAAATCTCCGCGGTCGAGCCGCTGGTTCGAGCCGCCAATTGCCGCACTTCGTCAGCGACCACGGCAAACCCGCGGCCCTGTTCACCGGCGCGCGCGGCTTCAATTGCAGCGTTGAGCGCCAGCAGATTGGTCTGGTCGGCAATCGCGCGTATCGTGTTGACGATGGCGGTGATCTGCTCGGAGCGTTCCCCCAGTTGTGCAATCAGCGTTGAAGACTCAGCAATGTCTTCGGCGATCTCGCGCATTTCGCTGGCGGCTTGCTGGATCACCTGCGTACCTTGCTCGGCGACTTTTCGCGTCGCCACTGAGATGTGATAAGCCGCGCTGGCACTGCGCGCATCTTGCTCGTGTTGCTCGACGCGGGCGGTTACATCGGAGGCAAACTTCACCACTTTGCACAAGCGCCCGGCAGCGTCATAAACCGGGTTGTAGTTGGCTTCGAGCCATACGGTTTGCCCGCGTTTATCGACGCGTTCGAACTGACCCTGGAAAAGCTCACCCTGATTCAAACGCCGCCAGAAATCTTCGTAGGCGCTGCTGTTGACCAGTGCCGGTGTGCAGAACAAACGGTGATGTTTACCTTTCAACTCGGCGAGGGTGTAACCCATGCGCGTGAGAAAATTCTGATTGGCCGTGAGAATACTGCCGTCGAGGTTGAATTCGATGACCGCCATGGCCCGGTCAATCGCCTGCAACTTGGCGTTGGCTTCGCTTTCCTGCTGCACCTTGGCGGTCACGTCCATCGCGTACTTGACTACTTTCACCACCCGTCCCGACGCATCCTTGATCGGGTTGTAACTGGCTTCCAGCCAGATCGGCTGGCCCTTGCCGTCAACGCGTTCAAACGTACCGGACTGAAACTGGCCATTTTTCAGGCGTGACCACAAATCAGTGTACTGAGCACTACGGCCGAACTCTGGCGTGCAAAAGCGTCGATGAGGTTGGCCGATCGCTTGTTCGGCGGTGTAACCCATAGTCTTGAGAAAGTTGTCATTGGCACGCAGAACCATGCCGTCGAGGTCGAACTCGATCACCGCCATCGAGCGATTGATCGCATCGAGCAGGCCCGCTTGTTCGGTGAGGGTGCGCTGAAGATCGTCGATGACGGACTTATGGCGATTGAAGAACATGTTCGCAGTACTCAGGAAGTGGGGAAGATCGAGGTTTCAGTCCCTATTTCCGCGCCGGCAGACCGAATGCGCGGACGGCATTCGGCAATGACTGCTCAATGCCAGTATTCCTTAGCTGGCAGATGGCTACTTATACAAAACTTCATAAAGTTGTACAAGAAAGTAATTATTTGTAATTTTGTATAACTTTTTTGGCGTTGGCGTTGTCCGCCGCGGTCTTGGCCAAGGCAACGCTGATGGTGTTAAGGCCCTTGTTTTTAGCGGTTTAGAGCGCTTTGTCGGCATCGTCCAGCCAGTCGAGGGCATCCTTGTACAAGGATTGATAGTGCGCCAAACCGATACTAAGGCCCACTCGCAACTCTGGCACCTGCGGATGACAGCATGAATTCAATGCTTGCCCCATCGCTCCATCAAGCCTCAAAGCCTCGTGCAGAGGAGACCGGCAGGGTCACGCAGAGCGGGTTACAGGAGGAGGGCGGATTAGCGTTGATAGCAGGCGAGAAACATTTCCAATGCCGATTCGGCGACGGTGTTCTGCATCTCGACATCGAGGGCTGCGCGGCCCATCGACATCTGTGGCCAGAAACCAAAGGTTTTGAGCAACCCTTGGACCTGATGCGCGGCGAATTCCGGATCGACCGCTTTCAGCCTACCGTCCTCCTGCGCGGCGCGAATCCACACGGTCAGGCCTTCCTCGCGTTCACCCATGCGCTCGACCATGTTCTGCGCGCGCTCCGGCGAATGAATGGTCGCAGCAATTGCCACTCGGGCCAGGGTCAGAAAGTTTTCGTCGGCCATCAACTGCACTTTGGCCTGGAGCATTTGCCGCAACTGATCACGTAGAGGCTGATCGCAGTTATAGACGACCGATTGCTCGGCGCTGATTCGTGCCCACAACTGGTTGAGAATTTCGGCGAACAGCTCTTCTTTGCTGGGGAAATGGTTGTACACCGTGCGCTTGGATACACCGGCGGTGGCCGCGATTTTGTCCATGCTGGTGACGTCGAAACCGTGGGCCCGGAATTCGTTAATCGCCGCTTGAATAATGGCTTCGCGTTTACGGTCAGTGAGGCGCTGTGGAGCTGTCATGAGTACGCTTCGGCAGAGAAAAGATGAAATTACACTTGGCAGTTTACTTGTCATCCGCTTTGATGCAACCTAGAAACTACACCGATCAGTGTAATGTTGCGTTAATCCTCGCAACTTAAAAAACAGAAGTTCGGCCTATGCGTGCAGCTTTGGCCATTTATCGTCCCACCGTGGAAAAACCGCGAATTGCGCGGTTTTTCTGGAGTCATTCAGTCATGGCCAATCCAGTTTCGATCCCGGATCACACACCCACGCCTGAAGCCTCGCGGCAGAATCAGGGGCTGTTTCGCAATCACGCACCCGTGCAGCGCGAAGGCGTACGCAAAATGCTGCGGATCATGTGGAACATGATTTTCCACAAACCGCGCAACACCCGGCCCGCTGCGCCGATCCCAGTGCAGGCGTTGACTCGAGAAGAGCTGCTCGCGGCGCCAAACCACAGCGTCTATCGCCTCGGTCACTCGACCTTGTTGCTCAAGTTGCGCGACAAGTTTTTCATCACCGACCCGGTTTTCGCCGAGCGCGCATCGCCGGTGCAGTGGGCCGGGCCGAAACGCTTCCACCAGCCACCGATCAGCATCGACCAGTTGCCGCCGATCGAAGCGGTGATCCTGTCGCACAACCATTACGACCACCTCGATTACCAGGCCGTGCTCAGACTGGCCGCCAAGACCAACCTGTTCCTGACCCCGCTGGGCGTCGGCGACACGTTGATCAAATGGGGCATCGATGCCAGCAAGGTCCGCCAATACGATTGGTGGCAGGGCGCCGAAATTGCCGGCATCCGTTTCGTCGCCACACCGTCGCAACACTTTTCCGGCCGTGGCCTGTTCGACGGCAACAGCACACTGTGGGCGTCCTGGGTGATGATCGACGGCGACACGCGGATCTTCTTCAGCGGCGACAGCGGCTACTTCGACGGCTTCAAACGCATCGGCGAACAGTACGGCCCCTTCGACCTGACCCTGATGGAAACCGGCGCCTACAACGTCGAATGGCCGCACGTGCACATGCAGCCCGAAGAAACCCTGCAAGCGCACATCGACCTCAAGGGCCGCTGGCTCCTCCCGATCCACAACGGCACCTTCGACCTGGCCATGCACGCCTGGCACGAACCGTTCGACCGGATCCTGGCGCTGGCGTGGGAACGCAGTATTTCCATTACCACGCCGCAAATGGGTGAGGCGTTTAACATCGCTCAACCGCAACGCGGGGAGGCGTGGTGGTTGGCGGTTGAAGGGGAGAGTGAGGCGGTGGTGCAGGAGGCCTGATGGCTCATTCCGCCGGGCGAGTCCTGATGCGGATGGGCCGTTTAACTATATGAATTAGCGATTATTTGTGTCGGAAAAATCCGCTTACCTTTGTAGTGGCTACAAGTCAGGATGACTTTTCCTACTGTATGCGGTCTGTTTTGCCGACAGCTCTTTCCTACGTCCTCGGTAGGCTGTGTCGCGAGTGAATGACTCACCCGTGCATAGCCTAAACAAGGACGATAAATATGAAACACCGCTTTAAACACCGCTTGAATCAACTGGCGCTGGCCATCGTTTTGCCGATGGCCGTGATAAACGCTGCCGTCGCGGCCGATGCCCTGGAGTACGCAAGCGTCAGTGAGCTTGGCAAACTGATGGCCGACAATGAGTTGACCGCCGTCGCTTTGGTCGAGCATTTGACTGAGCGAATGGCCAGCCTGGACAAACAAGGCCCAACGCTCAATGCAGTTATCGAGTTGAACCCGCAAGCCGTTGAAATCGCCACGGCTCTTGATCAGGAGCGCGCGCAAGGCCAGACCCGTGGCCCGCTGCACGGCATTCCGGTGCTGCTCAAAGACAGCATCGATACGGCGGACATGCTGCAAACCAGCGCGGGCTCTTTGGCGATGGTGGGTCAGCCTGCGAGCAGGGATGCCTTCATCGTTGAACAACTGCGTGAGGCGGGGGCGATCGTCTTGGGCAAAACCAATATGAGCGAATGGGCTTATGTGCGTGACATGGAACTGCCCCATGGCTGGAGCGGCCGAGGCGGTCAGAGTAAAAACCCTCATGTACTGAGTGAGGGCGTCTGTGGTTCCAGCTCGGGTTCGGCGGTTGCCGTTGCAGCGGGTTTCGCGCCGCTGTCCATCGGCACCGAAACCAATGGTTCGATTACTTGCCCGGCCACGGCCAACGGTGTGGTCGGGGTCAAACCGACGCTGGGATTGTTCAGTCGGTCCGGTATCGTGCCAATCACGCGCCTGCAAGATACTCCCGGCACATTGACCCGCTCCGTTCGCGATGCCGCGCTGATGTTCAACGTGCTGCAAGGCATGGATTCTGCTGATGCCGCCACAGCGGGAGCGCCTCAGGGCATTGATTACACCGCGCTGCTCGCCAACGATGCCTTGAACGGTAAACGCATCGGTTACCCGATCACGTATACAGGCTCCCATGGCGCGACGTTGACGCCGAGTTTTGAGTTCCTGATGGCGATGGCCACGATGCAAGAGCTGGGCGCGACGCTTGTTCCTCTGACGATGCGCTTGCCCGACATGGGGGACTACTTCACGGGGTTGATGGGTGGCATGAAACATGAGCTGCCCGAATATCTCGCCAGTCGAACCGGACTGCCAGTCCATTCGTTGCAGGAACTGATCGACTTCAACACGCTAAATCCCGGCCATGATGGCTACGGTCAATCGATGCTGGAAGCTATCAATGCGCTGTCGACCACACATCAGGAAGCAACGGTAATCATTGAGGCCCTTAACGCGGCCTTCAAGGAGGCCATCGACGAGCAACTGCGTGAGCACAATCTCGATGCTTTGGTTTCCGAAGACGACGGTTTCTCACAGTTTTCTGCTGCTGTCGCGAGCTATCCCGCGATTACTCTGCCATCGGGTATGAACGGCGATGGCTTGCCGACGTCCGTGTTCTTTTTTGGTCCGCGCTGGAGTGAACCGCAATTGCTGGCCATGGCTTACAGCTATGAACAGGAATCGCAGCACCTGCAGCATCCGGCGTTCAAATAACGGCTGACAAAAGCGGCATCGCTCTTCCGGGACGATGCCGTTTTTGCCTTGAGAAATTCGTCGCAGGCACAGCGTTTAATCAATCATCGCAAAATCCGCATGCCCTGCCGATTGCCGAGCCACGCTCACCGAGCGCCCCGGCGCAAACCCGGGAAAGAACACCAGCCCCTGCCCCTCGAACCGATACGCCAACGCCAGTCGCGCCGCATCCGCGACATCCTGCTGCGCTTCAAACCGTTGAATGTCTTCAACCGAAACCTCAGCCTCCCGCGATAGCTGTTCCACGCTCCAGCCCAGCATCGCTCGGGCCTGGACGCAGTGCGTCGGGGTGAACTGGAAAAGGGCAATGCGTTCGAGGATGTGGTTCATCGCAAGAGAGGCCATGGTGTGCTCCGGG
>Ga0157369_10001888_pt1 | contig 25272 bp, 26 predicted proteins | sample C25metaG_FD_113461 | JGI IMG/M metagenome (GOLD analysis project Ga0157369, IMG submission 113461) | Corn rhizosphere microbial communities from Kellogg Biological Station, Michigan, USA - C2-5 metaG | ecosystem: Host-associated > Plants > Roots > Rhizosphere > Soil | place: USA: Michigan... | reverse complement strand
GGACGAGGGATCCGCCAAGACCGTCGGCATCGAGCGAATCCACGTCGAGCAGGATGCGGGCAAGCTGATGCACGATCAGCATGCGACGATGAGCTATGTCGATCTTAACCGCTGCGGCGTCGCGTTGATGGAAATCGTGTCGCGCCCCGACATGCGTTCTCCCGCCGAAGCAGGGGCTTACCTCAGGAAGTTGCGATCGATCCTGCGCTATGTGGGTTCGTGCGATGGCAATATGGAGGAAGGCTCGATGCGCGCCGACGTCAACGTCAGCGTGAGGAAGCCAGGAGGCGAATTCGGCACGCGAACCGAGACGAAGAATGTCAATTCGGTGCGCTTCGTCATGGCCGTTGTTGAACATGAGGCCAAGCGCCAGGTGGAGCTAATCGAAAGCGGCGGAGTGGTCGCTCAGGAAACGCGCCTGTTCGACCCTGACAAGGGCGTAACGCGTTCGCTGCGATCCAAGGAAGATGCGCACGATTACCGCTACTTCCCCGATCCGGACCTGTTGCCGCTGGAGCTCGACGATGCCTTCCTGGAGGAATGCAGGTCGACGCTTCCGGAGCTGCCCGACGTCAAGCGCAAACGGTACGAGGGTCTCGGCATAACTGCTTATAACGCCGCCGTTTTGACCGCCGAGGCCGAGACTGCGCACTGGTTCGATTCCCTGCTCGATTCGGGTGTGGAGCCCAAGCAGGGCGCGAACTGGGTGGTCGCCGAGCTGTTCGGTGCGCTCAACCGCCGCGGCGAGGGCATTGAAAATAGCCCAATCTCGCCGCAGCAGGCCGCCGAGCTGCTGGGGCTGGTAGCGGACGGGACGATCAGCGGCACCATCGCCAAACAGGTGTTTGAGATCATGCTCGAGACGGGGCAGGGCGCCGGTGCGGTCGTCGAGGAGCGCGGGCTCAAACAGACCAGCGACACCGGCGCGATCGACGCCGAGATCGACAAGGTCCTCGCCGCGAACGCCGAGAAGGTGGCGGAATATAAAGCGGGCAAGGAGCAGCTGTTCGGCTTCTTCGTCGGTCAGACGATGAAGGCGATGCAGGGCAAGGGGAACCCGAAGCTCGTCAACGAACGGCTGCGAGCCAAGTTGGATTGACTGTACCCTGGCGAAGGCCGGAGCCCAGGCGGCGCTCCAGCGCCTTTGTCTGACTCGACTGGACCTCGGCCTTCGCCGGGGTACAAGTGGCAAATGCACAAGCTCCTGATCGCCGCAGCAGCAGCAGCAGCAGCGGCCCTCCTCCCATTTCCGGCGATCGCCCAGGCTCCGCCGCCGCCAAAGCTCCTCGTCGTCATTTCGGTCGACCAATTTTCGGCGAATCTGTTCGATGAGTATCGGCCGCAGTTCACGGGTGGCCTGGCGCGCCTCGCCTCGGGAACGGTGTTCGACAGGGCTTATCAGAGCCACGCGAACACGGAGACCTGTCCCGGTCATTCGACCATCCTCACCGGCGACCATCCGGCGCGCACGGGCATCATCGGAAACACCTGGTTCGATCAGTCGGTCCCTCGCGAGGACAAGTGGGTTTATTGCGCTGAGGACGAGCGAACACCGGGCAGCTCCTCCACCCATTACAAGGTCTCGCCGCTGCACTTGATGGTGCCGACCCTCGGCGACCTCATGAAGGCGCGCTGGCCAGGGAGCCGCAATGTCGCCGTCTCCGGCAAGGACCGCGCAGCGGTGATGATGAGCGGGCACAAGGCCGACCAGCGCTGGTACTGGGACGGCAAGCAATTCACGACCGACCTCAGCGGCACGCCGATTCCGCAGGTGGTTCCGAAGGTGAACTCGGCCATTGCTGTCGCTCTGGCGCAGGCGCGCCCGCCGCTTCAGCCGCCTCCTTATTGTCAGTCCAAGGCCCGCGCCATTCCAGTCGAAGGGGGAGGAAAGCCGGTCGGGAATGGCCAGTTCGCGCGTGCCGCGGGCGACGCATCGGCCCTTCGCGCATCGCCTGAAATGGACGGCGACACGCTGGCACTCGCGGGAGGCCTGGTCGACGAGATGCAGCTTGGCCGGCGGCCGGCTCCGGACGTGCTTTCGATCAGCCTCTCGGCGACCGATTATGTCGGGCACGAATACGGCACCGAAGGCGAAGAAATGTGCCTTCAGCTCTTCGAGCTCGATCGGGAAATCGGGGATTTCCTGACATTCCTGGACAACCGGGGCATCGATTATGCGGTGACCTTGACCGCTGATCATGGAGGAAAGGACATTCCCGAGCGCGAGCGGCTGGCCGGAGTCACCGATGCAGCGCGGGCAGTTCCGTCGCTAAGCGCGTCGGTCATCGGCAGGCAATTGACGGCGCAGCTCGGAATCGCAGGGCCAGGCCTCTCTGGTGGAAGCTTTGGCGACATCTATCTCGATCGCTCTCTTCCTCCAGCCGACCGTCAACGGCTGCTCGACTCGGCCGTTGCGGCCTACCGGGCGCAGCCGCAAGTCGAAGCGGTCTTCACCGCGGCGGAAATCGCGGCGACTCCGTTGCCGACCGCCTCTTCCGATCAATGGAATCTCATCGAGCGCGTCCGTGAGAGCTACTATCCCGGCCGTTCGGGCGACCTCTATGTGATCCTCAAAAAGGACGTGACTCCGATTGCGGACACTAGCCACGGCTTCGTCGCGACCCATGGCAGTCCGTGGGATTACGACCGCCGCGTGCCGATCCTCTTCTGGCGCCCGGGATTCAGAGGCGCCACGGTGATTGCGCCGGCGGACACGGTCGACATCATGCCGACGCTCGCCGCGCTGATCGATCTTCCGCTAGCTCCTGGATCAATCGATGGCCATTGCCTCGATGGAACGCCCGCCGTTTGTCCGCGCTAAGCATTTAGAAACACGCGACTTATAATTCCGCCGCAGTTGAGGCATGAATCACGGCAACAGCTGTGGGAGGGCGGATGCGCGTGCTGCGTGGATGGGGTGCCGCGTTGGCGGCCTGCCTTGCGCTCGGCGCCTGCGTCCAGACGCGGCAATATGCCGATCTCCAGTTCACGCCGCCTCAGGGAGATTACAGGCTGCTCGTGCTTCGTCCCGACGTAACGGTCGGGTCACTGACCACCGGCGGAATGGTCGAGCCCAGAGCGGATTGGACCGAGCAAGCGCGAAGCAACATCATTGCAGCCCTCAGGGCGCAGCAGGCGGCGCGCGGCGGCAAGCTGACCATCGTCGAGCATCGCAACGAACTTCCGGGAGTGGCCGAGCAGGAGCTTGCCGACGTCGAGCGGCTAAACTTCGTCGTCGACGAGTCGATCGTCGAGCATAAGTATCTTGGCGATTACCTTCCGACCAAGCGCCGCACCGGCCTCGACTGGACTCTTGGCGAGGACGCGGTGCGGCTGGGTCAGAAGGGCGGCTACGATTATGCCCTCTTCCTCCATGCCGAGGACGAGGTCGCGTCCAGGGGACGCATCGCACTTGGCGTCATCGGGCTTGCCGGCTGTATCGTCGGCTTCTGCGCTCCGAACGTCGGCGGCGCCGAGCAGCTGGATTATGCCTCGCTGGTCGACCTCAGGACGGGCGATGTCGTGTGGTTCAACGTCGTCGATGCCGCCAGCCAGGTACCTGGGATCAAGTTCGGCGACCTCAGGACTCCGGAAGGTGCGGCCCAGATGGTCGAGCGGCTTCTCGGAAGGATGAAACCTGGCGCAGCGGTGCGCCAGGCTGAGACTAAACGCTGATGTGCGTCCGCTGCCTCGACATAAGCCGGCGATCGCTCCTGGTTGGGGCCGGCGTTGGCGCGGCAGTCCTTCGTGCGGGCGTGGCGGCGGCGCGGATACGTCCGGCCGACATGGTCCCGCTGGTCGGGCCGGGGTTCAAGCCGACCGACGATGATGAGCAGGGCCTGTGGCACGATATGGCGCGGGTCGAGGAGGAGATTGCCGACTCCAATCTGCTCGTCACCGATCCAAAGCTAACAGGCTACCTGCGAGACCTCATCGGCACCGTCGGCGGATCGGCGGCGAAGGATTTTCGAATCTATCTGATGCGGATTCCCGACTTCAACGCGATGATGTTTCCTACCGGTTTCGCGGTGGTCTTTTCCGGCCTGCTCCTCCGCATGCGCAACGAGGCGCAGCTCGCCGGAGTCATCGCGCACGAATCGGGCCATTTCCTGAGGCGGCACGAGATCCGCTCGTGGCGCGACCAGCGGCGCAAGACCGACATCTTCTCGATCGGCGCGATGCTCGCCGGGATCGGCGGCGCCGGCGCCGGTGTTTATCTCGGCAACTATGTCCAGCTGGCGCAACTCGGGACGCTGCTTTCGCTCTTCAAATATAGCCGCGAGATGGAGGCGGAAGCCGATGCGATGGGCGCGAAGCTGATCGCTGAGGCTGGCTATGACCCGATGGAGATGTCGACGATCTGGCTTCAGCTGATCGGCGAGGAGCAAGCCAGTGCCGCTTATCGCGGCAAACACCGGACCAAAGGCTCGATGTTCGACACGCACCCGTCGGACGACGCCCGGATGGCCGACCTCAAGGCCGACGCGCTCGAGCTGCGGGTGGCAGGACGCGCCTACGATAACCACCGCGTCCGCTATCTGCAGACGATCGGGCCGATCCGGCAGATGCTGCTCGACGACCAGATCAAACTCAACAACCCGGGCGCGAGCGAATATCTGATCCAGACGCTCGCCCAGGATGGTTGGAATGGGCTGCTGCGCTTTTACGAGGGCGAGGTGTGGCGATTGAGGAATCGCACCGGCGACGACGCTCGCGCGGCGCAGAGCTATGCCGCGGCGGTCGTTTATCCCGATGCTCCCGCGGACGCCTGGCGATGGCATGGAATCTCGTTGCTGAAGGAAGGCCGGAACGGCGAGGCCAAGGCAGCTTTCGGCAAATATCTCCTGATGAAGCCCAATGCTCCGGACGCGTCCTGGGTGCGGCAGATGATAGGTTGAGGACCTGCACGTGAAGCGTTCGACCCTGGCCGTATTGCTGATCGCCGTATGCAGCTTGTCGGCCTGCTCGACTCTCGGCGGCGACGGATTCGGCTTCAGCGACTATGCGGCAGTCAACGTCCGCCGCGTGAAGGTCGGCAACGGCAATATGACCGTCATGCCCTCGCGGCCGTGGAATCGGCATCGCCCACAATTGTTTGCTGACGTCGCCGCCGTCGAGGACTGGACCCAGAACGGACCGCTGCTGGACGATGTCACCTTCATCACGGGCTTGAGAAGCGGGCGCTCGATGGTCCGGCAGCGGCGGAGCGCGGATGAGCAGGTTCCGAACTTCCGCGCCGATATGACGCCGCCCGAGATCGCGGCAATGCTTGAGAGCCTTTACCGCGTCCGTGGAGGAGCGGTCGATTTCCACACCCTGTCGATTGAGCCGCGCGCGTTCCTGGGCGCGAACGGATTCCAGTTCGATTATCAGCACCTCGATGACGATGAGCTGTGGCGAAAGGGGCGCGTGGTCGGCGCAGTCGTGAACGGCGAGCTTTATCTCGTGATGTTCGATGCGGCCCGATCGCATTATTACGACGCGGGGCTGCGGGATTTCGAAGCGATTGTTCGTTCGGCCGAGCTCCAGCGCTAGCCGGCCGGTCGCGACTCCCCGGAACTCACGATTTCCTCGAACCGCCCGATTTCAACGAGGCGCCCCCGATCGAGGCGCGCGACAAGGTCGCAGTTCCGAATCGTCGACGCTCGGTGTGCGACAATGACGATCGTTCGGCCCTCCCTTCGAAGCGCCTCAAGTGAGGCGATGACCGCGGCTTCTGTCTCGTCGTCCAGAGCGCTGGTCGCCTCATCCAGGATCATCACCGGCGCGCCCTTGTAAATCGCCCGCGCCAAGCCGAGACGCTGGCGCTGGCCGCCAGATAGGCGCACTCCACGCTCGCCGACGGTGGTTTCGTAGCCTGCCGGAAGGGACAGGACGAAGTCGTGGAGCTGAGCCTTTTTCGCCGCCTCCATGATCTGCTTACGATCGGGCGGAATGTCCGGAAGGCCGAGGGCGATGTTGCGCGCGATGGTCGAATCCGCAAGGAAGATCGACTGTGGCACGTGGGCGATGGTTCGGTGCCACCGACGCTTATTGGTAGCCCCGAGCGTCACGTCATCGATCAGGATTCGGCCTTGTTCAGGCTCGAGAAGTCCCATGAGGACGTCGAGCAAGCTACTTTTTCCGCTTCCCGTGGGTCCGATCAGGGCGAGCATCGCGCCACGGGGGATTGTCAAGCTTACGTCCTCGAGTGCGGGACGGTCTCGCGTTGCGTAGGAGAAGTGCACCTTTTCGAGCGTGATGTCCCGCCGGAATTCGAACGGCGCGGCCAGTTCGCCGCCTGGTTCCTCTACCGGCAAGGCGAGCAACTCGATGATCTGGCGAAAGGTCGAACGCTGACCTTCGAGCGTCGACCACCCCGTGTAGACCTCCTGTACCAGCGGGAGGAGGCGCTGCGCTCCCAGGGCAAGTGCGCCGAGCGCCGGGAGCGCCGCGGCAAGACCCCCAGGCCGGTCAGCAGCGACAAGCGCGATCGCCGCGATCACGATCATGCCGACCATCTCGATCGCATAGCGGGGTGCAAGGGCGACGACTTGATTTGTCGCACGGGCATCGGCGAGCCTGCCGTCGATCGACCGGAATTCGTTCAGGTAGGTCGACTGGCTGTTGTCGATGATGACGTCGCGGATCCCGCCGAGGCTCTCCTGGACCACCTGCAGCCGGGCATCGAAGGCGGTTTCCATCACTTTGGAATTCGCGGCCAGCCGCTTGCGCAGCAATGCCGAGACGAGACCGTATGTAAGAGCGAACGCTATAGCCACTGCAATGGCCGTGAGCGGGGCGACGAAGAGCAGCAGGACGATGATGCAAATGGCCATCGTGCCGCCGATCACTGCGTACATGAACGGCAGTAGCAGGTCGTAGACCAGTATCTCGGTCTTGTTCAGCGCGGTGAGGAGCGTGCTGCTGTTGCGGTGGATGTGGAAAGTAAGTGGCTGGAACAGCACTCGCCGCTGGATTTCAACGGCAAGCTCGTGACCCAGGCGAAAGGTGAACCGGCGGGTTTCGCGCGCGAGTATCAGCCGCACGATCCCGGCAAACACCGCGAAGAAGACGAATAGGGTCGCAGCTATCGCAACGGCGTGGCGGGCCGGGAGGATCGCCGTCAGAAAAGACCTCTGGACCTGGCCGGGCGTCTTCGCGAGGAGCGCAACGAACGGGATCACGGCGCCAATGGTGGCAAGTTCCGCAATGGCGCCGAGGAACATCAGAACGAGGACGATAAACAGCTGCCGGCGGCGGGATGGCGACATTCGGGCATAGATGGCCTTGAGACCGGTCCACAGGCCGATTTCCTGTCCTGCTGCCACGGACGCTTCCATGAGTGCGATGTAGAGCAGGATGGCGACTGTCGACAAACCTGCATTCGCGCGGGCAAGGATGCGTGCGGGAGGTTCTGAGCAGTGGTGGCCGACTGCATGACTCTATGGATCGGCGAAGAGCTGGGCGCGGTAGAGCGCGCCTGCCTGCGCTCGGTCATGCGGCACGGGTCCAGTGTTGCGCTCTATTGCTATGGCCGTCCGGCCGGAGTGCCGGAGGGCGTCGATGTAAGGGACGCCGCTGCAGTCCTCCCGGAAAGCAAGGTGTTCACCGGCCGCAACGGGAGTTTCGCCGCCTTTTCCGACTGGTTCCGCTACGAGTTGCTCGAGCGCGGCTGTGGAACCTGGGTCGACACCGACATCTATTTGCTGAAGCCGCTGGACGGCAGGGGTGCCTATTTGTTCGGGGAGGAGTCGGATGGAATTCTCAACAACGCCGTCCTGCGGCTGCCTGCGGATTCGCCGATTGTCCGCCTGCTGCTTGAGCCCTTCAGGGCGGCCGGCATTCCACGCGGACTGACGTGGAGGCAGCGCTTACCGCTCCAGATCGACAAGCTCTTCCGTGCCCGAACGGATCTCGCCACGCTTCCGTGGGGGAGTACGGGACCGCTGGCCCTGACCGCTCTTGCGCGCGAGTTCGGGCTCGGCTCGCGCGCCCTCCCGAGCGACGCCTTCTATCCGGTGCGATGGCAGGACGCAGCCTGGGTCGGAAATCCCGCCGTGAAGCTGCAGGACATGATCACGGAGCGGACGGTCGCGATCCATCTCTGGAACGAGTGCATCAAGGACTTCAAGAACCTCGCCGCGCTTGAAGGATCGTTTCTAAGCAGGCTGCAGGAAGAGGGCCGCGAATAGTGAGCGATCCTCTCGTTTCGGTTGTCGTGCCGGCATGGAACGCCGAACGCACTCTTGCCGAGACTCTCAACTCGGTCGCGGCGCAGACGTACCGCGATCTCGAAATACTTATCGTCGATGATGGGTCGACCGACGCGACCGCGACCGTTGCGGCGGACTTCTGCGCACGGGAACCGCGAGCACGGCTGATATCTACCGCGAATGGCGGCGTGGCGGCGGCGCGCAACGAGGCGATCGCCGAGGCAGCGGGCCATTGGATCGCACCCATTGACGCGGACGACCTCTGGCATCCCAGGAAAATCGAAAAGCAAGTCGTTGCTGCGCTCTCGGCCCCGGAACGACCTGGCTTCGTTTATTGTTGGCATCGGCTCATCGATTCCGAAAGCCGGATAACGGGCTCCGGCCCGCACTGGCAGCTCAATGGTCGCGCCTATGCGCAGCTTGCTTATCTGAACGTCGTCGAGAACGGCAGCGCTCTCCTGTTGTCGCGCGATGCACTGCTCGAAGTCGGTGGCTATGACGAAAGTTTGCGCGCCCGCCGGGCGCAGGGCTGCGAGGACGTCATGGTTCAGCTCCAAATCGCCCGCCGCTATCCAATTGCAGTCGTGCCGGAATATCTCGTCGGTCACCGGCGCCACGGCAGCAACATGTCAGGCGATTTTGAGCAAATCCTTCGATCCTGGCGGCTCGTTTATGCTGGGGTGTCTTCGGAGGTAGCGCTTCCACGTTCGCTGATCCGATGGGTAGACGGCAAATGCGAACTCGACATTGCGGAGCGCCGGGTGGCGGATGGCAAAGTGCTCGACGGACTGGAGCATCTCGCACTGGCATTGGTTCGAGATCCCGCGCGCTGCGGCGCTATTCTGGCGTACAGGACCATTCGCTCGGCCAAGCGACGAGTAATTCGGCCTGGGCAGAAGCCTAACTTGCCAAGCTTCTACGGCATCGATTCCAAGACCGTGCTGGTCGGCGATCCATATCAGCTCGAGCGATTCTTGGGCTGGATCGACAGGCTGAACGACCGGCGCCTTCGCCGGCTGGCGATAATGGACCGTGCTCAGCCGTAAGCCTCGCGAACGATTGGCTGGATTCCTGCCGGGCTAATCATGAATCCTCGCTCTCCCGCGTCTCGCCAATTTATTTGCACAATGTTTGAGAGCTCAGCCCACGGAGCCTTGGTATCCGGTTTCACGCCCGGCAGGTCCGCGTACCAGCGGCTGCTGTGCCAGCTCATGAAATGCAGATAGAGAAAGGGGTGGTGGGGGTAGTATTCGTTGGTAAGCCGTCCCTTCTCCCAGAACCATCGCATGTGCATGGTGGGTGCTGGCGTGCTGTATGCCTCTCGAAAAAAGCAGCGGATGGAAGGAGGTGCCTTTGACGGCAGGATCCTTCCGTTGCGGCCGGCAAAGAGATTGAAGAAGGCCCGCTCGTCAAAGGTCACATTGTCCGACCGACGAAATGCGTCCTTCCAGCCACGTACCTGCCGGAACGCAGTGACGACATCCTCCCGGTTACGCATGAGGCAGAGATGGCCCGAGATGCGGTCGGAATGTGATGAAATCAGGTCGTAATTCGAAAGAAGCTCGTCGTCGTAGAAACTGCGGATATCGCCATAGATCACGTCTAGATCACCGAATCCGACGAAATCATAATTGCTCAAAATAGCCGCATGGACGTGGCCGAGCGCCGGCCGGAGATCGCACAATTTGTAAGGGTAATTCGCGCCGACCTTCACTCCCAGCGCGTCCGAGAGCTGCTCGCGATAGTCCTCGAAAGAAATCCGGTGGTAGCTTACATTGGGTGCGGTGTTTTCGGGAGGCTCGCGGTCGCTGATCAAGAGCCAGTCGATGTCGCGATTCCAACGGCAGCTCTCGATGAAAAAGTTCATCCAGACCGGCCATTCCCCGAAATAGGGAATCAGGATCGCGATCCTCGGCGTCACGCCAGCAGCGCCTCGCGGGTCTGTGCGAGATCGGAATTCGGGACGAAGAGATAATCGCACAAACGGATGCTCTCGTCCGTCCACAGCTTGTCGGGGAATTCGCTAACGCCCTCTAGTTCCACGATCTGCGCGTCGTCGTGGACTGCTCGTTGAACACCGTAGCCGAGCTCTCTCAGCAGCCGCATCAACTCGGCACATCGTCGGTGATAGGGTGCCGCCTCCGCGAGATCGTCTCGATGCAGAACTTCGCATAGAAGCCAAGGTTGCGCCCGGCGGACAGTCATTTCCATGCCCCGCAAGACCGCCAGTTCGCTTCCCTCTGCATCGATTTTGATCAGCGCAATTTCAGGCTCCGGGAGCAGTTCCGGCAGATCGTCGAGCTTAAAGATGCAGCAGGGGTCAGACATGACCTTGGTGCGCGGACGCAGCTCCTTCAGCATGGTCCCGCCTGAATCCACGTCTCCGGCGAGCCGATAGAGCGTTGCAATCCCGTTCCGATCGCCAAGGCCGGCGGGAACCACCTTGCAATTGTCGAGGCAGTTCTCCGCAATAAAAGTCGCCAAATGCTGATAGCAGGTGAGATTAGGCTCGAAGCCGAGATAGGCGGAGCGGTGTGACGACGAGAGGAAGTCGAGGAGGCTTTGTCCGACGTTGGCGCCGACGTCGATGAAGGTCCCGCTTCGGCGCGCGAGGATGGCCGCGATGGCGCGGGTCTTCCAGTGTGCCTTCCACTCCATCATGGCGCGCATCGGAGCATCGCTAGCAAAGGGATGGACCGTGAGCGTGCCTCCAGCGAGCTTGGCCCGCGGAACAATACGCCTCCAGACGGCGGCCCACTTTCCCGCGATCTCGCCGGTCATAGCTCGCGAAGCACGCGTTGGAGGCGCTTGGCCGACCAATTGCCGACCTGGACCCGTGGAAGAGCGAACGGAGGGCTGGTCGGAGTGACCACCGCAGCTTCGGTCGAACAGGCGCAATCATAGCCGGCGTCCTCGGCGAGCCGGATCGAATGACTGTCGAAGTCACCAAAGGGGTAAGCGAACGACCGCGGGCGGGAACCCGTCAGCGTGGCGCACCGGTCCGCACTCGTCCGAATCTCGGCGGACTGTTCGGCTTGAGACAGGCTCGTTAGCCACGCATGGCTAAGCGAATGAGAGCCGAAGTCGATACGCGAACCGGCAATCCTCCGCACGGCATCCGCAGTCATGGGGCCCTTGGAGGGAGCGGCTGCGCAAGTCTGGCTCCGCAGCTCCGACATCGCTCGGTCGATCTCGGCGGGCTTTCTTGTGACTAGCGTCCGCTGCAGCTGATGATAGGCCCGCTGGCGAGATGTACGGGGCGGGGCAGCGGGCTTCCACCGCCGATCGCCGGCTTGCCTCGAACCAAGGGATATCCGATTCCCGTCGAGGAAGAGCGCAGGCCCTTCGTGGCCCAACGTAATCTCCTCGAGTTCGTCCCACCAGAAAGGACGCGATTTCTCAATAGCGTCGATGGTGAGGAAAAAGGTCGCGGCGGCCCGAAACCGTTCCAGCATCGGTGCAGCGATCTCGGCATTGCAGCTGTAGCCGTCGTCGAATGTCAGAGCGACGGCATCATCGGGCAGGGTCCCTTCCGATTTCCTGGCGGCGAATTCGGCGAGCGGAAGGACCGTGCGATCGCAGATCAGCCACGCGAGCTGATCCGCGAAGTGCGCGGGGCTGACCGCAGTGCCCCAGGGATCGAAGGGCTCTTCGGCGACGCGGTGGTACATCAGGATTACCGGACGCGGCCTGCGCGGCGCCAGCACCTGTAGCCGCCTCGATGCGCTTCGGGCACGGCGTTCGAGGCCTGACTTGATCCTCAGTGCGAACAAGTTCACGCGATTCTCTCGCCAACGCCCACCGGCTTCCTGCGCGGTTGATACCGTCGAACCACTTCGCGCGCTACAAGTGCGAAGTCCCGCCCTTTTTCCGGATCGTTGACCAATAGGTCAGGACGTACGCGGAGTTGAACAGGCGCGTCAGCTTCCGGCTCGAGCGCGCTGGCGTGCGGAGTCCGATTTCGGCCACAAATGCCGCCGCTTCGGAGAATATTCGCGGAGCCAGAGGGATTCTGCTTAGCAGCCGAAGGCGGCCACTGATCTCCAACGCGCCTCTTCGTTCAAACAGATCGCGGGCGAGTTTCGGATGCTTGGCAGCGAATTCGAGGTCCGCGTTCGCAGTGGCTCGCGCCCGCCGCATATATTCGCGCGGGCCGACGATGCTGCGCTGATGACAGATGGCTTTCGGATTGTGGCGGACGTCGAACCGATCGACCAGCGCGAGGCCGAAATCGATGTCCTCGTTCCCGTACTTGCCCTCGGCGGTGAAGCGCTCGTCAAACCCGCCGAGCTCTTCGAATACGGACCTCCTGACAGAAAGATGGCCGGTGAAGACGTCGTAGTGCGAGAGCGGGGGATTGCGCTCCCATGCTTTCCTTTCCGCGATCGAGTCCGAAAGAAAGCCTGGCCGCGAACCGGCATCGACCGGAAAATCCCCGAGCACCGCGTCGGCGCCGTCAGCATAGGACCGCGCATGCTCGGTCAGCAAATTCGGTTCAGCGATCATGTCGTCGTCGAGGAACAGAAAGATGTCTCCCCTGGCTTCAGCAGCGCCGCGGTTGCGCGCGTGGGCCGCGCCGCGATTCTCCTGCTCGATGACTCGAAGGGGAACAGGGCACTTCAATCGCGCGAGTTTGGGAGCGGTTCCGTCGGTCGATCCATCGACGACGACGATCGTCTCAAGCTCCCCTTCATATTCGATGGCGCAGATCCGGCGGACGGCGTCGTAGACCAGGTTGCGCCGCTGGAAGGTCGGCACGACAATCGAGAACGAGGGGTAGGTTTTCACCTAAGAAAAGCTCGACCGGCCCGACGTGCTTTCCTCATCCAGGGCATTACGAAACTTCGGATGCGGGCCCTGACCGTGAGAAAGCCCGGCGGCAGGTTGGGCCGCGATCGGGCGAGAACGTACAGATTTTCGTCGATGCGGTAGGCTGTGAGGCCCACGAGGGCAGCGACGGCGGAAATGTCCTCGAAGCAAAAGCTCCAACCTGGATTGCCCAGGGGCGCACCGGGCGTCCATCTGAGTCCCAGGCGATCCGTCACGATCTGGCCCGTCGACGACAGGCGCGATCCATAGAGTTCCAGCATGTTCGCCAGGTGTTTCAGGCAGCAGCAGAAGCTCGTCGGATTATTGTCCACGATGAAGTCGAATTCACCCCGCGGTCCATCGCCTGCCGAAGAATATTTATTGTGGATCGCGAGCCGGTAGTTGGGAAGCTGAAGGGCTTTTCCATATTCGATCTCTTCGGGACTGATCGAGGTCCCGAAGATAGAATTCGCCCTCATGCTGAAGCGCTTGGCGAGGCCGGAATTACCGATTCCAACATGCAGAATGGCTCGATCGCCGAGATCGAAACGGTCGAGATAATTTTCGATCCGTAGCTGGTCTGGAGTGGTCGACCTGACAGTCCAGTCCTGCCACTCCTCGCTATCGTTCACGCCGGGAGCGCGATCGTTTCCGCAGTCGAGCGGAAGCTGGGAAAAGCGCCGCGATCGAAGCTCCGCGAGCTGGTTGAGGTCAACCGCTCCTGAACGGATCGCTGTCACTGCCGCGTCACCTCCAAGCGGTGGCTAGCAAAGCGAAAGCCGCAATCAAGCGCGTTGCGTGCTGCCGCTTGCAATCAGGGTCGATAGCATGCTGAATTGACAGCGCCGAGGGGAGGGGGAATCATGTTGCGTTTCATCGGGTTGCTGGTGAGCGCCGCTGCGCTTGCGTGGCCATTGCCGGCTGTTGCGGCGGATCATTCGCTCGCAGACGATGCCAAGGCCTTTGGAGCGCTTCAGGGCGTCCGATCCGTCGCCATTTCGCCGACCGGCAAGGAGCTGCTGTACATCGCGGCGGTGCCAAGCCGGACCTCGGAGCTGCGGGTCGTCGACCTTGCAACCAAGGCGAGCAGGAGCGTCGCCAAATCCGACGGGGACCCCGAAACCCTGTACTGGTGCGAGTTCGGATCGGACACGGAGCTCGTCTGCAAGTTCGGAGGAGAAACGAGAGTCGATAGCGACATAGCTGGTTTCAGCCGGATCGTGTCCGTCCCGCTCGACGGCGGGAAGGTGAAGGAGCTCGGTCAGGCCGCCAATTATTTTCTGCCCGTGGGGCGCCAGTACGACGGCGATATCCTTGACTGGCTTCCGCAAAGCCCCGGGTCGGTCCTGATGGAGCGCGGTTATATCGGCGAGAACGTTCGTCCGGGCTCCCATCTTGGCGATACTCGAGAGGGATTAGGTGTGGATCGCGTCGACCTCGCAACGCTCAAGTCGGTGGCCGTCGAGCTGCCACGCCGCGAAGCCGACGACTACCTGACCGACGGACTTGGCAATGTTCGAGTCATGACGAGCGAGGAAACGGCCGATCAGGATTTGACCGGCCTCATTCATTTCAAGTTTCGCAAGACCGGCTCGAAGGATTGGGAGCCGCTGACTCAATATGACGTGAAAACGAAGATCGGAGATGTTCCAATCGCCGTTGAGGCGCAGTCGGACTCCGCCTTTGTTCTTCAGAAGCTTCACGGTCGCGATGCCCTGTACCGCTACAAGCTCGACGGCAGCGGCGCATCGACGTTGGTCGCCTCCAATCCGCAGGTAGATATCGACAATGTCGTCCGGATCGGGCGCGGCCAGCGCGTCATCGGCTATACCTATGCGACCGAAGGCCGTGAGGTTGTCTATTTCGATCCCGAATTTCAAAAGCTTGCCGACGCGCTGAGCGGCGCGCTCGCTGGAAATCCCGCGGTGACGTTCGAAGGGGCAAGCGCTGACGGAAACAAGATTGTCGTGCTCGCCAGCAGCGACACCAATCCGGGCACCTTCTATCTGTTCGACAAGACGACCAAGCATCTCGACGAGATCGCTCCGGTACGCCCGGAGCTGGAAGGGCGGACGCTGGCGGAGGTTCGCCCAGTGCGAATCCCCGCGAGCGATGGGGTCGAGATTCCCGGTTATCTGACGCTTCCGCCGGGAAGTACCGGCAAGAACCTGCCGGCCGTGGTCCTTCCCCATGGCGGCCCCAGCGCCCGTGACGAATGGGGATTCGACTGGCTCGCCCAGTTCCTGGCAGCGCGAGGCTATGCCGTCATCCAGCCTAATTTCCGCGGCTCGACGGGTTACGGTGAGCAGTGGGAAGGTGCGAACGGGTTCAAGGACTGGGAGAAAGCGATGGCCGATGTCGCGGCTTCAGCTCATTACCTTTCGAACCAGGGAATCGCCGATCCGAACCGGATCGCGATTCTCGGCTGGTCCTACGGCGGTTATGCCGCGCTTCAGTCCGCCGTGGTCTATCCGGACCTGTACAAGGCAGTCGTGGCGATTGCCCCCGTGACCGACCTCGCGCTCCTCAAAACGCAGGCCCAGAATTTCACCAACTGGAAGCTGGTCGCCAATCAGGTCGGTACCGGTCCCAATATCGAGGCGGGCTCGCCGGCTCGGCACGCCGATGCGATCAAGGCGCCGGTCCTCCTCGTTCATGGCGACCTCGACGGTACCGTGGGCATCGAGCACAGCGACAAGATGATCGATGCGCTCCATGCGCACGGCAAGAAGGCCGACTTGCTGACCTTCAAGGGACTCGACCATCAGCTAGCGGACAGCAATGCGCGGACAGAGATGCTGACGCGCATTGGCCAATTCCTGGATGCCGCCATCGGTCATTGAGGTCGGGGCTTTAGTCCTGACCCTGCGTCGCCTTGCGCCGCTAGTGCCCGAGTCTTAAGAATCGCACCTCAGGGTGAAATAGGCAGCGGATCTGCCGGGAGGTCGATATGGGTGGTGCAACAAGTTTCGTGCTCTTGCTTGCGCTGGTTTCGGCTCCAGCCACCAACAGTCCGAAAAACACCCCTAACGACGATGGGGACAAGGTCGTCTGCCGGCTCATCACTGAAGCCGGCTCTCGCATTCCCTTTCGCGTGTGCCGCACGAAGGCGGACTGGGACCGCATGGCCAAGGAAAACCAGGACGATTGGGCGAATTCGCGCAATTCACGCGGCATCGCCTGCAATAGCGTCAATTGCCAATAGTCGCCCCACTGCGGCGCGCTCGCGCAGTGGGGCCATGGCCGCTTTGATTAGCGGGAGTAGAACTCGATCACGAGGTTCGGCTCCATTCGAACCGGATAGGGGACTTCGTCGAGCTTCGGCACGCGGGTAAACGTGACTTTCGACGTACCGTCCGGAACCACGTAATCGGGGATGTCGCGCTCGGCGAGGCCCTGCGCCTCGATCACCAGCGCCATTTCCAGGGCCTTCGGACCGAGCTCGACCACGTCGTTCACGTCCACCTTGCGGGAGGCAATGTTGCACTTCACGCCGTTCACGCGGATGTGGCCGTGGCTGACCAACTGGCGCGCGGCCCAGATCGTCGGCGCGAACTTCGCGCGGTAGACGACCATGTCGAGGCGACGCTCCAGCAAACCGATGAGGTTCTGCGAGGCGTCACCCTTCATCGCGGTGGCCTGAGTGTAGTTCTTCTTGAACTGCTTCTCGGTGATATCGCCGTAATAGCCCTTCAGCTTCTGCTTGGCGCGAAGCTGGATGCCATAGTCGCTGAGCTTGCCCTTGCGACGCTGGCCGTGCTGGCCGGGGCCGTATTCGCGGCGGTTGACCGGGCTCTTGGGCCGTCCGAAAACGTTCTCGCCCATGCGGCGGTCGAGCTTGTATTTGGCGCTGGTGCGCTTCGTCACGTCAGATCCTCCAATTTGCTTTCACGTGCGCCCGGACCGCACCGCCAATCCATTCGACTGGCGCGATCGCCGCTTCACCGGGCATGCGGGATCAATTGCGAGCGGCGCAGATGGCCGCTCAGCCGTTCTAAGTCAACTCGCGGCGTTTGCGCTCTAGCGGGGATCGTTCGAGTTCAGGCCCGAAGCGCGGCTGTTGCGAGAGCTGTTGAGGTCGTCCTGCGTTTCTTTTGCCAGCTGCGCCCATTCGTCTGGCGACTTGCAGACGCGCTCCGGTATCCTCGAGCCGGGCTCGGTGATGTTCCGGCATTCCATCTTGATTGCCGGCTTCTGATCTGAAGGTGGAGGTGGGCTCGGCTGGGCCGACGGCGCCGCCGAAAGCAACAACAAAGTGACGAACATCGAACCTTCCCTTCAGCCGGCGGCTACAATTGACGCAACCGTCCGAGCCACCGGCATAAGGGTTCAATGAGGATCAAGCAACGCGACTTTGGTCAAGTTTACCTTGGTGGCCGAACCGAAAGCCCCGGGACGTTGCCGGCGGCCGGATAACCGGTCACCAAGCCTCCCTCTCCATTGGATGGCCCGTTCACGATGGTTCCGGATAGGCCTCCAGCGCGGCCATTCCTGCTGCTAGCCACGTCCTGGCTATTTTCTTTTTGAATTCGATCCCATTCCGACTTGGGCAGACACACCCTGGCGGGGATACGGCTGTTCGCCTGTGTTTCGAGCTTGCAGACAATCTTATCGGCATCGGAGTCGGTCGCGGCCACGGGAGGGGTGGACGCCTGAACAGCGAGCAGAAGCAAAGTTGCAATCATGGTTCGTCTCCTCACGAGAAATCGAAAGGAAACAGTACGCACGGGAAGAACGCACCGCGCCAGTGCGAAAAGCCCCCGGTTCGCGTCGAAAAGCTTTATATCATTCGACTGATGATTGGGACAGCCTGCAAACCTCTAGAAATTCCGAATTGCATCGACTTGGAGCAAGCAAGGGCTTAATTTAGGCCCGCAAAGCTGGAGGCTTTTATGAACAAAGCTGTTGCTGCGCCGTTGATTTTCATATTGGCCGCTGCCGCTCCGCCAACCCCGACGGTCCAGGTCGCAACTGGCGATTGGAGCAAGCTGCCGGCGCTTGAACATGGCGACTACAACCATCTGAGCACGGCGATCATGTCGAAGGTCTATGAGATCGGAAGGCAGCATAAGTGCCAGCTTCCCGGACAATATGCGAACCACATCGACCTATCGATATCATTCGCCGCGCAATTCGGGACGGACGGAAAACTGGTCCGTCTGCTCTTGCCGGAGTTGAATTGCCCGGAAGCGGAGTCCTGGCTCGGTGGAACGCTCGTGCAGTCGATTCAGCACGGCGACTTCCGGCCTGGCGCAACGCCAAATCCCGAAGGCTGGTATCGCGGCGATTTCAGCTTTTACTATGAAGGCTAGGCGCTTCCGCGCGAATGCCGCGCCGCGAATTATCGGCGGCGCGCCGGTTCGACCAACGCCCGAATGATACCACGGATCGCTTTGACCTCGCGCGATGACCAACCCGTCTTCGTGAAAATCGTCCGAATCGTATTCTTCGTCGCCTGAGTCCGCGATGGCGGGTGGAAATAGCCTTTCCGCTCCAACTCTTCGTCGAGGTGCCCGATCAGTCGGTCGAGCTCGCCATGCGGCGCAACCGGCTCCAGCTCCTTTGCCGGTGGCTGAGCAAGCGCAGCTCGCCTCGACCATTCGTAGGCGAGGAGGATCACCGCCTGCGCGAGGTTGAGCGAGCCGAAGCCGGGGTTGATTGGAACGGTGACGATCGCGCTCGCAAGGGCGACTTCATCGGTCTCCAAACCTGACCGCTCGGCACCGAAGAGGATGGCACTCCGCTCCGCCGAGGCGTGGATCTGGTCAGCCATCTGTTCGGGCCCCAGCGCCGGCATGACCAGATCGCGTCTCCGGACCGTCGACGCAAATATCAGGGAACAATCGGCGATCGCTTCTTTGGTAGTTTCGAATAGCTGCGCACGCTCCAGCACAAGATCGGCGCCACTGGCCGCAGGGCCTGCATCGGGATTGGGCCAGCCGTCGCGCGGCGCGACCAGCCGCATCTCGGTCAGACCGAAGTTGAGCATGGCTCGCGCTGCCTTGCCGATATTCTGCCCCAGCTGGGGGCGAACGAGGACGATAACGGGTTTGGTCAAAGCAGCTTGTCGCGCGCTGGCGCAGGTGGCGCTTCCTTCTCGACGCTCTCCGCGATCTCGGTGAAGTGGCCGGGCTCGCTGAAATCCTTGTAGATGCTTGCGAAGCGGATGTAGGCCACGTGATCGAGCGCCTTGAGGCCGTCCATCACGGCTTCGCCGATCTCGGCACTTTTCACTTCGTCGCCCTGCGTTTCCAGCCGGCGCTGGATCCCGGTGACCATCCGGTCGATCTTGTCGCCGGGGATGTCGCGCTTGCGCGTGGCGTGACCGATCGCCCGGACGAGCTTGTCGCGGTCGAACGGCTCGCGCTCGCCAGTTTTCTTGACAACGGTGAGGTCGCGCAACTGGACGCGCTCGAATGTCGTAAACCGCGCGCCGCACGCCTCGCATTGACGGCGGCGGCGGATGGCCGCCCCGTCCTCACTCGGCCGGCTGTCCTTAACCTGGCTGTCTTCGTGCGCGCAGAAGGGGCAACGCATTCCCTATCCCTGGTAGATTGGGAAGCGCGCGCACAGCTCGCGGACGCGCTCGTTCACCAGGGCTTCGACTGCTCCGTTATTCTCGAGCCCGTTCTTCGACAGGCCATCGAGCACGTCCGCGACCATGTCGCCGATTTCGCGGAACTCCGTCTCGCCGAAACCGCGCGTCGTACCCGCCGGAGAGCCAACACGAATTCCACTCGTCTTGACCGGCGGCAGCGGGTCGAAGGGCACGCCGTTCTTGTTGCAGGTGATGCCCGAGCGCTCGAGGCTTTCGTCGGCATCCTTGCCGGTGAGCCCGAGCGGGCGAAGGTCGACGAGCGCGACATGCGTGTCAGTGCCACCAGCAACGAGGTCGGCGCCGCGCTCCTTCAGCCGACCGGCGAGCGTCTTGGCGTTGGCGATCACCGCCTTCGCATAGGCCTTGAACTCCGGCTGCAGAGCCTCGCCGAACGCAACGGCCTTCGCGGCGATGACGTGCATCAGCGGACCTCCCTGTAAGCCAGGGAACACGGCCGAATTGATCTTCTTCGCGATGTCCTCGTCGTCGGTCAGGACCATGCCGCCGCGCGGTCCGCGCAAAGTCTTGTGGGTCGTGGTGGTTACGACATGCGCATGACCGAAGGGGGTCGGATGTTCGCCCGCGGCAACCAGCCCGGCGAAATGGGCCATGTCGACCATGAAGATCGCACCGACTTCATCGCAGATCTGGCGAAAGCGCGCGAAATCGAAGTGGCGGGGATAGGCCGAACCTCCGGCGATGATCAGCTTCGGTTGATGCTCCTTGGCGAGCCGTTCCATCTCATCGAAGTCAACGAGATGATCGTCCTGCCGAACACCATACTGGACCGCGTTGAACCACTTGCCCGACTGCGCGGGCGGCGCGCCGTGGGTGAGATGCCCGCCGGCGGCGAGGCTTAGCCCCATGATAGTATCGCCGGGCTTCACAAGCGCCAGCATCACCGCGCCGTTCGCTTGCGCGCCGGAGTGCGGCTGGACGTTTGCGAAGCCGCAGCCGAACAGCTTCTTCGCCCGCTCGATAGCAAGGCTCTCGACCGCGTCCGATGGCGCGCAGCCCTGGTAGTAGCGTCGGCCCGGATATCCTTCCGCATATTTGTTGGTCAGCACCGAACCCTGCGCCTCGAGCACCGCCTTGCTGACGATGTTTTCCGACGCGATCAGCTCGATCTGGGTCTGTTCGCGGCGAAGCTCGGCGCGGATGGCGTCCTCGACAGCGGAGTCGATCTCGCCAAGGCCGCTGGTGAAGAAGCCCTGCGGAACACGGTACCCTTGGCGCTGGTCGAGGTCGGCGGCGGTGGCCATCAGTCAGAGTCCTGCAATTCGTGGGAAAGTTCGTCGACGCGTCGCTGGTGCCTTCCGCCCGCAAAGTCGGTGTCGAGGAAGGCCAAAACGCACGCTTTGGCCATATCGGTGCCGATGAGCCGACCGCCGAACGCGATGACGTTCGCGTCATTATGCTCGCGAGACAGCTGTGCCGATAGCGGATCATCCACGCGAGCGCAGCGGCACTGGGGGTTGCGGTTCACCGCGATCGAAATGCCGATCCCCGATCCACAAACGGCAATCCCGCGCTCAGCCTGACCGCTAGCTACGGCATTGGCGACGCGCGCTCCATATTCAGGATAATCGACACTCTCGGGGCCGTTGGTGCCGAGATCGGTCACCTGATGGCCTTGTTCCTGGAGCCAGCGGGCAAGCTCATCCTTGAGCAAGTAACCGGCGTGATCGGCGGCAAGGGCGATATGCATGTCGCCTGACTAAGGCAGGAGCGCGGGATTCGCCAGTCTCAGGCGGCCAGCCGAATTTCCTCGCGCCCGAAGATTTCGACCAGCGCGTCCACCAGCTCGTCCATCATCTCGGCGCTGTGCTGCGGGCCAGGCGTGAAGCGGAGGCGCTCGGTGCCGCGCGGGACGGTCGGGAAATTGATCGGCTGAACGTAGAGACCGTACTCCGCGAGTAGTATGTCGCTGATGCGCTTTGCGAGCAGCGGCGAGCCAATCAGCAGCGGAACGATGTGGGTGACGCTCGGCATGACCGGCAGGCCTGCGGCCGCGAATTTCGCCTTGAGCATCGCCGCAGATTCCTGCTGCGCGATGCGCTCTTCGTTCGACTGCTTGAGGTGACGCACGCTGGCGAGCGCTCCTGCTACCAACACCGGAGACAAGCTCGTCGTGAAGATGAAACCGGGTGCGTAGGAGCGGATGCAGTCGATGATTGTCTTGTCGGCCGCGATGTAGCCACCCATCACGCCGAACGCCTTGCCAAGCGTCCCTTCGATGATCGTGATCCGGCCGGCCACCGCGTCGCGCTCCGAAATGCCGCCGCCGTGCTCGCCGTACATGCCGACTGCGTGGACCTCGTCGAGGTAGGTGAGGGCGCTATATTTGTCCGCGAGGTCGCAGATCGCCTCGATTGGCGCGATGTCCGCATCCATCGAATAGACGCTCTCGAACGCGATGAGCTTGGGCGTTTCGGGATCGGTCTCGGCGAGCAGCTCTTCGAGATGTTCGAGGTCGTTGTGCCGGAAGACCCGCTTCTCGCAACCGCTACTCTTGATCCCGGCGATCATCGACGCGTGATTGAGCCCGTCCGAGAAGACGACGCAGCCGGGCAGGAGCTTGCCCAGCGTCGACAGCGCCGCCTCGTTCGACACGTAGCCCGAGGTGAAGAGCAGCGCGCCTTCCTTGCCGTGAAGGCTCGCGAGCTCGGCCTCCAGCTCCGTGTGATAGTGCGTGTTGCCGCTGATGTTGCGGGTCCCGCCTGATCCGGCGCCCACTTCGTGGAGCGCTTTCTCCATGGCATCGACGACCTTCGGATGCTGGCCCATGCAAAGATAATCGTTCGAGCACCAGACGGTGATCGGCTTCGGGCCGTTGCCACCGAAGCAATGTGCGTTCGGGAAGCTGCCCTTGGTCCTCAGGATGTCGATGAACACGCGGTAGCGGCCCTCATCATGAAGGCGAGCGATCGCTGATTTGAAAATGCTATCGTAATCCAAGGGCCTGCTCTTGGCCGCGCTTTAGCTTCCGCTCTCCGTCAATTCCATTGCGAACGACTCGCAACAACTCAGAGAGTAATGATTTGACCGAAGCCAAGGCGGCTGAGGGCGCTGTCGAGCGGTCGGCGCGAAGAGTCGGTGAAGACCGCGATTCCCTCAGGAGGGAAGGCTGGCCATGCTTGGTCCTTGGTTAGAAAGGCGATGCGTCGAGCGATTCCCGGGCCGCCATCGACATAGGTGACGTTCGGGAAGGCGGCCCGAAGCTCTTCCTCGAGTAGCGGGAAGTGCGTGCAAGCGAGGACGACGGTATCGATGCGGTCGCCGTCCGGCGCATCGAACATTGGCTGCGCAGCAGCCCGGACGGCGTCGCCGCCGACTTCTTCGCCAGCGAGCTTTGCCTCCGCAAGATCGACCAAATCGGGAGAACCGTGACGCACGAGCGTGCAGTCGGAGGCGAACCTGGCGGCCAGATCGTCGACATAGGGCTGCCGAACGGTTGCTTCAGTCCCAAGCACCCCGATGACGCGCGTCTTCGAGAGTTCTGCTGCGGGCTTGATCGCGGGGACCGTGCCGACGACTGGTAGGTCGAGTGCGGAGCGGACGTGATCGAGCGCCGTGGTGCTCGCCGTGTTACACGCTATGACCGCCAGGCGAGGGTGGAAGCGCTCGACCAGGCGACCGAGCAGCGCCGGCACGCGGCTCGCCAATTCCGCATCGCTCTTCTTCCCGTAGGGAAACCCGGCGCTGTCCGCGGCATAGACGACCGGCGCATTCGGAAGCAGCGTTCGCGTCGGCTCGAGCACGGACAAGCCGCCGACGCCGGAATCGAAGAAGAGGATGGGCGCGTCGGGGTCCATGGGCGCTCTGTGGCGTGGACGGGGCACAGTCGCAAGTTGCGCCGCCGTTCCGGTTTGCTACCACCCGCTCGTGACCCGTGAGATGCTCTTCGGCCTGGTCCTCGGCTACCTATTCGGGTCGATCCCGTTCGGGCTCATCCTGACTCGCCTCGCCGGCAAGGGGGACCTGCGCAAGATCGGGTCCGGGAATATCGGCGCAACGAATGTCCTGCGGACTGGGAGCAAATGGCTCGCCGCGCTGACCCTGATCCTTGATTGCCTGAAGGCGACTGCCGCCATCGTCGTTTCGCGGCTGCTGTTTGGCCCCGATAGCGTCGCATTTGCGGCCGCCGGCGCATTCGTGGGTCACCTTTATCCCATCTGGTTGCGGTTCCGCGGCGGGAAGGGCGTTGCGACCCTTCTTGGAATCCTGATCGCGCTGCTGTGGCCGGCGGCGCTGGTCTATGCCGCCGTCTGGTTATTCCTGCTTCTGACGCTCCGAATCTCGTCGCTTGCCGGAATGACGGCCGTGATCACTGCGCCAATCGTCGCGGTGGCACTCCATTCGCCCTACGCCCTGATGTTGCTCGGTTTCGCTGTTCTCGTGCTGTGGAAGCACCGCGAGAACATTTTTCGCCTCACGAAAGGAACCGAGCCACGAATAGGATCGAAGACCTCACCGACCGCCTGAGGTTGCTCAGGACGCCCGGAATCGGGCCGGTGACATATCGCCAGCTGATTGCCCGTTTCGGAACGGCGTCAGCCGCATTGGCGGCAGTGCCCGACCTAGCCCGGCGTGGCGGTGGGAAGGCGCCAGCCTTGCGAAGCCGCGACGATGCGGACCGTGAGATTGCGCGGGTCGAGAAATTCGGCGCGCGCTTCCTGGCGCTCGGGCAGGCTCTTTATCCGCGCCTCCTCGCCGAGCTCGAGGATGCGCCTCCGCTAATCATCGTGAAAGGCGACCTTGGGCTTCTCGATCGGCAGGCAGTCGCGATGGTTGGCGCGCGAAATGCATCAGCGGCCGCATGTCGTTTTGCGCGCGGACTTGCGCACGATCTCGGACAGGAAGGCCTTGTCGTCGTCTCGGGCCTCGCCCGAGGCATCGACAGTGCAGCCCATGATGGCGCTCTGGAAACCGGAACCATCGGCGTGATCGCAGGCGGCATCGACATCTTCTATCCGCCCGAGAACGAGGTCCGGCAGAGGGCGCTCTACGAGCGCGGTCTCGTGCTTGCCGAAATGCCGCCCGGCACCGAGCCGCGAGCACGCCACTTCCCCTATCGCAACCGCATCATCGCGGGCCTGAGCAGCGGGACCGTGGTCGTTGAAGCCGCTCCTCGATCCGGGTCGCTGATAACGGCGCGCCTTGCCGCGGAAGCAGGCCGAGAGGTGATGGCGGTCCCGGGCTCCCCGCTCGATCCGCGCGCACAGGGCTGCAACCAGCTCATCCGCGACGGAGCGACACTCATTCAGAATGCCGCCGACGTGGCGGAGGCGATCCGGCCTTATCAATCGACCGTGAAATCGAGGTCCGTTTCCTACGAACCCCCGGACGAGATGAATGGCGACGATGCGCTCGGCGTCGTCGAGGCCTTGCTGGGACCTTCGCCGGTGCCCGTCGACGAGATCATCCGGCTATCGGGTGCGCCATCCGGATCGGTGCAGATGGCGCTGCTGGAGCTGGACCTCGCCGGGCGGCTCGATCGACACGCCGGAAACAAGGTGAGCCTCAGGACCGCTTGACGAGAGTTAAGTGCGGTCCCCACCTTTACGCGTATGCGTGAGGGGAAATCTTGAAGCTCGTCGTCGTCGAATCGCCCGCCAAGGCGAAAACCATCGAAAAGTATCTGGGCAGCGGGCATCGCGTCCTCGCCTC